>LSQX01265088.1_pt2 | contig 11814 bp, 8 predicted proteins | sample 654561 | NCBI WGS metagenome assembly LSQX01 (sample SAMN04489861, study PRJNA283612) | anaerobic digester metagenome | isolation source: 4 biogas reactors fed with cattle manure at either 37C or 55C with and... | place: Denmark: Kongens Lyngby | collected 2014 | reverse complement strand
GGCACTTCCTCATAGCGCTCAAAGGCCATGGTGAAGGAGCCGCGCGCCTGGGTCATGCTGCGCAGGTCGGTCGCGTACTTGAACATCTCGGACTGGGGCACCTCGGCGGATACCTGCTGCTGGCCGTCCACCTGGTCCATGCCCATGATGCGGCCGCGGCGCTTGTTGATGTCGCCCATGATGTCGCCCATGTACTCATCCGGCACCAAGACCTTGACGCTCATGATGGGCTCAAGCAGCACGGGGCTGGCTTCCATGCAACCCTTGCGGTAGGCGATACGGGCCGCGGTTTTAAACGCCATTTCGGAGGAGTCCACCGCGTGGTAGGAGCCGTCATACAGCCTGGCGCGCAGGCCCACCATGGGGTAGCCCGCCAGCACGCCGCGCACGATGTTCTCCCGCAGGCCTTTTTCGACGGAGGGGATGAAGTTGCGCGGCACCACGCCGCCCACGACGTTGTCCACAAACTCAAACTCGATGTTGGTGTCGCCGATGGGAGAGAACTCAATCCACACATCGCCGAACTGGCCGTGGCCGCCGGACTGTTTCTTGTGGCGGCCCTGGGCCGACACGGTCTTGCGGATGGTCTCCCGGTAGGGCACCTTGGGGTCTTCCAAAGCGGCAGTGGCGCCGAATTTGGTGGCCAATTTGGAGCGCACCACGTCCAGGTGCAACTCACCCTGGCCGGAGAGGATGGTCTCGGTGGTCTCGACGTTTTTGGTGACGGTGATGGAGGGGTCTTCCTCATGCAGGCGGGCCAAGCCGGTAAAGACCTTGTCCTCCTCGCCCTGCTTGGAGGCAAAGACAGCCTTGGAGAAGCTGGGCTCGGGGAAGGTGATGCCTTCGAACTTCACGGGCTGGCCGGGGTCACACAGGGTGTCGCCGGTCTCGGTAAAGTTGAGTTTGCTCAAGGCGCCGATGTCGCCCGCGTTAAGCACCTGCACGCTGGTCTGCTTTTTGCCGCGCATCATGAACAGGCCGCCGGATTTCTCGTTCTTTTCCTGGTTGGCGTTGTACAGCGCGGTGGCGGGCGTCAAGGTGCCGGAGATGACCTTCACCAGGGACAGCTTGCCCACAAAGGGGTCGGCCACGGTTTTGAAGACATAGGCGGAGAAGGGCTCCGCGTTGTCGCACTTGCGAATGACGGCTTCGTCATTCTTGGGGTTGACGCCTTCTGTCTGCGTGCCCTCGGGGGAATTGAGGTAGTCCACCGCCATGTCCAGCATCTTGGCGACGCCAATGCCGGTGAGGGCGGAGACGGCGACAACGGGCACGATCTTGCCCTCGCGCATGCCCTTGCGGAAGCCGATCAAGATCTCCTCGTGGGAGAGCTCGCCTTCCTCAAAATATTTCTCCAGCAGCTCGTCATCCGCCTCGGCGGCGACTTCAGTGATCTCCTGGATGTACTGCTCCATGGTATCGGCCAATTCGGCGGGGACGGGCACTTCCTTGAGCGCCTTGCCTGCGCCCTCAAAGGCCTTGTTTTCCAGCAGGTTGACAACGCCCTTGAAACCGGACGCGCTGCCAATGGGCACAATCAGCGGCACCACGCTTGAGCCGTAGGTGTCGCGCAGCTCGTGCAGCACCTTGTCATAATCCGCGTTCTCACGGTCCATCTGGTTGACGATGAACATGCGCGCGCGGCCAGCCTTTTCAGCGGCGTGCCAGGCCTTGTCAGCGCCCACGGAGATGCCGCCCACGGAGGACACCACGATGCCCACGGTGTTCACAACACGCAGGGGCCCAATGGCCTCACCGATGAAATCGAAATAGCCGGGCACGTCGATCAGGTTGATCTTGGTCTTTTTCCACTCAACGGGTGCGACGGCGGCGGAAATGGAAATGCCGCGCTTGGTCTCTTCCGCGTCGTAGTCAGTCGTGGTGGAGCCGTCCTCCACCTTGCCCTGGCGGTCAATATTGCCCGCAGCAAAGAGCATGGACTCCGCCAGCGTCGTCTTGCCCTCGCTGCCATGCCCCATCAAGGCGATGTTCCGGATGTCTTTGGTTAGATAATCAGCCATGTGTACTCCCCCTGTATTCTCATTCGCGCTTTCACGCTTATACTTACAACGAGAAATATTTTACCATAATTGATGGTTTGTGACAAGCATTAGGCCGGTTTTCGCACAATCCTTCATCAACCCCTGTCAAATGCTGAAGGAACAGAAAAATGACCCGATTATTCACCTGGTCTTTGAATCGCGCCGTAGCCCTTGCGCATGCCAAACAGCAACTCGATCAATTGCGGATGGTAGGGGATAAAATCACCTGACGCCAGCAGGCGTTTAATCTCATCCAGCGAAGCCCATTTTACCTGCTGGACCTCGCCTTCTTGCAGTGTGAGCGATTCAATCAAAAGGTCGTGATGAAGCAGATAATAATCATCAAAGCCAAACTCGAAATTGACCGTTAGGTGCGGCCGTATGCCTTGTAAATCAAGTTTGATGCCCAGTTCCTCAAACAGCTCCCGCGCCATCGCGGTCTGGCTGCTTTCCCCGGCAAGCGCGCTGCCGCCTGCTGCGATGTCCCACAGATTAGGCCAGCCATCCTTTTGAGAATGGCGTTGCTGGATCAACATCTCCCCATCCTGATTAAACACGCAGGCGTGAACAACCAGATGCAACTGGTTTTCCAGCAGCGGCTGTCCCCGATGCAACAACCTGCCGGTTCTGACGCGGTCAACAGTATATTCATCCCATCGTTCCATTTGTTTTCCCTCTTATTCATCCATACTTTTTTAAAAACCGCCGTACACGCTGGTATACGGCGGTTGAATCATCATTGAGATTTTGGATTTTATCCCTTCACAGCACCCGCGGTCAGACCCGCGATGAACTGCTTGGACATGGAGAGGTAGAGCAGAATGACCGGCAGGGCGGACAGCGTGAGCAGGGCAAAGACGCGCGGCCAGTCCGTGGCGTATTGCCCCTGCAGGCGGGTGACCGCCAGCAGCACCGTCTTCTTGTCCTCCTGGGTGATGAAGATCAAGGGGAACCACAAATCGTTCCAGATGGGCACCAGGTTGTAGATGCCCACCGTCGCCAGCGCAGGCTTGATCAGCGGCAGCACGACGCTGTAGTAGATCTTGCTGCGGTGCGCGCCGTCGATGTAGGCGGCCTCGTACAAATCCTTGGGCAGGCCGTGGACAAACTCCGTCAGGATGAACACCGCGATGGGCAGACCCATGGCGATGTAGACGAAAAACAGGCTCCACAGGGAGTTGAACAGGTCAAAGATCTTCATCAGCTCAAGCAGGCGGATGGTCGCGATTTTAATGGGCAGCATCATGCCCATCACAAAGAAGAAGTAGACGCCCCGGCCAATCTTGCCGCGCCAGTGGGCCAGGCCATAGCCAGCCAGGGAGCCCAGCAGCAGGATCATGAAGAGCGACACCACCACCACAATGATGCTGTTGAGGAAATACTGGAAGAAATTGCCGCCCTGGATGACGTTTAAATAGTTTTGCGCCGTCCACTCCGTCGGCAGCCCGAAGGGGTTGCTGTAAATGGCCATGCGCCCTTTGAAAGAGTTGATGATCAGCAGGTAGACCGGGAAGACCGCCACCAATACCCACAGCACCATCAGGATGTGGGAGGGGATGTGCATGTTGTAAATCTTCAGGCTTCTGCCTTTGCGTTCCTTTTGCTTCACGCTCATGTCCTCACTCCTTCCCCTGGGTCGCGCGCAGAGTGGGAATGACACCCACCAGCAGCATAGCAAAAATAGCGGTTGAAATGGCAGCGCCCACGCCCGGCTCCGGGATGCCGATGGGGTGCTTGCCGGCCACACCATAGCGGTAGAAGAGCGAGCCGATCAAGTCGGTGCTGTAATTGGGCGCGCCGTCCGGCGTTGCCATAGCGTATACGATGTCAAAGGCGTTGAAGTTGCTCACAAAGGTCAAAATGGCAATCATGCCGATGACCGGCAGCAGCAGCGGGAACTTGATGTACCAGAAGGTCTGCCAGGAGTTGGCGCCGGCGATGTCGGCTGCCTCCAGCAGATCCTCTGAGATATTTTGCAGCCCCGCCACAAACATCATCGTGGGGATACCCACCCACTGCCAGACGGATACCAGGCTGATGACGTGCAGGGCGGTCTTCTCATCCCCCAGCCAGGGCTTGACCAGAGCGCCCAGGCCCATGCTGCGCAGCGTGGGCCCCGCGAACTGCGGGTTGAGCACCAGTTTGAACAGGTAACCTGTCACCATCACCGCGATGGTGCAGGGGATAAAAATAATGGTCTGATAAAAACGCCGGCCACGCATGGTGCGGTTGGTCAAAACCACCGCGAACAGCATGCCCAGCACGTTTTGCAGCAGCATGTGGTAGGCGAAGAAGACCCAGGTGTTGAAAAACGCGCCCCAGAACCGGGCGGACACCTCAGGGTCCGTAAACAGGCGCACATAGTTGGCAAGGCCCACAAAGTTCCTGGCGCCGGTGGTTCCTTCATACAAACTTAGCCGCACTGAGTCCAGCATGGGGTAGGCCATGAACAGGCAGTACATGATCAGCGCGGGCAGGACATACCAGATCCAGTAGCCCCCGCCCGGTTCCAGGCGGCTGCGCCTTGGGTGCGATTTTGACAGCGTTGGTTGCATGCTTCCTCCTGTTTGACCAGAAAAAGCCGGGAGCCGGCAGTCGGCTCCCGGCAGGTAGGGATGGGTTCAGGAATTATTTGTCAAGGATCTTGGCCTGCTCGGCGGCAAAGACTTCCGCGGCGGCTTCGGGTGTGGTTTCACCCTTGGCGATGGCGTTAAGCTGCTCCACCATGGGGGTGTACATATCCAGCAGTTTGGCCCAGACAAAGCGGCTGTCCAGGATCTTGCCTTCGTTTAAGGCCAGGATGTCGTTGGCGTGCTGCTCTTCCAGCTTGATCTCCGCGTTGATCATGGGGAAGAAGCCGGCAGGCTGCGCCTTGCTGATGATCTCGGCCCCTTCGGGGGACGCGACCCAGGCCAGGAAGGCCTTGACCTCTTCGGGGTGCTTGGTGGCGGTGTTGCCGGCCATGCCCCAGTCGGTGTGGAAGCTCATGCCAGCCTTGTTGCCTTCGGGCGCGGGGATCGCGAAGGCACCCCAGTTGAGGTCTTTATAGTCCTCGCCCAGCAGGGCACCGGCGGTCCAGGAGCCATCGATGAACATCGCGGCGCGGCCCAGGGCCAGCATCGCGGGCATGTCGCTGTTGCCCATGGACTCAAAGCCCTCGGGCAGGAACTTGGCCAGCTTGGCGTAATCTTCCAGAGATTTGACGAATGTCTCGTCGTTCATTTTCTTTTCGCCGGACTCGTACTTGACGCGCTCATCGACGCCGCCCACATAGTTGGGCAGCATGCCCAGGTAGACGCACTCCAGGATGTCCCAGTTGTCGGCGATGCCGTTGGCCAGGGGCTGCTCGCCCTTGTCCTTCAGCTCCTGGCACAGGGCCAGGAAGTCCTCAAAGGTCTCCGGCACTTTCAGGCCATGCTTTTCAAAGATGTCCACGTTGTAGTACACCACGTGGCTCACGGCGGACACGGGCACGGCGAAGATCTTGCCGTCCTTGGCTTGCCAGCCGTCAAGCGCCGAGGCGGGGAAGTTTTCCTTCACGCCGGGCACATCGCTGACGTCCATGAAGAAGCCAGCTTCGTAGAGTTCCTCGCCAACAGCGTAGCTGCGGGCATACATCAGGTCGGGGCCAGTGCCGTTGTCCAGCTGCAGGCGCAGGGTGGCGTTGTATTGCGCGGACTGGGTGGGCTCAAAGACGATTTCCACGCCGGTCAGCTCCTTGTACTTGGCCAGCCAGCCCTTGGCCTGCTCCGCGTCATCGGAGCGCCAGGAGCCCATGGTCAGTTTGACGGGTTCGGCCTGCACCAAAGAGGGCAGCAGGGCTGCCATCATCAGGACGGCCAGGAGCAGTGCGGTCAGTTTCTTCATACGGGTAGGGTCCTCCTTCATATTTTAGGTTGTTGCCAAGATTATAGTACAATAAAAAGGAGTGTACAAGCAAAACTTGCAGGTTCTGGACGCAATTTGGCGCAATACTGTATGAAAAGAATGGTCGCCGCTTTATTTGTCCAACACTATGGCCTGGTTTTCAGCCTCATTGTTGTGTGAGTTTTCGGTTTTTTCAGCCGCCTGATCCAGCTTCCTGTTGCGTTTGATGGCGCGGCGCAGCATGGAGAGCAGCAGCAATAAAAACAGGATTTGCAGGGGCACCGCGTACAGCAATATGCGCGAGAAATAGCCATAGCTGGGCAGGGTCATAACCGCGCCCAGCCCCAGGGAAAACAAAAACCCGATGCGGGCATGCAGCCGGCTGGTGCGCAGCATGTACAGGTCGCTCAGCCACAGCAGGGCGTAGCCCCCGGCATAGATGGCCGGGAAGGCACAGCACACAAGCAGCACCAAAAAGGGCACATAATACATGAGGGAAAACAGAAACATCGTCCGCTGCTGAATAAACTGGATTTCCCGCACCCAGGAAAGGCCCACGCGCACCGCGGCGACGGCGATGGCAAGCCCTGTACCAAACACCAGCAGGCCAAACAACTTCACAGGGATTTTGAAAGGCTGTTTTCGGTTGAGGAAATTGCCGCGCAGTGGCGCGCGCGCAAGCGGTGTGCCGCACTTGCGCAGCCTGCGCTTGTACATGCTGCGGCGCAGGCCGCGTACACTGAGGAGGATGGTAAACAGCAGCAGGATGAACACCAGAAGCATCACCGCGATGCCGGTCGCCAGGTTTTGGGTGAACATGGACGTGAAGGTACTGTTCATTTCCTGCGCGCTGAGGGCCTGCGCGTTGGGCTGGTGTGTCAGGGCAAAGCCGCGCTGGGTACCAGCCAGCTGATACACAGAAGCACCCGCTTCCGCCTGCCCTGTCAGCCGGGGCAGGGTCAACTGGAAGGTCTCGCCCTCACGCGGGGTAAGATCACCCGTTTCATACACCTGCATGCGGGTGTAGCCCGCCTGGCCTTCCTTGACGCGCAAAAAGGCCAGCACGCCGCCCATCGCCCGCAAACTGACCCGCATGTCCTGATCGGCCGGCAAATTCAGTTCCAGCTCGTTGCCCACCTGGGTGAAGGTAAGGCTGCCCTCCGGCCCGTGGACGATCTCCCCCTCCTCAAAGCCCAGGGAGGCGACGATATTGCCCTCTTCATCCCGCACCTCCACCTTGTCAAAGCCGTCCAGCGCCAGCTGGCGGTAGACCAGGGTGGGGGTGCGCATTTCCTCCAGGGTACTGTAGGCGCTGACCCAGGCCATATAGCCTTCGGGGAAGTGCTCCCGCGCCAGGTTGTCCCGAAGGCTTTTGTCCTCCTGCCACTGGGGCGCGAAGGCGCCCTCGCCCTGCAGCATGCTCTCCCCCAAGGAGTTGGAAATGATGGAGAAGAAGTTGCGCAAGACGCCGCTTAAGCTTTCCTCCTTCAGGGTGAAGTGGCTGATGAAGGTGGTGAGCATGCCCAGGCGGCTGTTGCGCTTGGCCCACAGATCCATCAGCAGCGGCTGCAGTTTTTCGGTGTACTCCTGCGTATCCCGCACCGATTCACTCAGGGAGGACAGCAGTTTGCCCACCGCGCTGATGCCCGACAGGTTGCTCCAGTAGGGCGTGCCGGTGTAGCGCAGGTGCAACAGGGCAACCGGCGCCACGCGCTTGACATAATCGCTGTTGATCTGCGGGGCGGGCAGCACAAAGGTTTGCCCGTAGCGGGTGAAGCCCCAGTCGGCAAAGGGGACCATGGGCACCGGGTCAAAGGCGCCGACGATGTTGTAGATGGATTGGTAGCTGGGCGCGTCCTCCTGCTTGGTTACATTGGGCGTGGCGAAGGTGTAGACGTATAGATCTTCCGGCCTCACCAGGCGCTCATCCTGAAGCAGGGCCCCCAGGCGGTTGGAGGTGGCGGCCGCCCTGGAATAGCCGCTCACCCAGATTTTGACACGGTGATTGCGCAGCCGGTGCTGGATTTTTTCGAGCGGGACGCGGTGACCTGCGCCCTGATATGGCTGCGGTACAAGGCGGTCTATCGCTTTGACCCCGACCTGTCAGTGGTGCTGGCCGAGCAGGCGCATGATGACAAAATCCCCACGCAGGCACTGTTGCAGATGCCTTTCCCAGCCGTCTACATCGAAAGCGCCCTTGAGCACATGCCCTCTGCCTTTGCGTGGCTGGAGCATGACGGGCGGGACGATACGGCGGAGCTGCGATTCTGGGTACCCGGACAGGGAGGGATACCCCTGTGCCTGCGGCTGGACGCGCCTACCATCGAGGGGTGCATCGACAGCCTGCTGGACATGGGGGATGCTGCCGCGCTCAGGATGATGCCGGAACTGGGCACCCCTGAAATCGCGGAGCGCTATGAGGCGCTGCGGAGGGAGGCGGCTCAGCGCATGGTGCGCGCGGTCACGCCCCTGGTGAGCCATGTGCTGTACCTGTGCAGCCAGGAGCCTGAGCTGACGCCTATCCCGTCACGCCGGGTCAGGCCGCTGGCTGATCTGCTGCACATAGAGGTGGTGAGCCTGCTGCCGTGAGCAGGCGTGGTGTGGGTGATGGGATTATGCCGCCTTCGGGCGGTATTTCGTTGATGATGTATAAGACAGGCTTTATGCTGTATATTTTACCCCCAAACTTACCCCCAGCATCCTGCAAAATACGCGAAATAAGCACTATTTTAGGGGAACGCTTGTTCATTTTAGAAACATCAAAAAACCGCTGAAACGCTTGTGTTTCCAACGGTTTTTGAGTGGCGCGCCCTACAGGATTCGAACCTATGACCTTTTGATTCGTAGTCAAACACTCTATCCAGCTGAGCTAAGGGCGCAGGCGCTGTAGCGACAGCTTACACAGTATAACAAGGAACGGCGCTTCATGCAAGGTTTATTTTTCAACCTTTTTTGCCATTCTGCTGCGCCATCAGCCAGCTGGCGGTGTCCTCGATGGTTTCCTTCAGGCTGCGGGGGTGATAGTCAAGGTCCCGCGCGGCCTTGTTGGAATCAAATTCGCTGTTGGCGCCGATGGTATACAGGGAGTAATCGCTGAACACCGGCTTGACCCGGCGGATTTTGTACATCAGGTTAATGATCGGCATCGCAGCCTTGGCCAGCCAGATGGGGCAATAGGCGGTGATTTTTTTGCCGCCGGTGATGCGCTGGAAGTGCCCGATCAAGTCCATGATGCTGATGAACTCGCCCGCCAGTACATAGTCCTCCCCCGGCTTGCCGCGAAGGGCCAGGGTGACGATGGCACTGGCCACGTCGCGCACATCGGTAAAATTGTAGCCGCCCTTCACCCCCATGGTGATAGCGCCGCTCATATAATCCAGAAACATCTGGGTCAGGTTGCCCTTGGCATAATCCCCCGGGCCTGACAGGCCTGCGGGGTAGAGGACATTGGCGGGCAGACCCTGCTCCCGCCGGGCTTTCATCACCCGGTCAATCGCCTCCGCCTTGGTTTTGCCGTAGGCGCCCACCACCATGTCCAGGTTCATTTCTGCCGGCTCCGCCATCACCTCAAGGCGGGGCAATTCCGGAATCGCGTGGACAGAGCCTACATGGATATACTGCCTGACATTCGCGCGAAGGCAGGCGTCAATCATGTTTTGTGTGCCCTGCACGTTGATCTGCCACACCCTGTCCACCATCTTCATGCGCATGGAGATGACGCTGGCGCAGTGAATGACGGTGAGGGGTTGGTTTGCATCCACATCAAAGAAGCGGGCCAAATCCTCCGTATTTAAGATATCGCCTTCCACAATATCAACCGCATCCGGCAGATATTTTGCCAATGGATCCCCCGGGAGCACCAGGGCACGCACCTTGTGTTCCCCTGCCCTTAACAGCTGGCGGATGATCTCACTGCCCAGGTAGCCCGCGCCGCCGGTGATTAAAAACACGTTGTTCGCCTCCATATCCTGTGTCCGTACAGGTCCAATCTTGACAAGTTCTATTTATTATAATAGAATTCGACAGTCTATCGTTCAATCATCACTTTGTTGGATTATGGCCACAACATGGCAATTATCAACGAAGCGTCTAAAAGGAGACAGTATGGAGCGTTCTGTTCAAAAGAAAGAAAACCGTCGCGTGCGTTATACCCGCCTAGCCCTGCGGGAAAGCCTGCTTGCGCAGCTGCAAAAAGCCCCGCTTAACAAAATCACGGTGACCAAGGTGTGTGAAATGGCGGATGTGAACCGCAGCACCTTTTACCTGTACTATAAAGATGTCTATGACTTGATGGAGAAGATCGAGAACGAGCTGTATGAGGAGTTGATGGAACTCATCGGCACCAGCCACGCCGTGCTGCCGGGACCCGACCTGCTGCGCCGGGTATATGAGGTCATCTACATTAACCGCGATCTGGCCCGCGTGGTGTTTGGCAAGTTCGGCGACAAGGAGTTTATGAAAAAGGTCAGCAACATCTACCGCGACCAGGCGCTGCACGAGTGGAAACGCGTGCTGGGCAACACGGATGAGGCCACCCTGGCCTACCTGCACACCTTCATCACCTACACCAACATCGGCGTCGTGGAGCGCTGGATTCTGACCGATTTCCAGGAGACGCCGGAGCAATTGGCCAAATTGACCTACCGCCTGCTGCAAAACGGCGTGTCGGCCTTTATCAACAAGCCGCTGGGGCGGTAAGTTCCAGACCACTGATGATTCTCTGTTATTCTACTGTCATGGTTTGATTTAACTGTCTTTCGTTTTCTTTCTACCACGCTTGCTACCATTGTGGTAGGAATGGTGGTAGAAAGTATCAGTATTACTTTAACTGATATTTCGTGCTTCTTCCGCTGCCTGTTATTCCCAATTTGCCGTTATCAACAAGGTGTTTCAACTCTTTCAATATCCAGCTACGCTTAAAACCTGTTGCAGTTTCTATTTGTGCTCTTGATTGAGGTCCTTCGTTGGATATCAAAAGCATAATACGTTCTTCAAGCGTAACTTCTTGGGGCGCAATATCATAGTCAATGACCGGCAATACAATATTAATGAAGCTGTCTTCTATCTGAAACTGCGGTTTGCTGTGAAAATTTTCGTATTCATTTCGTATACGATCAATCCCGGTACCAAATTTTTCAATGATGCGCAGCCGATGGAAAACTTCTGCAATAGCAAGGTTTCTGGGAAGCGATAGCCGGCTATATAGGAACGCTGTTTCACTGATACCTTCGGGCAAGCCACCGGGTGACAGCACTTCGATGCGGTCAGCAAACATCGAAATTTGAACAGCGCCATTCATATCAAAACGGCGATGCAAGATAGCATTGGCCACAGCTTCGCGGAAGGCTTCTCTTGGTATCTGTATACGCTTCACCCGCTCAAACCCCACCACAGCCTCATAAGGCTGGTACCATTTATCAAACATCGCCAAAGCGCCTTCATACTGCAATAGAAGAGACTGATATTCATAATCTGCCCTGTCCATAAACTCTGACATTGTCCTGCCGAAGCGCACAACAGAGGTTCTTGACTGTGCGTTTTGGTTAATATCAGCTAATAGTTCGGCACTCTTTGTATACCGGTTGTCACGAATTAAACCAAGCGTACGCAATGTATCCCGGTTAAACTGGGTAATGCCAATCGCTTGCTTTAATGTACGTTCGAGCACTTGAAATGTAAGATTCTCTTCGTCTGAGAAAAGTTGATCAAAGCTCAAACCACTGCCTTGAATTGACAGACGCCTGAATTCCTCTCCGCTTACCTTCACAGTAGAGGTATCTGTGCGTCTGTAAGCATTGTTGCGATACGTGTATGGCGTGCTTTGTCCGTGGTTTACAGTTAAGACGATTAGTGTTTTTCCTTCTGTGACAACGCTCTCCATATGATAATCAGGGACGGGAAATAT
>LSQX01204169.1_pt2 | contig 11815 bp, 10 predicted proteins | sample 654561 | NCBI WGS metagenome assembly LSQX01 (sample SAMN04489861, study PRJNA283612) | anaerobic digester metagenome | isolation source: 4 biogas reactors fed with cattle manure at either 37C or 55C with and... | place: Denmark: Kongens Lyngby | collected 2014 | reverse complement strand
ACCTCTCTGACCGTGTCGTCGTGCTCGCCGGCAAGCCAGCATCGGTGGTATCGATCATCGACACCGACTTCGGTGACCACCGCGACCAAGCACTTACCAAAACCAACCCGAAGTTTGGCGAAGCCCGCACCCGGATCCTGGAGCTGCTGCACATCTGAGCTGCTGCACATCTGAGCTGCGTCAGCCTACTCATCCTTTCTACTCACACCCACGGAGGAACTCATGGAACGCCGTCCCGACAACATGCACATCACCACATTCATGCTTCCCGCTGGCTACCACAAAGACAGCTGGAGACTGCCAGGCAGTCGTGCCGAAGAACTCGGATTTCTCGACTTTGTGCTCGAGCTCACCCTCATGGCAGAGGCAGCAAAACTCGACGCAGTCTTCTTCGGTGACATCGTCACCGCCGACACCATTCTGCGCAACGACGTCAAGATGAACGGACTCTACGAGCCGATCTCAGTGCTCTCGGCGCTCGCCGCACGCACGTCACACATCGGTCTGATTGGCACGGTGTCAACCACCTTCTCTGAGCCGTACAACCTCGCACGACAGATCATGGGGGTCGACCACATGAGTGGCGGCCGTGCTGGCTGGAACATCGTCACCAGCTCACAAGGCAACCAAAACTTTGGTCTTGAAGAAATGCCAGACCCCGTCGATCGATACCGCCGCGCCATGGAATATGTTGACGTGGTGACGCAGCTGTGGGACAGCTGGGATGCAGACGCCGTCGGCACAAACCGCGAGACCGGCGTGTGGGCAGAGACCTCAAAACTGCACCGGATCAACCACTCAGGCGAATTCTTCGAGGTGCAGGGGCCACTCAACATGCGCCCCTCAACGCAGGGCCGCCCTATCATCGTGCAGGCAGGCTCATCAGGCCCCGGCATCGAACTCGGATCGACCTACGCCGATGTCATCTACGCGGCGCAACCCGATAAAGCACTCGCGCAGGAGTACTACGAGAACTACAAGCGCGTCGTTGCTGGCAAGGGTCGAAACCCAGACCACGTCAAGATTCTTCCCGGCCTCGTGCCGATCCTTGGGTCGACACAAAAGGAAGCACAGGAGCTTGCTGACCATCTCGCCGAACAGGTCAATATGGAATTCGGCGTCACACAGCTCTCAGCAAGTCATGGGATGGATTTGTCGGGCGTCGACCTCGACGACCGTGTCCCCGCTGAGCTATTCCCTGAAACGTTTGCACGCAGTCGGTCCGAGATCTTCCGTCGTCGCGCACTTGAAGACAAGCTCACCCTGCGCGAACTCATTGTGGAAGACGCCCGCGGCACCGGCCACGGCTTCTTCATCGGCACCGCGTCAGCCGCAGCCGACCACATGATCGACTGGTTCAACGATCGCGCCTGCGACGGGTTCAATGTGAACGCGCCGTTCATGCCCGGCGGCATGGAAATGATGTGCACCCAGCTCATCCCAGAGCTCCAGGAGCGCGGCTATTTCCGCACCGAGTATGAAGGCGCGACACTGCGCGAGAACCTCGGACTGAACCTCCCCGACCCCGTCATCACGCGAGACTGATCGCGATGACCACATCAGTGAGTGGCGCAGTACTGCGCGAAATCGGTGAGACCCTCTCGATCGAGCAGGTTCACCTCTCTCCGATCACGAGGCACGAAGTGCGGGTGAGTGTTCGTGCCTGCGGCATTTGCCGCAGCGACCTCACGGTTTCGAGCACCGATCACGGCTTTCCGCTGCCACTCATGCTGGGACACGAAATTGCGGGCGTCGTCGAAGAGGTCGGCTCTGACGTGACACACCTGCAGGTTGGAGATCACGTCGTCGCCTGTCCCGTGAACCACTGCGGAACCTGCGATCGTTGCAAAACGGGGCAGCCGATTCTCTGCCCGAACGGCAGCGCCACGCGCCGGCAACCGGGTGAACCACCACGCGCGACCGTTGGTGAAGCGCCGCTTGAGCAATTCATTGGCATCGGTGGGTTCGCCGAGCAGGTGGTCATGCATCAGAATCTGGTCGTTCGTATTCCCAAAGAGATTCCGTTCGACATCGCCTGCCTCCTCGGCTGCGGCGTTTCTACCGGGCTCGGGGCCGTGCTGAACGCGGCAGCGGTGCGACACGGTGACACCGTGCTCGTGGTCGGCTGCGGTGGTGTCGGGCTCAACGCGGTGCAGGGTGCCCGCATTGCTGGAGCCCGGCGCATCATCGCGCTTGACCGTAGTCCGGATGCGCTCCTACTCGCCGAGCAGCTGGGTGCGACCGACCTGGTCGATGCCGGCGACGATGACCCAGTGGCTCGGGTGAAAGAACTCACCGGAGGGCTTGGGGTGACGCACTCCTTGAGATGGTCGGGCTTCCGCAAACCTTCGAGCTGGCGATGAACGCGCTCTGCAAAGGTGGCAGCGCCTACCTCGTCGGAGTGCAGAAACCCGACGCGATCCTCGGGGTACCATTTCGCCATTTCTTTGAACAGAAATCTGTTCACGGGGTAGCGATGGGGTCAACGATCCCTCAGATACATATTCCGGAGTATGCCGAACTGTACCTTCAGGGGCGGCTGCAGCTCGACCCGCTCGTCGCAGATCGCATCACGCTTGACCGTGTTAATGAGGGTCTGCAGCGGTTGCGCACCGGTGGCGTGGCGCGATCAGTGATCGTGTTCGAGTGAGGGCTGCTCATGGGAGAAGATGTCGCGGGCAGACTCGATCCAGAATCGTGCCAACACGCTCGGGCGAAAGTCGCTCGCCAACGCGATGCACACCATCAGCGTTTCCACACCAGCACCCACGAGTGGTTTCGACCGAATCGCAAGGTCATCGACGGATTTGGTGAGCGAGTACTGCTCGTACGAAAGGCCAAGGCCGATGCCTCGGCCAACAAATGCTCGAAGGGTGCCCATGCTGCGGCAGGTATGTGCCACATCAGGCACGATCTCTGCGTTGCGGAACAGCCGCATGTAGGCCTCATACATGGGGGTGGCGCCGAACAACACCCACCGATCGTTCGCGAGCATGTCCAACGAGAGAGCCTCGGGCGCTTCATCGGCTGCCAAGGGGTGACTCATCGGCAAGAGCACGTTTGGCGACAGCGTCATCAACGGGATGCGCTCCAGACGGTGATCCAAATCCAGATCATAGAGAAACGCAAGATCGATGGCGCCAAGCCGCAGTTTCTCTTGCAACGCGGTCTGCGTTTCTTCAAGAAACTCCACCGTGGCATGTGGGAACTGCTCAACAAAGGTGCGCTGTGTCGCGGGAAGCATCAGTGGTGCGATCGGGGTGCTCGAACCGACGACGAGACGACCATAGTTTTCAGAGGTCTCGGCAGAGAACAGCATCTCAAAGTCACGAGCATCTGCAAGCAGGTTTCGCGCGCGGGTGACGGCAGCCTTACCCGACGGGGTCAGCGTCAACCCCTTCGCCTTGTGGCGAATGCACAGCTGCACCCCGAGTTCGGCCTCCAGCTGATCGATCGAGTACGACAGCGCAGATGGTGCCATGTGCAACTTGCGACCGGCTTCTGCCAGGGTGCCCGCATCCGCCGCGGTAACAAAGTGAAAGAGCTGACGAATGGTGACATTCGGCTGGCGAAATTGAACTGGCGCGGTGCTCATCCCTCTAATCTATCGGCGCGGTCAGCGGCGCCACTTGACGTATTGAAAGGATCGCTGTGAAACGCACGGGCAAGGCGGCCATTGTTGAGCGGTTAGACGGCACGTTCCGTGTAGCCACCGTTGAATTTGATGCACCACGGGGACGCGAGGTGCTGGTAGAAGTGCGTGCGGCGGGGCTGTGCCACTCCGATCTGAACGTTGCCAGTGTCGATCGCGGCAGACCGCTGCCGCTCATCGCGGGTCACGAACTCTCGGGAGTCGTCGTGGCGGTCGGTGAGCATGTGACCTCACTCGCCATCGGGGATCACGTCGTTGGCACCGAGATTCGGGCATGTGGTAGCTGCACGAACTGCCGTGTTGGTCAGCCCGCGCTCTGCGCAGCGCCGAACTCACTCGAACGTGACGCCGACGCGCCCCCACGAGTCACGCACGATGGTGCTCGAGTGCATACCCTCGGGGTCTCTGCCTTCGCAAGCTACTCTCTCGCCGATGAGCGGCAGTTCGTACGCATTCCAGACGACCTGCCATTTGACCTGGCTAGCCTGCTGGGCTGCGGTGTCACGACTGGGGTGGGCGCCGTGCTGAACGTAGCGCGGGTGTCACCCGGGGAGCGAGTGGCAGTGTTTGGCCTCGGTGGGGTGGGCCTCAACATTGTTGCAGGCGCAGCCCTCGCTGGTGCGCGACAGATCGTTGCTGTCGACGTCGACGAACGAAAACTGCGACTCGCGGCCGAGTTCGGTGCCACTGATCTTGTGGTGAGCGGCGCCGACATGAGTGAGGAGCTTGCCCGTGCGGTTCCCAGGGGTGTTGACCACGCCTTTGACGCGGTCGGCATTCCCGCAGTCACGCTGGGCGCCATCCGCAGCACAGCGCCGGGCGGCACCACCTACCTGATTGGCATACCGAGGCCGGGCAACCTGCTCTCACTCGACACGATGGCCGACATGATCGGCAAGCAGCGGGCCATTCGCGGCGTCTATATGGGCGGATCGAACCCGGTGCGAGACATTCCCTACTTCGCCGATCTCGTGCTCACGGATCGTCTGCAGCTTCATCGACTCATTTCAGACCGGGTCGACATCGAAGACATCAACCGGGCGTACGCCGAACCCTCAGCGTTGGGAGCGCGGGCAGTGCTCACTGATCTGCGGTGACGTGGTGCACCGCCGTTGTCACGTGTGCCACGGCCCTCTTCTTTTTGTAGACCTCTCTTCTTACAAACCTCAATTCCATTTACACAAAGGAACACATCATGAACGATCAACCACAGGGTCAGCTTCGCGAAATACCCACCTCAGAGCTCAAGCAGCGCATTGAGCGCATTCGCGAACAGATGCGCGCCCGCGACATCGATGTTCTGCTCGTCGCGGGGTTGCAAGATATCTTCAACCGCGGTCACATTCGGTACATTTCAAACATGGGCGGCGGCGGTATGATCGTGCTGCCACTCGAAGGCAACCTCACCCATTTCATCCACCCTGTTCTCGCTGACTCTCCAAAGATGGACAAGCCCGGTGACATCCGAGAGTTCATTGATATTCGTCCCTTTGGTGACGGAGCGTACGGGTTCAAGAACGACTCGGTCGGTCTGATCCAGCAGATGAATGTCAAGGGCAAGGTTGGCTACGTCGGCGGCCAGGCAATCGGCGTCGGAGTGTACAAGGCGCTCGTCGACGCGGTAGGCGAAGATCGCCTCGTTGACGCGAGCGACATCTTCTACTCGCTCCGGGCGATCAAGAGTGAGAACGAAATCGCGCTCATGCGTCGCTCTGCGGCCATTGCAGACGATTGCTACGACATGCTGGTCGACCTCGTCGCACCTGGGGTATCTGACTACACCATTTACGCAGAGACCAAGCGATTTCTCTTTGAACGCGAGTCACCCTACTCTCTCGAAGTGATCGATGCCGACGGGCCATACCTGAACTTTGACCGGTACCCAACCGGTGACCACCTGAGCTCAGGTGGCACACTTTTCATGGAAATCACTCCAGCGTTTGGTGGGTACTACGCACAGCTCCCAGTTTCGATGCCCGTGGATGAGCTCAGCCCGCAACTCATGGACCTCGCTCGCGCATGGAACGAAGGATTCCGCCTCGGCGAATCAATGTTGCGCCCAGGAACGAAAGTATCGGATGTCTCAAAGGCCATGCGTGACCGCATCGCAGAGATGGGTGCCACCAACCCGTTTTCGCACGGTCACGCGATTGGACTCGACGTTGCAGACGGGTGGGTGCTCGGTGATCAAAACGAGATGGAACTGCAGCCGGGTATGACCCTCGCGGTGCACCCTGCTGCGCTCACTGAGATCGCAGGCCCCGGATTTACCGCCGGTTATACCTACCTCATTACCGAAGACGGCGCCGAGCGACTCAGTCGTCACGACTTCTACTACGGCTGGTAGAGCTCGCGGTACGATCGCGAACCAGCATCGGTCGGTCAGCGAAGAAGCGGGCGCCTTTCTCACGAAAGGTGCCCGCTCAACTGTTCCTACGACATCTAAGTCGACATCAGAAAAAAGGGGGAGACGTGAGGTGTGGTTGGGGAGTCGGATTCGGGACTGAGTGCTCCTGTCCAGATCGCAATGAAGATCGAACCCTATACCGTGGGTCAGGTTTTGCTTGATGGTGAAAACTTTTCCTCTGTGAGAGGAAAAGTGCAGCAAAGGTTCCGCCGAAGCTCAGAGATGGTCTTCCATGGCCCGAATGACACGCTCGATCTTCGGTCGCCCGGCAGCAATCGTCGAGCAGGAGTCGTGTCTGATGCCGCGAGGGTTATGCCGCGAGGGGTGATCCTTCGTGGCATGGACAAGGCGGCTGATGGTGGGTGTACCTTGCCGGGGCCGATGTCGCCTGGAAGGATGGGCGCATGAGCGGCGACGACGGAGTTGAAGCAGGGCCAGAGAACGAGAAAGCACAGACGTCACGTTCAGGAGCGCGCGCGGCGCACGTTGCGAAGCACCTCGCACTGGGTTTCACCGACCTGAGACAGAAGGGCATTCACCCGGCGCTGATCCCCGGAGTTGGAGTTGAGCAGACCGGCCGCACCTACCGTACCGACTGGCTCGTCTTCGGGGTCGCCGCGGCATTCACCATCGGGTTCATCGCGTGGGGAGTGTTCGGCGGCGACAGCCTCTCAACCACTGCCCAATCAGTGCTGAACTGGGTTATCGAGTACACCGGCGTCTTCTTCACGTCGGTGGCCACGGCGATCCTGCTTTTCATGATCTTTCTCGGGGTCAGCAAGTATGGGCGCATCCCGCTCGGCCGCGATGATGAAGAACCCGAGTTCTCGATGTTCTCGTGGATTTCGATGCTGTTCGCCGCTGGCATGGGCATCGGGCTGGTGTTCTGGGGTGCGGCCGAACCGCTCACCTTCTTTGAAACGCCCCCGCCGGGCACGGTTGAGGGCGGCACACTCGAAGCGATGCAGGTCGCGCAGGCCCAGGTGCTCTACCACTGGGGGCCGCAGGCCTGGTCGTTCTATGCGCTCGTCGGCGTCGCCATCGCCTACGGTTCGTTTCGCCGCGGACGTACCCCGCTCATCTCGTCGGTATTCGCGCCATTTCTCGGGGAACACAAGACGGCGGGGCCGCTCGGCAAAACTATCGATGTCTTTTCGATCCTCGTTACCCTCTTCGGCACCGCCGCATCGCTCGGACTCGGGGCCCTGCAAATCGGGCACGGCGTCGAACTTATCGCTGGCATCGGCGAAGTCGGAAACGCCATCCTCATCGGCGTCATCGCAGTGCTCACCGCCTGCTTCATTGCGTCGGCGGCATCAGGTGTGTCGAAAGGCATCCAGGCGCTTGCGAACGTGAACTCCATCGCCGCCATTTTGCTTTCGCTGTTTGTGTTCTTCGTGGGCCCGACACTGCTCATCATGAACATGATTCCCACGATCGCGTTCGAGTTCATCGCGCAACTCCCCGAGATGATGGGGCGCTCGGCCGCCCAGGGCGAGGCGACGCAGCAGTTTCTCGCCGGGTGGACCATTTTCTACTGGGCGTGGTGGATCTCGTGGTCGCCATTCGTCGGCATGTTCATCGCGAAAATCTCACGCGGGCGCACCATCAGGCAGTTTGTGCTGGTCGTGATCCTCGTGCCGTCGCTGATTTCGCTCATCTGGTTCGCGATCTATGGCACCACCGCGATCGACATGAAAATGAACGGGGGCGACCTGCCCGTCGCTCCACCGGAAGATGTGCTGTTCGGGGTGCTCGCCGGGCTGCCGTTCACCGAGATCACCAACATCGTGCTCATGCTGCTGATCGCGATTTTCTTCATTACCGGGGCCGACTCCGCCTCACTCGTGATGGGCACCATGTCGCAGCAGGGGCGGCCGACACCGAAACGCTGGGTGACGATCATTTGGGGGACGCTCGTCGGCGTCATCGCTGCCGTGCTGCTCGTCGTTGGGTCAGAGGGCAGCGGCCTGCAAGCGTTGCAGAACGTGACGATCATTGCGGCGCTGCCGTTTGCGGTGATCCTCGTGTTTATGATGGTGTCGCTCGTCATCGACCTGCGGCGCGACCCCATGATCTTGCGTGACCGCTATGCGCGGCAAGCGCTGCGGCACAGTGTGCGCACCGGCCTCGAAGAGTTTGGCGACGATTTCGCGCTGATTCCCGAGGAGTATGACCACTCGGGTGACCCGCACCCGTGGGTTGAAGAGACCGCTGATGAGGAGTTCACGGAAGTGTTCGAGACCGCGTCGATGCCGATTGTTGATGGCGGGGTTGGTGGTGGTGCGGGTGGTGCCGGTGCGCCGAGCGTGCTGGGTGTGGGTGAAGGTGACGTCGGGGTTGAGCAGGCTGATGCTGATGGTCGGCCCGCTCCTGCTCCTGCTCCTGCTGATGGTGAAGCTGATTCGGGAGATTCGTCATCCGCGGGGTGAGATCTGCGCGGTAGCTGTGCGGGTTTATGAATAACGGGGTAGTTTGCGGCTCGTTAACTCAAGCCGGGTGCTATGCCCCGATTTGTGGGGTTGCATCGGAATCTTTCGCTGCGATACTGAGGAGGTGGGCATCATGACCGAAGCGCAAGTGTGGACACTCGTTGGAGTGTTTGCTGCGATCATGCTTGGAATGGCGCTCATGACGACGCTGCTGATGTGGAAGATTAGGACCACTTTCGCGGGCCCGCGAGCGAAACCTGATTCATCGGTGAAGAGTCGCGATCCAAAGCGTGCGCGGGAACTAGTGGAGTGCGCGCGGAAATGAATGCTCGTTTCAAGGTGTTCAGCGCGAAACCCACAGAGACTGATGTTCTACCTGTCAGATGAGATCGGTTTCGTGCGAGTGGCGCAGCGCCGTTTCGGGGCTGCCGCGACGGGCTGGCGCCCGCCTTGCCATCAGGGGCTGGGTTGCGTGGCGTCTTCGGTGTGCGGGGTGACATTCAGCGCTTCGATTCATGTTGGGCTGCTGAGTGGTCGCGCTGTTGTTGATTGTTGTTGATTGCATGCTCGCTGAGGAGCTGCTGTTCTCGGGTGGTGGTCCTGCTGATACTCATGCTGGGGTCAATACTTCGGTCCCCTGCGGAACCGGTATGCCAGGGTGAGGTTGATGTGCTGATGTGCCGTGATGTGTTCGACGGCACACAGCGCTGATGAGAAATTGATGTATAGCGCTGATCAGGTGTTTTGCTGTGTTTGCGGGGGTCGATTCGTCGTCCACAGGCATATTCCGGGTGACTTATCCACAGATTCTTTGGTTTGGCCGCGGGCGTGAGTGGGTGCTGCTTGACTGGGGTCATGACCAGGTTTCTTGACGCACCACCCGAGCTGTACACCCAGCTGGGCAGGGTCGTGTCACGCATCGAAACCGTACGCACACTGATCAGCCGCCTGCAGGCTGCAGAAGCCACCCTGTTGGCTGAGGCGTCAGAGATCGCGGTCGCTTTTGCTGAGGCCGAAGCCCACCCAGACGGGGCTGGCATGGCACACCGTCTGGTTGCCTCCGAGATTGGTGCGGCAGTCAGAGAGTCAGACCGCACCATCACCACCCGTATTGCTCGTGCGTGTGTGCTCACCGAGTCATACCCGGCCGTGTTCGCGTCGCTTCGCGCCGGCACGATTAGTGCGGGGCATGCGGTCGTGATCACTGAGGCAGGCCAGATCATCACCGACAGTGCCCATGTGGCCGCGTATGAGGCGGAAGTGCTCGACTATGCGGAGCATGAAACGGTGGGCCGGTTGCGGCCCGTCGCGAAAGAACTCGCCGAGAAATATGCCGATCGCAGCCTTGACGAACGCCATGACGAGGCGCGTGCGTGCCGGATGGTGCGGGTCATTGAACGATCTGACGGGATGGCTGATCTGATCGCGACGCTGCCCGCGGTGTGGGCGTATGCGGCGAAAGACCGTCTCGATCAGATGGCACGCGTCATCAAAGACGCCGAAACCCGTGCGGCGAACGCTGTACGGGCGGATGGCCGTGGTGAGCGGGGCTCGGGCACATTCGGTGCTGATGCCGCTTCTGGTGAGGCGGCTGGTGGTGGTGCTTCTGGTGCGGCGGTTGGTGGTGCTGCCGCGGCTGGTGCGGCTGGTGGTGCTCGGTTTACTGGGAGCTCGGGTGCGGCCGACAGCGACCCCGGGGCGGAAGACCAGGGCAACCAGGTGCTCGTGGTGCGCAGCTACGACCAGATCCGTGCCGATTCACTTATCGATATGCTCCTCGCCAGTGACCTCACGAAGCTCGCCGCGAAGCACGCGATCAGTGCTGAGACGATCACAGCTCGTGTGCAGGTATTCACGCCCCGCGCCCGCGTCGAAGAGGCCTCTGACGAAGCCCTACTGCAGGACCTGCACAAGCAGCAGGTGCCAGTGGCGGGGCTTGCCGGGTACGGGCCGATCGATACCGAGACTGCAAGGCTGCTTGCCGGGATCGCCGCGTCGTGGGATGTGCCCGAGGTGAACCCCGACACGGGGGACGTGATCACCGTTGACACCTACCGGCCCTCGGCAGCGCAACGCCGCTTCCTCACCGCCCGTGACCTGCACTGCCGGTTCCCGGGATGCCGAGTACCAATCCGGAAATGTGATCTCGACCACACAGTCGCCGCCGCAGACGGTGGAGAAACGTCGACGAAGAATCTTGCGGGGTTGTGTCGGTTGCATCACACGATGAAACACGCGACCCCGTGGCAGGTCACCCAGCACACGAATGGTGACCTAGATTGGGTGAGCCCGACCGGTAGAACGTATCGGGACCGGCCACCATCGAGGGTGAGGTTCCGATCGACCAGTCGTGGTGACCAGTGTGACCGAGACGAACGCGGGAAAGACCAGCGCGGGAAAGACGAGCACGGTGCCCCACCGGGGAGACCACACGGGAATGCTGCTGCGAGGCCACGCAGCGAACCGGCCACAGCGTCGAGCCATCGAGAACGAGCTACCGCGCCCTTCTGACCATGCACTACCGATGGTGCGCTACTGATGATGCGCTACTGACGCTGGACTGCTGGGGTTGCACTACTGGGGTTGCACTCGCCGTCTATACCCAGGGCTGAGTTCTCGGCGGCCAGCGCTTACCGGCTAGCGCTGAGAGCCTGCAGGTGCTCGGGGCGTGGCTGCACCACGTGGTCAGCATGCTCGGGATGCTTGCGCAGCCAGGCAGCGACGTAGGGGCAGACTGGCACAACCTTGAGCCCCGCCTCAATCGTCTCCGTTACTGCGGCATCCACGAGCACAGACGCAAGGCCCTGTCCGCCATAGTCTTCGCTCACCTCCGTATGAAACATGATGCGGTCGGTCGGGCTTCCGCCAGGTTCTGCAGCAAAGTCGAGGTAGCTCTCTTCACCGATCACCAGATCGCCAGATCCGTCTTCGCTACGATCAATCAGGGCGAACCTCGGTCGTGCAGGCTCATTTCGTACAACGAATCTCTCGTCACTCATGGCGTCTCCTTCATTGTTCGTTTTCATTGTTCGTTGTGCAACTACCGACCATCACATGTACAGTTGCAGTCGGCCTAGCTTCGCGGTTTGAGCCTCGACGACGGCATCGTCGGTGCAGGCAACGGCTTCGGTTCACCAGCTGGGTACGGACCAAACAGTTCGGGTTTTCCAAGATCATCGTCGTGCCACGGTTCAAAGCCGAGCTCAGCTTGATACCGCCGGCGATACTCGACAATCTCGTCGTGCGTGCGGCCAACGAAGTTCCACCACATCACGATTGATTCGCCGAAGGGCACTCCCCCGAGCATGATGACCCGCGCCCCTT
>LSQX01264782.1_pt2 | contig 11817 bp, 13 predicted proteins | sample 654561 | NCBI WGS metagenome assembly LSQX01 (sample SAMN04489861, study PRJNA283612) | anaerobic digester metagenome | isolation source: 4 biogas reactors fed with cattle manure at either 37C or 55C with and... | place: Denmark: Kongens Lyngby | collected 2014 | reverse complement strand
ACCGAAAAAAACATCAAAAAATTTTAATAGCCAACAATTTGTTTGAAGTACCAATCAAATTAAAATCTTTAAGTAGCAAATTTGGTTCTTACAATTATAATGCGAGAGAAGAGTATATAGTTTTAAACATTTATTTAGCCACGTTAAAAGAAGAATATGCAAATTATGTTTTGTTTCATGAATATGCGCACCAAAAGGTGAAAAATCACCAAAAGGAGTTTTACGATTTACTAAAAAAGCTAGTTAAAAATTATCAAATTTATCAAAAAGGATTAAGAAAAAAAACCTTGAATTTTTAATCCTTTTAAATTATATTGATTTGTTGTATAATACATAAGATAGGAGGGATTGTCTTGCCAAAAAAGAAAAAAGTCTTTGAATTAACTAAAGAGGGACTACAAACTTTAAAAGCAGAACTCGAACAACTAAAAGATGTAAAAAGACCTGAGGTAGTTCAACTACTTCAAGCAGCTAGAATGCAAGGAGATTTATCTGAAAATGCTGATTACGATGCTGCAAGAGATCTTCAAGCAAGAATCGAGTCAAGAATAAAAGAAGTAGAAAACATTATTGAAAATGCCCAGATTATTCGAGTGACAAATTCTAACAACAAAATAACAATCGGAAAAACAGTAAAGATGAAATTTGTTGAAAAGAATAAAGAGGCAACTTATAAATTAGTTGGGACGATTGAAGCAAACCCTGCTCAAAATAAAATCTCAATTGATTCCCCAGTTGGAAGAAGCATTTTAGGCAAAAGCTTAGGTGACCGAGTTCTGGTCAATTTAGAAAACGGTAAAACTTTCCATGTGGAGATTGTAGAAGTTACAAATGGTTAAAAAGAGAAAAAAACATCTGCCTGATAAGTATAAAAAATCGGTCTTTGAAATCGATTTTTTCTCATTATATAATGCGGGATTTAGGGTTGTTTTTCTTGATATCGATAACACTTTAATTAAATATACAAAAGCTAAACCAACAAAAAAAGTAATCGAATTAATAGCTGATATAGAAAAAATTGGTTTTGAAATAGTTTTAATTTCAAACAATTATAAAAAGCGGGTAAAAATATTTGCAGAACCATTAAACAAACCGGCTGTTCATTACGCAATGAAACCTTTTAAATGTGGCTATAAAAGAGGTTTAAAAAAACTTAGCGAAAAATATTCTCCACAACAAATCATCTCAGTTGGTGATCAACTTTTAACCGATGTTAGAGGATCAAATAAAATGGGATTTTATACTATCTTAGTTAAACCACTAGAACGAAAAAGTGATGTGTGGACTACTAAAATCAACCGTTTTCTTGAGCGAAGAATAATTAGAAAAATTAAGAAAAAGTATCCTAAGTTATATGAAGAGAGGCTTCAAGATTATGAAAGTCTGTAAAGGGTGTGGAGCGCTACTGCAGACTAAAAATAGAGAAGAAGTAGGTTATGTAGAAAAATTAGATTATGATTATTGTCTTAATTGTTTTAATTTGAAACATTACAATAAACCAAGCGGTCAAATTATCAAAACCCATTTTCCAAAAGTTCCTGAAAAAGCCTTGATTGTTTATCTTGTTTCAGCGCTTCAATTAAACTTATTATCGAAGTATAACTTAAAGCGATTTTATCCAACTCAAGAGTTTATTTTGCTTGTCAATAAAGTTGATTTGTTACCCAAAACAATTAATTTTGATAAATGGATTAAACCTTTAAAAAAGGCTTTAGCATTAAAGAATAAACCACTTTTAGAAGTGATGCCAATCTCCGCTTTAACAGGTCAGTACTTAGAAATATTTTTAGAGACTCTTGATTATTATCAGAAAAAAGAGATCTATCTTGTGGGATTTCAAAACAGTGGAAAATCAACACTTTTAAATAGAATAGCACAGCATTTAGAAAAAGATGAAGTAGCCTTAGCGTCCCATTTCCCAGGATTGACAAAAGGAAATATTACAATCAATTATAATGATAAAACAATTGTTGATACACCGGGAATTTATGAAAAAGGTTTTATTAGTGATTACTTATTCTATGAAGAATTTAAAAGGCTTATTCCAAGTAAAACAATTAAACCAAAAACGTATAATTTAACGGAACAACAAGCTATTATAGTTGGCGGACTTGTTGTTGTAAGTTTAATTAAAGGCGGCCCAACCAGTTTTACTTTTTATTTAGGCAATATTAAACTTCATCGTACGAAATATAGTCAAGTTTATGAAAAGTTTAATTTGCATAAAGGGACTCTTTTTAAACCAATTGTTAATCATGATTATATTAAAACTTATTTTAAGTTAACGACCGATGAAAAACATTTGATTAATTTGTTTGATCTCGGATATTTGGTTTTAAAGGGAGTTGTAACTTTAGAAATCTACGCTCCAAAAGATGCAAACATCACTATAACCAAAGGGGCTTATCATGGACTTTGAATTGTTGATGAGAGAAAACTTAAAGGATTATCCTAAAAGAATAAATCATATCCTCGGTGTTAAAAAAAGAGCTTTAGAACTAGGGAAGATTTATCAAGCTGATTTAGAAGTTTTAGAAGTGGCGGCACTGTTACATGATATTACAAAAGAGGAACCGCTTGAAGTTCAAAAAAAACTAATTGCTGATTCTCAAATACTAACTAATTATCCACTTGAGATGTATCACGCTTATAGTGCTGCAAAGTTTGCTGCAGACTTGGGAATTAACGACCAAAGAATTATTGAAGCGATTAAATATCATATTTTTGGTAAAATAAAGATGAACATTGAAACGATGATTATTTGCGTAAGTGATTATTGTGAAGAAAACAGAGAATTCAAGGCAGCTCAAAAGGCTTATCAAATAGCTCTTAAAAATTTAACAAAAGCATATTTGTATTCACTTAAAAAGACTTTTCAATGTTTAAAAAAACAAAACATAAAAATTCATCCAGAACAAATAAAAACATATCACTATTATAAAAGAAAGAAAGGACAAATTGATGGATCTACTCACTAAAACTTTAACTGCAATAACTCGTGTCAACTTAGTGGATTTAAAACTATATGATTTAGAAAACAAAAATCCGTTTTATAATTTTGTTTTAGTCGCTACTGGAACAACTAGACAAGCAAATGCGGTTTTAGGTTATTTAAAAGAAGAATTAAAAAATGCTTATGAAATCAGAGGGATCGAAGGAAAACTATCAGGTTGGTTGTTAATCGATTTAGGTGAACTTATAATTCATCTTTTTGATGATGAAACAAGAAAGTATTATAAGTTTGATGAACGCTTTGTGAAAGTAAAAGAAATCGAGATAACAAATCAAACTTAAACTAACATAAAATTTTAAAGACTAATTAGATCGAAAACACTTAGCAAAAATCGCAAAGTGTTTTTTTAAAGTTTTTTTTAGTAATCGCTTGTAGATATTTAGTGGTGATACGAGATGAGAAAAGTTCTATTTGCGATTTTAGTTTATTTTGTAGGAGTTAGTTTTTATGGTTGGCACATTTTCAAAGAAGAGGTTCCAGAGCCAATTGAACCCACTTTAGTAAAGGTCGAGATCAATGGTGCGGTTTTAATTCCAGGAGATTACAATGTGTCGCAGGCTACAACTCTTGCTCAATTGATCAGCTATGCCGGGGGGCTGACGTTAGAAGCTGATGTAGAAATAATTGATTTTCAAGAAGTTTTAAGCTCAAACAAAAGTTATTTCATTCCTTTTAGACATGGTAAAGAAAAGATTAATTTAAATTTTGCTAGTTTAACAGAATTGTTGAGATTAGAAGGTATTGGTCAAGCAAAAGCAGAAGCCATTATTAACTATCGCAAAAATAATGGGTTATTTAATTCGATTATTGAATTGAAAAACGTTAATGGGATTGGCGAAAAAGTTTATGAAAAAATTAAACATCTCATTACCGTTTAATTATTTTCATTATTATGCGTTTGTTTTAGTAATTGTTTTATTAGGTTTAAGTTGTCCGCTCTGTTTTCTCTTAATAATCCCCTTTTTAAAATTGCTAAAAAACTATCAACATAAAGGAGCTGTTATTGGGTTTGGAATTGTTTTTTTGGCATATGTTTTATTTTATCCTTTAGTGACATCTAAAAAGCCTATTGGTAGCCAATTTAAGGTTAATGAGAAAATTGCAAAAACTAGTTACAATACTTATTTTGTTACTCAAAAGGGAAGAAAGTATTTATTTTACTCGAAAGAAAAATTTGAAATAGGAGATACTTTAAGAATTGATTATACGGCAATTGAACTTTCAAAGGAAAGAACTCCCAATGGTTTTAATCAAAAAAACTATTACGCTTCGAAAAGAATTTATTATCAACTTTTGCCTGCAGAAATTGAAGTTATTAAAAATAGCTTTCATCCCAATAAAATAAAAGAAAAGCTAAAAACAGTTTTTAATAAATATCCCCCAATTACACAAAACTATTTAAAATTATTTATTTTAGCTGAAGATGAATTTGAAGAAGATTTTAAAACAGCTAAAACAAAGGCTGGTATCGCTCATCTATTCGCACTGTCTGGACTACATTTTAACTTTATTTTCAGCGGCATAATTCTCTTATTTAAGCGATTTAATCTAAAAGTAAGAGAAAATATCATTTTTCCATTTATGTTTGGCTATTTATTGTTGACCGGTTTTTCTTTAAGCCTTTTTAGGGCTTTGTTAATGGCTTTTATTTATTTTAAATTTAAGTCACAAAACATTACTAAATTAGATAGTCTTTCTTTTGCTTTTATTATTATGATTTTGATCAATCCATTTTATCGCTTTAGAGTGGGCTTTATTCTTTCTTTTTTAATTAGTTTTTTTCTATTAACTATAAAAATTGAAAGGAGCTTCAGAGGTTTAAGTAAAGTCCATCTTGTTGCTTTTTTTTCTTCGCTTTTAATAGTTTCAAACCTTAATAATGGAATTTATCCCTTTAGTTTAATTACCGGTTTTATTTATACTTTAATTTTTCCTTTCTTAATTATGCCAATAATTTATTTAAGTTTGATTCCTGGAGTTCATTTTATTAGCGAACCGCTTCTCTCGGGTTTTAACCATTCAATTAATGCTTTTAGCTTTGAATCTCAGATTAAAATGCCTTATCAAAGTTCGTTGGCAATAGTCTTTTATTTGATGATTTTTGTTTTTGTTTTATTTGCTAAAGATTTAAAATCGGTCGTTAAAAGAAGTGTTGGACTTTTACTCTTTACCTTTCTTGTCGCTGTTTTTCCAAATTATAATCCCAATGGGAAGGTTTATTTTTTAGATGTTGGTCAAGGCGATACAACACTTATTACAAGACCTTGCAATAGTTGCAATGTTTTAATTGATGCCCACACTGGAACTCTAAATTTTTTAAAGACTTTAGGAGACTTTGAAATAGATTATTTTTTTCTGACTCACGGTGATTATGATCATGTCAGCGAAGCAGAACAAATAATAAAAGAATTTAAAGTCAAAAGAATCTACACCAATCCTTATGATGATTCGGATTTGATCAGAGATTTAGAAAAGTATCATTTAAAATATACGAAAGCGGGTGATATCTTTTATTGTGGAGATTTAACAATTCATGTTTTAGGGCCACTTCGAGATTATCAGTCATCAAACAATAATTCTCTTGTTTTGCAGACAAAAATTGATGATCAAGTTTATCTTTTTACAGGCGATATTGAGCAAGAGGCAGAATTTGATTTGGCGAATACCTACCGACACTCATTAAAAAGCGATATTTTACATGTCTCTCATCATGGCGCAAAAACAGGGACAACGATGCTTTTTTTGGATTATGTCAATCCGCAAGAAGCAATAATTAGTGTTGGCTTGTTTAACTATTATAACCATCCTGACAAACAGACGATCGCAAATTTAAAAAGCAAAAATATCAAAATTTACCAAACGAGTAAAAACCAAACAATTGTTAAACGAAAATATCGCTTCTTTTTGACAGTTTTGTTATACAAAAAGGAATAATTATAGTATAATAACTTTTAAGAGAGTAGGTAGAGTATGAAAGATAATGTTTACGCAATTATTGGTAGCGATCTATTTTTAGTTGAAAGCGAAGTAGAAAAAATGATTCAAAAACTTAAAGTAGATCCATTTAATATTTTATCTTATGACTTAGATGAGTTAGAACTACAGGAGTTTTTACAAGAGATTACGACAGTAAGTTTGCTTTCTGATCGTAAAGTAATTAAAGTTAAAAATCCTTGGTTTTTTTATGAGACAAGAGAAGATGATCTCTCGCAATTAATTCGGTATTTTCAAAACCCCAAAAGCGATACAACACTTATTTTTATGTTAACAAAAGATGTTGATTCTAACACTTTAGTAAGCCGAGAAGCAAAAAAATATATCCGTTTTGAACATTTAGAAGCACTAGACAAAAAGGATTTTCCCAATTATATTAAAAGTTATTTAGAACAATTTAAGTATCATATCGAAGAAAAAGCAATTCAGGAGTTGCTAGAGCGAGTAAACTTTGAATTTCATCAACTGTTTAATGAACTTGAAAAATTAAGACTTTTTGCCTATGATAGTAAAAAAATCACATTACAAGATATTAAACTTCTCGTTCCAAGAAATATTGAAGATAACTTATTTGAATTGACTAGTGCGGTAATTCAAAAGAACAAGAAAAAGGCGTTAGAAGTTTATTATGATTTAATTGTGAAAAACATCGATCCAATAATAATTATTTCAAGCTTATCGACAAGAATTAAAGATACAATTACAACGAAACATCTCTTACAAAAAGGCTTTTCTCAGCAGAGCATCGCAGACTATTTTAATGTCAGCTTTGGAAGAGCATATTATATGGTGAAAAATGCAAACGATCAAAATTTAGTTATTTTAGAAAGGCATTATGCCGCTTTGGCAGAACTTGATTATAAAATTAAGTCAGGCCAAATTGAAAAAAAATTAGGTTTTGAATTGTGGTTATTGGAGGGATTTGATGCTAAAAAACCGCTATGAACACATTTTAGTTTTTGATTTTGAAACGACTGGACTTTCTTATTTAACAAACAATATTATTGAAATAGGTGCTGTTTTATTAAAAAGAACACCCGAAGGTGTCTATCGTGTTGCAGACGAACTTAATTGCTTAATTAGGCAAGCGGAGCCACTACCAGCTAAAATAATTGAAATTACGGGGATTACTGATGAACTTTTATTAAATGAAGGGATTAGTGAACAAGAAGCGTTTGAAAAGTTTCAAAAACTTCATAAAAAAGATGCTTTACTGGTCGCTTATAACCTAAGTTTTGATTATGCTTTTTTAAATCAACTTTATCGTAAACATTTCAATGATAATTCATTATTTATAACTAATGATGTCCTTGACGTGATGGCAATCTACAAAGACCGTCATCCCTATCCACATCGGCTTGAGAGTGCGGTTGAGAAGTACAATGTAGCAATTAAAAGTACTCACCGAGCCTTAGATGATGTTAAAGCAACCATTGAAGTTTTAGTTAAAATGATTGAAGAGCGCGACAGCGCATCGAAATACATCAATGTGATAGGTTATAACCCGCGATATGGTCCAGCTAAGTTTAAGGCGCCTCATGTTGTTTATGTTCCGCAATACGGTAACCGTTTGGAACTTGAAAAAAGATAAAAAAAAACACATCTTGACGATGTGAACTAAAGTGAATTAACCATTTTAGCTAATTTGGATTTGTGATTTGCGACATAGTTACGATGATAAATTCCTTTAGCGTGAGCTTTATCTAACTTTTTATTAGCGTTATTGAGAGCTTTAATTGCTTGTTCCTTATCGTTGGCTTCAACTGCTTTAAATACAGCCTTGATAGCTGTTTTAGTAGATGATTTAAAACTTTTGTTGAGTTGACGACGTTTTTCATTAGTCTTGTTGCGTTTAATTTGCTGTTTAGTCTTTGCCATTGTTTCACCTCCAAAGTTAACCGTATTAGATTATAACAAAACAAGATTTGATTTGCAAGAAATAGTTTAAAAATATATTTTCTAATGAAAGTGAGTTTAAGATGACGATCTCAAATCGATTGACAATTTTAAGAATGTGTTTAATTCCATTAATGATTATTGTGCTTTATATTCCGCCGTTTCAAGAAATAACAACACTCCTTGGACTAAGTTTAGCTGAACTATTATTTGGCTTACTATTTGTAGTGGGGTCACTAACTGATATTTTCGATGGATATTTAGCACGAAAACGCAATGAAGTTACTGATTTTGGCAAGTTTTTAGATCCGATTGCAGATAAACTCCTGACGATGACTGGAATGATTTATGTTGTAATCTATAAAACAGACTATGATTTTTGGTGGATTTTATTACTTATTGTTATTGCGAGAGAATTTATTGTTTCGGCAACAAGGATGGTAGCAGCAAACAAAAATATTGTTATTGCAGCAAGCGTCTACGGCAAAGTTAAGACAACAATTACTTTAATCGCAATTATAATAATTTTATTTAATGGTTTTGGATTATACCTTTTGCTGGGAGACAGTGCACATTATATAACAGATGCAATATTTTATGTAAGTGTGATAATTACAGTATTAAGCGGTGTCGATTATATCGTCAAAAACCGCCAAGTTTTTGTAACAAACGATAATTAAAAAAACAATTAGATGCTAAGAGGAGGTTAAGCATTTTATGGGTAAAAGACAAGAAGCACTTCAAAATGCTATGAAACAAATTGAAAAACAATTTGGTAAAGGTTCAATTATGAAATTAGGAGATGAAGCTGATCGAACAATTGGAGTTAGTTCTTCGGGTTCTCTTTCGTTGGATATCGCACTGGGAATAGGAGGTTATCCGAAGGGAAGAATTATTGAAATCTATGGTCCAGAATCCTCAGGTAAAACCACTTTTGCACTTCACGCAATTGCTGAGATGCAAAAATCTGGAGGCTACGCAGCATTTATTGATGCTGAACACGCACTAGACCCAAAATATGCTCAGGCACTAGGAGTTGATATTGATAATTTAGTTTTATCGCAACCAGACACAGGCGAACAAGCGCTTGAAATTACTGAAGCATTAATTAGAAGTGGAGCTGTAGGGATGGTTGTAATAGATTCTGTTGCAGCATTAGTTCCAGAAGCTGAAATTACTGGTGAGATGGGCGATACACATGTCGGACTTCAAGCGAGATTGATGAGTCAGGCGATGCGCAAACTCTCTGGAGTAATCAGCAAGACCAATACAATTTGTATTTTCATTAACCAGATTAGAGAAAAAGTCGGAGTTTTCTTTGGTAATCCTGAGACAACCTCAGGTGGTCGTGCCTTAAAATTTTATTCGACCGTTAGGCTTGATATTAGAAGAGGCGAAAGTATTAAAGTCGGAACGGATTTTGTCGGTAATAAAGCAAACACCAGAGTTGTCAAAAATAAAGTTGCTCCACCATTTAAAACTGCATCTATCGACATTATTTACGGTAAAGGGATTTCAAAAACTGGTGAAATTGTCGATATTGCAAGCGAATTAAATATAATTAAAAAAAGTGGCGCCTGGTATTCTTACGAAGACCAAAGAATCGGTCAGGGTAGAGAAAACGCCAAAACATATTTAGATCAAAATCCCGAATTAAGAGATAGTATTGAAAACTTAATTCGCGAACATTATAATCTTAAAAATTAAATTGTTGAAGATGAAAAAAGATGCGGTTAGGCATCTTTTTTATTGCGGAGTAACAATTGTTTTAGACGAATCATAAGGTACCTTTAAAATTAATACTTTTGGAGTTGAACCCAATCCTGCAAGATTTTCATTAAAGGCAATTTTAACATACAAAACAGGTAATTTAGTCCTTAAAAAAGGGAGAGCGCTTTTATCCATATCAAAGTTAAAGTTGACATTCATTTGAGTCATAGAATAAGGTTTTTCTTCAGAGATTTCTGTATATTTATCATGTTTTACTGCTAATTGAAGTTGAACATTGATATCGGATAATTCATTGATGCTTTCTTGTCGGGTTATTTCATATTTAAATTTGTATAAACCATTTTTGTTTTCACTGTTTGGTTCGACAATTTCAGTTAAGGAAAAATCTAGCGAAAAGTAATCCTGTTCAGCAACAGAAATCGCTTTTGCTTTTGGATCATCGAAAAGAACGTGCTTAGAAGAAGCAACTTGATAGATATAAACGCTAGGGATAAAGATAACCGGAATAACAATAAAAAATAAAATTAAAGTAATAGTTAAAATCCGATATTTTTGAAAAAAGGATATTTGATTTTTTTGTTTCTTTTTAGTCATATTATCATGCCTCACTTTTAGTATTATACAACATCTAAAAATAAAAAAAAAGTAATTTTCCAATAAATTGACTATCTGTTTAAAAAAATGCTATAATGCTAGTGTAGGTATTTTTTTTAAATATTTACTAGATTTTAAATTTGTAACGCTCAAAATAGACTAAAAATTCAATAATTATGGAGGTAAGAAATGGATACTTTAGAAATAATTCTTTCGATCTCCATTTTGCTAGCATTAGTTGCTGGATTTCTTTTAGGTTATTTTATTCGTGTTAAGCAGCATGAACAATCACTACAAAGAAGTAAAGATGAAGCGAAAAACATTGTTGAAGATGGAAAAAAGGAAGCAGATCAATATAAAAAAGAAGCTATCCTTGAGGCCAAACAAGAAATTTTTAATCAGAAACGAGAATTTGATAAAGATGTTAAAGAAAGAAGACAAGCTGTTGTTGATTTAGAAAACAAGCTTTCTAATCGTGAAGAAATGCTAAACAATCGTTCTGCAAATTTGGATCGTCGTGAAGAACATTTAGCATCAAAAGAAATCAAATTAGATGAAAAGAAATTTGAAATTGACAATTTAAGCAGCAAAGTGGAAACGATTTTAAAAGAACAAGAAGAGAAATTAATTAGAATTTCTGGAATGACAGTACAAGAAGCGCGAAAAATCATTATGGAACGAATTGAAAATGAAATGTCTGATGAGATTATCGCGTATCAAAAGGAACGAGAAGAAGAAGCGAAATTTGAAGCTGATAATAAAGCTAAACAATTGTTAACACTAGCAATCCAAAAATATGCGAGTGAAACAACGACAGAAAGAACCGTCAGTGTTGTTGATCTTCCTTCCGAAGAGATGAAGGGAAGAATAATTGGTCGAGAAGGAAGAAATATTAGAACATTTGAAGCTTTAACTGGAATTGATTTAATTGTAGATGATACACCAGAAGCGGTCGTACTATCGGGATTCGATCCAATTAGACGCGAGGTTGCAAAACGAGCGTTATTGAACCTTGTTGAAGATGGGAGAATTCACCCAGGAAGAATCGAAGATGTTGTTAACCGAGCTCAAGCAGAAGTCGACACTTTTATACGAGAAACAGGCGAAAATGCTGTGTTTGAAACGGGTGTTGGCAAGATGCATCCAGACTTGGTTAAGTTATTAGGAAAATTATCATTTCGCACAAGTTATGGTCAAAATGTTTTAAAACATTCAATTGAAACAGCATTTTTAACCGGTAAACTTGCAGTAGAAATTGGCGAAAATGAAATTCTTGCAAAACGGGCAGGTTTGCTTCATGATATCGGTAAAGCAATAGATCATGAAGTTGAAGGTTCACACGTTGATATTGGGGTAAGTCTTGTTTCGCGTTATAAAGAACCAGTTGAAGTTGTTGATGGGATTGCTTCGCATCATGGCGATGTCGAACCAAAAACAATTATCGGAGCTTTAGTTGCCGCAGCGGATGCACTAAGCGCTGCAAGACCAGGAGCCCGCAGCGAATCAATGGAAAGTTATTTAAAACGCCTTGAAACATTAGAAGCTATCCCAAGCAAAATCGATGGAGTTGAAAGGGCTTATGCAATTCA
>LSQX01242895.1_pt2 | contig 11817 bp, 8 predicted proteins | sample 654561 | NCBI WGS metagenome assembly LSQX01 (sample SAMN04489861, study PRJNA283612) | anaerobic digester metagenome | isolation source: 4 biogas reactors fed with cattle manure at either 37C or 55C with and... | place: Denmark: Kongens Lyngby | collected 2014 | reverse complement strand
GTGCCATAGTCGCTGATGGGAACTAGAACTATGAAGAACACTAAGATCCAGGGCAGCGAGAGCGGTTCACCTATGAAAACCGCACTCCAGGTGAGAATCATCCAATGGCAGCAGTACATGGTCGTGATGTTCCTGCTCCATCGGATCAGTGTGTTGGTTACCCATTGTGGCAGTGCCCCTGCGAGAAAGAATCCAATGCCTGTCCAGCTTACGGCAAAAGCTACTAGAGCGAGATTGCCCACGAGATCATGGTGCCAGTACTCTGTCGTATACCAACCAAAAGCGAGCCCTTGTAGCTGTGCATAGAGCCGGAAGAGCACTAAGGCAGGGATACCCACGGCAAGGCAGGCCTGGTAGAACCGCCGCTTGTCGCTGCAGCGAATTAGGTAGCCCCCAAACACGTACCCAGCGATGGGGTATATGATCCACGTAAAGAACGGGAACCAGGTGTACTCACTGGTGCCCCAAAACAAACCAACAAGGGCATTGGCTGCGGCCGATTCAGCCTGAATGTACGGCGCGAGAAGGTTAGCTCCCGCGGAGAGCATCGCTGCTACAACATAGTGCAGGCTGCCAAACTTAAGCTTAGCGCCGAGGCTGAAGAAGAGGAAGGTCAGGCCGGCGAACTGGAGGATATCCACGCCGAGCAAGTATGTGATGCCGGACTCAATGTACGCCTCATCGCCAGTTCTGAGGTACCAGGCGTACTCTGTGAGGAAGTCGCGGAAGAAGGCCAGCACATAGGCAAAGATAAGCAGCTGCAACCCTCGTGAGAACAGGCCCCGGGCCGTGCTGCGGCGCGAATACACAATCCCTACACCCAAGGCAAACATAAAGACCGGTGCCGCGGGCGCACTGCCCAGGAACTCGATAATCCGTACCGGTATAGAGGGCTCAGGCGGCCACTCTGAGAGCGCCTCCAGGCAGTGCACCAGGAGCATGAACAGGATGGCTAGTCCTTTCAGCACATCCAGCTCCAATTGCCTGCCCTTGTTGATGGGTTCGCTAGCAAAGATTGATGAAGCTTGACTCATAGCTCATTCCTCCCGGGATAGACTGCCAGCAAGAGTTTGGACCACTCGGACCAGGCGGACTGATGTGCAAGGTTCCGGGAGGTCTTAATGCCGACTTCTCCAAAAATTACATTATTCCCTGCGTTTCTTCAGAATTTAACCAACGCGACAGATATTCTCTGCGCTAATATTTAACCTTTTCGGTAAGAAATCTTCCAAGGAAAACCAAAGCAAGTCACGGTGAAGCAAGATACACCGCCCAGCGCCACTGCAGCCTAGAGCATGGCTGTCCGGAACAACGTCGACGTGCTGGCAGTCCAGCACAGCACAGAAAGGGAGGAGATTGAATGGTGGCAAGGCGGAGTTCATTGCTTCTCGTTGGATTGGTGATTCTGACCCTAACGCTCAGCGGCTGTCTTACTGGCGGCGGTGGGACTCAGAAAGAGCAGACTGTTACGGAGTTTTTCGCTGAGATGAGTACTGCCTTTGAAAGCCTGAAGGCAGAGAGGATTGCAGACGTGATCGACCTGCCCATTGTGTTCGAATTTGATGAATTCACCATCGCGGTCATGGACACTGGTGAAGAACCACCGCGGATCGAGGTGACTAGGGACGCTTTCATTGACATCCTCGGCGTGCCGTTGTCAATAGCCAGGGCAGGCGGTGCCGAGCTGGTCTTTGAAATCCGGGAACCAGAAGACGGTGAGATTGACATAGCCTATGACGACAATTACGCCTTCGTCAGCAATGCTGAACTGTACATTGAGCTGCAGATTTCCCAAGCAACGATGGAAGACGTTTTTGAGAAGGTGCTCGTGAACCTTATGAACTGGTTTATCGAAGAGCTGGACATCGAGATCGATGAAGAGCTCCTCGAGGAGTTCGAAGATCTTGACCAGTACCTTGACGAGTACGCTCACCTAGTCTGGGAGTCGATTGAAGGCTTGATACTCGACAACTACGACGGGGAGTGGCCTGAGGTCTTTGAGGGCAGCATTGACGCGGAGTTCATCCTGAAGAAAGTTAACGGCAAGTGGAAGCTGAGTGCGGATTTCTCCGACGTATTCCTGCCGCTCCTTGCTCTTTAGGCAGTACTGATTAGTGAGGGCCTCCCGAGGGGCCCTTTTTTGCTGCCCGGACCCTGGTCCTCCCGATTGCCGCTGGGACAGGCGTCGGGCCGCAGACAGCGACCTCTACCACCCCAAGGTAGAGGTCGCTGCGCGCTTTCGGTTTCTGCGGCGAATATAATTGACAGACACATATATGTGTGTGACAACAACTGTGACAGACAAAGATATTGCGTTTCCCTAATACTTACGGGAAAGGAGATCGCTGTGGAGCCAAAACTGTCTTCAGACCTCCTGCGGGGGCATACAGATACCATCGTCCTCGCGCAGCTGCTGAACGGTGATCGCTACGGCTTGGAGATCTACAACTTCATCCTCGCCCGCACAGGCGAGCAGTACGAGCTGAAAGTGGATACGCTGTACTCCAGCTATAAGCGGCTGGGAAAGGGCGGATACGTTACGTCCTATTGGGGCGATGAATCCCTCGGTGCCCGCCGCAAATACTACCGCATCACAGACAAAGGGCGCGAGCTTTATCGCCAAAACATGTTGAACTGGGAATTTACGCTGAAGATCCTAAACTCACTGCTGAGGGAGGAAGAAGACTGAACACGCGAGAGTATCTTGACTCTCTGTTTGCTGACTACCAGGAGACCCCGGCGCTGGACGACTTCAAGGAAGAGCTCAGGGGTTTTCTAGATGAGAGGATCAAGAATCTTGTGCAGACTGGTATGGCGCAAAGAGACGCCTTTTTTCAGGCCACCAGCGAACTTGGCGATATGTCTGCTGTCGCCGATGAGATCAGCAGAAAGAAGAAACAAGAAGTACTTGCAGAAATGTACATGAGAACCAGACACTACATGCCGACCTCGCGGATCGCGCTCTATGTGAGTCGGTTTTTGCCGGTATCAAGGGTATCTCTGTTGTGGGGCTTGACGCAGTACGCCGCTGTCGCGGGAAATTTCTCCAGATAGAAATCCGGGAATTTGGAAAAAATAAAAAGGTTTCTGAAAAGGAGTACAGTATATGAATATATAATGCAAATAGTTTTGACAGATAAGGGGTGCAGATGCTGTGAAAAGCAATGCTGTGCGGTTGTTGCTGTCCATACTACTGGTGTTAGGGTTAGCTGGCAGTGGGATCTCTGCGGAAGCGTTCGAACTAGCAGTTGATGTGAGCGGGCAGGGGACGGTCACCCCGCCAGCTGGCACCCAGTCCTGCGAGCCCGGTGCCGTTGTACGGTTAACTGCGACTCCCGCCCCCGGATGGGAGTTCAGATACTGGCTGGGCGATGTGTCCGATCCCCATGCCTCCGAAACCCAGATCAGCATGGATTCGGCCAAGTCGGTGACAGCAGTGTTTTACAGCCCCGCCGAAAGCATCCTCATCGCCGTGACAGATGAGTCGGGTTCTCCCGTACCAGGGGTTTACCTTGGCTTGACCGACGGATCTGGCTCGCTGGAAACAACAGATCAGGGCATCGCGGTGCTGAACACCCATGCCAGCAGCACGCTGATTGCACCGTTCCTTGCTGGGCATACGCTTCAGCCGCAAGGGGCGATTGCCCAGAAGGGAGACGAGCTGTCTTTTGTGGCTTATCCGGAGCCGCCTGCCCGGCTGATATATTTCGACCTCACCTTCAACCCGGTGGTGTTTAGCAATGAAGATCAGCTGAATCCGTTTGCTTCGCCGCGCATTCGGGAGGCCATGAATCGGCTGCTTGATCGGGAATACATGGCGGAGCACATCGTTGCCCAGGTTACGGGAGAGCCGGCCTCTCCATCGCTGACCATGATCCCGCCTGTGGCTTATGAGTACGAGTTCATGTCAGATGTCATTGCGGAGCTGGAGAAGCTGTACNNGCTGTACAGCTGCGATAAGCAAGCCGCGCAGGAAGTCATTGCCGAAGAAATGCGAGCCCTAGGGGCTGAATGGGAGGACGAAAAGTGGTTTTATCGGGGTAAAGAAGTGGTTCTGAGCTTTGTAATCCGCACAGAAGCGGAACGCAGAGGGCTCGGGGAGTATATCGCTGATGAACTGGAAGCAATCGGCTTTACGGTGGATCGCATCTACATGGGCGCACAGGAGATCTCAGCCGACTGGCAGTGGCGCGATCCCAGAGAGGGTTCGTGGCACTTATATACTCTTGCCTGGGAGGGGGAGGTTAGAGCCCTGGGCAGTCCACTGCTGGTGCTGAACTACACGCCCCTGGCCTTTTCAGAGGTTCCGTTGTGGCGGTCCTATGATCCTGACCCGGAACTCTTAGATGCCGCGATCAAGCTTAACAGTGCCAGCTTTGATTCTGTGGAAGAACGGAAGGAAGTGTTCCGGCGCGGCCTCGAGCTTGGCCTGAAGTACTCAGTTCGGATTGGGCTCGTTTCTCAGCCGTAAGCGACTGCGGCTTGGCGCCGGAGGCAGGAGAAAACGTGAAGGGAAGCCCTGTTGGTGGATATAGCAGACTATCCACCAGCAGGGTTTCTATCTGCTTAAGCAGGCAGCCTCCTTTCCCTCGCGCGTCCTGGCATAGAAGTTGGTCAGTTTTTGGTCAGAAGCACCATGATACATTAACAGCGGATCAACTTCTATGAATCCAGGAGGTGTTTTATGTGAATTTGAAACGGAATGCATTTGCTGTTCTGCTCTTGTGTCTTGTAGTGTTGACTGCAGGCTGCGGCGGCGGAGGAGGGGGAGGAAACAAAGCGCCGCGGATTAAGTCACATGCCCCGTCATCGCCGGTGGTCGTGGCACCGGGAGCTAACCAGACGTTCTCGGTTGTGGCTGAAGATCCTGATGGTGATGACCNNGCACCCCAGACAGAGGGCACGGCGAAGGTCACAGTCAGCGTTTCAGACGGCAGAGGCGGTGTGACAAGCTTTGCGTGGGATATCACGATAACGGCTAGTCCCGTCAATCCACCGATCATCACCAACCAACAGCCAGCTTCGTCCAAAGACTCACGCATCGAAATCAATGTCAACGAAAAGCAGGCTCTATCCATCAGGGTCTCCGATCCTCAGGGCTTACCCTTGAACATCCATTGGGCGTGCAGCAGGGGTTCGTTTGAGGGCGATCCAACAGACAACATAACAGCTACGTGGGTAGCTCCAGACACGACAGGTGATGCGGAAGTCACCGTGACTGTCTCCAACGGGGTAAAGACTGCCGAGCACATCTTCTACCTGGATGTTAAGGGTACCATTCAATGGGTGCGGGAAGACATTACCGGTTCCAAAACGTGGGCTACAGGAAACATCTATATCATTGATGAACGAGATATCGCCGTGAAAGGCACTTTGGCCATCCAACCAGGCGCTATTGTCAAGCTGGCCTCAGGGCGAAGCTTGTTTACGCAAGACAGCGGCTGCATTGTGGCGGTGGGAACGGAGGAGAATCCCATTATCTTTACATCGTGGCGCGACGATATCCACGGTGGCGACACAAATGGGGACGGAGGATACACTTCCCCCAACGCGGGAGATTGGGGCGCAGTGTACTTGGAAACGAAAAACGCAAACAGGTTCGAGTGGTGTGAGTTCTACTTCGGCGGCGCCGGATGGCGCGGCACCATGCTCGACTTAGGTGCGTCTAACAACACACCTGTCGAGAACTGCACGTTTGCCTTCTCAGAAGGGGTTGCCCTGCATGCTGCACGAGCGAACAATCCAAGCATCAAGGGGAACACGTTCTATAACAACGAGAGGCCGCTTGTGATTAACGTCAACACGAGCGTGGATGACTCCAACACGTTCCACAATCCAGATGACTACAGAGAGGCAAACACGTACCAAGGTATCTTCGTGGACGCGGACTACGGTTCTGAGATCACAAAGGCAGTACAGTGGTCGGAGAGAGAAGCAGCGTTTGTGCTGTCGGGTTGGTCTGTCACACTTACCTCAACCGGTACTCTTTCCATCACCGAAGGGGTTACCCTCAAGCTCGACTTATATTACCTGTCTGTCGACGGCATTTTGAAGGTTCAAGGCACTCTAGCCGAGCCAGTGGTGATCACCTCCGTTAGGGACGATCTCTATGGTGGGCAGAGTAACGGGCCGGATTCGGCTGCGCCTCAGCCTGGAGATTGGAAAGCGATCGATGTTGTCTCCGGCTCCGCCACAATTAGCTACTGCCTAATTCGCTATGGAGGCGAGGCCTCTGACATAGACGGCGGGTACGCCGCTCTCTACGATGGGATCGAGTCGCGCGGAACTGCAGTCAGCTATACCACTTTTGAGTTCAACCAGCGGGGGCTCGACCTGCGCTCAAGCAGCAGCACCGTCTCGTCCTGCGAGTTCACCAACAACGAGTACCCGCTCAAGATTGGCGCCAATATTGACACGGGTAACGATCTCCTGATCTACGGCAACACCTACAATGCGATCTATGTCCACCCATCTGGATATAGCGTCACGAAGTCGCAGGTGAAGTGGGAGAATACCGCTGTCCCATATGCGCTGCTATCAAGCCTCTCGGTTGCCCCTGCAAAAGCGGTTAACTTCGGTACCGGTACGATTGTCAGGGTATGGCCGGACCAGGGCATCTACGTGGAAAGCGGTGGCACTCTGCTTAACTGGGCCAGCGCCACCTTCACGTCCTTTAGAGACAACGGGAGGGGTGGCGATGTCGGTGCAGGTCCCTGGGCAACGCCCCAGCCCGGCGATTGGGACGGAATCTGGGACGGGAACACGGACCAGTATCTCTCTGGCTACAATATTCACTATGCAGCCAATCAGTGAGAACTGACCGAACACTTCTTCCGTTGAGTATAGATGAGGCGGCTCCAGAATGCTTGTGGAGCCGCCTCACTGCGGTGAACCCAGGTTGAGTTTTTCGTAGAGCTTTTGCGTATCGAGCGAGGGCTTCACTCCGAGTTCTGCTGCAAGGATCTCGGTCAGCAGCTCGTACTGCCGCTGTGCGGCCTGGCGCTGCCCGCTTTGCGCGTAGGCTTCGATCAAGAGGGAGTGGTAGGTTTCGTTGAGTTCGTCTTTCTGGAGGAGCAAAACCAGCTCATTGATCGCCTGTTCATACTGCTTGGCGGCAAGATAGCACTTCGCCAGCCGCAGCCGGCCCTCCAAGTAGCGTAGCCGCAGGGCTTCTCGGTCGGGAACGGCCCAATCATAGTCCAGATACTCAAGGTAGTCGCCGTGGTAGTTCTGGAGCGCTTCTTCCAGCAGGTGCATCTGTTCCACTGAATTCTCTTCCTGGCTGAGAGCGGATTTCAACAGGGTTTCGAACTGTGTCAGGTCCGTTGCCACCGGCATTGCCAGGGTGTACACGTCGGTCCCGTGTTTGATCAGGTCTGCCAAACCGTACCTCTTCAGGACTACCCGCAGGCGGTACAGGGTGGTGTGGAACTTGGCATCTGTTCTTTCGTAGTCACCGTTGTCCTCCGACCACAGCGCCTCAATGATCTGATCTTTGCTTACAGGCTGCTTGGCGTGGACTAGGTAGACTAAAAGGTCCCGCGCTCGGTGGCTCCGCCACCTTACCGCCGTAATTTCCTCGCCATCAGCAAAGATGCGCACAGGGCCGAGGAGATAGATGGTGAGGGTCCGCTGCTTGCTGGTGGGAACAAGAGCGGTCCGTGGGCCGATGCGGTTCTCATAGGCCTCCGCCGCCATGTTGCGCACATAGTCGCAGGGGTCTTCCCTCAGGTCCGCGAGGGCGTTTAGGGCCTCCGGGTCTTCAATCTCTATAAGGATGGGGATGATCCGCTCTTTGGTTGCCGGATCGCCCTGCCTTGCCAGGGGCAGGAGGTGCTTCAGGCTGGCCTGCCCAACTTTGCGCAAGACCCTCAGCACGAAACTTGTCTCAATCCCCTCCTTTAAGCCCTCCATGAGCAGGTGATGATACCAGTGATAGCACGTTACGAAGTTCTGGAGGTCGTTGATCTTCGCAGATACTGTTAAGGCCTTGCGGGTGTAGTGCCTTGCTTCACTGAGGTCACCCCTGAGGAAATACAGATAGGCTTGGGCCTGCAGGCCGTAGGCCAGGCATTTCAGAAATCCCATCTCACGAGCGTGTTTTTCCGATCGTTTGAGCAGTTTCATCCCCTGGTCCCAAGAACCCGTGCGGGCGAGAATGGGTCCGGCGAGAGCGGCTACAGCGGTGCGGTTCAGCAGAGTTAGGGGTTCGGCCACGTCCAGTGCCTCGTCCGCGTATGATCGGGCTGCGACCCATTTTCCTTGGATCGCGAGTGTGCGGGCGAGGAAGGCTAGGTTGAGGGAAAGCACTGTGCGGTCCCCATCGTGTTCCTTGACGTACTCAGCCCCCTGCAGAAAATAGCGCTCAGCCTCTTCAAACCGCCCCAGGTTCGTGTAGACTAAGGCCAGCTGCAAGAAGGATGAGGGGAGCAGCTCTGTCAGGCCCATCTTCTGCCTGACTGCAGCAGAGCGTTCGGCGATCAGGAGGGCTTGCTCCGTTTCGCCCCAATCGTCGTAGATCGCGGACAGCATATCTTGGAAGTCATAGCCCAGCATAACACCCTCCGGGCAGAGAGCTGAGGCTCGCTTGAACAACTGGAGAGCGCGGGGATACTCCCCGAGGAGGTACGTAACATTCCCCAGAGCTTCCAGAATCCTAGCCAGCGCTTCCGTATCCCCTGTGCCTTCGTTTTCTTCGAGGCACTGCCGCAAGAGGTCCTGCGACTCCCGCAGCCTGCCTGAGGCGTAGTAGATGATGGATTTTTCGATATCCAGGAGAAGCTTAAAGCGGGAAGTAGACAGCTTGGTTTCCGCGTCGTAGAGGAAGTTGAAACTCTCCTGTATGGCACCCCGGCCTCGGGAGATGCGGGCCTTCAGGAGCTTGCATTCGGCTATCCCGAGCTCGTCGCTGCTCAATCGGAAGAGGGACTCGACCTGTTCGACCTCTTTTTGGGCTTGTCCCAGCTGACCCCGGCCGATTTCCACCAGGGACNNGACCCTTTCCAACCATTCACCTAGATCCTGCCACTTGCCGTGGAGCGCCGCTTCGCCACCGCAGCGTACCACCAGATCTGCCACAGCCCGCCGCTCGCCGGCTTCCAAGAAACAGTTGATCGCCTGGTGGAGCTGCCCGCGGGCCGCGGCAATGCTGCCGGCCTTCTTATATAGGGCCTGTCGCTCGGGCCCCAACTTACTCAAGAGGTGCCGCCGCATGATGGGCACCAGGCTGTACTCGTCGCCGCTTACTTCCAGGAAGAGTTGGTGGTTCTCGAGGTGCCGGATGATCTCTCTGGAGAAACTGCGGCCTAGGAGCTCGTCGCAGTCGTCGATGGTGAAGCTGGAAAACACTGCTGTCTTGGTGAGGAAGTTTAAGACTTCGACGGGTTCGCCTTCTAGGATCTCCCGATCGATGTAGGATGCGAGGGCGTAGGGAACCTGGTCGTCATCTTCAGAAGCGCCGCTCGGCATCTGCGTGAGGAAGTTCACAATGATAGGCCAGCCTGCGCTGAGCGTGGCTGCAAATGAAAAACGCTCCCGTTCGAGGGAGGCGCAGCGCAAAGCAAAAAAACTCTCCAATTCTTCGGGAGTGAACTGCAGATCTCTTCTGGTTATGACCCTAACTTGACCCGCTAGGTGGAGGCGCTCCAGAGCCAGATCCCAAATCAGGTCCAGCGGGTTTCTTCCTCCCACAGCAAGCTGTACCTGCGGGGGCAGAAGGGGAACAAGGCTCGAGACTAACCGATAAATCACAGGGTGGGTGATGGCCTGCCAGCCGTCAAGGACGATCAGCGCACCGCGCGGTGCTCTTTCCAGGGCGTGGGCAAAAAAGCTCACCGCCGCCCGGCACAGCTCATCAGGATCTGCTTTGGAAATCAGGCGGTGCAGCTGGATCTCGTCAAGCGAAAGGTGCCTGCCAAGCGCGGTCGCCAGGTGCCTGATAAACCCGATCGGGTCATTATCGTTTGGCTCTAGGCTGTACCATGCCACTGGACGGTCGGCAGCGCGGGCCAGCTGACTTAGGAAAACGGTTTTGCCGCAGCCTGCTGGTGCGAGGACCAGCAGCACCTTTACATCGCCTGCCGAAAGAACCTGGGAGACCGCAGCCCGTTCCACCATCGTGCCGTGGTATTGCGGGCACTGCAGTTTAGTGGTGATTAATGGCAACAAGTCGGGACGCCGGATCACTGCATTCACCCTGTGCATGTTTTCCTAATTCTTCGCTGTAGTTTTACCAACTCCTTCTGATAGGAACACTCACAGTAGTGGGAAAAGTGGAAGTGTTGGTGCTTCAGTCAGTACTCGAGTGCTCGCCGCTGAGGAGAGCGGCAAACGCTGCGGCCAGGTCTGGGTCAAACTGCCCGCCGGCCTCTCCTAGGATTTCCTGCAGAGCCCTGTGGTGCGAGACTGCGCGCCTGTAAGGCCGGTCATTGGTCATCGCGTCGTAGGCATCGCACACCGCAATGATCCTTGCCATGAGAGGAATCTCCATGCCCCTAAGTCCATCCGGGTAGCCGGAGCCATCAAAACGCTCGTGGTGGTGGCGCACTGCCAGGGAGATTTCGTGCAGCGCCTTCACTTGCGCGAGGGCCTGGGCTCCGTATACAGCGTGCAGCTTGATCTGTTCGTATTCTTCAAGTGTGAGGCGCCCTGGCGTGTTTAGGATTTCCTTCGGGATGAGCGTCTTGCCGATGTCGATTCCGTTGCTATATCCCCTGTGATATACAAGCACCTGGCGTTTTGAGCCAGTGCCGACCGGATGAACGCGGTCACGTAATCCACAATCTCCTGCTCTTCGCTGTACAGGGCGACCAGATGGTCTCCCGGCCGAATTTCCATAGTCTGCGCGAATAGATCTTGCTTAGACATCTCTTGACAGGCCTCCCGCCCTATAAACACTCCGCGACAATCATATAAGTTTCGCCATTGTCTGTCAATTAACCCCGTGTGATATATTATACATGAAGTGAGGTTTTTATAGGGCGCAAGTTCTTCACTGCGGCACCTGGGGCCGTTAGAAACAAGAGAGGCTGGACTATAACACCCAGCCTTCAGCATTTACTGCTCCATTTCCTGCACCACAGCCTGGAGTTCCTTGTCTGTCAAATCCCACACAGCAGCGGCTAACCGGTCCAGCTCACCCTGAAGGCTTCCTAGGGCGCTGGGATCGCGGTGGAGGTGAATCGCGGCCGCGGCCAGCTCCCGGTGCAGTTGGTTGCTTGGATCGAACGCCGGCACCGCAATGTGCTCCATCAGATGGGCGGAGGTGGAGGTCTCCAGGGCATAGCTTTTCGCAGCCAACTGCGCGATGCGCGAGCCCAATAGGGCTGCGATAAACCCCGCTTCGTCCAGGGACTCCGCGGGCACAAACATCAGTTTGTGGTCGGGAACCACAACCTTTTCCGGCTGCCCGTCTAGGGATGTAGAGGAGACCAGCGCGCACGTGAGAACGCTGGCCTGCTCCCGCCACACAACCTTGTAGGGGGCAATGGTATGGGTTCCCACGTTGTATATGCTCCAGACAGCGTCTCGTTCGACGTTGAAGTACTTCTTCAGACCACTGCGCTGCGCGAGCTCGGCTTGAAATCGCCTGAGGTACTGGTAAGTATAGGGCCACTTCATCTTCATGATCCCTTCTGGCCAGCCGGTACGCTGCTCTGGATCCTGAGTCAAGATCAGCCAGAGGTTGGGGGCGGCATGCCAGGGCTGCACGTCGCGCCCCCGCAGGAGGGGATAGAGGAGGTCGGGCTCCACCGCCGCTTGGATGGTCGGCACTTTCTTCCTGCCCACATCGCCCAGGTTTTCAATCACTACCAAACC
>LSQX01044732.1_pt1 | contig 11818 bp, 12 predicted proteins | sample 654561 | NCBI WGS metagenome assembly LSQX01 (sample SAMN04489861, study PRJNA283612) | anaerobic digester metagenome | isolation source: 4 biogas reactors fed with cattle manure at either 37C or 55C with and... | place: Denmark: Kongens Lyngby | collected 2014 | reverse complement strand
GGCCAGGTGACTGTCATACAGGGGTGTGCGCAGACCCATGGCGTTGTTCCTTGTTATCTTCGACCCAGTGGCTGATTGTAGCCACAAACGGGGTCCATTGCTCCCTGCGCCGAGCCGCATTCAGCGGCGGGCGGAACGTCTGATCAGCACTATCACCGGCGCCAGCCCGACCAGTACCAGGGTCAGCGCCGGCAGGGAAGCTCGTCGCCATTCCCCCTCACTGGTCAGGGCGTGGATACGCACCGCCAGGGTATCCCAGCCGAAGGGCCGCATCAGCAGAGTGGCTGGCATTTCCTTGAGCACGTCGACGAACACCAGCAGCGCCGCACTGAGGATGCCGGGCAGCAGCAGCGGTACATAGACGCGCCAGAAGACCTGCCAGCCGGACTGCCCCAGACTCTGGGCCGCCTCCGGCAGCGACGGCCGGATGCGCGCCAACGAAGTGTCCAGGGGACCATAGGCCACCGCCATGAAGCGGATCAGATAGGCCAGCAGCAAGGCGAACAGGCCGCCCAGCAGGACAGGCGCGGGATTGGCCGCCCCCAGCCAGGTGCGCAGGGGCACCACCAGGTTGTTGTCGAGAAAGCTGAAGAAGAACATGATGCCCACCGCCAGTACCGACCCGGGCAGCGCATAACCCAGATTGGCCAGGGCCACCGCACCGCGCACCCGGCGGATCGGCTGCAGGCGCAGCGCCAGCACCAGCAGGGTGGCCACGACCACCGTCATCAGCGCGGCGATCGCCCCGAGCAGCAGAGTGTTCTGGATCAGCGCCCAGTAGCGACTGTCAAGATCGGCAATCCCGCTGCTCAGCAGCCAGTACAGCAGCTGCCCCACCGGAATGATGAAGGCGATCGACAGCACCAGCAGGCAATAGCCGCTGGCCAGCCAGGCCAATGGCCCCTGCAGCCGGTACAGGGCGCCCTTGCGCGGTTTGTCGTTGGCCGGAAAACGCTTGTTGCGCCCCTGGGCGTGGCGCTCGGCGAACAGGGCGAGAAACACGAACAGCAGCAGCAGGCTGGCCAGCTGGGTGGCGCTCTGCAGGCTGAAGAAACCGTACCAGGTCTTGTAGATCGCCGTGGTGAAGGTGTCGTAATTGAACACCGAAACCGCGCCGAAATCGGCCAGGGTTTCCATGATGGCCAGAGCCGCGCCGGCACTGATGGCCGGCCGCGCCATGGGCACCGCCACCCGCCAGAAACCCTGCCAGGGCGTCTGGCCGAGGATGCGCGAGGCCTCCATCAGTCCCCTGCCCTGGGCCATGAAGGCACTGCGGGCAAGCATGTAGACATAGGGATAGAACACCAGCACCAGGGTGAGGATCACCCCGCCGGTGGAGCGGATCGGTGGCAGCCTGAAGTCATTGCCGAACCAGCCGCGCAGCAGGGTCTGCAGCGGGCCGGCAAAATCCAGCAGCCCGACCATGACGAAGGCCAGGACGTAGGCCGGTATGGCAAAGGGCAACATCAGTGCCCAGTCGAGCCAGCGGCGCCCGGGAAACTCACACAGGCTGATCAGCCAGGCCAGACTCACACCCAGCAGTATCACCCCGGCCCCGACGCCCAGTACCAGCCACAGGGTATTGCCGATCAGGCGCGCCAGCTGGGTCTGCAGCAGGTGGCCCCAGATGGTCTGATCCACGCTCTGCCAGCTGAACAGCAACACCAGCAAGGGCATGAGCACCAGCCCGGCAGCCAGATAGGTGATCAGCTGCCAGCGCAGCTTGTGGGCGGGACTTGGACGGGCCACGCATACTCCCTGTAACGGTAAAAAAACACGCCCGGCAGAAGCCGGGCGTGCAGTATACAAACAAATGACCGGGGCGGAATCAGTTCCAGCCGAGGCGATCCATCAGCATGATGGCTTCGGGCTGACGACGACCGGCCACCTCGATGTTCACGTTGTCGGCCTTGAAGTCACCCCAGGCAGCCACTTCCGCGGAGGGCTCCAGGGCCTGGTTGGCCGGGAATTCCATGTTCACATCGGCAAAGATGCGCTGGGCTTCCTCGGTAGTCATCCATTCCAGCAGGCGGGTGGCCTCCTCCGGATGCTTCGCGTGTCTGGTGACACCGGCGCCGGAGATGTTCACGTGCACGCCGCGGTCTTCCTGGTTCGGCCAGAACAGCTTGACCTTCACATCCGGCTGGGCGTTGTGCAGGCGACCGAAGTAGTAGGAGTTGACGATACCCACGTCGCACTGACCGGCGTCGATGGCCTGCAGCAGGGCGGTGTCATCGGCAAAGACCGGAGTGGCCAGATTGGCCAGCCAGCCCTGAATCACTTCGGTGGTCTTCTCTTCACCAATGGATTCGAGCATGGTGGCAACCAGCGACTGGTTGTAGACCTTCTTGGAGGTACGCAGGCACACCCGGCCCTTCCACTGCTCGTCAGCCAGGGCTTCGTAGGTGCTCAGCTCCTCCGGCTTCACCCGCTCGGTGGAGTAGGCGATGGTGCGCGCACGCAGCGACAGCCCGGTCCACATGTTGTTGCTCGAACGCAGGTGCTGGGGAATGTTGCCCTCGATGACCTCCGACTGTACCGGCTGGAACAGACCCTGCTCCTCTGCCTGCCACAGGTTGCCCGCGTCCACCGTCATGAACATGTCCGCCGGGGTGTTGGCACCTTCTGCGCGCAGACGGGCCATCAGGGGAGCTTCACGATCGGTGATGAAGTTGATCTTGACCCCGGTCTTCTCCGTGTACATCTCGAATACCGGCTTGATCAGATGATCCTGGCGGGAGGAGTAGACCACCAGTTCCTTGGCCTGGGCGACGCTGGTGAAGGCGCTCAGGGCCAGACTCAGCACGACGAGATTGCGGGTAAATGACATCTGTGGAAGCCTCGATTAGGGAGTTCGGAAGCCTGGATGATAATGATTTTAATTAAGATCATCAACTAGACAGCCGGACTTTCTTCCCCCTCGATAACCGGGCGAGCCAGCGGCGGCAGCTCGCCTTCGAGCCCCAGCGCCCGCCGGACTATCCCGGCCTTGAGCCCCTGCAGGCCGTCCATCCAGCGCATCCCGGTATTGCGCACCCAGCGCAGCGCCAGCGTATCGGCGTGGAACAGGCGCTCGAAGCCTTCCATCGCCAGCATCATCGACAGGTTGGCTCCCATGCGGCGGCGCTCGTAGCGCTGCAACACCGGCAGGCTGGCGAAGGCCTCGCCCCGGGTCAGTGCCGCCTGCAGCACCGCCGCCAGCTCCGCCGCATCCAGCAGGCCGAGGTTGACCCCCTGCCCGGCCAGCGGATGGATGCTGTGCGCCGCATCGCCGATCAGCACCAGCCCGGGCTGGGCATAACGCCGGGCATGGCGCTGGCGCAGGGGAATGCAGTGCCGCGCATCGACCTGCAGGATCCGGCCGAGACGCCCTTCGATGGCCGCCTCGATCTCCTCCGCGAAGGTCGCCTCGTCCAGCGCCATGACCCGCCGGGCCTCTTCGGGTACCAGCGACCAGACGATGGAACAGTAATGCCGACCGTCCCTGTCCTGCAGCGGCAGGAAGGCCAGCGGCCCGGCATCGAGGAAGGATTGCCAGGCGGTCTCGGCATGCGGACGCTCGGTCTGCACCGTGGTGACCACGGCATGGTGCAGGTAATCCCATTCGCGCATGGCGAACCCGGCCAGCTCCCGCAGTCTCGAGCGGGCACCGTCGGCGGCCACTATCAGCGGCGCCTGCAGGCGTTCACCATCGGCTAGTTGCAGTGCCCAGCCATCGGCTTCCTGCACCAGCTGCTCGACCTGCCTGCCACCCAGCAGGCTGACATCGGTGGTGGTCAGACTGTCCAGCAGCGCCTGCTGCACCCGCCAGTTCTCGATGATATGGCCCAGGCGATTCTCACCGACCATGCCGGCATCGAAACGGATCTCGCCGGTGCCTGCGCCGTCCCAGACGCACATGTACCTGTAGGGACTGCGGCAACCGGCCGCGATCCGCTCCCAGGCACCGAGACGGGTGAGAATGTTCTCCGAGGCGGCGCTCAGGGCGCTGACCCGGGGATCGTAACCCGAGGGCGTAGGGCGGGCCTCGAGGTGCCTGTCCAGCGGCATGGCGTCGAGCAGGGCCACCCGCAGCGGGCTGTCGGCCATGGCCCGCGCCAGAGTGGCACCGACCATGCCGGCGCCGACGACAATCAGATCGAACTGTTGCACCATGGCGCCTCCCGATATCGATTCACTCATCCGCGCAACCCCATGCCCTGACGGGCCAGTCTGGTCTTCAAGGGCGGCAGCAGGTCCATGGCCAGCAGCCCGGCGTTGCGTCCGGCTACCAGCACCGGGTTGCGATTGCTGAACAGCTGCGTCAGGTAATGACTGAAGGCCACGGTTGCCGCCTGATCGCCGCGCTGGCCGTCCAGATAGCGCTGCAGTACCGACAGCGAGCCGGGGTGATGTCCTTCGCGCCCGGCCCGCTGCAGCTGGTCGGCCAGAGCCATGGCGTCACGCAGGGACAGGTTGAAGCCCTGTCCGGCAATGGGATGCAGACTGTGCGCGGCATTGCCCAGCACCACCAGATTGGAACGTACCTGCTCTTCGGCCTCGATCAGGTTCAGCGGATAGCTGGCCCGCTCGCCGACCCGCAGCAGCGCGCCCATGCGGAAACCGAAGGCCGCCTGCAGGCGCTCGAGAAAGGCCTCGTCCGGCAGCTGCGCCACCTCCTCGGCGACGTCCACCGCCAGGGTCCAGACCAGCGCACTGCGCTGTCCGGACAGCGGCAGCAGGGCCAGCGGCCCGGTTTCGGTGAAGCGCTCGTAGGCCACACCGGCATGCCCGTTGGCAGTGGTCACATTGGCAATCACGGCGACCTGCTGATAGGGATTGACCCGGCGATGGATGCCCAGCTGATCCAGCAGTCCTGAGCGGCCGCCGTCGGCAATCACCAGCAGGTCCGACTCCAGCTGGCGGGTACCACCGGGCACCTGCAGGTCCAGCTGATAGCCGCCGGGATGCGGCCGGGCATGGGCAACCCGCGCCGGCGCCACCCACTCGATGGCCTGGCGATCCAGATTGCCCAGCAGCACCTCGCCGAGCCAGGCGTTTTCCACTATGTAGCCCAGGGCGGGCACCCCCTCCTGCTCGGCATGCATGCGGGCCGAGCCTGGATGCCCCCGGTCGGAGACGTGTATCTGCCGGATAGGCTCGGCGCGCCGGGCCAGCTCCTGCCAGATGCCCAGGCGCTCGAACAGCCGGCGGCTGCCATGGGACAGGGCGGTGGATCTGTTGTCGTAGCTGGGCTGCCAGCCCCCCTCGACCGGCGGCTGGGCCTCGATCAGGCGAATGGCCCAGCCCGACTGGCGGGCACAGTCCTGCAGCGCCAGTGCCAGACTGGCCCCGACCATGCCACCGCCGACGATATTCAGGCTGTAGCTCACGCCGGCACGCTCGCCGCGGTCCGCGCCGCTGCCATCAGCGCCTCGATCTCGTCAGCTTCACGGGGCACCTTGCCGGTAAGGATCTGGTGTCCGTCGCGGGTGACCAGCACATCATCCTCGATACGGATGCCGATACCCCGCCACCTGGCTGCCACCTGCTGGTTGTCCGGGGCGATGTAGATACCCGGCTCCACGGTCATCACCATGCCCGGTTCCAGCACCCGCCATTCGCCGCCGACCCGGTACTCGCCGACATCGTGCACATCCATGCCCAGCCAGTGACCGGCGCGGTGCATGTAGAAGGGGCGGTAGCCACCGCTGGCAATGAGCGCCTCGGGATCGCCGGCCAGCAGTCCCAGTTCCACCAGTCCCTCGGTGATCACCCGTACGGTAGCGTCATGGGCCTCGTTCCAGGTACGCCCCGGGCCGATCGCCTCGAAGGCCGCCGCCTGAGCCCTCAGCACCAGATCATAGATGGCCCGCTGTTCCGGGGAGAAGCGACCATTGGCCGGGAAGGTACGGGTAATGTCACTGGCGTAGCAGTCCAGCTCGCAGCCTGCGTCGATCAGCACCAGATCGCCGTCACGGATCTGTGCGGTGTTCTCGGTGTAATGCAGGATGCAGGCATTGGCCCCGGCCGCCACTATGGAGGAATAGGCCGGTGCCCGGCTGCCGTGGCGCATGAAGGTGTATTGCAGCTCGGCCTCGAGCTGATATTCGTACATGCCCGGACGGCAGGCCTGCATGGCACGCACGTGGGCCTCGGCGGAAATATCCGCCGCTGCCTGCATCACCCGTACCTCGGCGGCGCTTTTATACAGGCGCATGTCATGCAGCAGGTGATCGAGCGCAACGAACTCCTTGGGCGGCTCGGCACCCAGGCGGGTCTTGCTGCGGATGGTCTGGATCCAGCCGGTCAGCTGCATGTCGAATTCGTGATTGGCACCCAGGGCGTAGTAGACCCGCTCGCGCCCTTCGATCAGTCCCGGCAGGATGTCGTCGATATCGGCGATGGGGAAGGCGTCATCGGCACCATAATCCGCCACGGCGCCGGTCTGGCCGGCGCGGTAACCGTCCCACAGCTCCCGCTCCACGTCCTTCTCCCGACAGAACAGCACGTACTCGCCATGCTCGCGCCCGGGAATCAGTGCCATGACCGCCTCCGGCTCGGGGAAGCCGGTCAGGTACTGGAAATCACTGTCCTGGCGATAGGGGTATTCGGTGTCCCGGTTACGTGCGTGAACCGGTGCAGCGGGCAGGATGGCAATGCTGCCCGGCTCCATCTGGTTCATCAGGGCCTTGCGACGACGGGCGTATTCCTGTTTGCTGATGCGCATGGATTCTCCTCAATGCAGTGATGCGGGCGGCTGGTCCTGACTGGTCTCGGCCGGCTGGCACTCACTGAACAACATCAGTACGGCCATGCGGACGTATTCCATGACCTCCATGAAGTCCACTTCGTTGGCCTCGGATTCCTCGAGATCGCTCTGCACCTGGGAGATGGCGGCAAAATCGGCCAGCACGCTGTCGGCCTCCTCGCTCAGGGCCCGCTCACGGGCCACCAGACCGAAGCCGCCGAGGAAACCCTCGCACCACTGGCCCAGCGCCTGGGTGCGCTGGTCGATCGGCGCCTCATCGTCGGGCAGCAGCAGCTGCAGATCGAAACCGCTGCCGGCCAGCTGGGCCAGGCTGGAGTCATACAGCTGGATCAGCAGGATACGGTCCGCCTCACCGGGGGCGCCGCGACCGTCGATGACCTCCCTGGCCACATCCAGCCAGGTGCCATGGTCCAGGCGGCTGCCGGCACTGAGACGGCCCACCAGGTGGCCGTGCAGCTCGGCGGGGTAACCGGCGGCGCCCAGTTGCCGGAACAACTGGTCGAAGCGGTCGTAATCAAAAGCGGCAGACATCCGAAGCATATTCTTGCAATCTCTCAGGTCGATGAACCCAGCAGTGTATTCCAGACCGGCGGCATATCCTACCGACGCAGCGTCGCAGCCAACAACCGGCGGCCCACGGGAGTTTGACCGCCCCTGCGGGCCACTCTATAGTGAGCTGCACACCGGGATGACAGAATGGCACCCATGGAACAACCCGAAATAACCACCCTGATTGAAAAGGTAGACCGGCTGATCGATCTCTGCGACCAGCTGCAACTGCAGAATCGTCAACTGCTGGCTCAGGAACGCAACTGGCGGGAAGAGCGTCTGCAACTGATCGAAAAGAACGATCTGGCCCGCCAGAAGGTCGAAGCCATGATACTGCGTTTGAAATCCCTGGAGCACGATTCATGAGCCAGCCCCTCACCGTCAGCCTGCGTATTCTGGACAAGGAATATCAGGTCGCCTGTCCCCCTGAAGAACGCTACAACCTGGAGGAGGCTGCCCGTCATCTGGATGCCACCATGCGGGACATCCGCAACCGCGGGAAGGTGATAGGCCTGGAGCGCATTGCCGTGATGGCGGCCCTGAACATCAGCCACGAGATGCTCCTCAGCAAGCGCCAGCAGCAACAGCTGTCCGGTGAGCAGCAACAGCAGATCAACGAACTGAACCAGCGCCTGGATCAGGCGCTGGCGCGCCACCAGGAATAGTTCGACCGGCGGGTCAGTGGAAATCGGGTGAATATTCTGTATACTCGGTCACATCCCTGGGGTGTTTGCCAGTCGGAGACGTCCCTGAGCCGATACTCCTGCAGAAGGAGGCCACGCGTTGCCGTCAGTGTGCATGTCCGCAAGACGGAAAGCCTAAGCCGGTACCGTGTCCCCCACCTTGAACTTTACGGTTCAAGGGCTAACCTGACAGCGGCGTCCTGGGGATCCATTCAATGAGCGACCCGCGTATTCTGTTGCGTCGCCAGCTGCGTCAGGCCCGACGCGCCCTGACTCCCCGCGAACAACGCACCGCCAGTGAACAGCTGCTGCGCCAGCTGGTACATCATCCGCTGTTCCGCCGCAGCCGGCATATCGCCTTCTACCTGGCCAACGACGGCGAGATCGATCCGCATCTGCTCATGCAGCGCGCCCGCGAACTGGGCAAGCACTGCTACCTGCCGGTACTGCGCCGCTGGCCAGCCAATCAGATGCACTTCCAGCGCTTGCGCCCGGGCCAGCGCTGGACCACCAACAGATACGGCATCCGTGAACCCCGACCCGACCCCCACTGGCAGGTCAGCCCCTGGCGGCTGGATCTGGTGCTCATGCCACTGGTCGGCTTCGATGCCCGGGGCAATCGCCTGGGCATGGGCGGCGGCTACTACGACCGCATGTTCGCCTACCGCCGGACCCGCGCACACTGGCCAGGCCCCCGTCTGCTGGGGCTGGCGCACCATTGCCAGAAGGTCGACCAGCTTCCGGTCGCGCCCTGGGACGTGCCACTGGACGGGATCGTCAGCGATCAGCAGATCATTCTGTTGCAGGGAACTGCGTAATCGGTGATTCCGATCGTTCCAGGTAACTCTGGGTGTACCCGGTGGTGACCACCCCCAGTGTGAATATCAAGACGAGAATCCAGATAAGATCCGGCTTGCGGCGCATGACACCTGCTCTCCTTTCCGGCCGACTCCCGACCTGAAGCACTCAGGCCATGAGACGGAGTCCATTATTATTATCGTTCTGGAACACTTCAAAACTTTGACCGACACCCTATACCCCATCCAGCGGAAAAAATCAACAGATAAGCCCCCGACAGGCTGATAGCCTGCAGCCATCAGTCGACCGGAGGCCGAGCGCAATCCCCGGCGCCGTCATATACTAGCTGGGCCAATGCCAGCTACAGGACGTACCTTCCAACCATGGATGCCCTGCCGCACAAGCCCCAGCCACGACTGTTCCACGCCATTCTGGTGATGGTTCTGCTGCTGTGCCTGGCGATCGGCACGCTGAGCGTCTGGCGCACCCTGGTGCAGAACGAAACCCACCGCCAGCAGGAGCTGCTGCAACAGGAGGTGGAAGGTCTGGCGCGGCAGATGGAAACCCGTTTCGACTACCAGACTGACGCCATCCAGCGGATGGCGCGACGCTGGAGTGACTATCGGCGCCATCCCCCGGCCTGGCAGCGGGACGCCGACGCCCTGCTGGAGGACTTCGACAACATCCAGGCCATCGAATGGCTGGACGCCAGCCATTGCATCCGCTGGATCCACCCATTGCAGGGCAACGAGCCAGCGGTGGAATTCCAGTACCCGGATGACCACCCCAACCTGCCTTATCTGCAGATCGCCCGGGAAAGCGGGCAACCCGTGCTGAGCAACCAGTTCGAGCTGGTCCAGGGTGGCGCCGGGCTGGCCTACCAGATCCCGCTGTATCGCGACGCCGGCGGCAATCCGCAGTTCGACGGCTACCTGATCGCCATCTTCCGCGCGGAAGCGCTGCTGCACAGCCTGCTGGCCGAGCTGCCCACCGCCCACCTGAGCCTGACGCTCGAAGACCGGCGCGGCACCCTGTTCCAGCGCCTGCGCGCCGATACCCACTACAGCCTGCCGCCGGCCCAGGCCCGGGTCCACCTGGGGGACAGCGACAACTTCACCCTGTACAGCTATCCCAATGCGGCAACCCTGCACAACAGCCCGATCCCGACCATCACCCTGATCAGCGGCCTGCTGGCCAGCGCCTTGCTGTGCCACGCGCTCTGGCTGGCCCTGCTGGCGACCCGACGACTCGATGCGCTGCAGCTGACCAACCGGACCCTGCAAAGCGAGATCGCCCGTCGCCAACAGGTCGAACAGGTGCTGCAGTCAAGCCAGTCCCGCCTGCAGCTGGTGCTGGACATGACCGATTACAGCTATGACGCGCTCTTCATCCTCAATCTGGATCCCTTCGAGATCGTCTACATGAACCGCACCTGCTGGGCGAGTCTGGGATACAGCGCCGAGCAGCTGCGCAATCTGCTGGGTATCTGCCCGGACGATGTCGTGCCCGGTGCGCAGGACTGGCTGGAGACCCTGCGCGAGCAGTCGCGCAAGGGCGAGAGTGCCATCTATCAACGACACGCACGCACGCGCACCGGCAAGCTGGTTCCACTGGAGATCAGTGCGCGTCCGATGAAGCGCCTGGGCATCGATTACCTGGTGTGCGTCGGCCGCAACAACCACCAGCAGCTGGAGGCCACGGCGCAACTGGAAAGGCTGACCCAGATCGACGGCCTGACCGGGCTGTTCAACCGTCGTTCCTTCGATGCGGCCCTGGCCGCCGAGTGGCGCCGGCTGCAGCGCCAGCAGCTGCCACTGGGCATGCTGATGGTCGATGTCGATCACTTCAAGCTGTACAACGACACCTATGGCCACCTGGCCGGGGATGATGCCCTGCGCAGTGTCAGCCGGGCACTGCAACAGCATGTCGGCCGTGAAGGGGAAAGGGTCTGTCGCTACGGCGGCGAGGAGTTCGCCATTCTGCTGCCGGGTGCCGATATTGCCCAGTGTCGCAAGGTGGCGGATCTGATCCATGCCGAAGTGCGGCAGATGAAGATCCCCCACGTGGTGGAGCCGGAGCGGCGACTGTCGATCAGTATCGGCATCGCCTGCGCCCTGCCCGGCTGCGAGCACCCGCCGGAAAGCCTGGTGCAGGCCGCCGATCAGGCGCTCTATGAAGCCAAGAACTCCGGACGCAACCGCAGCGCCTGTGCCGAACTGGTGAGTTAACCCAGATACAGCTGGTAGGCCGGGTTGGACGTTTCGTCCCAGTAGGGATAGCCGATGGCATCCAGTGCTTCGGGCACCAGACCGCGCTCGGCCTCCGGCACCTGCAGCCCGACCACCACGCGNNCCGCCCAGCTTGTTGAGGAAGTTGAACAGCGCGCCGGGGCGCTCGGGGAATTCGAAGCGGTACACCACCTCGTCCTCCACCTGCACCGAATGGCCACCGACCATGTGACGGATATGCAGCTTGGCCAGCTCGTTGTCGGTCAGATCCAGCACCGGGAACTGCTTCTCCACCAGCCCCGCCACCAGCGCCTCGCGCGGATCCGTCTCCGGATGGGTCTGGACGCCGACGAAGATATGCGCCTCGCGGCTGTCGTGGTAGCGATAGTTGAACTCGGTGATGGCACGCTTGCCGATCGCCTGACAGAAGGCCTTGAAGCTGCCCGGACGTTCCGGAATGGTCACCGCCAGCAGGGCCTCGCGCTGCTCGCCGATCTCGGCGCGCTCGGCCACATGACGCAGGCGATCGAAGTTGATATTGGCACCCGAATCGATGGCCACCAGCACCTGGCCGGTACAGCCCTCGCGCTCGACATACTTCTTGATCCCGGCCACACCCAGGCAACCGGCGGGCTCGCAGATCGAACGGGTGTCATCGTAGATGTCCTTGATGGCCGCGCACATCTCGTCGGAGGAGACAGTAATCACCTCATCCACGTATTTCTTGCAGATATCGAAGGTGTACTTGCCGATCTGGGCCACCGCCACGCCGTCGGCGAACTGGCCGACCTGGCTCAGGGTCACCCGCC
>LSQX01217788.1_pt1 | contig 11819 bp, 10 predicted proteins | sample 654561 | NCBI WGS metagenome assembly LSQX01 (sample SAMN04489861, study PRJNA283612) | anaerobic digester metagenome | isolation source: 4 biogas reactors fed with cattle manure at either 37C or 55C with and... | place: Denmark: Kongens Lyngby | collected 2014 | reverse complement strand
CCCTGGCTATCTCTATGGCTTTGACATGGGCATCCCTGAAGGGGAAATCCCCAAGGGAGACTGAGCCAAAGTGCAGGCAAAACGCAGCTTCAAAGAGACTTTCACAGATGGACTCCGGTCCCAGGAGCATGTCTGCACCCGGATTCCTGTAGAAGAGATACTCTCCTTGTCCTTCCCTGTCAGCCGTCACAAAAGCAAGAGATGTCGGGGCTTCGGAGGTCCGGCTGACGGCTGCGGTATCCACACCCAGCATTTTCAGATCCCGGATAATCTGAGCGCCGAAGAAATCCTGTCCTACCTGGCTGATCAGGGAGGCCGGGCCGCCCAGCCTGGAAAAAGCGGCACAGACATTGGCCGGGGCGCCGCCCGTGACCGGCAGATAGGAGACCTGTCCCTCTTCATCTGCAGCCGGAACGAAATCGATCAGCACCTCTCCGATGGCAAGCAGGCGTTTCACTGGAAAAGTCTCTATTCTTCCTTGGACGGCTCCTGCCTGGACCGGAAAGGCAGGGCCCGGTTGACGAGAAGTGCAATGATCAGCCCGATCATGGTATCCAGGAAGCGGGCAATGGCGATATGAAGGGGGGTGATCTGGTCATCCGATGCCAGGGCAATGGCCAGGAAGACGATGGCACCCAGCCCGGCCCCCGTCTCCTGAAAGAAGGAGACGCTGACCCAGATGATAAAGGCTACAAAGAAGGCCAGAAAGAGCATATAGATCAGAGATTCATCCCGGATATTCAGCTGTTCCTTGATGACCAGAGAGATCAGGCCCAAGAGGGCTCCGATGAAGGTGGATTGAATTCTTGTAAAGGAAACTGTAAAGCTTTCCTGGATACTGCTTCGAAGCGAAATAATGGCAGCGATCAGGGCCGTGATCACCATGGCTTCATAGGGCAAGGGGACCAGGGCATAAAAAAGAAGGCAGAAAAAGACTGCCAGGGCTGTCTTGATGATCCGGAGGCCGGGCAGGCGCAAGGGGGGGCGCGGCGCTTCTTCTTCTGTCAGATGCATTATTTTCTTCAGTTTGTTAATCACGGTCACTCCATAGGGTATTTCCCGCAAAATTCCGTCCGACCCTATTTTAGCGGATCGGACGGTTAATGCGTAGATTACAGCGGAAGTGAAAAGGAATCAAGGGATGAGCCTCATCCCTGGTGTCTGATGAAGCGGCCGGCACGGGCCCGGGTCATTTTACCCGCCCGGTAGCCGGTGACTCCGTTGACGATCACCCGTTCAATTCCCTGGGATAGGCGGGTGGAATGCAGATAATCCGCCTTGTCCCCGATTTTTTCCGGTGAGAAGAGGACCAGATCAGCGTCATAGCCTTCCCGGATCCGCCCCTTGCCGGGGAGCCTCATCCGTTTCGCGGCCAATCCGGTCACCTTTCTCACCATGGTTTCCAGCGGCATCAGCTTCTGTTCGAAGACATAGTGCCGGATGGCCCGGGGGAAGCTCCCGAAGGTCCGGGGGTGCGTCGGCTCATCCAGGCTTCGGCAGTTGCCGTCCGTCCCGATGACCGTATTCTTGTCCAAGATGATCTGTGCATTGTCTTCTTCGCAGATGGAGTGGAAAACCCCGTTCAGCTGGCCGCGGTTGACCAGAAGGAGATCAAAGAAGGTATCAAACCCGTCTTTTCCCAGCTTTCCCGCATATTGGCTGACCAGGAGCCCTTCGGCCTCCCTCTCCCGGGGGCTGCTGCAGATGAACATGCCGTCAAAGCCGCCGCCGTTGAGGTAGAAATTATCGTAGGTACCGGGTTCCTGCATTTCCTGCCGGATTTTCAGGCGTTGCTCCGGATCCTCCAGGGCACGGAGCATCCCCGCCATCCCTTCATCTTCGTAATAGTGTGGAGGAATGCAGACATTCATATTCGTGTAGTTGGCCGTATAGGGGTAGTGATCGATGGTCACTTCCAGTCCCCGGCTTTCCGCCTGCCGGATCAGGCTCAAGGTCCCTTGAGACAGCCCCCAGTTCTGCCTCCCGCAGATCTTGTGATGCGAGATACAGACCGGAAGTCCGGCGCGGAGCCCGACTTCCAGAGCTTCCCGCACGGCTTTCAGGATATGGTCCGACTCATTTCTCATGTGGGTGGCATAGAGGCCGCCGTATTTGGCAGCGACCGAGGCCAGTTCTGTGAGTTCATCCAGATCCGCATAGCAGCCCGGGGCATAAATCAGGCCTGAGCTCAGGCCCATGGAACCGTACTCCATGGATTCCCGAAGCATTTCCTTCATGGCCTCCATCTCACCGGCTGACGGCTTGCCTTCACGCATGCCCATGGCAGCAATCCGGAGGCTGCTGTGGCCTGTAAAGGTCTTCATATTGACAGCCAGCGGCGTATTTCCCGCAAAGCGTGCGAACTTGCGGAAAGTTGTCCAGTTCTCCAGGTCATCGGGGAAGGTGTGGGTGCCGATGGCCATCAGGTCCTTGAAAGCTTTCAGGTGTTCCGGATTGACCGGGAAGATGGAACCGCCGCATTGGCCGGCGATTTCTGTCGTGATTCCCTGGGAGATCTTGGCCAGCATGGCCGGCTCCTGGCCGATGGCCTGATCCCCGTGTGAATGGCAGTCAATGAAGCCGGGGGTCAGACATAGGCCGGACCCGTCGATCAGCTCGCGGGCGGCAGGGTCAACCTCCTCCCGGGTCACAAGGACAATCTTGTCCCCGGCAGTCCCCACGGAGCCCCGGTAGGGCGGGTCACCGCTGCCATCCACGATCGTGGCATTCCTTATGAATAGATCCAACATTTTCCGCCTGGCCTTCCTCAATCCCGCTTCATCCGGCTGAGGATCATGCCGATCAGGTATTCCACGCTGGGGATGAGCATGTCTTCATCCATGATGTAGCTGGCGTTATGGTGGGGGTAGTGGGTCCCCTTGGCCTCATCCCCGGTCCCCACCTCCACGAACATGGCGATGCAGTCCTTGTGGAGGGCCGAAAAATCTTCACCCGGATAGACCTTGTCGATCTGCATGACCGCCTGGGGTCCGAAAAGGGAAGACACCACCTCTTCTGATACGGCGGCCAGTTCCGGGGCATTGACGACACTGGAATAACCGTAGAGGTACTCATATTCCGTCCGCCCGCCGTTGGCGGCTGCGATACCGCTTGAAATCCGGTCCAGTTCCCCGCGGATCTTTTCCCGCACCTCCTCGGAGAAACTGCGGATGGAACCGGTCAGATCAATGCTGTCGGGGATGATGTTGTAAGCCGTTCCCGCATTGACCATGCAGGTGGAGATCACGGCCTCATCCGACGCCGCAAGTTTCCTGGAAACGATGGTCTGGATGGCCGTGATCACCTGGGCGCCGATGACGACAGGATCGACACAGAGCTGGGGGAAGGCCGAATGGCCGCCCTGGCCGATGACCTTGATGCGGAACTCATCAGTGGCAGCCGTCAGGACACCTGCCCGGATCCCGAAGACTCCGGTCGGGAAGGCTGAACTCAGGTGGAAACCGTAAAGTTCATCTACGCCCTCCATGACCCCGGCTTCGTAAAGCTCGATGGCGCCGCCCGGCGGCTGCTCTTCCGCATGCTGGAAGATCAGCTTGATTTTGCCGTCGAAGTATTCCGTATTATTGGCCAGGATATGGGCCACTCCGAGCAGGGCGGCCGTATGGCCGTCATGGCCGCAGGCGTGCATGACACCGTCGTGGACCGAACGGAAGTCCAGGTCATTCTCTTCCTGGATGGGAAGCGCATCGATATCGGCACGGATGGCGATGTTGCGGCCGGGCCGGCCCGTGTCCAGGTCAACGATGGTCGATGTCTCGGTGGGATGGGAGACCTGGATACCCGACAGCCCGGCAAGGGCCTCCTTGATGTACCCGGTCGTCCTGTATTCCTTGAAGGACAGCTCGGGGTATTTATGGAGCTGCCTGCGCCAGGTGATGACCTCTTCTTCCATCCCCTGGATTTTCTGTCTCAATTCCTGATTCATACCAAACCTTCTTTCTTCAACTGTCCGAAAAAATCTTCCAGGCAGGAATCCCAGAAGAGAAAATCGTGCCCGCCGCCCCTTGCCACAAAACGGGAATCAAACCCCTTTTCGAGCAGGGCCTCATAGAGCTCGACACTCATGTCGTAATTAATAATATCTTCTTCTCCGCAATAGATGACGGAGAAGGCTTTATCTTCATGATCCGGGAAGTCCCCGACCTGCTTGAAGAGATCGTAGGGCCCTCCTTCAATGGTCTCGGATCCGCCGAAGATGAGGTCAAAGCGCACGTCATTGATCCCGATTTCGCGGAGGCGGGTTTCGATGCGGTAAGGATCGATGGCTCCCGAGAAGACCCCGAAGGCAGACAGGAGATCCGGCCGTTTCATGGCGATCAGGGTGCTGCCGTAGCCGCCCATGGATGAGCCGGCGAAAAAGGTCTCCTCCCGCTTGTCCGAGACCGGGAAGAGCCTGCGGACCAAGGGGACCAGTTCTTCCGTGATGTAGGTGAAAAAAGCTTCCCCGTATACGGCATCACAATAGAAGCTGTTGTGGCCGCTGGGCATGACCAGGGCCACGCCGTGTTCCCTGGCGTAGCGCTCGGCAGCCGTCTGCCGCATCCAGGAGTTGCAGTCATCCGATCCGCCATGGAGCAGGAAGAGGACGGGGAATTTTTCATTCCCTCCGGCAGGCTTGGGGAGCAGCACATTGATGTCGGTATGGTATTTCAGTGAATCGGAGTAAAAGTTACATTTGCAGTGAATCATTATTGACGCTCATTTCCGAAAATATGGGAAAAGCTTCCCCGGCAGAGCCGGGAAAGCCTTTCCTGCGCTGAATATCAGCAAAACACATCCTAAACCAGGAAGTAGAGGACCAACGGGATACAAAGAATGTACATGGGAATCGGAACCTGCCTGAACTTGCCGGTCACCACCTTCATGAAGACGTCGGCCAGGATGCCAAACGCGATCGCTCCTGCCATCTGCCCTGTGAAGACCACGATGAGGATCATGAGGAAGGGTCCGAAATAGCCGGCAAAGTCGCTGAGGTCAAGCTTGGAGAAGCTACTCAGCATGGAGAAGCCGACAAAGATCAGGGCGGCGCCTGTCGCAGCGTTGGGGATCATGATGAAGAGGGGGGCGAAGAAGATGCTGATGAAGAACATGATGGCCACGACCACGATGGACAGGCCGGTCCGTCCGCCCGCAGCGACGCCCGCGGTTGATTCGATAAAGGTTGATACTGTTGTATTTCCCGTCGCCGATCCGACCACGGTGCCGATGGAGTCCACGATGAAGGGCTTCTGCATGTCGGGGAAGTTTCCGTGCTCATCCGCCATTCCTGTTTGCACACCGATAGCAGTAACACAGCTCAGAGTACCGAAAAAGTCACCGACAAAGAGTATGAAGATCCAGACCAGAGCCTCGGGGATATTGGAAAGCAATGCCTTGAAATCGTAAGCAAACACCAGGTTTCCGTACTCCGAAACCGAAGGCAGAGCCACAAGAGAGGCGGGGACTTTAGTTACGCCCATGGGGATGCCGATGACCGTCGCAGCCAGGACGCCGATCAGAATGGCTCCCTTGACCTTATAGGCATGAAGGATGCCAATCAGCAAAATTGCGATCAATGTCAAAAGGACTCCGGGGCTCTTGAAATCTCCCAGCCCAAGGCCCCCTTCGTAGGTTGCAAGACCGGTATTCTGAAAACCCAGCATGGCGATGAAGAAACCGACCGAAACTGTCATGGCAATCTTCAGGTTACCGGGAATCATTTCCACAATAAATTTCCGTACACCCGTCACCGACATGATGACAAAGAGGAGTCCGGAGACCAGCAGAGCCGCCATGATCCAGCCGAAGGACACCTTGCCGNNTCTGGACCAGGGAGCCCAGGATGAAGTTGGTGCCCATGGCCGTCGAGATGGCGACGGGGATATTGGCATAGAGGCCCATGAACATACAGATGACACCAGTCACCAGGGCGCAGGAGACCAAAAGGGCACTTCTGCTGATGACCAGGCCGCTGATGTCCACGAAGGTGGCGTCGCCGCCGAAGCCCATGATGGCCGACGGCTGGACAGCCAGGACGTAGGCCATGGTAATAAAAATGGTAAGACCGGCCAGAATCTCTGTCATGACCGTGGAGCCGCGCTCCTCAATCTTAAAAAACTTGTTCATAAAAGAAATCTTTCTAACGCACCGCGTACTGTTTCTTTACTCAATGATCTCCAGAATGGGATCGATGACCTTCTGCTCTTTGACGTCAATGAAGCCGTGGTCGGTAATGGCATAATCCGGGATGGCTGCCAGGCAGATGAAGCTGAGGAACATGAAGGGGAAGGGAATTTCTGTTCCCATCTCGCGTGAGGCCTGGTCCAGTTCCATCTTCTTCTCCACCAGCTGATCCAGAGGCAGGTCGCTCAGGAGCCCGCAGACGGGATAGGCCAACTCAGCCTCTACCTTGCCTGCGCGGACGACCGCCTGGCCGCCTCCCAGTGAAGCCACATGATTGACGGCAAGGGCCATGTCGGCAAAGTTGTCCCCCAGGACAATGATGTTGTGGTTGTCATGGCCGACGGAGGAGGCCAAAGCCCCACCCTTCATGCGGAATCCGCCCATGAAAGCCTTTCCGACATTGCCGTTTTTGCCGTGACGTTCCACCTGGGCGATGTAGAGGACATCCTGATCGGTGTCGCATTGGACGACGCCGTCCACGACCGGAAGTTCGACTTCGCGACCGTAGGTGAAAGGGATCTCCTGCAGGGTATCCATGACCAGTACCTTGGCTTTCTTCGCTGTATCGGCAACCCGGATCTTGAAGCTGTCTTCCGTGACCGGTTCCAGCAGTTTGACGGTGTGGAGAACAACCTCTGCATGATCGGCCGTCGGGTATTCGACCAGCATCTGCCCTTCTTCGCAGACCAGCTCACCGTTTGCCACGACGGACAGGATCCGGAAGTCCTCCGGTCCGCTGGTGATATTGATATCTGCACGGCGTCCCGGTGCCAGGCCGCCCAGTTTGGTCTCCATACCGAAGGCGCGGGCGGCGTTGCGGGTCACCATCTGGATGGCGGTCACAAAATCCGTCCCCAGGGACAGGGCCGTCCGCACGGAGGCGTCGAGGTGGCCGTCCTTGTAGAGGTCGGTCGCGTCCAGGTCATCCGTGACGATGCTGACATTGGATGTATCCAGCTTGTTTTCCAGGACTGTCTTCAGGAGAAGAGGCATATTTCTTGCGGCGGAACCTTCCCGCATCATGAGATTGCAGCCGTTGCGGAGCCGCTCGTAGACACACTCTTCGCTGAAGGATTCGTGGCAGGTGGTGACACCGGCGGCCAGGCAGGCGCTCATGGCGGGGCCGGTCATGTCGGGCAGATGGCCTTGCAGGGATTTTCCCTGCTCCCGGGCCATATGCATGGATTCGATCAGGTCGGGGTATTCCATGAGGATGTAGGGTCCGACACATTCGCTGAGGCCGACGGCATCCGGCCGGGCCAGCGCCTTTCTGATGATCTCCGTGTTGAAGAAACCGCCGCTTGTTTCCAGGTCAGGTGAGAAGGGAACGTGGGAGGGGACGACAAAGCCGATCTTCAGATGGGTCATGGCCGCTTCGTCCAGGATGGCTTCAATGCCTTCCAGCCCTGAGACGACTCCAATTTCGTGCAGGTCTGCCATGATGACAGTAGTTCCGCGCTGCAGCAGGGACGATGCAAAATTGCGGATGGAAAGCGATGTGCTTTCCGGATGGATATGGCCGTCGATAAAGCCGGGGGTCAGATAGCGGCCCCCTGCATCAATGACCTTGGTTTCGGGGCCGACGCAGTAGGCGACATCGCCGATGGCGGCGATGGTGTCTTCGCAGACTGCGACTCCACCTTCATAGATCTCGCCCGAGTAGACGTTGACGATCCTGCCGTTGGTAACGACCAGGTCGGCCGGAACTTCTCCCTTGGCGACTTTCAGTAGTTTCAAATTCACAACAACCTCCTTGTTTGAAAGATGATTCTCATCACTCCCCGTCCTGCCGCTGTTTTGTACTTCGTGGGCGGCGGACCCTCTTTGATCTGCCTTTCCTTATCTCGTCTCTTTGCGAACGGTCGGGAAGCGGTCCCGAAGGACAATCCCCGCCCGCTTGTAAACTGCATCGGCGTGCTTCTCTGCTTCCTTCAACACAGCCTCTTCATCGATGGTCAGGACCTTGCGGTCCCGCATCAGCCACTGGCCGTCGCACATGGTATGGGTGATGTTATGGGAATGCATGGCCGTGACCAGGGAAGCAATCTTGTCATTGACCGGCATCATGGAGGGATCCCTGGGATTGATGATGATCAGATCCGCCTTTTTCCCCTCTTCCAGGCTGCCGTACAGATCCTCGTCCAGAAGTGCCCGGGCACCGTCTGACGTTGCCATCCGGAGAATTTCCTCGGCCTTCACGACGGTGGGATCCAGTCGCCAGCCCTTGTGGATGATGGAGGTCAGCCACATTTCATCCACCATATCCATGCGGTTGGAGGAGGAGGCCCCGTCTGTCCCGATTGAGACACAGACACCTTTTCTTATCATCTGGGGGATCTTGGCAAAACCCAGCACCCGCATGGCAGAGGCCGGATTATGGGAGACCTTGACGTCCCGCAATTTGAAAAGATCAATTTCATCATTGTCCAGCCACACCGAATGGACCGCCAGAAGATTGCGGTCCAAAAGACCCAGCCGCTCCAGATGGGTGACGGTTTTGACGCCGAATTTCTCCATGGCGAATTCGACTTCGCTCTTGGCCTCGGCCACATGCATATGAATGCCGGCGTCCAGATCGTCGGCCAGCCGCTTGGTCCGCAAAAGCAGGTCATCGCTGTTATTGAACAGCGTGCGCAGGCCGAACCAGACCTTGATGCGGCCGGAGGCCGTATCGTTATGAGCTTGGAAGACCTCCAGCTGAGCGTCAATTTCCTCATCGGTCGAACGCTGCCAGACCGGGGGCAGTCCTTCGCCCGTATCCATGACGGATTTTGCAAGCTTGGCCCGGAGCCCTGCTTCCGCCACCCCTTTGGCCATGGCATCCACAAACTGTCCCCCGGCCTCCGCAAAGGAGGTTACACCCGACTTGATCAGCTCCAGGCAGCAAAGCAGGGTGGAGATGTAGGAATCTTCATAGGTCAGATTGCTTTCAAAGGGAAACATGCGTTCATGCAGCCAGGTGATGAACTCGACGTCATCGCCGACACCCCGGCTGATCTGCTGGGATGTGTGCACATGCGTGTTGACGAAACCGGGCAGGACATATTGGCCGGAAAGCTCCAGCACCTCGTCGTAGGCAGTCTCATCACCCGCCTCAAAGACACCCACCCGGGCGATCCGGTCACCCTCCACGAGGACATGACCCTCCTCATAGAAAGACCCCTCTTCCGACATGGTAAGAACCATGGCATTTTTCAAGAGTGTTTTCTTAACCTCCATCAAGTGCCTCCTCCTCCTCAATTTTGTTATACTCATCATAATTGGTACAACCGTTGTAGATTCAAGGGCAAATAGGTGATTATGCATGAAAGAATATATATCCATTGGAGAACTTGCCGGAATATTCGATATAACGGTCCAGCTTCTCCGTCATTATGATGAAAAGGGCTTGTTAGTCCCTGAGATCCGGGACCCTCTGACGGGCCACCGCAAGTACCGCTTCGACCAGATGTATAAGCTTGCAACCATCCGTTACCTGCGCAAGATCGGCTATTCACTGGATAACATCGAAAAGTTTATCCGGATCAACGATTTTGACCAGGCCATCTCCGCCATGAAATCCCAGTCCGAGGAGCTGAAGAAGAAGTACAATGAACTGCTTTTGACCGACAATATCATCCAGAAGAAGCTGGCCTTCATCGCAGACGAACAGAAGAATATTGTCAAGGATCAATTTGTCAGGAAGACCCTGCCGCCACGCTATTTCGTCCTGATCGGAGACGAGACGGCACTCTTCACCAATGAGCTCTTCTACTTCTACCCCACCCTGGGTTTTTACACGGAGGACAAGAAGAAGTTCGGTGCCTATCTTCTGGACCATTCGGACATCATCAGCTTCACGGTAGCCCAAAACGATCTGGGCCGGTCCATGCTGCCGGGCGGGGTCTATGAGTCGGCCTACCATTTCGGTCCCTACCAGACCATTTACGAGACCATCGACCGCCTGCTCGACCATTGCGGAGCCGACCGGAAGAGGACGGTTGTCACCTTCAACATCATTGATCAGTTTATTGTGACCGAGCCCGAACGCTATGTGACGGAAGTTCAGTTGAAAGTCGAATAATTAAGCATCAGGTGCATGAAATAACAGATATATTTTCATTTCCGTTCATAGGAGCCCTGTTTATATACCGGAAATATCTATGACTATTGTAGTTCTTTGCTGCCATTTCCCTCTTCCTGGTCCCCCTTCGTGGGGATCTTCCTGCCGGAATACCAGGAAACCAGGACAACGCCCGACATGATGAGCAAAAACCCCAGCAGATTGATTGGACTCAGGGATTCTTTCAGGATCAGCCAGCCGAAGAGAACACCCGTCAGGGGTTCCAGCATAGCGATGATGGCCGTCGTGGAAGCCCCGCATTTGATAATGGCATAGTTGAGCAGGGTGAATGCCCCGACAGCGACCATGAGGGCCACTGCGACCGAACTGACCCAGGCTCCGGGGGTCAACTTGAAGTTCAGCTGACCGGTGGCCGTCCCGATAATGAATGAACCGATCAGGGAGGTCGTATGCGAGTAGATGGACATGCGGACGGCCGGCATGTCCTTGATGGCGGTCCGTTCGATCCCGATCATGAGAAAGGCGTAGGAGGCCACCGATGCCAGGGCCAGAACAACGCCGATCATGTCACTGTCGCGGCTGGCTCCGACAAAGGTCAGGACCCCGCCAAAACCCAGGACCAGGGAAAGCAGTTTCCACCATGTGATCTTCTCCCTGAAAAACAGGACATTGGTCAGCATGACCAGTACCGGGAAAATATAGTGAAGAACCGTTGCCATGCCGACGTTGATGTAGCTGTAGGACGTGTAGAGCAAGATGGTTGTGGCAAAGGCTCCGAAGAGGCTGACCAGGACAACGGCAGGCAGCTCCTCCCGGGACAGCCGGAGGCGGATCTTCTGACGGCGGGCCAGGAGAATGAGTACGGGCAGTCCGAAAAGGGCTCTCATGAAGGTCATGGTGATCCCGTTGCTGCCGCCGACATAGGCCAGCTTGGCGATAACGGGTGAGAAACCGAAAAGCAGGGCGGAGCATATGGCGGCAACAATGCCTTTGGTGATATCAGGGATCTCCCCAGGGCTTCCAAGTCTTTTCATCCGCTTATCCAGGACCTTTCTCAATGTGGCGGTTCCCGCGCCCTGTCAATATAGATGACAGGGGAATACCTGTAAACTGCCAATTATCCGGGAGCAGAGGCTTTGGTCGGGTATAATCGGATTGATTCTTTTTGGCAGGGTCCGCTGTGACCGGAAAAAGGGAGGGGCTTATTCCTTCAAAGACCATTCTTGTGACCGCCTCTTGCGGCCAAAACGCACGAACCGACATCCGGTCCGGTCAATTCAGCTGGGTCATTGATGAGCCGGTCTCCTTCGGCGGGGATAATACTGCTCCCAGCCCCGTGGAAATGCTTCTGGGATCCATTGCCGGCTGCATTGCCGCCGTGGGCCAGCTGATTGCCCGGGAGATGGGACATCAACTCCAGAGCCTGGCCATCCGTATCGAAGGCGATGTCAATTCCGATCTCTTCTTTGGAAAGAGCGATATAGAACGTGCCGGCTTTCAGGAAATCCGGGTGGAAATCAACAGCTCTTGCCGCTGGACGGCTGAGGAACGGGAAGCATGGATGGAACAGGTG
>LSQX01063408.1_pt2 | contig 11819 bp, 10 predicted proteins | sample 654561 | NCBI WGS metagenome assembly LSQX01 (sample SAMN04489861, study PRJNA283612) | anaerobic digester metagenome | isolation source: 4 biogas reactors fed with cattle manure at either 37C or 55C with and... | place: Denmark: Kongens Lyngby | collected 2014 | reverse complement strand
GTCTTTAGTCTTCGTTAAAACATTTGCTACTATTATAACTGATTAATGGTATAAAAATAAATGACAACATCAAAAAAACAATTAATTACTCTGCTGGTAAGGCTATTTTGAATTCCCAATATGTTATAATCAATTCATCATGGAAAAAAATACAACCAATCGTTTAACCATCGGAATATTGGCACATGTCGATTCGGGAAAGACGACTCTTTCGGAGGCGATTCTTTTCAGAACCGGCGTGCTGAAAAGCCTGGGGCGTGTGGACCATAAGGACGCTTTCTTTGACTCGGATTCACAAGAAAGAGACAGAGGCATCACTATTAGGTCGAAGCAGGCCCAATTTAGTGTGGGCCAAAATGAAATAACCCTTCTAGACACACCGGGGCATATAGATTTCAGCGCAGAGATGGAGAGAGCGCTGAGGGTTCTTGACTATGCAATCCTAGTTATAAATGTAAGGGATGGAGTAACAAAGCATACTAAAGCCATGTGGTCTCTTCTGAAAGAATATAAAGTTCCGGTTATTGTTTTCGTAAACAAGATGGATTTGGCTGGGGCAAGCAAGATTGAAGCCATGCAGGAAATCAAAGCAGAATTAAGCGCTTTGTGCGTTGATTTTGCAAGCGAGAAGGAAAGCGACAAAGAAGCCTTTTACGAAGAAGTGGCACTGTGCGACGAGTCACTTCTGGACGAGATGCTTGATACAGGTGGAATCGCCGATGAACGAATAAATAAAGCGATTTTTGCAAGAAAGATTTTCCCTTGCTATTTCGGTTCAGCTCTCAAACTTGATGGAGTAGATGAGTTGCTAGGCGGAATCGAGAAGCTGCATATTCAAACAGATTATACAGAAGATTTCGGTGGCAGGGTGTACAAGATAAGTAGAGATGAAAAGGGCGTGCGTTTAACGCATCTTAAGATAACCGGAGGGAGCCTTTCGGTTAGACAACTTGTTCAAACAGGGGAGTCTCTTGAGAAAATCAATCAGATAAGGTTGTATTCTGGCGATAAATTTGATGTGCTTGATGAGGCAGAAGCTGGAATGGTTGTTGCAGTTACTGGCTGGGACAACACATATTCAGGACAGTGCCTAGGTGCGGAGACTTTTGATAAGCCAAGTGGTCTTGAACTTGGAAAGATATATGAGGTTGGTTATCCTGTAGGAACCAATACATTTAAATTGATACAGCATATTGGACAGCTTGAAGAGGAGTTCCCTGAACTTCAGCTTTATGTGACAGATGAGCAGAAAATATTAATAAGGATTATCGGACCTGTACAGCTTGAGGTTGTTCAAGAATTAATAAAGGACAGATATGAAACACCGGTGCTTCTATCTGAATATATTCCGCCTGAACCTGAAGAAGAACCTGAAGATGAGGTTGAGGAGATTGACGATAGAGTTGATTTAAATGCAAGATGGCTTCCGGGACAAGAGGCGCAGGGGTCGATTTCTGAGGAAGAGCTTGAACATATTTTTGAAAAAACCTATGGCAAGATTAAAGATAGAAATCCAAGGCACGAGAGAGCAATCCCTTCGGAGCTGCGTATAGATTCGCTTAACAAGGAAACTGAGATAGAATACTTGATTCTCGACGGATATAATGTGATTTTTGCATGGGACGATTTGCGCGAAATTGCTCAAGATAATCTTCCGACTGCACGAGATATGCTCATCGACATGATGTCAAACTACAAGAGCATGGTAAATTCGGAAGTCATTATTGTGTTTGACGCTTACAAAATCAAAGGCGGCGAGAGAAGTGTCGAGAACTATGGCGGCATATATGTTGTTTATACCGAAGAAGCGGAATCTGCAGATACTTATATTGAGAAAATTACTTATCAAATGAAGTCTAAATACAGGGTTCGCGTTGTGTCTTCTGATAATGCTGAGCAGACAATAGTCCTTGGCAACAAGGCAAGACCGGTAAGGGCACAGACCTTCCGTAAAGAGTACGATGCAGTGAATGAGAGCATTCAGCAGTGGCTCAAAGAACATAAGCTGAGGATGGATATAGAGAATCACAACAATATTACGATAAAAAAGAAGTAGTATTAGTTTTTTTGAATAAATATCTTGTTAATATTCAGAAATTATCACTATTTGCACAAAAAATAGCTAAAAAATTTCACAAAATAGTGTTATAATAACAACTTGTAGAGCGAAAAAATCAAACAATAATAATGCTTATGAGAGGGATAAGGCATGGGGAAAAATATAGAAATTAGATGGCATGGCCGAGGAGGCCAGGGCGCAAAGACAGCAGCACTTCTGCTCGCAGATGTAGCTTTCGGTATCGGTAAGTTCGTTCAGGGTTTTCCGGAATACGGTCCAGAGAGAATGGGTGCACCAATTACAGCTTATAACAGAATAGGTGATGAGCCGGTAAGGCTTCACTCGAACATTTATAAGCCGGATTTTGTAGTCGTTGTTGATGAGACGCTTCTTGATTGCGTAGATGTAACAGCAGGACTTTCTGACGAAGGTGTAATTATTATCAATACTGATAAAGATAAGGAAGCTATTCAAGGTAAGTTAAAAGGTTTTGCAGGAAAAGTACATACGATAGATGCTCGCAGGATATCAATGTCGACTATCGGCAAGGACTTTCCTAATATGCCAATTCTAGCTGCTGTTGTGAAGATTGTTGGAATCATGGATGACAAGGCTTTCCTTGAGAGCATGCAACCAGCACTCGAACATAAATTTGCACACAAGCCTGAAATGGTTGAGGGCAATATGATGGCTCTTAAGATGGCACTTAAGGAGGTAGAGTAGTGGGAAATAATAAAGTTAATATTAGAGAACTTGGTAACTCAGCTACTTGGAGAGAGCTAACGGAAGGTTTGAATATTCCGGGTGGCGGCACTTCTAGAGAGTTTGAAACTGGAGAATGGGCTGCTAATCAGCCAGTTTTCATCGAAGATAAATGCAAGCAGTGCTTGCTTTGTGTTCCAGTATGTCCAGATAGCTGCATTCCAGTTAAGGATGGAGTAAGGGGCGAGTTTGATTATAATCATTGCAAGGGCTGCGGGATTTGTGTTAAGAGCTGCCCATTTGGTGCAATTGAAATGGAGGGTATAAAGTAATGGCAAGAAGAGATCGCATGTCGGGAAATGAAGCGGTTGCTTTTGCTTTAAAGCAGATCAATCCAGATGTTTTCCCAATGTTTCCAATTACACCTTCAACGGAGATTCCTCAGTATTTCTCTAATTATGTTGCAAATGGAGAGGTAGATACTGAATTTATTACTGTAGAAAGTGAGCACAGCTCGATGACTGCGACTATTGCGGCATCATCCGCTGGCGCAAGAGCTTTGACAGCAACATCATCTGCTGGCCTAGCTTTCATGTGGGAGATGCTTCATATTGCTGCAGCAAATAGAAATCCAATTGTCCTAGCACTTGTTAACCGTGCGCTTTCAGGACCTCTTAATATCAATGGAGATCATTCTGATGGCATGGGAGCAAGAGATACAGGCTGGGTTCAGCTTTATGCAGAGGACAATCAGGAAGTATATGACAATATGGTTATGGCATACAGAATAAGTGAGCACAAGGACTTGCACATGCCAATAATGATTTGTCAAGATGGCTTTATTACCAGCCATGCAGTACAGAATATTGAACTAATTGATGATGACAAGGTTAAGAACTTTGTTGGAGAATATGAGCCTGAGGATTGGCTTCTCAATCCAAGCGAGTCTATTGCATTCGGTTCATATTCAGTTGCAGATTATTATATCGAGGCAAAGAAGGCAATGTCTGATGCACTAAGTTATGCGCCTGCTGTTGTAAAAGAAATTTCAGATGAATTTGCAGAGCTTACAGGACGAAGCTATGATCTTGTTGAATCTTATATGCTCGATGATGCAGACTTTGCGATTGTTGCAATCGGCTCAGTTTGCGGAACAACAAAGTGTGTAATTGATAGCCTTAGGAATCAAGGAATCAAAGCTGGTTTAGCCAAAATCAGAATGTACAGGCCTTTCCCAGCAAAGGAGCTTTGCGACGCTCTTGTGAATGTCAAAGGCATAGCGATTCTAGATAGAGCAGAAGGAATGTCAGGACAGGGCGGACCACTGGGAGCAGATGTAATGTCAGCTCTTTTCCGCGAGAAGTCAGATGCTTTGGCAGTAAATTATATTTATGGACTTGGCGGTCGTGATGTTAAGACTACAGATATTCTAAAGGTTTATGATGACCTAAAAGAAATTGTTAGAACTGGTGATGACAGCGATGCTTATCGCTATCTTGGAATCAGAGAATAGGAGGCTTGCGTTGGAATATAATTTTAAAGAGACTATGAGTAAGCCTGATCGTTTAGCTCCAGGACATAGACTATGTGCTGGATGCGGTGCGTCGATTGCGGTAAGAAATGTACTTAGAGGACTTCATGAAGAAGATAAGGCTGTTATCGGAAATGCAACAGGTTGCCTAGAGGTATCGACTGTTATGTATCCTTATTCTGCATGGGAAGACAGCTATATTCATACTGCTTTTGAGAATGGTGGAGCAATGATTTCCGGCGTTGAAGGTGCATATAATGCGCTTAAGAGACGCGGCAAGATTGATGAGACATATAAGTTCATTGTTTTTGGCGGAGACGGAGGAACCTATGATATAGGACTTCAGTCACTTTCAGGAGCACTCGAAAGAAACCATGATATGGTATATGTTTGTTACGATAACGAAGCATATATGAATACTGGAATTCAGCGTTCATCAGCAACTCCGCATTATGCTGATACTACAACGACTCCAGCTGGAACTGTAAGAAAAGGAAAGCTTGAGAATCGTAAGGATTTGGCTGCTATTGTTGCGGCTCACAATATTCCTTATGTAGCTCAAACTACTTTCACACAGAACTTCAAGGATATGCACATTAAGGCTGAGAAGGCAATTTACACACCGGGCGCAGCTTTTCTGAATGTTCTATCACCATGTCCAAGAGGTTGGAGATACAATACTCAGGATATTATGGAGATTACAAGACTGGCAGTCGAGACAAATTTCTGGCCTCTCTTTGAGGTAATTGAAGGCGAGTGGAAGCTTAACTATGAGCCTAAGAATAGACTACCGATTGAAGATTTTCTAAAACCACAGGGAAGATTCAAGCACTTGTTTACTCCAGAGGGAGAAGAACTAATCGCTGAACTTCAGAAGGAAGTCGACGAAAGATTTGAGACACTTTGCAAAAGGTGCAAGTAGAAATATTTATTAAAATTCAGTCTTGAAAGAAATAAATATTGTTGTTATAATAACCGATAGTTGAGTGGCAGGAGATAATAATCCTGCCGCTTTTAAATCGTTTTCGATATGCTCAACGGTAATTGGGGCAATTGAAATATTATATATTTTAAGCCTAACGGTACTGGGGCGCATACGAAAGGATTTAGTTTTATGAACATGGAAAAGGAAAAGGCCTTCCTGAAGAGGAAGAATATTGAGATCTCTGCGAAACGCTACGGCATTGATGCCCTCGGCGCGATGGCGCAAGGTCTTTTTTGTTCCCTTCTTGTAGGCACAATTCTCAACACAATTGGAACTCAGTTTGGAATCTCAATACTGACAAAGACAGTTGTAGCAATTAACGGTATGGACTATACGGTTGGAGGTCTATGCATGGCGATGGTGGGACCAGCGATGGCTGTTGCTATCGGTCATGCGCTCAAATGCCCGCCAATGGTACTGTTCTCACTAGTAACGGTTGGATATACAACCAATGCGCTTGGTGGAGCAGGTGGACCGCTCGCTGTTCTTTTTGTTGCAATTATTGCAGCAGAAATCGGTAAGATGGTTGCAGGCGAGACAAAGGTAGATATCCTAGTTACACCAATCGTAACAATTGGCGTCGGTGTTGCAGTTGCAGCACTCATTGCACCAACTCTTGGAGCAGCGGCAATGAAGGTTGGCTCAATCATTATGTGGGCTACTGAACTCAAACCATTTATGATGGGAATAATTGTAGCAGTTGTTGTAGGCGTTGCTCTTACACTGCCAATCTCATCAGCTGCAATTTGTGCAGCTCTTGGACTTACTGGGCTTGCCGGTGGAGCTGCAGTAGCAGGCTGCTGTGCACAGATGGTAGGATTTGCTGTAATGTCATTCAAGGAAAATGGATGGGGCGGAATTGTATCTCAAGGTATCGGTACATCAATGCTTCAGATGGGTAACATTGTAAGAAATCCAAGAATCTGGATTGCACCGACATTAACGGCTGCAATTACAGGACCAATTGCTACATGTATATTCAAGCTTAAGATGAATGGCGCGCCAGTTTCTTCCGGAATGGGAACATGCGGATTGGTTGGTCAGATTGGTGTATATTCTGGCTGGGTAAACGATGTTGCAACTGGTGCAATGAACGCAATTAGCGCGATGGACTGGACAGGTTTGATTATGATATCGTTTATCTTACCTGCAGTGATATGTCCGTTAATCAATAGGGGCTGCCGTAAGCTCGGATGGGTTAAGGACGGAGATTTGAAATTAGATTAATTGAAACGAATATATAGCAAGGGAGCAGCCTATGTGCTGCTCCCTTGTTGTTTATCTTAGCCCGTCTACCACAGCCATTGCAGAAGAATAACCGAATTGCAGATTATAACCACCCGTCATTCCATCTATATCGAGGGCCTCGCCAATAACGAAAAGCCCTGGATAATTCTTAGCTTCCATAGTTTTGCATTCTATTTCGGATAGAGCCACTCCGCCTTTGGTAACCATTGGACCTGCTCCTGTACCGAGAATTTCAAATTCATCAGAGACAAGAAGTTTTTTTAATAATGAAAGCTTGAGATTACCTTCGCTATTTGTAGCTCTTTCAATGAGCAACCGCTGAAGTCTACGAGGCAGGTTCTCCATGTTGTTGTAAGCATCCTCGGAATCGGAACAATCAGGCAAATAGTTTATAGTGATTTTTGAACCCGGACATGCATACCTTGAGAGATTAAGAATTGCCGGCCCAGAGAAGTCTTTATGGGTAAAGAGCAAACTGCCTGTATAAGTAGGGGCCTTCTTACCTTCACCGATTGTAACTTTGGAATTCATAATAGAGATTCCAGAGATATCAGCATAAGGATAATCCTTGACCTTGATAGGCGCCAGGGATGGCTTTAGCGGTGTAATTTCTAAATCAAATGGGCGAAGGGCTGTGTGCAATAGGCCGCCTGTTGCAATTACAATCTTGCTAGCTTGATATGTCGCTCCATTGGCGAGACCGACCTGGTAAAGAATCTCCCCGTTGTCATAATTTTCAATTTTATTAATTAGCGAGACTTCCGTCTCTGTGTGGAGTTCCCAGCCATTGATTTTAGCTTGATGCAGGAGTAAATCTAGAATGTCTCTTGCTTTCATGGATTCTGGAAAAACTCGTCCGTCATCTTGAATAGTCGTCTTTACTCCATTTGCTTCAAGAAAATGTATTAATTCAAGATTGCTATGCTTATAAAGTGCGGAACGAATTCGGCGACCCGAGTCACCATAACACTCGGTGAAGTCCTTGATGGAACCTGCATGCGTTATGTTGCAATGACCTCCGCCAGAGACAAGGAGTTTTGCACCTGGCTGATTACTTTTCTCAAGGATCAAGCCTGTCCTATTATTCAATTCAAGATTAGCTGCAAGCATGAGACCGGATGCGCCGCCACCAATAATTATATAGTCATATTTCATAATCATTCCTTTAATTTATTTGCTTAATATGTTATGGTTTTAGAGGAAGTATTTTTTGTCACATAACAATTCAGGAGTTATGTGAAGTTTTCTAATTGTACCATATATGACGGCTTATTACTTGAATGCAATTTGAGAATGTAATAGAATTAGAGATACTTTGAGATACTTAGGATAAGGGGATGTAAATGAAATTCGTTAGTACGGCGAGCCATAAATTGGGAAGAATCATTGCCTGGGGTGGAATTTGTTTATTCCTTCTTTTTTTTGTTTATAATATGTGCAGATTTTATGGAAAAGTCAATGTGAGCGATACAGAGATGTCAAAGAATATTAGCACGGTAGAGTCTATTCAAGAAGCTGACATTGCTAGTCTTGAGGCTTCAATTAATGCTCTTGACAGTCAGTCGCTAGGAGACACATCTTCAGCTCTTAGAGTTAAATACCAGAGGAAGTTTGCTGGTTCGGTTATTTTGGGAGATTCGCTTACTGAAGGATTAACCGTATATAACTGGCTGACCGAGAGCATAGTTTTCTCGAAAATTGGAGGCTCACTTTTGTATAGCGACGAGCTCTTTGAGTCGGCGGCCAAAACCTACCCATCTAATGCTTTTTTCGCTTATGGCATGAATGACATGGGGAATTTTGGCGGAGATGCCAAGGCATTTATTAGCAAATATGAGGGATTGCTTGCTGATTTTAAAAAGACTTCGAATGATACCAAGATATATATATGCAGCATTTCGACACCGACTGATGAGGCAATAAGTGGAAATAAGTCGATTGGAGTATACAAGGATTTTAATGCGGCAATTGAGAAGATGTGCAAGGATAAAGGTTATACTTATATAGATATTACAGATATTTTGCCAAGCAATCCGGATCTCTATGCGGGAGATGGAATTCATGCAGATGCTGTATATTATCCAATTTGGATGGATAGAATGATTGAGAAGGCGGGACTTTAGGGCGTGACTCATAATAAAAAGATAATTACAGAAAAGAAAAGAATAATTGATTTCATTGAGAAGGAATCACGTAATGGGGATGGGCTTGCAATGCTAGTTAAAGCAGGTTTCATTATCATTCTTGCATTGTTTTTACTATTCATTTATAACAGAAATAGTGCTACTGATGTTGCAAAGGAGGACATTTCTAATGAACTTCTAAAGAGCACTGATGTAGCGGAGGTTATGTCGCCAGCATCTGATAGAGATACTATGCAATTTCTTGGACTTGATGCAACCAAATACGAATATACTATTTATTATAGGAATACAACAGCTCTAGCGGTTGATGAACTCCTAATAGTTAAGGTCAAAGATACTTCATCGTTAGCATCTATCTCTGACACCGTTCAGAAGAGGATTGATTCTCAGATAAAAGCATATGAAGGATATGGAGCAGAACAGGTTAAATTGCTTAAGAGCGCAGTAACCTTAAAAAAAGGAGATTATTATTTTTATTGTACGGCAACAAATGCAGAGAAGTATAAGGAGGTGCTGCTAGATGTTATTCAGTAGTATTCTTTTCTTATTCTATTTCCTGCCAATCGCGGTAGTAGTTTATTACTTGATACCTGCAAGGAAACTCAACATTAGGAACCTTTGGCTTCTCGCAATCAGTTTGGTTTTCTACAGCTGGGGCGAGCCTGTATATGCGTTTCTGATGGTTTACAGTGCGCTCTTCAACTATTTCATGGCAATTCAGATTGACAGAGCGAGGACTCGAGGCAAATCTCCTAAGTGGAATATGATTTTTACTTTAGTAGTAAATCTCTTTATCCTAGGATTCTTCAAGTATTGGGGTTTCCTGATGGAGACGATTATGGGAATAACTGGACTGGATATTCAGTATTCACAGCTTCCTTTGCCAATAGGAATCTCGTTCTACACCTTCCAAGGTCTATCATATATTTTTGATGTATATAGGGATAAGGTCAAGGTTCAGAAGAATCCGCTTAAGGTTGCACTTTACTTGTCACTTTTCCCTCAATTGATTGCTGGACCTATCGTTAATTACAAGGATATTGAGAACCAGCTTGACGAGAGAGATACAAGCCTCGATAGTTTTGGCGAGGGCAGCTTCCGCTTCTGCTTCGGACTTGCGAAAAAAGTAATTTTGGCGAATAATCTTGGCGCGGTTTATACGGCGATTGGGGCTTTACCTCAGTCCGACCAATCGATGTTGACAGCTTGGATTGGAATAATATGCTACACATTCCAGATTTATTTCGATTTCAGCGGTTATTCTGATATGGCAATTGGACTGGGCAAAATGTTCGGATTTCAATTCAAGGAGAACTTCAACTATCCATATGTCGCAAAATCAATTACTGACTTCTGGAGAAGATGGCACATATCTTTGAGCACATGGTTCAGGGATTATGTGTACATTCCGTTGGGCGGTAATAGAGTTAGTAAGGGTAGACATATATTCAACTTGCTTATTGTGTGGTCGCTAACAGGACTGTGGCATGGAGCACATTGGAATTTCGTAGCTTGGGGTACTTATTTCGGTATAATTCTGATTCTTGAGAAATATGTTATTGGCAAGTATATTGAGAAGTTGCCGGATTACGGTAAGCATATTTACACGATGCTGATTGTAATTATAAGCTGGGTGCTCTTTAGCATTACAGATACTGCTGCGATGTTCCAATATCTCAAGACTTTATTTGGTTTTGGCGGTGTTGCATTTGCCAATATGACTTCGGTTTACTATTTGAGAACAAACATTGCAATTCTCCTTGTGGCAACCTTTACTTGTACGCCAAAGGCGATAAATGAGTTCAAAAGAATTAATAAGATATATCCAAAACTGGGCATGGTTATTGTTGCTGGATTGTTCATTGCATCTGTAGCATATTTAGTGTTTGGATCATATAATCCATTTCTGTATTTTAGATTCTAGTAAAGGAACAAATTTTAATGCGTGAAAAATTCAAGAATCAATTCTTTAATCGAGAGGCTATAAAGAATCGAGTTGGCGAACTTAGGGGCGTCAAGCGTAATGAAAATCAAACATTTGGAATTGTTTTTGCCTGTATAATTATGGGCTTCTTTGTGCTGAATCTACTACTGCCGGATAAGGCTTTTTCGGATTACGAGAACAGAATGCTGCAGACTTTCCCAGATTTCAGTGCTTCTTCTTACTTGGATGGTAGCTTTGAAAGCAATCTTGAGAACTATTCAAATGACCAATTTGCGTTTAGGTCTATCTTCGTAAAAGTTAAGTCCTCGATTGATTCAGCTGCTGGTTCTGTATATTCAAATGGTGTCTGGAAGGCAAGGGGCGGATACTTAATTGAGGATACAACTGTTCCAACTGAATCAAGAATTGATAACGCACTAGCGGCGATTGGGACGTTCAAGGCTGCTAATCCGTCATTAAAAATGAATTTTCTTCTTGCTCCTAATGCGGTAAGCATATTGGATGACAAGCTTCCGCTTAGTGCAAAACCAAAGGACCAAAATGTGTACATGGACAAAATGTTCGATGGACTAAGTTCTCTTGGCGTTGGAACTATTGATGTTAGAGAAACTTTTGAGAAAAACAAGAATGATACGCAGCTTTATTACTACACTGACCACCACTGGACTTCAGATGGGGCGCTTCTTGCATTCAATCAATTCAGAACGCAAAATGGACTGGATACCTCACAAGACTTTACCAACTATACTGTTGATAATGATTTTGTCGGTACACTTGCATCAAAGAGCGGTTTTGTTGTAAATAGTGCGGATGTCCTTAAGGTAGGAATGCCGGCCGAGGATAGTTCATATAAGGATTCAATAATATATTATGAGGACACGAAGGAGAAAACTTCGGAGTTCTATAATTTCGATAATCTCGATAAAAAAGATGCTTATACAGTGTTCGGTGGAAGTAACCATCCCGTATATACAATAAAGACGCCAGTAAGTGAGAATAGGCGCCTGCTGCTGATAAAGGATTCTTATGCGAACAGTATGATTCCGTATCTTGCACAGTACTATCGAGAGATAGTTGTAGTGGATCCAAGATATTACTTTGATAGCATCGAGGACCTGATCGCAATCGAGCAGATAAATGAAGTTCTGTTCTTATATAATGCAAATACCTTCTTTGGGGATGATGCGTTGGGGCTAATGTTATCA
>LSQX01003555.1_pt1 | contig 11819 bp, 14 predicted proteins | sample 654561 | NCBI WGS metagenome assembly LSQX01 (sample SAMN04489861, study PRJNA283612) | anaerobic digester metagenome | isolation source: 4 biogas reactors fed with cattle manure at either 37C or 55C with and... | place: Denmark: Kongens Lyngby | collected 2014 | reverse complement strand
AACGGAGGCAACGCAAATGCCTCCGACGGCTTTGCCCTTGACAACCCTATAGTTATGTTATATTTAGAGACAGTTGCCCATGAAAACTGGATGATAGACAATTGGCAAGAGTCCCATATGTTCATAAAATCCTTATATCAGGAATTTTGTCAAAAGTCAACAAGATTTATCTATATATAGATCTTATACCAAAGTTTTATCGATATGTCAACAGCGGTTTCGACATAATATTTAATCTCGCGCCAATAGATAGTACTTATTGATCGACCAAACTGTAGATTCAAATGGACGGACAATAGGGGTCCCAACCTGCTTCCGCGTGCAGGCGCAAACGTCAGCCGATCGCGATGACCGGGCCGCGGGTGCGGCGCCCCCGGATAGGGGAAAAGGGCGGCAGCGCGGTAAGCCCACCCCGGGATCTTCCCCCGCCGGGCCAAACGGCTCGTCCGCAGCGGCCGTCATATTATATAGCACGAAACAATGGCAGTTAGGTAGGAATATTTAGAGAAAATCTGTGTAGGTGCGAAGAGCTTCTTTCTCTTGCCTGAACGTGGAAAGCTTGCGGCCCAACCGGCGGGCTTTCGCCCGGAGAATTTCCATATTTTCATGTCGCAGGCCAGCCGCTTCGTCGAGCAGCCGGAGAAGAGACGGCATGGTTCGCCCTGTTTCCGCTTTGATAAACTGCCCCCCCGGCAAAGCCTGCTTGATCAGTTTCTCGATCCGGGCCAGGTTCACTGTGAGCCGTTCCCAATCGGGCTCTTCGGCTTCCAGCAAGCCCCGCTCTATACGCAGCAGCAGGAGCAGCTTTTCAAACAGCAGCGGGGTCGGTGCAGCAGGCGGAGCCAACCTAACGATCCCCTTCCCGGCTATTCTCCGCCGCGATACTGCCGGGCAGCCGGCCTGCTGCGGCCCAGCTTTCCTTCAGGGATAGCAGGATCCTTTCTATTTCGCCGAGCTGCTCACCATCCCTGCCGATATCGATCTTCAATAGCTGGAAATGAAGGTACTGATAGAGACTGTAAAGGTTCCGGGAAAGTTCCCCCCGGTTGAAGTCAAGCGCTGCTGACAGCTCTATGATAATTTGCTGGGTCCGATCCAGGTAGAGGCGGGCTTCATCATATTGCTGACGCTCAAAGGCGGCTGCAGCCCGGCGGACAAAGCGCAGTGCCCCATCAAAAAGCATCACCACCAGCTCGATAGGGCTGGACATGAAAACCTGATTTTCGCGGTACCGGCGGTACGGATCGGCCAGTTTTTTTTGAACCAGCATGAAAACACACCCCTTCGGTTCTTATTCCTGCGGTTACCTGGATCTACTTTCGGAAGCGGTCCACCGCGTCATCAGGGCCAGCTGCTGATCGAGCCAGTCCCCCTGGCTGTTCATCTGACCGATAACCCGTTCGGCTGCCAGGAACTGCTGTCGCAGCGTCTGCTCTCTTTTCTCCAGGCGTGAATCAAGCATCGCCAACCGTCGATCCAGCTCTCTGATCCGTCTGCCGATACCCTCGCTGCGGTAATGAATCAACCCTTCACCGGAGCGGGTCAAGCCGCCAAGATAACCTTCCAGACGGCCGACGGCCCCTTGCTCACCGGAAAGAAGGGCGGCCACCGCCCCCGGATCCGCCTCCAGGGCCGCGTTCAGTCTGCTTCGATCAAGGATCAAGGTCCCCTCGGGTTCGGCCGAATCCCAGGCAGCGGTGCTGATCCCGATGGCAGCGAGGCAGTTGTACTCTCCGGCTGCCCCGAATGCCCCGGTAACGGTGCGTCTGATTGAAGCGAGGATCTGATTGAGACTGCTCTCGCCGTAAAGAGTCCCCTTGGTGCCGGCCTCCGGATCAACGGCGGTCTGCGCCTTGATAAAGCGGTATGTTGAATTGTAGTGCCTGATAAATTCTTCAATTCTATCGATCAAAGGTAGCCGGTCACCGGCAATGGTGAGCGTGAGCGGTTCCCCGGAGCACTGCTGCAGATTGAAGGTGACCCCCTCGAGCAGATCATCGATCAGATTGCTGGAACGGGTTATCTCCAGGCCGTTCAACTTCAGGCGGGCCTCCCGGGCCTCCTGGATCGTCCGGGGAAGATACTCTTCTGACCCCGGTTCCTTCTCCACCAGCAGACCGAGCGCCCTGCTCAGATCGTTATCGCCAATTTCAATCTCGGCTGCCCCGGTTTCGTTCCTGGTCAGGACCAGGCGCCGGTCGATCATCGCTGCAGTGATCCCGATCTCATCCAATGCGTTTATCCGGTCGCAGATATCCCGGAGGGAATCTCCTTCAGCAACCACCGTCTCGATCCCGTTTATCCACAGCGAACCTGCCAGACCGAGCCCCTCCGCGGTGCCGTCTCCCCCGGGCGGGCCGATCTCGGCGGCGGAGAAAGAGGCGATCGTATGCGCCTGGGCCAGTGCCAGGATCTCCAAACGGTAACTGCCGGGAGCAGCGCCGGGGGCCGCCGCTATCTTGACCGGTCCTTCCCGGTCGACGGTGGCAACCTTCTGCCGGTAAAGCGAGTCACGCTGCAGCTCCCGGAGACTCCGCTCCAGATCAACCAGCCGGCCGCGGATCTCCTGCCAGCATGACTCTTTGGCCCGCAGTTCTTTTTTCTGCGCTTCCACCCGGGCCAGCGGCAGCCTCTCCAGCTCCATCAGATAGGTCACCATGGCATCGGTATCGATCCCCGAGCCGAGACCGGTAAAATAAAGATTGCTCATGATCTGTTCACCCCCCTAGCGTTCCTCGTCCAGCAGCAAACCGATCATCTGCTGTATCTGGGCCACCAAATTCAAGACTTTTTCCGGCGGGATCTGCCGGATGACCTCGTTATCCTTCCGGTTGTAGACCTGGACCACAATCCGCTCGGTCGCTTCGTGAACCCTGAAGCGCAGACCGATATCGTACAGCGTTGAGGTCTCGTTGAGCCGATCGATCTCCTGATGCAACCTATCCAAACGACTCCGGTCATCGGTTTGCTGTCGGCGCTGCCCCGCTCTCTGCTGCCTTTTCGCCGTCAGATCGGCCCGTTCTTCAACGGGCTGCTCGATCCGTTTCTGGCGGGTCTGATCCTGCACCCTTTGTAGAGCTGCCGGCTCGATTCCATCCACTTTCACCGCATTCACCCCCTTAAAGAAACCCTGGTATGATCCGGGGACAGATCTTCTGTCATCTTTTTTGTTCTCTAATTTACTCTTTACCGTCCCGTTCCGCCTTTCCCACCGATCCGGGCGGCTGTTGCAACCTGCCGAGTTTTTTAACCGAGTCCAGCGCCTGCAGATTCTCCTCGCAGATGGTTCGGTAGATCTCGCTACGGTAGACCGGCAGTTCGCGGGGAGCCTCTACCCCCAACCGGACTGTCTGGCCGTCGATGGAGACCACCCTGACCTCGATCCGATCGCCGATGATAATGCTTTGTCCGCTTTTCCGGGTAAGAATCAACAATTTACGGCACCGCCCCGATCTTGATTATCCCGCATTGACCGGCTGCACCCCCGGACTCACCTTCCCCGGAAAGGCGGGCGACCCGGGAAATCAGGGGCACCCTCAATTGAGCGCCGTAGCGAGAAAGGTAAACCTGTTTCCCCAGACGGGCCGCAGCATTGATCGCCAGCGGAGCGGCCAGATTGGTGCACGGGCCTTCCGGCAAGATATTGACCGTGGTATAGATCAGCAGCTCTTCCCGCCGCTTCAGCTTTAGATCCTGCCAGTCCGATCCACTCAATGGACAGCTGTAATCGGGGAAAAGGGGGAAAGGATCGAGCAGCAGCAGCCCGATCTCGGGTTCATCTTCGGACTGCAGCAGCAGGAAATAGCGGTTATCCGGGACCGGTGCTACCGAGAAATGACGGTAACGCTCCAGGCCAGGCAGCCCCAGGGGAAAAAAGAGCGCGGGGGATTCTGGTTTGCCTGTAGTTTCGGGTTTCATCGAAAGCCTCCTTAATGCTTTTTCCGGCAGCCCGTTTAGCGGAAATAGTCCAGAAGATTCGGCTGCAGCACCTGCACGGCAGTCGCCAGGGCGGCCCGATAGGCGTATGCCTCCATATTGTATTCGACCATGGCGCCGGCAAAATCGATATCCTCGACGTGAGAGAGCATCTCCCGCAGATGGAGCTTTTCTTCTGCAAGGGTATGCGCCATCGCTTCGAGACGGTTAAAACGGGCCCCCACCTCGGAAAGCCGCTCCAGCAGCAGATCGATCCCTTCGCTGATCTCGCCGAGAGCCGCTCCGCCGAGCGAATCCCGGTCGCCGCTTTGCAGAGCGCTGCAAACCCCACTGACAGCTTCCATCAGTCCGGTTTCCCCGAAAGCCCGCCGGCCATGCAGGTTCATCACCAGCTCCTGGTGAGGGCTGATCTCCAGGCGGCGTTCACCTGAATCACCGCAGTATTCCAGACCCGCCGGACCCTCGCGGTAGGGGGGGGTACCGGTGCAGTGACCGCCAAATATGTAGAGGCCGTTAAATTCGGTGTTGCCGACACCGACCAGATGTCTGTAAAACTCGGAGACCTCTTCGGCTATGGAATGCAGCTCCGCTTCCGCCAGGACGCCGTCAGCACCGTAGATGGAGAGCTCGCGGACGCGCTGCAGCACCTCCAGACCTTCCATCAATGCCGCCTCCGTGGCCTGCAGCCAGCCCTTTGCCTCACTGATATTGAGCAGGTACCGCTCATTCCGACCGACCGCCTCCCGGTAACGCATGACCCGGTTTGTCCCTACCGGATCCCCGGAGGGGCGGCTGAAAGTCTTCCCTGAGGAAAGCTGCCGCGAGCGCTGATCGAGAGAGGCCAGCCCCTGCTGCAGGTTGATATTAACCGATTCGGCGATCATCCGGTGAGTGATCCTCATCCCAAACCCCTCCTTGCACAGCGGTCATCTAAAGTTCCCTGAACAGGGTCTCAAGCATCCGATCAAGATGGCCGATAAAATTGGCCGCGGCCTGCCAGGCGTGTCCAAATTGAATCATATTCAGCGCCTCTTCATCGAGGTTCACCCCGGTAACCGATTCGTGGCGGGCCCACAGCTGGGCAGCTGCCTCCCTGAAGGCCCCGGCCATCCGCTCGCTTTCCCGGCCCTCCACTCCCAGACCGGAGATCATCCCCCGGTAACTGTCCATCAGGGAGATGCTGCCCCCATCCATGATCTTTTCGCTCCTCAGCCGGGCAATACTCAGGCTATTTTCACCATTTCCGGGCTCACCCGGACTGGTAGCCGCAGCGATAAGAGTAACATCATCCAGGATAGCCCGGTTCAGGCTAAACTGCAGAGCGGCCGGCACAGCCCCGTCATCGATGGGGGCAAAAAAATCGCGCCCCGATTCTCCATCCAGACCGTACCCCCGGCGATGGAGTTCGTTCAATTCCTCCACCAGGCAGGTGACCTGATCGTTCAGCTCGCGCTGCAGCCGGGGAATAACCTGATTGATCCCCTCGAGCAGACCCTTGACCCGGCCGGAGAGAAGCTCCAGGGGAACTCCCCGGGAGCTGACCAGCTTCGGCCCGCCGTCCCCTTCCTGCAAAGCCAGAGCGTAATGCTGCCGTTCCTGAACCAGCAGCCGGCCCCCGGCAAGGATCTCCACCGTCCCGCTCTCTTTCCGGTAAACACTGATATCGACAAGGCCGGAAAGCTGCTCCAGGACCAGGTCCAACCGGTCCAGCAGGGCATTGGGCTTTTCGCCAAGGGCGCCGGCATAGATGATCTGTTCGTTGAGCTCCGCAGCCTCCGCGGCCAACTGATTGAGCTCTTCAACCCGCCTGCCAAGCTCGTTTTTCATCTCTATCTGCAGATCGGTCAGCCTCAGATGGATATTGCGGACGGCATCGGTAAATGAGACCGCCTGTTCGCGCAGGCTTGTCCGGACTGCGGCACTTTCGGGTGAGCTGCTCAACTCCTGCCAGATGTCGAAAAAATCATTCAGATAGCCGCCCAGCCCGTTCTCTCCAGGCTCCATGAAGATCACTTCCGCACCCCCGAAGGCCTCCAGCCGCATCTCCCAGTAAGCATGATGGGAACCTGAGTTCATCGCCTGGGCATGGTAAAATTCGCTGCGGACCCGGGCGATCGTCGTGATCTCAACACCATAGCCGGGGATGAGGGAAAGCCCCGGAGCCAGTGCCGGAACCAGGGGGGCCATCTCCACCCGCTGGCGGCTGTAACCGGGAGTATTGGCGTTGGCCACATTCTGACCGCTGACAGCCATCCCCTTGAGCTGGGCCTTGAGTGCACTTCTTCCTGATTCAATGGAGCCAAATATGGTCATCGTCTCTCTCCTCAACAGGTAAGATCTAAACCGGAATCTAGTTCTCCGGAACAGCGGAGCTCACCGCGGTAATTGTAGGTGCCCCGCCCGGCGGAAAGGATGCCCTTTATCCTGAGGATCGCTTTTGAACCACACTGGACCAGCTGACGGTTTACCTTTTGCCCGGCTCTTGCAGCCAGGAGTCTTTTTGCAAGCAGCCTGCAGCTCTCTTTGCAGGAGCAGCGTTCTGCTCCTTCCGGAAGCTGTTCGATCATTCCGCCCAGGGGAGCGGTATCGGCCAGCGCCCTCTTCTGCTCGAGCAACTGCTCCCCCCGGCTAAGGAGAACCGCCCCGGCCTCCACTGCCGCCGCCAACCCCTGAAGATCCAGGGAGAGCAGCTGCCGCTGCATCCTTTCTTCCAGCCGTAAAAGATCCCCGGTCAAGCGGATCCCTTCCTTCAGGAGGCGGTCAAGATTGTCCGCAGGGCCGCTCATGATCGATCTTCTCCCTGCGGGGTGGAATGGTCATCGGGGGAGCGGAGCATGGCCCCGGCCAGCTTCCGCGGGTTGACCTCGTAAACGCCGCGGTCAATTTTCCTTTCAAGCTCCTGCAAACGGGCCGGATCTGATGATTCAATCTGACCTTCCAGCTGCTCCGCTTCCCTGAGCGCAGCCACAAGGCCGGAGAGTTCGCGGCGGTCGCCCGATGCCATCTGCTGCGCAGCATCATTTTTTTCCGTCCGGGATTGGTTTTTCTGCTCGAGCCCGCGGAACCGGTTCAGGATAAATTTATATAGGGAGTGAATTTCCATGGTTGCAGCGTCACTTCCTTGCTTCTATTTGCCCTTGAACGGGCCTCTCTTTATTTTAATCGGCAAAAAAAAAGTTTGTTTAAGGGAGGGGCACCCTTTCCAGCGCTCAAATTTGAAATCACCGACCCGGCCCGGACAGCTCCGGCCGCGCTCGGGGCAATATTCGACCCCTTCGATCTTGCCCCTACGTTTTCACAGACCCAACCCAGGAAAATCCGATTTCCGCCATCAGTCTCGATCTGATCGGGACTCCCGCTCAGCCTGAGGGTGGCTCGTTATGGATATCGCCAGCAACAGAGCGCCACCGGATTCTTCCGAAGCCGCCCCTTTCAACCCATTTTCTGCCTCCTGCCCGGTTATTACCAGGCAGCCCGGGGGAACAGCGGCCAGAGAACGCTTTTCCCCCCTTGCCCAGGCCGCTGCCTCCCTCCTTCCCGTTCCCCGCACCTCTCCATCGCTAACCTTGAACAGCTGTCCCTCGGGCCGTCCCGTTCGCGATCAAGGTTTTTTGCGGGCCACATTCTTTCGATGCCACCACCGTCCGTGCCACCGCTGGTAGTTCCAGGCGATCGTCGGAATGGGGCCGCGGAGATGAAGCCAGTACCGGGCCGGCACCGCCGCCTGCGGTTCGGTCCGTTCGATCTCGATATCTCCGAGAACAATACCCGGCCCCTGGTGGCGCTTGCGCAAGGCCACGATCTTCCCGCTGCCGTCGACGATCATGGAACCGGCCTCGTAATGGCCCCGGTATCTAAGCGGCGTCCAGGGAAGGGAGCATTCGATCTGACCGACATGGGCAGCATGGATAACCGGAGCACCGACATAGGCAGCAAAGGAGCGGACCGATTCGAGCGCGGTCTGCTCATTTTCCCTTTCCCAGCGCCCGGTCACCGCTTTTGGTACCCACTGCGGAACACTCCACCAGCAGCTTCCCCCGATGATCAGATCGACCTTTTCACGCAATCTTCTCGCCGTCTGCGAGCGCATGAATTCCCAGCAGAGGGAGACGCCAACTGATTGGGCTCCCAGATCGATGATCCCATCATCGGTTCCCCCGACGTAAAAACAGTTTTCCCACATTGTCGGTATATCCTTGTTGTGCCTGCCTGCAACCCCCTCTGGCGAAACAAGGAAAAAAGCATTTCGCACCACATTATCCTCATCCCGCAGAACAAAGGAGCCCCCAACATAGGCCTGATGCCGCTTTGCCAGATCGCGCAGCAGCTGCAACGCCGGTCCGTCCGGCGTCTGGATCGCTTCAGCGATGCGGGGATTGAACGCCATTCCCGTGGTGAAAAATTCTGGCAGGGCAATCCATTTCGCCCCTTTGGCCCCCGCCTCATCAGCCATCCTTTCGCAGGCTGCCAGATTGGCCTGAAGATCGCCTACTTTCGGTTCCAGTTGAATTGCAGCCACCCTTACCATTTTCGACAAATCACCCTCACTCCTCCTTTGGTATTGGCACCGGAGGCGCCCCATCCGCAAAAATTATAGCAATATTCTGTCACATCCGTCAACCGGATCGTCCCCCTTGTTCCAGGGCCAATGCTGCTACCGGGTGAATATTTGCAATTGGCAGTCAGATGGGGGATAATAGGTGTAAACATGAAGGAGGTGCGGCGGTGGATCCAAAGATCAAGGATCGCAAACGGACCGGTTCCAGGAAAAATTTAGCTACGGGATACAAGGTACTTCTTCTGCTGGTGGTGATCGCAGCGCTCGTCCTGACCCAGGTCAGGTTGGATCTTCCGGTTGAAAAATTGGCCGGGGAGTTTGCCAGCGAGCATTCCCGCTTCATCGAGATCGACGGGCTTAAAGTCCACTACCGGGATGAAGGCGCAGGCAAACCGCTGGTGCTGCTCCACGGCTGGTCGGCCTCGCTGCATACCTGGGACGGCTGGACCGAGAGCCTTGAAAAGGATTTCAGGGTGATCCGGCTCGATCTTCCTGCGTTCGGACTGACCGGGCCCGCTGCCGGAGCCGACTATTCACTCGATTTTTATGTGGATTTCCTCGACCATTTCCTCACCGCTCTGGGGATTGAAAAAAGCTATCTTGCCGGCAATTCTCTGGGGGGAGGGATCAGCTGGCTTTATGCAGCAAGATATCCGGAAAAGGTTGAAAAGATGATCTTGCTCGATGCCGCCGGCTACGAAATGGAGATGCCCTCGATCACAAAACTGGCCCGGCCGGGGATCGTGCGCTCCGTGATCAGATATATCACTCCCCGTTACGCGATCCGCTTTCTGGTCCATCAGGTTTATGGCGATGGCAAGAAGATTACCGCGGAGACGGTGAACCGCTATTACCGCCTGCTGCTGCGGGAGGATAACCGGGAAGTTCTTTTCACCGTCCTCGATAAAATTGAAGAGCGTAAAAACGAGGAAGCTGAACCGCTGCTGCGTGGTATCACCCTGCCAACCCTGATCATGTGGGGAGAGAAAGATGCCTGGATCCCCCTGGAGCTGGCGCACCGGTTCGAGCAGGATATCTCCGGCGCCCGCCTGATCACCTACGAGGGGGCCGGCCATATCCCCATGGAGGAGATCCCGGAGATAACGGCTCGAGATGCGCGGGAATTTTTACTGGAGCAGTAAGTAAAGGAAGGGCCGCCGGGGAGTAAACAACAGCTCAGGCCCGGGCCAGTGAAGCAGCAAAGGTGCAACCGCAGGCCAGGGCCTTGTTGATCTCCGGAACCAGTCTCTGCTTCTCCGGGGCCAGAAAGGAGGGAACCAGCGCTGCCACCCGGTCGGGCTCAAGCAGCCCGGTGTGCCCGAGAAAAACGCCCAGCATGATCAGGTTAGCCATCCTCTCCGCACCGCTCTGCCCGGCAAGCTCCCCCGCCGGGACGGGGATCACCTCGAGATCCTCCCGCCACACCATCTTTTCCACTCCGGGGATGAATGAGCTGTTGATCAACAGCAGCCCCCGGGGCAGCAGCCGCTCGCCAAATTTGTGCAGCGCCGGTTCGCTCATGGCGATGACGGCATCAGCCGCTCCGACAACCGGGGCCCCGATCCGCTCCCTGGAGAGAACCACGGTGCAGCTGACCGCCCCGCCCCTCATCTCCACTCCGTAGGAAGGCATCCAGGTTACCTCGCGACCTTCCTTCATCCCGCAGTAGGCCAGCAGGTCTCCGATCAGCAGCACCCCCTGCCCGCCGAAGCCGGCGATCAATACCGAGTACTCCATCCTCGTTCCCTCCCCGTTCAATCGCCTTTGAAGATCCCCAACGGATAGGCCGGGATCATCCTTTCCTCGACAAAGCGAAGTGCCTGCTCCGGTGAAAGGCGCCAGTTCGTCGGGCAGGCGGAGATAAATTCCACCATGGAAAAGCCCCTTTCCTCCAGCTGCGCGGCGAAAGCCCGGCGCACCGCCTCCCTGGCGCTGCGGATATGGACCGGGGTATGGCAGGATACCCGGGCAACGAAGACGCTGCCCGGCAGGGAAGCGATCAGCTCGGACATCTGCATGGGAAAACCGTCTCCCCGGGGTTTGCGTCCGGCTGGCGTGGTGGTGGTCTTCTGCCCGGGCAACGTGGTCGGGGCCATCTGCCCCCCGGTCATCCCGTAGAGGCTGTTGTTGACAAAGATAACGGTGATATTTTCCTGGCGGTTGGCCGCATGAATGATCTCGCTGATACCGATGGCGGCAAGATCCCCATCGCCCTGATAGGTCAGGACAAAGGAGTCCGGGTTGACCCGTTTAAAGCCGGCGGCCACCGCAGGTGCCCGGCCGTGCGGTGCTTCACAGCAATCCACGGCCAGGTAGTCGTAAAGGAAGACGCCGCAGCCGACGCCGATCACGGCAACGGTGCTGCCAGCCAGCCCGAAATGATCGATCGCCTCGGCCACCAGCCGGTGCACCACCCCGTGGTGGCAACCCGGGCAAAAGTGAAAGGCGCTCTCCTTGAGGGAAGAGGGCCTCGCAAATACCTTCTTGCCGGTTAACCCCTCCATCGCCGCAGCTCTCCCGCTCTCATGATCCGCTCGATCTCCTGCTCGATCTGCTCCGTTGTCGGCACCGCCCCGCCAGGGTAGCCCTTGAAATAGACGGTGCCGCTGCCGGCGCAGGCCAGGCGGACATCGTCGAGCATCTGACCGGTATTCATCTCCACCACCAGAAGGCGCCCCGCCGCAGCGGCAGCGCGTTGAATCTCCGCTTCGGGGAAGGGAAACAGGGTCACCGGCCTGATCAGGCCCACGGCCAACCCGCGCCGTCGGACCCGCTCCACCGCCGTGCGCACGATGCGGCAGCAGGACCCGTACGCCACCACCACCAGGCTGCAGCGCGGTGGGCAGTCCACCTCGGCGCGGACCTCCTGACGCTTGATCGCCTCGTACTTGGCGTAAAGTTTCCAGTTATGTGCGGTCATCTCTCCATCCTGCAGGTAGAGCGACTTGAGCAGGCGGGGTTGACGCAGGCGGGCCCCGGTAAGAGCCCAGGCAGGAGGATCGGGTACCGGCAGGGCCGGTCGCGGCAGCAGCGGTTCCTTCATCTGCCCCAGGATCGCATCGCCCAGGATCATCACCGGATTGCGGTAGCGAAAGGCGAGCTCGAAGGCGGTGCCGGCCAGATCGTACATCTCCTGCACCGAGAAGGGTGCCAGGACCACAAGGCGGTAGTCACCGTGCCCGCCGCCGCGGGTGGCCTGTTTGTAATCGCCCTGGGTCGGAGCGATCCCGCCCAGCCCTGGCCCGCTACGGGTGATATTGACCACCACCGCCGGCAGCTCCGATCCGGCCATGTAGGAGAGCCCCTCCTGCATCAGCGAGATCCC
>LSQX01001193.1_pt1 | contig 11821 bp, 13 predicted proteins | sample 654561 | NCBI WGS metagenome assembly LSQX01 (sample SAMN04489861, study PRJNA283612) | anaerobic digester metagenome | isolation source: 4 biogas reactors fed with cattle manure at either 37C or 55C with and... | place: Denmark: Kongens Lyngby | collected 2014 | reverse complement strand
GGGTGACCCCGCCTCCTACCTAATTATTGGCCGGCGCGCCGCGCAAGTTTCGTCCCGGCAGAGAATGAAAGACCGCCAGACCGTTAAGAGATTACAAGCGCATGCCCGACAGCTGATGATTAAGCCCGTTTTCAGCTGTGCCTGCGAGGTACATCGGCGACAGCCTTCCTTAGACTACGAGCCATGAGCTGCCAGCTTATCCCTATACGCCGTTCACTAAACCGTCCAACTGTCTAATCCGTCCAATCTTCTTTTTTCATCCTTATCGCCTGCAGCATAAAACGCCAAACTCCATAAGTGATTGACACAGGCGGTTGATTATATATAATCGCGGCCATCACACAATATGGAAATATGGAGGAGGCGTCATGACCGGGTTTAAAAATTTATTATATGCTATTGACCTCAATGATGACCATGTTACATCCGTCAACTACGCCCTTAAAATAGCGCGTCTGTTCCAAAGCAGAATCCATATGCTTTATGTCAATGACGCACAGGCCGGCTACCGTCACCCGACGGATCGGGAAGACGCGGTAGCATTGAAAGTGAAAAGCGTAGTGCCGGACTCACTGCTGGAAGGTCAGGATATAGTTTACGCTACTGCCAAGGGATCAGCGGCAAAGGAGGTTGTCCGCTATGCCGAAGAGCAGCAGGTCGATCTGATCCTGATCGGCCATAAATACCGGGGCAAACTCTACTCCTCCTTGTTCGACAGTACAGACATCAAAATTATTGATGAGGCCCGCCTGCCCGTTTTAGTCATTCCTGAAGAATAAGTATTCCGGAGCTGAGTAAACCTTTTTCGTAAAATAATCAGGGGATGGAAATGAATATATTGGATAAGGTGTATCTCGGAAACTCGCTTCAAAGCTGGCTTGTGGCTTTGTGCATTCTGCTGGGCGTTTTTTTCCTGTTGAAAATCATTCAGCGCAAAGCAATATCCAGACTGTCAGGGCCGACCCGAGAGACAGACAATCAGATCGATGATTTGCTGATCAGTATGTTGAAGAAGACAAAATTCTTCATTCTGCTGGTGGCTTCCGCCTATCTGGCCTCGCGTGTGGTTGTCCTGGGGCCCTCCGTTGAGCCCCTGTGGCAAAAAGCGGTTGTCCTGCTGTTGATCATCCAGGGCGGGCTCTGGGCCGGCGCGGGGATTAAATTTCTGATTAGCCGGGTGCTTCAGAAAAAAATAGATCAGGATGCAGCGGGCGCCTCGACAGTTACCCTGTTGGGCTTTGCGGCGCGCCTGATTTTGTGGGTTATTGTAGCGCTTTTGATCCTGGGCAATCTGGGCGTGAATATCACCGGGCTTATCGCCGGGCTGGGCATCGGCGGTATTGCCGTGGCGCTGGCCGTTCAGAATATTCTGGGCGACCTGCTGGCGTCTTTGTCTATCGTTCTTGATAAGCCGTTTGTTATTGGTGACTTTATCGTGGTGGATTCCATGTCCGGTACGGTGGAGCATATCGGCCTGAAAACCACACGCGTCCGGAGCATCAGCGGTGAACAGCTTATCTTTTCCAATAATGATCTGCTCAAAAGCCGTATCCGCAATAACAAGCGCAGGGAGCAAAGGCGCATTGTCTTCACCTTCGGTGTCATGTACTCAACGCCCCTGGAAAAAATCCGGCGTGCGAAGAGCATTGTTTGGGATATTATCACTAAAATACCACAGGTGCGGCTCGACCGTGTGCATTTCAAGGAATACGGCGCCCAGGCGCTGGTGTTCGAAGTGGTCTATTTTGTCCTCCTGCCTGATTATATGCTTTACATGGATATTCAGGAGCGTATCAATCTGGAAATGTTTGAGCAATTTCAGTCCGAAGGGATCGAATTCGCCTATCCGGCCCAGACTGTTTTTTTGCGACAGGCGCCATCCCCGATCCGACAGGAAAAAGATGAGCTTGAAGCATGAAATCCGGCGTATTGTATAAGCGCGTCTCTAACGGATAAGTCGATGCAGCACATTTCATGAAACGACTACCAAAGAAGCCGGAACCGTTGTTTTCCACACTGCCTGTGTGAGACGGGGCCGGAGCACCTCAAGAGAGTATTTTATGTTAAGCATTTATTTTTCCATGCTGTTGCTTATATCCTCAATCACGGCGCCCGCTGTGGTACAGGCTGCCGAATCCGGCGGCATCGGCACAATGCTGCCTTTGTGGTCGGCTCTACCTTTCGCGGGCATTTTGCTCTCCATCGCGCTTCTTCCCCTTTTCTCCCCGAGTTTCTGGCATCGTCACTTTCCTAAAGTGTCAGCTTTCTGGGCGCTGGCCTTTGCCCTGCCGTTTTTATATTTTTTCCGCGGCGACGCTGTTTACGAAATTCTTCACATAATCATTGTTGACTATATTCCCTTTATTCTGCTTTTATGGGCCCTGTTTACCGTTTCCGGGGGCATTTATATCAAAGGCTCGCTCAAGGGAACGCCGGCGGTAAATACGGTCATTCTTCTTATAGGCACTCTTTTGGCATCCCTCATCGGCACTACCGGCGCGTCTGTGCTTTTGATCCGTCCGATTTTACGCTCCAACGCCTGGCGGGTACACAAGGTGCACACGATTGTCTTTTTTATTTTCCTGGTCAGCAACATCGGCGGTGCGCTCACCCCCCTGGGTGACCCGCCGCTTTTTCTTGGATTTCTGCACGGCGTTCCTTTTTTCTGGACGTTCAATATACTGCCGGAAATGGTTTTCGCGAGCGTGTTTCTGATTGTCTTATATTTTCTGTGGGACTCCTACGCCTACAAAAAAGAAAGCAAGACGGCCATGCCAACGGGCGGCACGGAGCCTCTGACCGTCGAAGGCAGGCGTAACTTCATTTTTCTGGCCGGCATCATTTCCGCTGTGCTTTTCAGCGGCACAGTCAGACTGGGCGAGGTAAATATTTTCGGCATCGGGCAGAGTGTGGAGAACCTGCTGAAAGATGCAACCCTGATTCTGATGGGGGCCTTATCACTTATCTTTACCCGCCGGGAGGTGCGCGAAGGAAATGAGTTTGGCTGGGCGCCGATTCTGGAAGTGGCCTATTTGTTTGCCGGTATATTTATTACCATCATTCCGGCACTGGCCATTCTTAAGGCGGGTGAACAAGGGGCGCTGGCGTGGTTGACCCGCTTTGTTCATACGCCCGCTCATTATTTCTGGGTGGTCGGTGTTTTGTCGAGTGTTCTGGATAACGCGCCTACCTATCTGACTTTCTTCAACAGTGCTCTGGGCAAGTTTTATCCCGGTATGCCGGAGGCGCAGGCTGTCGCCAGGCTGGTTGTCGAAAAAATACCGTACCTTGCTGCTATCTCGGCCGGTGCGGTTTTCATGGGTGCCAATACATACATAGGAAATGCCCCCAATTTCATGGTCAAGTCCATCGCGGAGGAGGCGGGAGTCAAGATGCCGAGCTTTTTCGGGTATATGTTCAAATACTCAATTCCGATCCTGATCGTCCTTTTTATAGCCATTACCTTTGTTTTCTTTTGATATTTCAATGAGATCCGGCCGGCCAAATATTCCTTGAAGACATGGCCGAAAGCGGATAAGGTGGCGCCGACTTTACACAGGATGCCGTCGTGATTATAATTACGAAGTCTTTGCCTGTAGATGATCAAGCGACATCAAAAAGAATATGGAGGGCCCAAAAAATGGCCGCAACTTTACGTAAATCCCTGGAGACCATCGAGGATTATAAAATCAACAGTCCCCAGTACGCGGATCTTCTCGATATTTTGGCGGAGATTCTGATTCTGAGAGAAGGTTACCGCCAGAGCATAAAGCACCCGATTTTTTCCGTGGAGGAAAAACTGATACAGGGCAAGATGGCCGGCGGGCTTCCTTTGATTGACATGTCCGGCAAAAAATATGATTTGACACGTCCGCGGGAATATTTCTATGCGCTCGTCGCCATTGCGGAAAAGAGAGTGCCGCTGGAGGGGCATAAACTTTTCGATATTGTCCATGACAAGTTGTTTGACTGGGAAAAAATCACACTCGCGTCCTTCAACCCGGTACCGGACGAAGATGAAATCATCAGCTCTGACCTCAGGGAGCCCAAAGACGATGAAGAGCAACTTGATTTGATCGATTTGTTTATCGAAGAGAGTCTGCGTCCGGAGCTGGAGGTGATTGCGGAAAAATACGGACCCGCGATCGAAAAATCAGACTGGTCGGAAGGCTACTGCCCGGTTTGCGGCAAAGAGCCGAAAATCGGTGAAATCCGGGAGGGCGAGGACGGCAGACGCTATCTTTTCTGTCATCAGTGCGGCTATAAGTGGCGTTTCCGTCAGATCAAATGCCCCTTTTGCGGCAATGAGGAGCAGCACTCCCTGGCTTATTTCGCCGTGGAGGGGGAAGAAAGCCGCCGCGTCGATGTATGCAACAAGTGCCGGCGCTACATAAAGATTGTCGAGCTTTCCGACCCGGCCGAAGAGGTGAACCTTGATGTCGAGGACATTGCCACGCTGCACTTGGATATGCTCGCGTATGAAGAGGGCTATGATTGACGCTGTGTCAAAAAAGGTAAAAGTGAAAAGAAAAGTCCGAACGGGTTAACCCGTTCGGGCTTCATTGTTTTTTGCAAATAAGAAGAAGGAGCTTCCCGTTATCCCTTTTGCCTTCATCTCCGAACCTTCTTCTAATCCGGATGACCGGCCTGCTCCTTGACGATGGCCGCGCCATATTCTCTGCCTTTGCTGAAAGCGTGAAGGTTCTTGTCTTTGGTCTGTGCGGGCACGGAATCGGCGATGGCTTTTTTGAGCGCCTCGGCGGGGACAAGCGCTTCAACCGCGGACAAAAATCCCAGCATGACGATGTTGGCCATCATCTTGGTCCCGAGCTCCTCGGCGAAACGGGTTGCGGGAATGTTAAATGCCTTGAGGTGCATATCGGCTTTGCGCATGTGCACCAGGTCCGTGTCCCATAAGAACGTGCCGCCGGGCCGCAGGGTTTTGATGTTTTTTGTGTAGGCCTCCTGGCTCATGCACACCAGAATTTCCGGCTCGGCAACATAAGGGAAGAGAATTTCTTCGCCGCTGATGATCACCTGACTTGCGCACGAGCCGCCGCGTGCTTCCGGCCCGTAGTTTTGTGTCATCGTGGCATGCCTATGGGCGTAAAGCGTTGCGGCTTTGCCCAGGATGTCGCCTGCCAGAATGATCCCCTGACCGCCGAACCCGCTGATTACAATATGTCTTTCTTTTTTATCCGGCATGATCGCTACCGCTTTTTCTGATGGTCGGGATTCCCCGCGCGCCACGCGGGCATCTGCGGCCGGTTATACTTGTCATAATGGTCTATGAAGGTGGGCCGTTCTATATCGACAAATTTTCCAACGACGATTTCCCGGTCGATGTCCAGGGTTGCCTCACGCGGATCAATGTCGCTGCGGGTCACGGAGCGGCCGCGGTAGAACTTCAGCATTTCCAGTGCGCTTCCCATGCGATTGCGTCGGCCGAAGGACGAGGGACAAGGAGCGATGACTTCTACAAAGCCGAAACCGCGTTTTTCCATTGCTTCGTTGATCGAGCTCCGTATTGAACGGACCTGCTGAGCGGTCCATCTTGCCACATAGGCGGCGCCGCATGAGGCGGCCAGATCGCAGAAATTAAAGGGCTCCTCGGGTGATCCGTTGAATGTTGTCGAGGTCTTTGCGCCCAGGGGCGTGCTGGGCGCCTGTTGCCCGCCGGTCATGCCGTAGTTGAAATTGTTGACGCACACGACGGTCATGTCGATATTGCGCCGCGCGGCATGAATGAAGTGATTGCCGCCGATAGCAAACAGGTCTCCGTCGCCGGAGACAACGATGATTTTAGTGTCCGGTTTGGCCAGTTTCAGTCCGGTGGCAAACGGGATCGCCCGGCCGTGCGTGGTGTGAAAAGAATCGAGTCTGATATAGCCGGCCATTCTTCCGGTGCAGCCGATGCCGGAGACCATCGCCACCGCGTCCGGATCATAGCCGCTTTCATTGATGGCTGTCAGCAGGGCATTGAAGACCGTGCCGATGCCGCAGCCGGGGCACCAGATGTGCGGAATGCGCTCTGTTCTCAACAGAGAATCCATCGGATGGGGTACAACGTACTTTACGGCTTTTGCTGTTGTCATAATTTTCCCTTTGCTGCTTTGGAAATTGCCTCCAGGATTGCTCCCGGATGGATAATCGCGCCACCGTAATTGGAGACGAGCGTCACGGGGCAGGCGCCGCGCACTGAACGCTCAAGTTCCAGCACCATCTGGCCGCCGTTTATTTCCGCCATGATCAGGGCTTTGGCGTTTGACGCAACCTGGCGGATCAGGTCTTCCGGGAAAGGCCAGACAGTTTCCAGTTTAATCAGCCCTGCCTTGATACCCTCGTTGCGGGCGTCGCGCAGCGCCTTCATGGCCGAGCGCGCGCTGATGCCGTAGGAAACCACGACCACCTCGGCATCGTCGAGGTACATGTTTTTAGAGGTGATAATTTTGTCGAGGTTTTTGCGGATTTTATTGACCAGGCGGGCGACCATGTGTTCGTGCGCCTCGGCGTTCATTGCCGGATAGCCGCGCTCGTCATGGGTAAGACCTGTTATGTGAACACGGTATCCATCGCCGCAGTTGGCCATGGGGGCGATCCAGTCGTCATCGGCCCTGTACGGCAGATAATGTTCCGGCGCGACAGACGGTTTCCGCCGCGAGATGATTTCAATTTCATCTTCATGCGGGATAACCACCCGCTCGTTCATGTGTCCGACAACCTCGTCGGCCATAATCATCACGGGCAGGCGGAAGTATTCGCTCAGGTTGAAAGCGCGAACCGTCATGTCAAACATTTCCTGCGGACTCGACGGAGAAAGAGCGATTATTTCGTAATGACCGTGCGAGCCCCAGCGCGCCTGCATCATGTCACCCTGAGCGGTCAGCGTCGGCAGCCCCGTACTGGGTCCGGCCCGCTGGACATTGCACACGACGCAGGGGGTCTCCGTGGCGATGCCCAGACCGATATTTTCCATCATCAGCGAAAAACCCGGCCCGGATGTGCTGGTCATGGACTTGACCCCGCCCCAGCTGGCACCCAGGATAGCCGCCATCGAGGCAATTTCATCTTCCATCTGGATATATATTCCACCCAGTTGCGGCAGTCTGCGCGACATCGTCTCCGCGATTTCCGTCGCCGGGGTAATCGGATAGCCGGCAAAAAAACGGCAGCCGGCGGCGAGCGCTCCCTCGCTGCAGGCCTCGTCGCCGTTCATGAAATATGTTCCCGAGTTAGCTCCTTTTGCAACCAAAACCTCTCTCCTTCAGGCCTCACCCGCCAAAATCATCGGCATCGATGCTGTAAATGGCGAAATCGGGGCAGAGAATTTCACAGAAGTGACAATTTACACATTCCGCGGGCTGAACAACTTCTGGGGGATGATAACCTTTTTTGTTGAATGCGGTGGAAACGCTCAAAACCTGACGGGGGCAGTTGGCAATGCAAAAACCGCATCCCTTGCAGCGGTCCTCGATAATGATCACCCGCCCCATCTTCTTTTTTTTGCGCCCGGCATCTGCCGTCCGGCGGCCCGGATAATGTATCGTTTTCTGCATGAATTGTTCATTTCTCCCGCTTGTTCAAACGGCTGTCCCGGGTCAATGCCCGAGCTCTTCCTTGCGTGCCGTCCCTGAGGACGCTGCGTCTGTCCCAACCACTGTTTGCTTGTGTTGAGCGGACGCATTCGATGAGCAATATAAAAATAAGGATAGGCTGTCAAGAAAAAACACGCCAACTGGTGTCTCTTCATGAATGATTACAGGTACTCCGGACGATGGAAGCGGCTGTTTTACCGATAAAAACTTGCATTTTGTCCGCCTGCGTAATAGTTAAGCCACGTTTCGGCAGATAATAACGGCGAGGGTGCATAAACAATGAAAGACTCGGACATTCATCATATCGTCAGAATTTTGAAAAAAGAGCTCGAGCATGGGGAAATGCCCGTCGTTTCGCACATGGCAAAAGACAGCCCGGACCCTTTTGCGATTCTGATTTCGACCCTTTTGAGCCTGCGCACCAAGGATGAGGTGACCGCCGTTGCCGCCGAAAGGCTTCTGGCGCTGGCGGACACGCCGGAAGAGATGCTGAAAATACCGGAAGAGAAAATCGCCCGTACCATTTACCCGGTCGGCTTTTACCGTAACAAGGCAAAAACCGTTCTGGCGGCCAGCCGGGACCTGATTGAGCGTTTCGGCTCGAAGGTCCCGGACAACCTCGACGATTTGTTGAGTATCAAAGGAGTCGGGCGCAAAACCGCCAACCTGGTCGTCACGCTCGGCTACGGCAAAGACGGTATCTGTGTGGATACACATGTGCACCGCATTTCCAACCGTCTGGGTTATGTCCAGACCAAAACTCCGGACGACACGGAAATGGCTTTGCGCGCCAAGCTGCCGCGCAAATACTGGATCATCATCAATACACTGCTGGTTTTTTTCGGCCGGACGACATGTAAGCCCATTTCCCCCCTGTGCAGCTCCTGCCCGCTTGCCCGGTACTGTGACCGTGTGGGGGTTACAGTCAGCAGATAAGAGCGGGGTTAATACAAAAGATTGGAGGTTGATGAATGGTGGCCGGTGATCGGTGCACAAGGCTATATGAAGCGGTTTCATCCGGCATGTCTGCCTGCGCCGGGTTTTTTGCCGGACTAAAGACCCGCTTCCCGCGCTTCCGTACGCCATCCAGTTTTTTCGCCGTGTCGGCGTGTTTTATTCGAGGCGCTCCGGGCGAAGAAAAAAGTTGACGATTTTTTGTCATTTGTATATATCTCACAAGTTTTTACGGCATCTTGTTTTGCAAGACAATAAACCCGGCCGGCAGTCGATTGTTTTTGTTGACAAACATCCGGCAGGGAAAAGTACAAAGAAGCATTGAATAAAACATCAGCCGGTGGTATATTTCCCGACCAATAGAAGGCTTGTTTGATTTTATAGAAAAGGGATCGTAAAATGACAACCTTGTTAACCATTATTCATATCGCAGCCTGTATCACGCTGATTCTTATCGTACTTTTGCAGGCGGGTAAGGGGGCGAACATGGGCGCCGCCTTCGGAGGCTCCAGCCAGACAGTGTTCGGCTCCAGCGGCGCGGGGACTTTCCTGGGAAAAGTGACGGCCGCGGTCGCCATAGTCTTCATGCTGACCTCCATTTCGTTGACCTACACTGCGTCGAGAAAAGTTTCCGGACTGATGGATAGAGCGCCGGCGCCCGTTGGGCAAGAAGCCGCTCCCGCGGGGGCTGAACTGCCGGCCGGACTGGATATCCCCCCGGGCGCGACCACGGCAACACCCGCCACGTCAGATGAGGCGGCGAAATAGTACTGCTCTTTTCATATCCGCAAGCCGGGGATTATTTTGTGAAAAACGCCCGCTGGACGGGCGCCCGGTATTTACATGCTGCCGAAGTGGTGGAATTGGTAGACACGCTATCTTGAGGGGGTAGTAGGCCACGCCTGTGCGAGTTCGAGTCTCGCCTTCGGCACCATTAAAACACACAGTCTATCATAATCGTTCCGGACTGAGTAAGGTATGAAATCTGTCCCGAAAAGCGTCTCCCGCAAGTCTCCCGCAACCATTGAAAATATCATCGAAAAGACAGGCTCCACCCGTGCAGCATCCGTAAGCGAAGACCGCGACGGACAGTATCTGATTATTCCAGCTCAGAACATCGCCCCGGTGGAACAAGCCAGGCTTGCGCGCCAGGGGCTTGTCGTCAGCGGGAGGGAGGATCTTCTGGAGCGGATTTTCAAGCTCGAGGAAGAAAACCGCCATCTGAAAAATCTGAGCATCAAAGACGGCCTGACCGGTCTGTATAACAGACGATTTTTCAACGGGCAGCTTAAGGTGGAAATTTCCCGCACACGTCGGACCGGAGAGTCTTTTTGCCTTATTTTCATTGACCTGGATAACTTTAAAGCGGTCAACGACACACTGGGCCATACAAAAGGAGACGAGTTCCTGATTGAGCTATCTCGCCGGATGAAAACAAAAGTGCGGCCGACAGATTTTGCCTGCCGCTTCGGAGGCGATGAGTTTGCCGTTATTTTGCCTGAGACCACACTTAGCGATGCAGTCAAAATCGCCGGGCGGTGGCATCAAAATATTGGACAGGCTGCCGCCGGCATGCACCTGGGAGTGTCCGCTTCGATCGGTGTGGATGAATTTGATGTCGCCTGCCGCCTGGATGCGCAGGAGTTCATTCACCGTGTCGATCAAAGGCTGTATCAGGCGAAAAAAGAGGGCAGAGGAAAAATCGTTCATCCGGAAATTAAAAAACGTGAAGACAAGGCTGTGACGTGGGAGGAAAAGGAAATTCTGTTCCACATTTTTCAGCCTTCGGCCCGCCGGCAACACAGCGCGTCAAACACCAAAGGGAAAAAGTAAAAAACAAAAAATATTTATTGTATTGATGACCAGCGGCAAAGGAGGCGTCGGTAAAGCTTTTGTGACAACCAATCCGGCCGTGCCACTTGCCCGGCAGGGCCATGGCCATGCGTCTGCGCGCCGGGAGGCCTCAGCCGTTGGTGTCCTGCCCGAGAATCAGCTCCAGGTCGCTTCCGTAGCGGCGGTATTTTTCAGGCGACAGGATTTCCCGAGCGTTGCCGCGGTTTTGCACCAGCTCGGCAAGCTTGTCGTCCGGAAGCAGCATGAAAATGGCGCAATCTGTTTCTCTGGCCTTTTCAAAGCGCCAGAGGTAGAGCTTTTTGAGCAGCTCCTTCCGGCGGTTGTCCATGGCGCAAAATCCCTTGATTCTGGTATAGCCGCGCCGGTCGAAATTTCTTTCCTGCCAGCAGCAGGCGGCTATTTTCGCAAAAGCGTCCGTAGCCGCGGTTTCCAGCCCCTGCTCTTTTAGCGCCGCCAGCTGTTTTTCGTACAGGGCCGGCAGCACAGTGACATCCTGGACGGCATAGGCAAGCTGCGTATCGGTCAGCGGCCGCAGGTCCCAGCGCGAGCGCTGCACTTTTTTGCTTTTGTTGAGCTCGATATTGAGAAACTCGCGGACGATGGTCTCAAGCGACAGTTGACGGTATCCCAGCAGCATTGCCGCCCTGTGCGTGTCAAAAATATTTTCGAATTCAAAGCCGTAGTCCCTTTTGAGCAGGCGGATGTCATTATCCGCCGCATGCATAATTTTGACGACGGATTTGTTTTTTAGCGGCCAGGCGAGAAACGACAGATCAAGCCCAACAGTCGGGTCGATAATCAGTGTTATTCCGGAAGTGAAAACCTGTATCAGGCAGAGTTTCTCGCGGAAATAGCGGAAAGAATCATACTCCGTATCGATTGCCAGAAGCGACGCGTTTTGTATATATTCGGCCGAACGTTTCGCACTCTTGGGGGTATCGACCAGAAGCCACTGCATATTCATACAAGCTTCATAACCGAAAATATATTTTTATGCCATTAAAATGAAATGATAATGATATTGTTGCGGATAAAAAACACAAGTCTGCCGCACATTTTCGCCGAACTATTTCATTTTATAAAACACGCGGTTGTGTTACGTTTGCACGGTTTACGCAAAAAGATGCGGTTTGGGGCGTGCTTTGGTATGAAAAAACTTTGGCTCATAGCTGTAGTCGTATTGCTGATGACGATGGAGGGATGTAATATGCAAAACAAATTTCTGTATTTCCCCAATGACGAACGGCCGACGGACGCGATGCTGAAGGCGGAAAATATGATTCTGTGGCAAGCTGCCGGCATTGACTACCGGGGACTGACGGCGGCGGGCGGTCTGAGTGCGCCTGCCGGGACCATCGTCTTGTTTCACGGCAACGGGGGGACGGCGTTTGACCGGTCATTTTATATGGAGCCGTTTA
>LSQX01025622.1_pt1 | contig 11822 bp, 10 predicted proteins | sample 654561 | NCBI WGS metagenome assembly LSQX01 (sample SAMN04489861, study PRJNA283612) | anaerobic digester metagenome | isolation source: 4 biogas reactors fed with cattle manure at either 37C or 55C with and... | place: Denmark: Kongens Lyngby | collected 2014 | reverse complement strand
GTCCTGCCCAACGCTTCAATGTGGACTTGAAAACCAAGGGGGAACCCATCGTTGATGCCTTCATTTCGGTAGTTGAAAAGAATCAGGCAAAAAAACGGGTTTTGGGGGCTTCATTCCATTTTTCGAACCTCAAGCTCCTACGCAGAAAGGAGCCACGGATCACTACCAGCATCACCACCAGCGAGGTATTGCGTTTTTTGATCTTGCACAAGACAAAAGCCCTGCCCAGACGCCTTCACAAGACGAGACAGATAATCTTCCAGGTCCCTCCAAGGCAGGGACGAATCGAAGTCATCACCCCATCCTTCATTAAGGCCATGCATGACAGGGGTGCCATTATCCAGGTCTGGACCATAAATGACAAAAAGGAGATGGTGCGGCTGTTCAAGATGGGAGTGGACTCGATCATGACCGACAGGCCGGCAGTGGCCATGGAGGTCGTACAGGAGCTTGGCTTGTCGGCAGAAGCCTAATACAAGATGATGGTCTGCACGCTCTTGTGTCAGGCCCGTCCAAAACAAACAATTCCCCCATACATGAAAAACGGATCCAGCCGGATCCGTTTTCCCTGTATGATGGTCCAGAGCTATAGGGGGATGCAAACAGAGAGTCTGCCAGCCCCCCTATTTCAGCGAACCATCTTCTTCACGTCAAGGTTATCGGATTCGATATCCTTGAAGTATTTGTAGGTATTCACCTTCAGCTCGCCGCAGGCCTGTTCGTCACAGACAATGACAGCCTTGGGATGCAGCTGCAGGGCGCTGCAGGTCCAGCGATGGGTCACAGCCCCTTCGACGGCAGCTTCCAAGGCAAGGGCCTTGTTGTGCCCGTTTACCAGGATGACCACCTCCTTGCTGTCGGTTATGGTCTTGATCCCAACAGTCAGTGCTGTAGAAGGGACCTTATTGATGTCGTTATCGAAAAACCTGCTGTTCATGACTTTGGTATCATAGGTAAGGCTCTTGATGCGGGTCTTGCTGCTGAGACTGGAAAAAGGTTCGTTGAAAGCGATGTGGCCGTCAGAACCGATTCCACCCAAAAAGAGCTCAATGCCACCATAGGAGGCGATTGCATCTTCAAAGGCTTCACACTCGGCTACCAGGTCAGTGGCCATGCCATCGAGGATATGTACGTTCTTCTCCTTGATGTCGACGTGACTGAAGAAATTGTTCCACATGAAGGTGTGGTAGCTTTGCTCGTGCTCTCGCTCCAGACCTACATACTCATCCATGTTGAAGGTCACCACATGCTCAAAGGAGATGTATCCTTCTTTGTTGAGCTTGATAAGTTCAGCATACGTGCCCAAAGGTGATGATCCTGTGGGTAGCCCCAGAACAAAGGGCTTGGCCTCTGTAGGTTTGTAATCCCTGATCCTGTTGGCTATATGTCGTGCCGCCCAAAGGGACAAATTCTCATAATCGTCCTGAATAATTACTCGCATTGCTTATCTCCTATGTGGATATAGCATACCCATAATTGGCAGTCTATACAATCGCAACCATCACCCTACCCGTTCTATGATCCCTCCGCAAAGGATGAGAGGCCCGTCATACAGGACCAGGGACTGCCCAAGTGTTGCCGCTTGCACCTCGGAATCAAAGATAGCGGTAATCCTGCCATCCTCTTCCTGGCGAGCCCTGGCAGCCACAGGATAGCCTGTGGAGCGTATCTTGGCCTGGACATCAACTTCAGAGCCAAGATGGTCTGTAAGGCCCCAGACAACACTGCCCGCGGTCACTGAACTGTTATAGGTGTGTTCGACAAATCCCACGACAACCTCATTGGAGTCGGCCCTGAGCTCCAGAACATAAAGAGGCTTCTCCGCTGCAAGGCCCAGGCCTTTGCGCTGACCTATGGTGTAGTGCCAAATCCCCTCATGCTTTCCAAGCACATTGCCGTCGAGGTCGACGATGTCACCCTCTTTACTGCTTGTTTCCAGCAGGTCAGTATAATCCCCTCCATAAAAGTCCTGGCTCTCTTGCTCACGGACACTATGGAAGTTTTGCTCTTCATCGATGCGGCGCACCTCATCCTTATGCAAGGATCCTAGGGGGAAAAGCGTGGAGGCGAGTTGCTCCTGGGTCAGGCGGTAGAGGAAGTAGGACTGGTCCTTCTTCAGGTCCGCAGCACGAGCAATGGCATACCTACCATCCTTCTCCACAATACGTGCATAGTGGCCGGTGGCAAACTTGTCGAACTGAAGGCCTTTTTCCCGAGCATAGTCGACCATGGCCCCAAACTTGATCTTGGAATTGCACCAGACACAGGGATTGGGGGTCTTGCCACTCATATAATCATCATTGAAGTTTCTCAACACCTGCTGTTCAAACTGGTCACTGAGCTCAAGTGTCTGATGCTCGATACCCAGCTTGGCACAGATGGCCTTGATCTTCTGTAGGTCTTCTGTCTTGTCAGGGGCAAAGCAGGAGTTGCTCTGTTTGGGGGTGGGGAGATCGGAGCGATTGTTCCAGATTGTCATGGTAACACCCACAACTTCATGGCCCTGTTGTTTGAGCAGGTATGCGGCAACTGTTGAATCGATGCCTCCGCTCATGCCTATAAGTACTCTCATTATGCCTCCCAAAAAAAGTAACAGGGGTCAAAGTGTAAAAGAACCGCCTTGAAATTTCAAGGCGGTTCTAACAAGCGAGAGCGACGGGACTCGAACCCGCGATCTACGGCGTGACAGGCCGTCGCGATAACCAGCTTCGCTACGCCCTCGTAGCAAGTAGCAAACTACAATATCGCTGTAGTTTTGTCAACAACCCCCGGAAAGAAAATTATAAAAGTTCCCTTTTTGGGCCTAATTATGAGATTGATGTTTTGAAAGCTCTAGATACTTGGGTAATTCTTCCGCCTTTTGCCAGATTGGGGAAACCATTGCATTTAGCATACACTCCCTTCAGCACTTCCCTCCAACCTATGGGAAAACCATGAAAGGTATCTTACCAATGAACAAGTGGCTAACTTCACGTTTGTACCCCTTTCGTTATTGCAAGTGACCCATACGTTGCCTATACTCCTAAGGAAGGAGTATTTTTATGCAAGAAACAATCCTGCTTTTCTTCCAGAACATCGGTAGTCCATTCATGGATTCATTGGCGAATGTCGCCTCAGCAGTTGGGGAACAGACATTCGTAATCGGCGTAATGGTCTATATCCTATGGAACCTAGACAAGAACAAGGGTTTCACCATCTGCTCTACGCTCCTTTTTTCGGTTATTTCCATGGGAATGCTCAAGGCCATCGTCCGGGCTCCCAGACCCTTCCAGGTGTTGGAAAGTGTCGATGGCAAACGCCTTGCGACAGCTACCGGATACTCCTTCCCTTCAGGTCATACGACAACAGGCTCATCCTTTTACAGCTCCCTAGCATTTGCCTATAAGAAACGGGCTTTAAGCATCCTTTGTGCTGTCATGATAGTGCTTGTAGGGACCAGCAGGCTCTATCTTGGGGTCCACTGGCCTATAGATGTGTTTGGGGGCTGGGTCTTGGGTATCGGTATCACCTTGTTCGCCTACTCCAAACTGAGTGCTCTCTATGAGGACAGGGACAAGCGCTACAAATTCACCTTCGTCATTGGAGTCATTACATTTGTGCTTGGATTGGGCCTTGCCATCCTGCTCAACACCCATAGTGTTGATGAGGTGGCCTTTTCAGACCTCATGAAAACCCTGGCTCTCGCAGGAGGAGGCTATCTCGGCTTCGCATTTGAGACCAAGAAGGTAAACTACTCCGTAGAAGCCACGCTGCAGAGAAAGCTGTTGCGCTTCCTGCTTGGAATGGTCGCAGTGATCGGCATCATGGGACTGAAGGCCCTGATTCCAGAGGCCCTCTACTTTGTAGGATCCTTCAGTCGTTATGCAATGTTAGGTTTTTGGGTAACCGGACTCTACCCCTTTATAGGAAAAAGAGTTCTTTTTGCTGATGCCCAATAACCTTGGCCTCGATGCCGCTTGAGATGAGAAACCTCCTCAGCGTAAGAAGGTCAGCAAGATTGCCCCGACACTGCCTGCCAAACAACTTGCCGCACATGACGGCATCATCGAGGGCGTAATGGGCCTGATACTCCATACCGAAGTGGTCGCATAGGTAGGTCAGCTTATAGCTGAGCATCTCCGGCCACACTTTTTTTGCAATGGTGTAAGTACAAAAGTATGACATCTCCCTGGCTTCAAGGTCATATGCTTCAAAGCAGCCCTTGAGCACTCCCATATCAAAAACAGCATTATGGGCTACCAGGATATCGCGTCCGATAAAAGAGCGCATTGCAGGCCACAAAACATCGAATTCCGGAGCTGCCAGACAGTCCTCATCCTTGAGCTTGTGCACAGCACTCATGCCAGGATCGAAATAAGGGTGCTTGGGCTTGATAAGCGAGTAGTAGGAATCAAGCAGACTCCCCTCTTCGTCAAAACGAGCCAAGGCAACAGCGCAGGCACCCCCCGCATAGCTGTTAGCGGTCTCAAAATCTATTGCGACATAGTTCATAATTGTTTCCCCAACATAATGGAGAGGATGGTCCTGTCGGTCTCCTCCATCCCCTCACGGCTGATCCTCGATAGAAAATCCATACTTTCCAAGCTGCTCCTGCCCACAATTCCACTCTCGTTTCCAGGGGAGTACCCTCGAAAAGCAAGCTTACATGCAAGATTAGCAGCCTCTACACAAGAATATATCTTCAAGGAACAGGTCATTTTCGCACCATCACAGATGATTCCTGTAAGATTACCAATCATCGTGTTTATGGCTCGATCCATAATTTCCAGATCCCCGTCGAGCAGATATACCAGACCGCAAGCAGTGCCGATGGCAGCGGTAAAAGCTCCACATAGGGCACTGAGACGATTCTTCCTTGCTGTCAGGGATAAACCTACGAGTTCACTGAGTACCAACGCCTTACCCAAGGCCTCGTCACTCTTCTTCAGATACGATGCCACCACAGCGAGGGGCACGGTCAGGGTAATCCCCTGATTACCGCTCCCACTGTTGATGATGACCGGCAGCGGACAGCCGGCCATCCTTGCATCACTGGCGGCGGCAGCTAGAGCCGATCCAAGGCTAAATGCCTCAGAAAGGCTTTTAGGCTCCATATTGAGACTCTCTGAAGCGATTCTACCTACTGAGAGCCCGTACTCATTGCGTACGGCATGCTCAGCTATGGCCAGGTTCGTATCCTTGGCATTGAGGCAGAGGGAAATAGCCTGCTCGGGAGCGGAATCGGCATATGCGAAAAGTTCTGCCAGTGTAGCCCTTCCAATGACATCCTCATCGGACTCTTCTAGGATCGAACTGCAGTTGTCCACAGGTAAGGAGAGCAGGATCTCGCCGTCCTTTTGCAAGAAGCTGAAACGGTCGTGCTCCCCGCTTATAACCGCTACCGCAGAGTTTTCACCCTTACGTGCCGTAACCTGTATGTAGAGAGAAGGGACCGTGGGGCTGATGGAAAGGGAGACCGCTAAGTTCTTGGCCAGGAGCAGCTGTTCCTCCCCTATCTCGCTCAGTATGCTCAACCCCGCTTCCACAGGACCGCCACATACCCCCAGGGCTACAGCAGCCTGAATCCCCTTCAAGGAGCAGTTGGGCAGGCCGACCCCCATGGCATTCTTGACCATGTCCCGGCTGGTTACAACTTCAACCGAGGTGGGGATCGCTCCCAACAATTCCCCTGCCCTAGCACCGGCAAGAGCCGAAGCTGCAGGTTCCGTACAGCCCATGGCAGGCCTCATCTCTTTACTAAGCAGTTCCAGGAATTTGTCCATAGGGAGACTATACCACTACAATAAGGGATTCTCTACCCCACAAAGTGCATTAATTGCGGCAAAGGCTCCGGTGTAGGAGAGCCACTGCTGCTCCATCTCAAAGCTTACAGACAGCAATGCCAGCTCTGCCTTGAGCAGATCGGCTTCTGATCCATAGCCACTTTCAAAAAGAAGCTTTTGCTGGGCTTCGGTGGCCTCGGCGGACCTCTGTTTGAGACGGAGGTATTCCAAGTTCGCATCGGCAAGGTGCAACGTGTGATACGCCTCCTCCACCTGAGCCTGTATCGCCTGGTAGACCTGGTTCATATCAAGCTGAGCCTGACTCTCCTTGACAGCACTGCGTCTTACCTCATGGAACTTCTTTCCCCCATCCCAGATGGTGGTCTTCATGCCCACCGACACATTGAAGGTATAATCATCCTTGTCCATCCAATCATTTTCAACGAATGGAAACTTGGACCCTCCATACTCCAAGGAGACCTGCATCGCCATATCAGGCTTCCAGTACAGGTCCCCTTTTGCAATGGAGGAGGAAAGTGCTGCCAGCTCAGTCATCAGGGTGGCAATACGCACTTGGTCCTGGTTTTTTCCTGTAGCCATGGCCTGGAGTGTTTTCAGATCATACCGGAGCATGGAGCGGAGTTGTTCGGTATCCGGCTCCCAAAGAAGCTGGTCACGCTCCTCAAGATCGATATTACAAAGACGGCCTATGGCCAACCGTTGTTTTTGCCTTTGCTGGGCAACCTGCACCCTTGCAACTTCTATCTGACTAGCAGAGACCTGTGCAAAGAGGACATCCTCCTCGAGAGCCATGCCGTTATCAGATGCCTCCCGCGCCAAATTCACCAAGGCCTCCGCCTTATCCTTTTGGAGCTGTAGCAACTCTTCCATAGATGTCAGGTAACGGTGGGCATAGAGCCTGCTCTCAAGTTCGGCCAGCAGGGATTTCTGTAGGGCAAAACGCTGTCTTTGCCTGATCTCCACAAGCTTCTCGGTCATCGCCACCCCGTTGCGAAGCTTGCCCCAGGTCCAGACTGGCTGGGCCAAGGTGAGGGAAAAATTATACAGGGTGTTTGTCAGCCCGGTGTCGATGCTTAGAGGAATCCCTGCAAGAGGGGGTCCAACAGATGCGGGGAGAACAAATTCTATTGTATCCATTGGGTTAGCGAGGTAGGTCCCCGATATCTCAAGATCAATTGTCGGACCATACCCTGCCTTTGCATCCTTGACGTCCAGTAATGACAGTTCCTGGTCGTCTATTGCACTCCTGAGTTTAAGATTGTTGGAGAGCAGCAAACCTCGGAGCTCAGCCTCTGTGTAGGTTGCCGATGACAACATCAGAGAGGAGAGCAGACATATAATCAAAAGTACGGTTTTTTTCTTGTTCATGATCGTTCAGCCTTCCTGCGTAGGATACGCCTTTCTGTAATGAAGTAGAGGACAGGGATGATGAAGAGGGTTATCAGGGTCGAGGTAAAGAGCCCCCCTGCTATGGCCTGCCCCAAGGGCGCGTATATTTCAGCCCCCTCCCCCGCTGCAAAGGCCATAGGAACGACGCCCAGCATTGTTGTGATGGTAGTCATGAATATCGGTCTAAGACGCGAGGCACTGCCTTCTATGATGGCTGTGCACAAGGTTTCTTCACTCTCTTGCTCTTTTTGTCCCGCATCCCCCGTCAATTCTGTCTTCTGTCGCCTTAAGAGGTTCACATAGTCGATGAGGATGATGCCGTTGTTCACGACAATACCCCCCAAGGCTATTATTCCGAGCAACGAGACAATGCTGAGGGTCGAGCCGAAACCTAGCAGCCCCAGCACCACTCCGATAATACAGAATGGTATGGAGACAATGATGATTGCAGGCTGCCTGAAGCGCTCGAACTGGATGACCATCACCGTATAGACAAGGAACCAGGCGATGAGCAGTGCTGAGACAACAGGAGGAATGGACTCCTCAATCAATTGAAGGACCCCTCCTGAGAGAGAGCTTACCCCGTCAGCCAAGGGCTGCGCCTCCAGATATTCATTCATCCGAGCCAAGACAAGGGAAGTATCCTCATCTACCAGGGCTGCACCTATCGTTATGGTCTTCGCACGGTCGGTATGGTTGATCTCACTTAAGGTAGGCTGCACCTCCAGCCTGGCAACTGAGGAGAGAGGAATTGACGAGCCGGCCATGGAATAGAGCCGTATGGAATTGAGCGTTTCATCGGTGAAGGGCCTATCGGTCGCATCGCTTCCCACCCTGATCGGGTATCGGTTGCCCCGCTTGTCGGTGAAGGTCGACACTTCCATACCCTCCACAAGAATCCTGCTGGTCAGAGCAGCTTCATAGCTATTGATCCCCAGCATGTTGAGGCTTTCACGGTCCATTTCCAAAACCATCTGGCTTGCATCGAAAGAGGTGTCGACTCTGGTGGAGACAACTGCAGGATCGTGTTGCAGGTGGTCTTGGATTCGTTGGGCTTCAAAAAACAACAGTTCCAGGTCCTCACTCACCAAGGTGATCCCATACCCGCCACCTCCAGTTACAAATCCCAACAGCTTGTCAAATCCGCCATTCTCAAGGCGGATGGTCAAATCGGGGACCTCGTTGGCGATAAGAGCCTGCAGCGTGAGCATGATCTCATGCACACTACGTTTACGCTCCGCAACGGGAACCAGGACCACCCTGGAATAGGCCAGGCTGGGATTACCCGTCCCTAGGAACATATCACTCATCCCGGAGTACGTTACCACATCCTGCAGCTCCTCAACCTCGGCTCGGATAAGGCTCTCCACAAAAGCACTACGTTCAAGGGTCTGCTCCAAGCTGTAACCCTGAGGAAACTCCATATGGACATAAAAATCACTGTTGTCGGTGGAGGGCAGAAAGGTAAAGCCAACCTTGGTTATGGTAAATGCTGATAAGGCCAGGACAGAAATACAGATCACCAGGATAAATGCACTGTGAGAAAGGCTCCAAGCCAAGGCCTTTGTATAGCCCCGTTCGATCGAGGCCATGATACGATTGAATCTTCGGTTTTTCTCCTTGGGGGGAGTTGGGCGCAACAGGAGTTTTGCAAAGAAAGGGACAAAGACCACGGCAACCAAAAAGGATCCTGCCAGAGCCATGATCAGGGTAAGGGCGATATCCTTGAATATCATGCCGATGATGCCACTGAGCATTGCGATGGGTATGAAGACGACCATGGTGGTCAGCGTTGAAGCCAGAATCGGCGCGCCTACCTCATCGCTTGCCCTATCGATGCTCTCTAAGACAGTGAGCTCCCCTTTCCTATAATACCGGTATATCTGCTCCAGCATGACGATCGAGCCGTCCACGACCATCCCCAAGGCTGCTACGAGACCGGAGAGGCTCATCAGGTTGACGGTGATACCCGCCACGCGCATGCCGATGAAAGCGAAAAGCAAGGAGAGGGGTATGGAAAAACCAATGATGAGCGTCGAGCGGGCATCCCCCAGGAAGAGGACAATGACAAGAATGGCCATGAGTATGCCTGCCAATCCACTCCTGATGACAGTATAGAGCGATGCCATGGTAGTCCTGCTGTCATCACCTATGATGGAGAAGCTGAGTGCTCCTCCGATCCTCTTCTCCTCTTCCTCCAGCAAGGCCCTGATCGCCTTGTTTATCTTCACTATATTCCCATCTGTCCGTTTGGTCACTTCGGCGACCAAGAGGGATTCGTTGTCACTCTGCACTGCATAGGTCATTTCAGGGTATCTCAAGGAGACGGTAGCGACATCCTCAAGCCTGATGGGCGTACCCTGGGCGGTAAAGCCGACGGTAACACTCTTCAGATCCTCCAAGGAGTCGAACGAGCCTCCATATCGGAGATCGAGGGTTTTTCCCTGGTACTCAGCAGATCCCAGAGGCATACGACTGTTTGCATACTCTATGAGGGTAAACACCTGTGTGACACTGATACCTTTGGCTGAGAGGTCGTCCAGTCGTAGCTGGACAAAAGCCTCAAGCTCATGTTTGCCATGAATGTTTACTTCGGCCACTCCCTGAATCCTGTTTATGGAAGGAAGCAGCTCATCCTGTACATAGGAGGTCACCCTTCCAAGGTCCTTACCACCCGAGATGGAGAAAGTAAGGATAGGAAGCATGGTAGCCCCACCTACCAGGGCAATGGGCTCCCCTTCCAGGTTCTTGGGAAGTTCAGACAACAGCGTGGTTATCCTGTACCGCACTTCTTCAAGCTGGTCGTAAGGATCCACGCCGTCCTGATAGTAGATGGTGATCACACTCATGGAGTTGGTGGAGACAGAGTCCATGGACTTGTAATTAGGCAGGGTTACAAACTCATCTTCAAGGATATTGGTGACCTCATCCTCCACATCCTCAGCACCCGCTCCAGGATAGACTGAGAGGACCATGATGGAAGGCAGGTTGATGTCGCTCATGAACTCGATGTTCTGGCCTGTGAAACTATAGAATCCAAAGGCCATAAGCACTATGAGCAACATCCCGATGATGACTGGGTGGCGTATCGCCTGTTTTGAGACCTTCACAGGCTTTCTCCTGCAACACGGACCTCTTGACCGTCAAACAGGATGTGCTGGCCATCGACCACGAAATAACTCTCCTGGTAAGCTTCGGGAATCTTGAAAAACTCTTCGTTTTCCAATGCAACAGGCACCCTTACATATTCAACCTGTCCGGTATCGGGGTGGTAGATATACCACGAACCGTCGCTTTTGCGTATCGATTGGCTCATGCGGTAGGCATCATCCTCCTCTTCGTAGGTTATGCTTACAGAGACCGCCATACCCGGGCGTACAAGCTCCTCCACACTCTCCAGGAGGACCTCGAGCTTGAAGGTTTTTGATTCGCTTTGCACGAAAGGGTCGATGTGAAGCAGCTTCGCAGCAACAGGGTGCTCCCACCTGGGGCTGGTTACCTCGATACGCAGAGCATCAAGGTTATTCCAAAACTTTTCATAATAGGTTTCAGGGACCTCGACCTTGACCACAAGGGAGGAGAGGTCCGCCATGACGGCAAGGCTCTGTTGCCCTCCGGCGATGCTGCCTACAGAACTGTTCTTCATCAGGATAGTCCCTGTCACAGGAGCCTCGACTGTCGCATGTCCCACTTGCAGGTTGGCAAGCTCGTACTGGGCCTTGGCAGCATCACGGTGCGCCTTCGCCTGGTCATAGTTCTGTTCGGTTGTCGCCTTATTATGATAAAGCGAGGATATCCTGGCAAAGGTACTCTCACTGGCAAGATACGCAGCCTCAGCCTGTTTTACCTGCTGCATGAAGGGTTCGCTGTCAATGGTAGCCAACACCTCACCTTTCTGCAGGAGTTGTCCTACCGTTACAGGAAACGATTCGATCTTCCCTCCGACCAGCGCCACGACAGGGACGATATCCCGGGCCTGCACATAGGAGGGGAAGACACCTCGCCTGGAGACACGTCCCGTCTGGGGCTTCTCCACCACAACCAGAGGTTTTGGAGGTGAGTAGACTATCGTGTCCCGATTGCTCAGAAAAACATCGACAGCAAGCAGGACAACAACAATAACCGCTGCCAAGACAGCATACCTTGCAATGAGGGAGAGTATATCCCCAGAATCTTTTTTCATACTTTGACACCCTTACACGTGTCTAACGTACTGAGGAAAAGTCCAAGGGTCAAGAATCCCCTTATCTTGGTACGTCAGCAATAAAGAGATTCCCCTCCACTTCAAGTTGGTACTCCTGCAGGGATGCGGCTACGACATAGCACTCACCCTTGGCAATGACGACCTTGTCGCCTCCATCGGTGAAACTCGCCTTCCCTTCAGTGCAGAACAGCAACTCAATACTCTTGCGGTCGGTAATCTTGTAGGAACCTGATGAGCAGACCATAAGATGGAACTCTTCAGTGGGAGTAAGCAGATGTTTCCTTCCTGAACTGCCGGTCAGTGTCAGCACTGGCTCCACCTCTTTCCCTTTTATCTCCAAAATCTTCAGCAGTTCGTGCACGTCGACCTTCTTGTTGGTCAGGCCTCCACGCAAGACATTGTCCGAGGAGCTCATCAGCTCTACCCCATTGCCCTGCACATAGGCG
>LSQX01321350.1_pt1 | contig 11823 bp, 11 predicted proteins | sample 654561 | NCBI WGS metagenome assembly LSQX01 (sample SAMN04489861, study PRJNA283612) | anaerobic digester metagenome | isolation source: 4 biogas reactors fed with cattle manure at either 37C or 55C with and... | place: Denmark: Kongens Lyngby | collected 2014 | reverse complement strand
AACTGAAAAGATTCCATGGATTGGATCGAGCCAAATGCTTCGGTCTGCGATGTATCCGCATTCAGGCTAAATTAACGGTCCTGGCGGTAAATTTAAAGCGGATAGCCAAGATGGTATCCGCTTCAAAGTCTTCAACTGCACTTATTTTGAAGTATTTCGACCGTTGCTTGATGGTTAAGCCACAATATTGGACCAAAGCACTCACTGAGGTCGCTTAAAAGGGTACTTTATCAGTGGTCTCGAATATCCCTTTGGTTTATGGATTTTGAGGCGATTCCGAATGAAGGGAGGCATATCTGCTGGCATTAAGTCCCGCCACCTGCCCTTCTCCAACCGATTTGGCTACTTGGTAGGGAGCACCAGTGCAGTCGCCGGCAGCATATATCCCGGGAAGGTTGGTTTCCTGCTGACGGTTAACAGTAATATGATTACTCTTGATCTCCAATCCGGGTATCAAGCGATCGGGAGCCGTCTCTCCCCCCAACACAAACAATCCCTCTGCATCAATCGTCGAACCATCCTTTAACTGAAGCCCTAGAACGAATTCCTCTCCTACTATGCCCGCCGGCTTGCTATTCAGAATTCTAATGCTGGGATCGAGATTACCAACCGCCTTATACAGGGGCAGGTAATAAACCTGTTTACAGATCTCAGCCATGAAATTGGCCTCACCTTCGGCTTCAGTGCTGTGGCCGATTATAATTACATCCTTGCCTCGATACATGGGTCCGTCACAAGTAGCACAGTAACCTAGTCCCTTGCCCAGAAAATAGTCTTCTCGCGGCAAGGTGGGGCGATAGGGTATACCGGTGGCAATCACGATAGTGCGGGAAGTTATTACCTCGTCGCCTATCAGGATATTAAACAATCCCTCCAAGTCGTTGATGCTAGTAGCTTTATTGTTTATTATCTCTATGTTACGCTGGAGTGCATGCTGCATAAATCTGTCCAGAAGGTCACTTCCGCTTGTGTCGGGCAATCCTAAATAATTATCTATTTTTTGTGCCTTATGCAGGGGTGGGCTACATACTTCGGCGCCTATCACTATTACTTTCTTGTTCCGAATGGTGGCGTTGACGGCTGCCGACAGCCCTGCCGGACCACAACCCAATATAGCCAGATCATATAATTCATGTTTCATCCGATTTGCCCCCCTCATGATTGATTTTGGACTGTTACTATTATTCTGCCCTATCCTTATGGAGTTTCCCCCATAGGACTCTCATTCAGCACAGTATTTTAATTTTGCTATTTGTTCATGATCCACTGGGTCCAGCTTGCCCTAAACTAATCTTCAATAGCAAACTCGTAGGATACCATATCAGCATCATCTTGATTTCCGTAAATGAAGTTCTTCTCCCAGAATTGAACATGATTGTCCTTAGCCACCAGCAGGATTGATGTGGAGCGGGTGCCATAATTCTCTCCGGCAATGAACACTGATGACAGCAGCCGCTCCCATTCCAGGCTTACTCCTGTCCGCGGCAATTCATGGTCGGCGGCTTGCTGTGTATCAGCCATGATGTTGAAAAGCTGGTCCGCTTGAATAACATCGTTACGCAGGCAATTCTTCAAATGCCACACACTGCGGTAGACCTTGGGCCAACAAACGTTCAGCAAACTGTTGCTTAATCCATGTATGCCTGGTTGGACTTGGCACACCGGTTGCTTCTGGTTGGAAAAATAGTAGAGTGAGTCGCTGGTCCCTGCCAACAGGTTATAACCATCATACTGTTGCGCGGTTCCAACCAGCCGCTCCAAAAAGTCGTCTGGAGCATCTTCACCGGCTAGGTAATCATGGACCAACAATCCGCGAGAAGGAGCCCCATGCTTGTTTTGACCGGGATCTCTATAGTTAGTTAAGGCCGCCCATCGACCGGTTTTGGTTATTCCCATCCAGGTCCCCCCTTGGAGCAGATCCTTTCCGCCCAGTATGTCAGGGTTCTCCGGCCAGAAAGCCGCAGCCCGGGTGGGGCGCTGGTAAAACTCGTCACGGTTAGCCGCCACCACTAATTTGTAGCGAGGATGGCAGTCCAGTGCAAAGGCTATTAGACACATAGGCCCACCTCATTCTTTAACTTAACCAAGGACAAAGTCAACTTTGTGTCCCTGTCATGCTCTATTATAGCCAATATGGTATCTTTGATGTTGGCGAGTTTTCCTTCCCCTGCACCACGTATCTTTCTAACATACTTCCCACCTGCCAGCAGGATGCAAGAAAACACTGTATCATAATCCCATCTTACTACCTGCCAACCTTGAAAGGGATATGTCAAAAACATGGCTGCCGCAAGCGCTACCAACTACTCAACAACGTGTCGTTCGATGGACAGCCTTTCAGATTTAAAGCTTTTGTTTCTTTTCAGGAAACAAGTATAATGGGTAAAGAAAACAACACCGTTTTAACAGGGAGGGATTTGCTGAATGGACTTCAATTTAACCGAGGAACAACAACTTATCCAAGAATCAGCCCGCGAATTCGCAACCAAGATGATTGCCCCTTTAGCTCATCAGATTGATGTCGAAGACAAGGTTCCAGGGGAAATCCTCGATGGAATGGCCGAGCTTGGCTTCATGGGTATCCCTTTTGAAGAAAAGTACGGTGGTAGCGGTCTCGGCTATGAGTATTACGTACTGGTCCAGGAACAGATTTCCAGGTTTTCTTCCGGGGTAGGAACCGTTTTCACCGTCCATATGCTGGGTGCCGATGCTATTGTCATCTTCGGGACTGAGGAACAGAAGGATAAATATTTTCCTCGTATCTGCAACGGTGAACTACACCCGTCTTTTGCTTTTACCGAGCCCGAAACCGGGTCAGATCCCAAGCAATTGGCTACCACCGTCACTTATGATGGGGATTTTGCCGTGATTAACGGCACCAAAAGATTCATTTCCGCAGCCGCCTATGAAGGCCCCATGGTGGTATTTTGTAAGGACCCCGAGGCGGGCGGCGGAGTAAGTGCCTACATCGTCGACAAGTTCTGCCCAGGTTACTCCTTATCTCCACCCTGGGAGAAGATCGGAGGCCATGGAAGTCCGGTATACGATGTATATCTAAGAGACGTCCGCGTGCCGGTCTCCAATTTATTGGGGCAAAGAGGCCAGGGGTTCGACATCCTGCTATTAGGTATAGCCTTTGGGAAGATTGGGACCTCTGCCATTGCTTTGGGAGGCATCCTAGCCGCTTACGAAGAAGCACTTAAATATGCCAAGGAGAAACTGCACCGGGGCAAACCAATAGCCAAATTCCAAGCTATACAACTTAAAATCGGGCACCTGGCCGCCAAGTATCACAGCACTCGCTGGATGTGTTATCGCTTGGGGGTTCTTGCCAATGATATCCTTTCCAAGCGGTCTAGTAATTGGGGTAAATTTGAGGCGGAAGCAGCCCTGGTTAAGGGTTACGCCAGTGATACAGCCGTAGAAGCTGCCAGGCTCTCAATGGACGTGCATGCATCCTACGGCCTAACCAAGGACTTCCCCATAGAAAGGATTTACCGGGACGTCATTATCTGCCCCCAAATTGAAGGTGTTTCCGATATGCAACGTATAATTTTCGCTAACTCAGTCCTTGGTTAGGTCCGAATACAATAATACCTGCTGCCATAATAAAATGCTGGGCCCTGGCGCCCAGCATTTGCTCTTTGTAACCCCGATTTCTTTGGGTCCTCAACTTTTTAGGCTGATCTTTGAGGGCAGAATGGGCGCAGAATAAAGTCCCTAATGCCAACAGAGCGTAACAATCTAATTGCTTATTGCGTAATTCCTCATTTTCCTATATAAAGTGTTGCGAGAAATCCCCAGTTCGGTTGCCGTCTGGCTCACATTGCCTCCACATTTATCCAGAGCCCTCATTATCCGTTCTTTCTCCTTTTCTCCTGCCTTTGCCTTGCGCGTGCTGCGATTGGAGAGGCGGGACGGCCCAGGAGCAAGCTCTTGGTATCCCCCTCCATGACCGCCATCATATCCAACGTCTTGATCTGCAACAATCTCCCGAGGCAGGCAATCAAGGGTGATATGACCGTCTTCTGCCAACAACAGAGTTCTCTCCACTACGTTCTGCAGTTCCCGGATATTGCCAGGCCAATCATAGGCTTGCACCACATTGATAACCTCGTTATCTATCATGGAAATTTGTTTATTGATCCGCACCGACATCTCCTTTACGAAATACTCGAACAACAGCTTAATATCAGGTCGTCTGTCCTTCAAGGCCGGGATGGAGATCTGTACCACATTGAGCCTGTAATATAGGTCCGCCCGGAACCTCCCCTGCCCTACCAACTCCAGCAAATCCTGGTTGGTGGCGGCAATTATCCTCACATCTACGTTTATCAGGGAATCGCCTCCAACCCTCAGGATTGCCTTTTCCTGAATGGCCCGCAATAACATGCCCTGTTGTTCCAAGGGCATATCACCGATTTCATCCAACAAAAGAGTGCCTTTGTTAGCCAGTTCGAATTTGCCCGGCCTGCCTCCCCGCCGAGCCCCGGTAAACGCGCCTTCCACATATCCAAATAGTTCGCTTCCCACCAACTCCCGTGGTAATGCTGCGCAGTTAATGGCCACAAACGGTCCGTTACGACGCGAACTACCGTTATGGATAGCTTGGGCAAATACTTCCTTGCCAGTTCCGCTGGCCGCCTGCAACAGTACCGCTGAATCATTGGCGCTGGCGATGGTCGCCAGGCGAACCGAATTCTTCAAATTCTTATCTTCTCCGATAATGGAATCAAAGGTGAAGGTAGCTTGGGCGCCGCTGATCTTGTTAACCAGTTCCTGCACCCGGGCTATAGGGCGAATAATAATAGTAGCACCAGTGATCTGGCCATTCTCGTCGACCCTGGGTTCGCCGGAAGCGGTACCATGGATCTTTCCCCGCACCCCATCGATTATCATTTCCCGGTCCCTATATGACTCCCCGGTTTCCAGCAGTTTTATGGTGTAGGGGGCCTTACCACAGAATAGGTCCAGGATGTGAATTCCTATGATCGCTTCATCGGCATAACCGGTGATCTTTTGGGCGGCCACATTCGACTGCGAAACCCTTCCCTCTTTGTCCAAGACTATCAACGCATCATTCATGGCGTTGAAGACAGATGACAATTCCATATGCATGTATTCGATCGCCTGTTGGTCACGGCGCAACTCTTTTTCTTGGTACAAATGACAGTTCTGAACCTTGTTCAAACCGTTATGAATAGCTACCGCCATAACATAGCAGGAATTGTAACCGCAGGCAGCGCAGTTTCTAAAGTCTTTCACTTCAAACTTAAGCATCTTTTCATATATATCTTTCAGTTCCGCTTCACTGGGTATGTCGATTTGGGCTAGGGAAGAAAAGTCCTCGTAGCTGGGAATCCTAAAATCATGTTGATTAATAGTGTCGGCAATGAATTCATTCAATCGCTGGTTGGCATTGGGGTCGTTTATGCTTTGCTCCGAACGGGCTGCGACCATGTATTCCATCTCCCAGCGGACCGTATTGTGAACGCATCCGACCCCGGCGTTGCAGCCTTTCTCACAGCTGAGAACATCAACTATCATAGGTAAGTGGCTATCCCCCCGGTTAATCGCATCCTGCAAATTCGGCAGATAGCTGTCAAATACAACGGAGCCCTCTACCCGGGCTATTAAGCTGGCGGGGGTCTCCGGGTAGTGATACAAATAGGATTCCTTTAATCCCCCGGGAATAGAAAAATTAGTGGCTATTCCAGCCGGTACGCAATTGTCGAACCCCCCATCAGGTAACAGGTCCAGATAGATATCCTGCCCATCAAAAATCTTCTGTGCTGATTGATAGAGCACATTGTATCTGACCAAATTATGCATCCTGATCTCCTTGGTTTTCTCGATGCACGGACTGAATAGAACCAACTCCGCTTCCGGGTGCAAGGCCTTCACATAGACGGCCAGGTTGTGCACAGGACTGCCTATGGGAGCCAGGTTTTCTATCAATTGGGGGTGCATCAACTGGATGTAACGCACGATAGCCGGGCAGGATGTGGATATCAAGGGCAGTTTCGCGCTGCCAGACTCAACCTCCCGATGATACAGGGCTACAGTCAACTCGGCTCCCAAAGATACATCATATACGTATTTGATGCCCACCTGCCTGAGGGCAGAGATCATTTTGGCTAGGTCGAAATTGCACTGCGCCGACGGAGCTACTAAGGCAACCATATCTTTGTGGGGCAGATCTTCTATAAATTGCTGACTGTCATCAATAGCAAAACGCGCGGCCTTATCGCTAACGCCCCCATGACTTTTTATGCAGGTACCTACACAACGTCCACAACCAATGCACACTTCGCTATTAAACTTCACCACACTACCGCTGCCATTGTTGCACATCTTTACCGGGCAAACCGCTATGCACTGGTGGCAATTGGTGCAGTTGTTCTCATTGATGCCGATTATTCTATTTAAGCCGATCATTTATCATCCCTCGCTCCCACGTTGTGTCATCAGTGTATCAATAATGTTCCTGCGTTACAACCCCTTGACAGCGGGGTTACACAATTGTTACGAAGCAAGCGTGTCGATTGTTGTTTAGAACCGTTCGGTTGGATTATTAATGTAGCCCTCCTAGCGTACGTCCGCATCTGCCAAGGGCTTATTGCCGCCTTCACAGAGATTGGCACGATAATTGCTAGTTTATTAGGTCAGGAACGAAATGTTTGGTTAGGCGACCTGCTATACGATATATAAGGTTTTTCAAATTATAACCGGAGGTGAGTACCATGACAGTCAATTATTTGAACGGAAATCCAGCGCTTCAGCCCAAGGAGACGAACCACCAGAAGCAAGCGGTTGATTTGGAAAATATCACGATAGGGGTTGGCTTTGCTGGAGTGATAGCATTGCTTACTATGAGTTTAGTGGTGGTCTGCATCATGGTCCTGATATAAATCCGCTTAGCAAACTCATTCTCAAGAGATTCAGATAGCCCTGGATGAGGGTCTTGTCCACCGGAGGCATCGCCAACGCTACTATTGTGTGAACCAGACATACTGGTTTAAAGAGGAGGACTGCAGATGTTACAATATGCACAGCTGGAACGCTATGAAGGAAATGAGGCCCTCTTCGATCTGGTGAGGATGTCGATGGTCTCAACCATAGCCGGTGAACCGTTGCATATTCACGCCGAGGGTCTTCGCGGTACCGGCAAGACTACTATCATGAGAAGAGCCCAGGATATCCTCCCAGATATCGAGAGGGTTAAGGGATGCATCTACAATTGTGACCCGGCACAACCACATTGCCCTTTCCACCGAGGGTTAACGCCTCAGGAAATCTCTGCTATTGGTACCGAGTGGATTCCAATGCCGTTCCTGGAAATATCGCATTCGGCCAAGGTGGGTACGGTAGCGGGTAGCATCGATCTGGCCAAGCTAACTGATTCAAGCAACCCGGAGGCTGGCCTTCTCCCTGGTCTTATCCCCCAAGCCCACCGGGGCATTCTTTTTGTCGACGAAATCAATCGCTTGGCCGATACTGCACCTGAGATTACCGACATACTGTTGGATTTGATGGGCACTAAACCCGGTGTGGTTCAGATTGAGGAAGCCGGCCTTCCAGTTGTATCCGTCAATGTGAACGTCTCAGTGTGGGCAGCTTCCAATCCAGATGAGGATCCCGGCCCCCTAGAAGAGATCCGCCGCCAACTGTCGGATCGCTTTGATATGGTTTGTTACATGGGGCGCCCCACCTCGGTGGATATACTTGCCAAGATGCTCAAACACAATTTCCACAGCACCCAAGATAAAACCGAGCTGAATCCAGAAACAACTGTAGATTACCAGCAACAACATGAAATGTACACCCAGATTATGCTGATGTGGGCGGAACGTTATCTGGAAACCGACCTTCCTGATTTTGTCCGCAACTATATTGCCCGGCTCTATATAAAACATAACTTGGAGAGCATCCGAGCCATCGAAGCCATGCAACAGGGTGCTGTATTATACAGTATAATAAAGGATCGAGATCAAGCCACCATGAACGATGTCAACCATATCCTGCCGTTGATTTTGAAACATCGAGTGGATGCCGATGCACTGGTAAAGGTGTTGAACGATGATGCCAAACACGCTAACGCCCTCAGCTCAACAGGATAATATAGGGCATAGGTATGTGCCAATTGAAAATAAAGACACTCCTACAGAGTATTAAGCACAATGAAATCCACCCTTAGTAATTGAGTAGAGCTGTCAGTAGCGGCAAAGAATGGTCTGCACGACGCAGAAAGGCTATCTTCAGAAAGAAGGTGGCTTTTTGCTTTAATATCAGGGCTTTTTTAATCGATTGTTTTGGCGCCTATTGATAGTACGGTGGGTGTTAACAACCGTCACCCAACCTCATAATTTGATAAACCCTGTCCATATCCAGGTTGGCGCGCACCACGTCCGCCAGCCTGTCATATATCGCTTGGCGGCTGTGTTGGAAATTATATTGCGGCCAGCGGAGCCAAGCCCTTGGCCACCGCTATTGATTCAGAAACACGCGGCGGAATCTCGGTCCGCATCGAACAATCCATGGACATAAGTTCCCCAAACCCGACCGTCCTTACTTATTTCTCCATCCAGGACCTCCACCCCGGGATCCTGGTCGTGGAATATCCGAAAGACTGGTTCACTCCCGGAGCAAGCCGCGATTGCCCCATATGGATCTCATCCCCGATTACCTCAGTATTGGAGCCCTCATCAATCCACTTAGCGCATCCCAATCCTTTGCCCCTTACCTGCGTGCCAAGTGGTCTTTTCACTGCAGAAGTAGGTCATGATATCCAGGAGGCCCAAACCCCTGTATCCAAGGCTGGGAACAACAGACTGGGGACATGGCGAAGTCTGGCATTCCGGTCATAGGCATATGCGGTGGTATTCAGATGCTAGGAAAATATCATCGATGCTGACAGAGTAGAGTCGCTGTTTCGGGGCTTCTGATCCAATTTAGATCCCCGATGGTGTTTCTCGAACCAGGGATAATCAGACAACCTGGAGTTTCCCATCTTTAGGCCCTGTTTAATATAGCGCGGGCAGATAAACATTTGGTTCGCCCTTCAGGGGGTCAAAATCAGTAAAGTTAAAGATGTGGAGCAGATAGAGAACCACGATTTCGACAACTCTGGACCCGTTTGAGGCCGGGCGCAGCTCGTAGTTCACGGTGTCTTCTTCCTGTACGGCGAAGCAAAGGTAGGGTATGACTCCGAGGACCGGTATCCCCATCCCGGCTTCTAGACAATCAAGGGCTGATTTTAGCAACTCTCGGTCTCCCCTGAATTTGTTAATGACAATTCCCGCCACCATCTTCCGGTCTTCCGGAGCCAATAGTTCCAAAGTCTCCACCACAGCTGCCAACGCACCGCCTTTGTCGATATCCGCCACCAGCATTACTGGCGCCTCCAGCCATGTGGGCCGCCCGCATATTAACAACATCATTCTTCTGCAGATTGACTTCAGCGGGACTGCCGGACATAATCCTTGTGATAGTGACGGGCACCGAACGTGCCCGCGGGACGATCGTGCACGAGAACCTGTGAAGCGTTGTAGGCAACTGGTTTGAGCAACATCGGATTCATATCGACAGGGGGTTCTATCCTGGCCGCCTGATCCTGCACCACTTGGGCCCAGCCTATCTCTCCGCCATCGATGGTGACAAATGAGTTCATAGCCATGTTCTGCGCTTTAAACGGTGCCACCTTATACCTATCCTGCCGGAAGATGCGACATTAAGCCGCCGCCAGAACGTTTTTGCCTACTTGCCAACTTATTCCCTGGATCATTATGGTACGGGCATTGTGCATTTCATATCATCTCCACTCGCATCCATATGAGCATTTGAGTTATACAATCAATTGTCCAGAATCCTATACTTCGAGCCGCTCTTGATTAGAAATACCGGCTCTCCATGTCCTATCCGGAATTCCCACTGCCGGGATAAATCTAGCCCGGTCAGATGGCACAATAACATCTGCAATGGGCCGGCATGGTCCACAATCATAACTGTCTGGGCTGATTTGGCATTCTGGAGTATTTTATTCCAAGCCCATATGACCCTCTCACCCAATTCACCAGCAGTCTCGCCTCCGGATACTCGCCGGGCAAAGGGATCTTGCAGCCAATCTTCCAGCACTTTCGGACATTGTGCCTGGATTTCCCCGAAGGTTAGCCCCTCCCAAACGCCAAAATTAATCTCCCGCAGCAATGGTTCCATTTTAACCGAAACCCCATGAACAGCCCCGATATGACGGCCAGTTTCCACCGCCTGAGTCAAATCACTGGTGAATATGGAAGATACTTCTTCACCCGCTAATAGAGCTGCGACTGCCACCGCCTGTGATTCTCCCTTGGCATTCAAGCCAGGGCCGACATGACCCTGGAACCGGCCTGCCAGGTTCCAGTCAGTCTCGCCGTGTCTAATCAAGATCACCCGACGGGGAGGCATGTTAACCCCCTCCTGCTGACAAAGCTGACAAGCATTCCCGGACAGTCTGGGTAATCCGCTCATTATCCGGTCTAGTCCTAACCGTAATGCGGATATAATTGCCCCCCATGCCCCGGAAGGAGGAGCAATCCCGAATGAGTATTCCCCGGGCGGCTACCGCTTGTTGCAGGATAGTGGCGCTTATACCAGCCAGCCGTGTATCGACCAGTATAAAATTGGCAGTGGGGCGAATCGGTTCCAGCCCTGTGATTTTGCCAAGTTCTTCATACAAATACTGTCGTTCTTCGTGCACCAACTTTTGTAACCTGGATAAATACTCCGCCTCCTGGAACGCCGCGGTCCCTGCTTCCTGGGCCAGGATATTTACGCTCCAAGGGGCACGCAACGTCGCCATGGCTTTAATTAGTCTATTGGAACCCAACGCGTAGCCGATACGAAGACCGGGTATTGCATATACCTTGGTCATCGATTTGAGTATGAGCAGATTGTCGTAATCAGTCAACTTGTCCACCAATGAATACGCAGCACCGTTGTCAACCAGTTCCAAATAGGCCTCATCGATGACAATCATACAACGGTTGGCCTGCCCGACCTCGATGATCTCGATCAATTCGTTCCGCGTCCAAAGTGTCCCGGTAGGATTGTTAGGATTGCATATGAAGGCCAGATCATGGCCGGCAATGGATTGGACAAAGTATCTCTTGTCAATTACGAAATGCTCACCTTGCCGTTCAAAACATGCGCTTTTTACCTCTGCCCCTAATGATTCTACCGCATACCCATATTCGGAAAAGGTCGGAATGGGTATCAGCGCACGGCGTGGTCTGACCATATGAGCGACCAGGTAGATGATTTCGGCAGCACCATTGCCGGGCAATATATTTTGGCGATTCACCCCATGATATTCGGCCGCCGCCTCGCAGAAGTTTTCGCATTCAGGGTCGGGATAATGGCTGATAGCCGCCAGGGCAGCCTCGACCGCTGCCATCACCTTTTCGGGCACCCCAAGGGGGCTGATACTGGCACTGAAATCAAGAATGCTCTTTGGAGCCAGATTATACCACTTGGCCATTTCGTATATATTTCCCCCGTGTATTCTGTGCTGCACGGTTAAAAAACCTCCCTTAAAAACGCCCCCAACCTCTTAATAACCCGTCAATCCCCAAGGTGGGATTCTGGCTGGCCACCAGCCACAGTAAGATAAATATGATTTCAGCGACCTCATTCAAAGCACCGTACACATCACCGGTCAAACCACCTAACCGGTGTGCTGCCCACCCAGCAAATAAAAATGAAACCGTGCCGGCCAAGCCTGCTATCCCCAAGCCAACAAAACCGCCCAAAAAATAGACTATTAATAAAGCCAATCCAGTACTG
>LSQX01392271.1_pt1 | contig 11824 bp, 8 predicted proteins | sample 654561 | NCBI WGS metagenome assembly LSQX01 (sample SAMN04489861, study PRJNA283612) | anaerobic digester metagenome | isolation source: 4 biogas reactors fed with cattle manure at either 37C or 55C with and... | place: Denmark: Kongens Lyngby | collected 2014 | reverse complement strand
TGAATTTTAAGAAGGTTGCGTTAGCGGCCTCGCTCCCAGCAGTGTTGCTGTTGAGCGCGTGCAGCGGCTCAACAGCTCCCTCAGAGGAAGCCGCTGGCGGCGATCCCTATGTCATCGGAGTGATGACGGACCTCTCAGGGCCCTACTCAGACTTCAGTAATGCGTGGATGGCAGGTTTGCGTTCAAGCATTAATGCGGTGAATGAGGCTGGCGGAGTGCACGGCAAGCAGATCGAGCTGATGGAGCGAGATAATGCAAGCGATTTGCAGCGAGCTACGACGAACTTCCGCGAGATCGCTAATAGCGATGCACTCGCAAACCACGGCAACAACTTGAGTAACATCATTGCAGCACTTGCTCCGCAGGCCGACACTGTCAAGATTCCAATGGTGAATCAGACGGACGTCCCGCAGATCATGACTCCTACTCCGCCGGAGTACGTATTCAGTAGTGAGGTGCCCGTAACTATTTGGGCTGACCTGGAGCTGGCGTTTGCTGCGGAACTATTTGAAGAGCGCGGCATCGATGACCCCAAGATCGCAATCTACACGATTGAGACAGCATCAGCTGACCCTTACCGTGAAGCGGTGATCGAGGGTGCTGAGGCAAGGGGCTGGACAGTAGTTGCTTCGGAGTCTGCAGCGCAGACTGCGACTGACGTCACTCAGCAAGCTCGAGCAGTTGTTGCTGCAGAACCCGATGCAGTCGTGACCTACGTCGTGAACATTACGCAGGCGATTACTGCGATGAACGCACAGGGCTTGCCTACGACAGTTCCCATCATTACGCAGAAGCAGTCTGGAAATAACACCAACTTCGAGGCCATTGACCAGATTGGGCAGGAGTTCTACTCGCTACGGTCGTATGTGGCCCCGTACCTGACTGACAACCCAAGCGTCGCTCAGATGCAAGAAGATATGAAAGCAGCTGGCCAGTGGAAAGACGAGCTGGCAGGAAACGAGTGGGTTTCGCACGGCTACGTTGAAGGGCTGCTGATTGCCCAGGTGCTGGAAGACTGCGGTGTCGATTGCACTCGTGACGGCTACCGTGACGCATTGGCGAACATGAAGTCGCTCGACACTCGTGGCCTCACGGGAGTCTATGGAAACTCCGGAGATCACCGCCTTGTCAAGGAAGGCCAGGTGTACCAGTGGGATCCAGCAACGAGTGTGCCACAGCCGCTTGACGGCAACTGGATTACTTCTTCCTAATCCCACAGTAGGACCCCAAAGTTGTTAAGCATTCTGATCGGAGAACGATGAGCTCATCGAACGCCCCACTATTGAAAGTCGAAGGGCTAGACCTCGCCTTTGGTGGCTTTCATGCACTGACCGATGTCGATTTTGAGGTTCCTCAAGGCGGCATTGTGGGTCTGGTTGGGCCCAATGGTGCAGGTAAGAGCAGTTTGCTTAACGTGATTAGTGGTCTGTATATCGGAAGCGCAGGTACCGTCACTTTCCAAGGTGAGCAGCTCGGGGGGCTGCCACCCTGGAAAGTGGCGCTGCGTGGAGTCGCAAGAACCTTTCAAAACGTTGAACTCGTAGAGGGTATCTCGCTCAGCGACAACGTGATGCTAGGGATGCACCAAGAGACGAAGGCCTCTCTAGTTGAAGCACTGCTCCACGTCGGTCGAGCACGTACAGAAGAGCGGGCCGGCCATGCGAAGGCAGCAGAGCTGCTTGAACTGGTGGGGCTTGGCGGGCGAGGCGCTGATCTGGTGAATAGCCTGTCTTTTGCAGAAAAGAAGCTGGTCGAGATCGCCCGTGCGCTGATGATGTCGCCGACTCTCATGCTGCTTGATGAACCCGCATCTGGCATGAGCGCGATGGACAAGACTGCTTTGGTGAGAGTCTTGCGTCGCCTGCGAGAGCAAAGCGGGTTGACTCAGGTGCTTGTCGAGCACGACATGGCGGTCGTCTCTGCAGCATGTGACTCAATCGTGGTGCTCGATGCAGGGAAGATTATCGCCGTTGGCCCACCTCTAGAAGTTCTGAAACAACAGAACGTAATTGATGCGTACTTGGGTCGAGAAGAATAGGAAAACTCATGAACTCAGTGACTGGAGCGGGGCGGCAGGCTATGAATAATAATGACTCAGATTGGCCTCGACTGCTGACCGAGGTGCGGTACGCACATGAACTGTTGATGGATGAGAATCGTCCAGAGGCGGTCGCCAAGCAGCATGATCTTGGCAAGCTCACTGCGCGCGAGCGCATCGCCGAACTTGCTGATGAAGGTTCATTCGTTGAGAGTGGAGCACTCATCACTCCCAGTCAGGAGACAGTGCGTCATTCAGGGAAGCGCCCAGTGCCAGCAGACGGTGTGGTCACCGGACGCTGCACCGTGGCGGGGCGACCAGTTCATGTGCTGTCGATTGATTTCTCAGTGCTGGGTGGCAGCATGGGAACCGTCGGGATGCTGAAGATCGAACAGCTGGTCGATCGTTCAATGTCAAGTGGTATCCCTCTCGTCATGCTGGTGGAGGGTGGAGGTCACCGAATTCACGAGGGCCTTGATTCGCGGCACTTCGCATTTGGTGCGCCGCTGTTTCGATTGTTCTCGCGTCTTTCAGGCTGGGTTCCAGTTGTCGTTGCGGTACTTGGCCCTGGTTTTGCTGGCGCTTCGAACTTTGCTGCCATGGCAGACTTTGTGGTCATGCGCCGCGGCACCTCGCAGATGGGAATTGCCGGCCCGGCCCTCGTAAAGGCCGCGACTGGTGAGGCATCTGACGCAGAAACACTTGGCGGTGCAGATGTGCAGGCCGACAAGCATGGAATTGCTGATTTGGCCGTGGACTCAGATGAAGAAGCGATGCAGGTGATCCAGCGATACCTGTCATTCTTCCCATCGAACGCGCAGCAAGAGCCGCCCCGTTCCGAATACGTCACCAGCCCCTCCACGGCAGATCGCCCCGACCTCACAGAAATCGTCCCCACCAGCACACGTCGGGCGTATGACGTGAAGAAGGTGATTACTGAAATTGTCGATGGTCACGAGTTCTTCGAGATTAAACCTCGATACGCCAAAAACTTGGTGACTGCACTCGCGCATATCGAAGGTCGACCGGTAGGCATCATTGCCAACCAGCCCATGCAAAAAGCAGGGGCGCTAGATAGCGCCGCATGCGAAAAGGGCGCACATTTCGTTTCAATGTGTGACGCTTATGGCATTGCCCTGGTGTATCTGATTGACGTACCGGGTTTCTTGGTTGGCAGTCCTGCAGAATCGACGGGTCTCGCTCGGCGGAGTGGGCGACTGGTATTTGAACTTGGCCAAGCGACGGTTCCGCGCTTTAGCGTTGTGCTGCGCAAGGGGTACGGTCTCGCCTACGTCGCGATGGGTGGGGGCAGAAGCTTTGGCGCCGAGCTTGCGGTTGCCTGGCCCAGCGCCGAGATTTGCGCGCTGGCAGTCGAAGGTGCTGTTGATGTGATGTTCCGTAAAGAAGTAGAGGCTGCGGAATCGCCAGCAGAGCACAGGGAGACCTTGATTGCAGGGTTTAAGTCTCAGTTGGGAGCGGTGTATGCGGCTAGCGGTTACGGCATCGATGCGGTCATTGAACCCGATCAGACGCGAGCCGTTCTCGCCGAGGGGCTGAGACACGCGCCTCTGCGGCGCGTTGACGTGCAGCCACCACGTGTCCACGCGATATCACCTATTTAATAGACCAGAGGAACCGTTGTGAACCAGACAATTAACGAAACCCGTCCTGTGGCGCGCGCCTGGTCATTCCTGAGGGCACACCCAGCTCTGCTGATCATTCCGTGGGGGCTTGCGCTGTTCTTTCTTCCCATGGTGCTCGGGCCGCGTTGGACAGACATTGCCACGCTCATCTTTATCGCTACGGTCGGATCAGTCGCTCTCAATATGGTGACCGGTACTGCCGGGCAGATGTCGCTGGGTAATGCTGCCTTGATGGCCGTCGGAGCCTACACCGCTGCTGGGATTACGTTCTATATTCCCAACGTGCCGTTCTTGCTTGTCTTGGTGTTCTCGGCGCTCGTAGCCGGGGTAGTTGGGCTGCTGGTCGGCATACCGGCGCTTCGGCTGGCAGGTCTGTATTTGGTGATGGCGACCTTGGCCCTGCACTTCATCGTGAAATTCGTTGCTGAAAAGTTTCAACTTGCGACGGTCGGGGTAGCTGGGTTCCTTCTTCCACGACCCGAGATCTTCGGCATTCGTTTGGACGAGGGCAATAACTGGATCTACTTCACCGGCATTCTCGCTACCCTCGCTCTTCTCGGTTATCGAAACTTGTTGCGGAGCCGGTTTGGTCGCGCGTGGTTGGGAATTCACTATCGTGAGCAGGCCGCAGAAGCACTCGGCGTGAATGTCTCACGATACAAGTTCATTGTGTTCGGCCTCAGCTCAGCGATCATCGGTGTGCAGGGTGCCGTGTTCGGGTATTACCTCTACGGTGTAGAAATTGACTCCTTCCCGCTGTCGCTTGCGATTAGTTATGTTGCGATGATCATTATTGGTGGTTTGGGTAGCCCGTTGGGCAGCTTTCTGGGTGCAATATTCGTTATCGGCCTTCCATATACGGTGCAAGACCTGGTCGGTAAGCTACCGAACGATTCTCCAATTGTGGGAGCTATTTCGAACCAAATGTTCAATATTCAACTTGGTTTGTATGGCCTGGCGGTCGTCGTGTTCCTGGTGATAGAGCCCACCGGGCTTCGCGGTTTGATCACTCGAGTTGCAAATATGTTCCGTGCGGGCGCCAAAAAGCGCAACACTGTTGAGTTGAAGGAAACAGCATGAGCGAGTCAATTTTGGAGTGTACAGACGTATCTGTGCTTTATAACCGCAACGCTGTGGGGATCGAAGGAGTTTCGTTCACAGTGGGGCGGGGCGAAATCGTTGCGCTTGTCGGGCCGAATGGTGCCGGAAAGACCACGACTTTGCGGGCGGTCAGCGGTTTCTTGCGGGCGGAAGCAGGAGCCCTGTCTCGCGGTAAAGTGGTTTACAACGGTGAAGATATCACCGGTAAGCCGATCTTTCAGAATGCCCGCAAGGGTATTGCACTCGTGCCGGAAGACAACAAGATTTTCAGAAGCCTCACCGTTGAGGAGAACTTGGCTGTAGCTCCGCGCACGGATAGCAGCCAGGCCGACTCGTTAGCGTTCGCACTTGAGCTGTTTCCGGTGCTCAAAGACAAGTGGAAGATGCATGCTGGTTATCTGAGCGGCGGGCAGCGGCAAATGCTTGCTGTGTCAATGGCACTTACCAATGCGCCCAAGATTCTTCTCGCCGATGAACTCTCTCAGGGTATTGCTCCCGTGCTCGTTACCGAGATTCTAAAAGCAGTCGCACGTATCAACGAGGAGATGGGTGTGAGTGTGCTTCTTGTCGAGCAGAACGTGCGTTCGGCTCTCACTATCTCTCACCGAGTGAACGTCATTGAGGGAGGCAAGCTGGTGTGGCGCGGAACGACGGATGAGGCGCGCTCGGATGACAACTTTAACCAGGTCTACATGGGTCTCGCTGAGACGCATGATTGAATCAAAAAATGAACTTGTGCTGAGCCTGAGCGCTCAGCGAATGAAAGGTGTGAAACACAATGGAAATTAAGTCTGAGATGGCTGCATCAGTCTGGCAGGTCGTAGTTGCTGAAGGTGACGAAGTGGCCGAGGGTGACACTCTGTTGGTTTTGGAATCGATGAAGATGGAGATTCCTGTCGAGGCTCCCAAGGCAGGCAAGGTCAGTTCGTTGCTCGTGAAGGCGGGCGACACGGTAGATGAGTACCAGGTGCTCGCGATCCTGGACTAGCGAGTCGCCCCGACGTCGAAGACGCCTTGACTGCCGGTATGAGGTTGTTCTGATCATCATCTTTTGGCTCCACCGGATTGACGGTGAGCCGGATTGATCGTACCCAAAATCATTAGATACATGACGGTCAGGTCAAGTTTGTGAATGCCGTGGGGTGTGCTCACGCAAGCTTTGGAAAGAATTTGCTTTGCAAAAAGGGATTAGCTAGTGACAAATCATGACAAATATGTCAGATTTGAGGAAGTGGCCGTTTTCGACCTGTGTAGCTAGCCTCTTCACGCGTTGTCAACTAAGCAAAGGACAAGCGACGGCTGGTAGAGGCACTGCACAGTGGATGCAAATCTCACCTGCGGTCGCGGAAGTGTCAGCCGAAGGATCAGAACCCGGTGAAAGGGGAACCACAAAATGAAGCAGCCAGTACGCATCGGTACAGCCTCAGGGTTCTACGGTGACCGCCTCAAAGCCTTCGACGAAATGGTCGAGGCGGGAGTCGACGTCATCACCGGAGACTATTTGGCGGAACTGACGATGTTGATCCTCGCCCGACAAAAGCAACAAGACGACACGCAAGGCTACGCAAAAACCTTCTTGACGCAGCTCAGCGGCTCACTCGAAAAAGTGGTTGCAGCAGGCACTCGAGTGGTGGTGAACGCCGGTGGCATGAACCCTTGCGGGCTGGCCACCGCGATTCGCGACGTCGCCGCAGCGCGCGGTCTCACCGTGAACGTCGCATACGTCGACGGAGACGACCTCACGAGCCGCTCTGCAGAGCTCGGCTTTGGCAACCCACTCGCCGCGAACGCCTACCTTGGCGGCTGGGGAATCACCGAAGCGCTGAACCGCGGCGCACAGATCGTGGTGACCGGCCGGGTCACCGATGCCGCAGTCATCACCGGCCCCGCGGCCTGGTACCACGGGTGGAAACGCGACGACTACGACGCGCTTGCTGGCGCGATGGTCGCCGGTCACGTGATCGAATGTGGCATGCAGGCGACGGGCGGCAACTTCTCGTTCTTCACCGAAATCGCAGACATGCGACGCCCAGGGTTTCCGATCGCAGAGATCGCGGCCGACGGCAGCACCATCATCACGAAGCAGCCGGGCACCGGTGGCGCGGTCACTTCTGAAACTGTGCTGTCCCAGCTGCTTTATGAAGTGCAAGGCGCACGTTACGCAGGCCCAGATGCCACCATGCGACTCGACTCTCTGCAGCTCACCGATCTCGGTGATGACCGGGTGCGCATCACGGGCATTCGTGGCGAAGCCCCGCCCCCAGAGCTCAAAGTCTCGGTCAACGAGATTGGCGGCTACCGGCAAGAGATCGTGTTCATGCTGACCGGACTCAACGCTGAAGAGAAGGCAGCACTCATTCAGGCCCAGTACGAACACGCGCTCGAACTTGAGGGGCTGCCGCGGCCAGCAAGCATGAAGTGGACCTTGGTGCGTTCTGACCAGCCAGACTCACCCGTGCAAGAGACCGCGACGGCCCGGTTGACGCTCGTCGCGCGCGACAGCAACCCGAAAGTTGTGGGCCGCGCATTCGCCAACGTTTCCATCGAAATCGCCTTGGGCTCGGTGCCGGGCCTCTTCTACGGTGGCCCTCCAACGGACGCGAACGTGTACGGTCGCTACCGGCCGATGTATGTGGCGCAAGAGGTTCCGGTGCACACGGTGCATCTGGCTGACGGCGAAAAGATTGTGATCGAGGCGCCCGCCGAGACACGGGCACTCGAACCAACCGAATTTGATGCGCGCAGCGAACCGGTTGGCCGCGCAGCAGTTGGCGAAAACGGCGCGGTAGATGACACGGTTCGCATCGCGCTCGGTGAAGTGTTTGGCGCGCGAAGCGGCGACAAGGGTGGCACCGCAAATATTGGCGTGTGGGCGAGAAGTGATGAGGGTTGGCAGTGGTTGCAGCGCGAACTCACAGCGGATCGCTTGCGCGAATTGCTGCCAGAAATGGCACCTCTCGCCATCGATCGAACCGAACTGCCGAACTTCCGTGCGCTGAACTTTGTGGTGCACGGTCTGCTCGTCGAGGGCGTCGCCTATGGTGCCCGGTTTGACGCTCAGGCCAAGGGTCTCGGCGAATGGTTGCGCAGCCGCACCGCTGAAGTGCCGGCTGAACTTGCTGCCCAGCATGGGCTCGACGACTTCTTCGCAGAGGCGCGCCCGGCCTCGTAAGGCCATGTGGCGTGGCCACCTCTGCTGAAAAGACACCCAAGGGCTGAAATAGACACCCAAAGAAGGAGCCGGACAATGGCTGTTCGTTACGAAGTACGCGGTTCGACAGCGACGATTACGTTCGATTCGCCAGAAAACCGCAATGCGATCTCTGATGCGTTGCTGGAAGAACTCACGAACGGTATTGCGGCTGCCGAAGCCGACGAGAGCGTGCGCGCAATCGTGCTTACCCACACCGGTGGCACCTTCTGTGCTGGTGCCGACCTGTCGGCTCAGGGCAAGGGCACTGAGGGGCTGTCACCAGCAGAGATGCAGAAGCAGCGGGCGCGAGTTGGCGCTGCCGTGAACCGTGCGATGCTTGCCAGCTCGAAACCAATCATCGGCGCGATCAACGGGCACGTGCGTGCAGGCGGCATGGGCTTCGTGGGTTGCTGTGACTTTGTGGTCGCGGGCCCCAAAGCAACATTTGGCTTGAGTGAGGTGCGCATCGGAGTGGTCGCAGCAGTGATCTCTGCCCCCGTGCTGTCGCGCCTGGGTGATCGCGTCGCGTCAGAGTGGATGCTGCGCGGCGGCGCAGTGTCGGTGACCGAGGCTGCCGCCGCAGGGTTCATCACTCGCGCGGTTGATGGCGAAGCTACGACTGTCGAACAAGCGGTTGAGGAGATCCTCGTCGATTTACGAAAAGCCGCACCGCACGCCCTCGCAGTGTCAAAGAAGATCGCAAACCGACGCGTGCTCGACCGCTATGACCGTGACCTTGAAGAGATGCTTGATATTTCGGTCGCTTTCTTCTTAGGCGATGATGCGAAGGCAGGCATCGCGGCATTCATGCAGAAGACCTCGCCGCCGTGGGCGATCGATGCCTGAGTGATGCGGTCAGCCGCGGGGCGAGAATCGTCAGCCTAGCGCGCCACAAGTTTCGCGCCTCACGGCCAGGCCACATGCCTAGTGGCGGTGCGTTTGGCGAGATGACTCCCGGCGGCACCCCTCCCGAGGGAATGCCGCCGCCTAGCGGAACGCCCGGGGGCAACTCGGCCTCGGCAGGCTGATCCTGCACTTGCGGTCGTCTCAAAGGGACGCAAATGGCTGTTTGGCACTGGTCGAGACAGCCATTTGCGCCCCTTTGGCCGAAGAAACCTACTGCGCCTGCGCGAGCAGTGCGACCGTGAGCCCCGCGATCGTGCGCCCGTCTGCGAGATTGACCCCAAGCAGCCGTTCGATCAGCTCGAGCCGCTGGTAGAACACCGACCGCGAGAGTCGCGCTTGTCGGGCCGCAAGCGATCGGTTGGTGGGGTGCTCAGTGTAGGCGGCGAGCACCTGCAGCAGGTCACCCGCATGGCCCGGGCCCACCCCGCGGTCGTGTTCGATGAGCGGGCCAAGCATGTCGAGCGTGAACTGCTGCAGCTCTGGTGCCCCCGACAGTGATCGCACCAGGTGCGCAAGTTGCTGCTGATCAGGCTGCTGCACGGTCACGCGCCCAACTTCTGCAGTTGGGGTGAGCCTGCCGGTCGCCCGCAACTGCTCGATTGACGCGACAAGCGATCGCAGGCTGTGTTGCGCTGTGACTGGTGTCGCGAGGGCGAGGTGTGCTCGCCAAGAGGAGGGTGTCGGCCCCGGCACTAGCATGTCGAGTTCGTGTGCAAGGCGAGCGGCGAGAGCAGGCACTTGTCTCGCCACACTTTGGCTGAGCCGCGGGTCGGCGGGTGGCAGCGAGACGATTGCGAGCAGTGCCTCGTTGCCCGCGGCCCCGGCGGTTCTGGCGCCGCTAACGGTGCCACCGTGTGAGCTGAGGCCAGCACCTGTCTGCCGCGTCGGCTGCTGCACAGAGACAGGACCCCCGTCAGCCACCGAGGCGCCCGGTTCGCCGGTGATCAAGACGCGCCCCTCTGGCGCGACCGCCCGCCGCAAAGCCGTTTCTAGCGTCGCATGCTCGAGTGTTGCGTGGCCCCCGAAGTCGCCGGTGCCACGAAGCGTTGCCGCGAGCAGTACTCTGCCTTCGAGTGGCAGGCCTGCGGCGGTCAACTGGGCCGCCAGCTCAGTGTCGTTGCGGTACCGGCCGCCGAGCAGCGCTTCGAAGACGCGTTTCGACGAGAGTCGTTGCCACTGCTCGCCGTCGGTGTCAGACAGCCGCCCGAGAGCGAGCGCAAACGCGCCGAGCTCAAGCACCGTGTGGCGCCCTGCCGGGTGGGGTGGGCCGGGTAGGGCGGTGAGGTATCCCCAGCGGGTGCCCCTCGCTTCGACAGTGACGCGGGTGGCAAGGTCAGGGAGACGAGGATCACCCATCATTTGCCATGGTGCAAGAACCTCGGTGGTGTCGTGCCCGTGCGATGCCACCGCAACGACGCGGTGTGAGAGGTCTTCGAGCACTACTGGGGCATCAAGGGTGGAGGCGAGACGCTCGATCACATAGTCGACGGGGCTGCGGTTGAGGCCAAGCTCGGTGAGCATGGCGTGCACCTCGGCACGCGCAGCAAGCGCCTCAGTCTGGGCGCCGAGCACCCGCTGGTGCACCCGCTGAGTGATCTGCACGAAGCGCACCTCGCGGTGCAACACGATAAGCGGAACGCCGTGTCGATTGCAGGCATCGACCAATTCGCGTGGGGCTTCGTGAAAGGCGGCGCCGAGCTCGAGCATGATCGCGGCTGCTCCGACGCCGCCCGCCTGGGTGAGTTCCTGAGCGAGCACGCGTAAGGCGCTGCTTTCGTGCGGCCACCCTGCCCCGGTGGTCAGCACCAGCTCGCCACCGTCGAGCAGACTCGGGGCACCCGCGCCCGCAACGACGTGCGCCCAGCGGGCGGTGCGATCCTCGCCAGCAAACCCCGCAATGACCTCGGGATTGCCCGCCTGCACCTCTGGCAGCAGCAGCAACTCGCGCACGGTGGGCAATGCGTGATGTTCGTGGTTGCTCATGCTGGGCCTCTCGTAGACGATTGTCATACAAAGTGTATGGCAATCGCACAAAGTGCAGATGGTTTGGCCAAGAATCTGCCAGGGGTCCATTGAAATACTGATTTTAAGGCGCGTTTCTGCTGCCAGACAGTTTGACCAAATATTCAAGAATTTTGTTGAGAGCACAAGGAGACCGTTCATGGCACGCATTCCCCACGTCATCGCAGGTGAGAAAGTCATGGACGCAGCGCGCACGCAAGCCGTGTTCAACCCCGCCACCGGCGAGGCCCAGCACGAATTGAGCATCGCATCGGCTGAAACCGTCGAACAGGCGATTGCGGCAGCCGCGGCAGCGCTGCCCGCCTGGCGTTCGACCAGTCTTACGAAGCGCGCAGACGTGTTCTTCAATCTGCGTCAGCTGCTCAAACAGCGCACCCCTGAACTCGCCGCAATTGTCACCAGCGAACACGGCAAAGTGCTCAGCGACGCGGCCGGTGAGATCGCCCGGGGGCTCGAGAACGTCGAGTTCGCTGCGGGTCTCTTGCACCTGTTGAAGGGGGAGCGCGACGAGCAGGTCTCAACAGGCGTCGATGTGCACTCGGTGAAACAGCCAGTCGGTGTGGTTGCGGCCATCACCCCGTTCAATTTTCCGGTGATGGTGCCGCTGTGGATGATCGCCAGCGCGATTGCTTGCGGCAACACGGTCGTGCTGAAGCCGAGCGAACGCGATCCTAGTGCTTCAGTATTTATTGCCGACCTGTTTCGCGAGGCGGGCCTGCCCGACGGAGTGCTGAACGTCGTGCACGGTGACAAGGTGGCCGTCGACACGTTGCTCGATAGCCCCGCAGTGAAGGCCGTGAGCTTCGTCGGTTCAACCCCCATCGCCAAGTACATCTACGAGCGGGCGGCCGCGAACGGCAAGCGCGTGCAGGCACTCGGCGGAGCAAAAAACCATATGATCGTCATGCCTGACGCAGACCT
>LSQX01362408.1_pt1 | contig 11824 bp, 14 predicted proteins | sample 654561 | NCBI WGS metagenome assembly LSQX01 (sample SAMN04489861, study PRJNA283612) | anaerobic digester metagenome | isolation source: 4 biogas reactors fed with cattle manure at either 37C or 55C with and... | place: Denmark: Kongens Lyngby | collected 2014 | reverse complement strand
GTTGTGGCCCCTGACCCTGCTGATTCCGCTCAGTCTGGCAGGTACCTGGTGGCTGGTCCGCAACAGCCTGCGCCGCGTACGTGATTACCGCAATGCCATTACGGCAAAGGGCCCGGGAGACCTGTCTGCAGTTCGAGCGGAACACCTGCCTACGGAAATTGAACCTATTGCCGTCGCCGTGAATCAGTTGCTGGAGCTATTGCGACGGACACTGGAGGCAGAGCAGAGCTTTACTGCCAACAGCGCCCACGAACTGCGTACTCCACTGGCGACAGCCCTGGCACAGGTGCAGCGGCTGGAACAGGAACTGCCGACCGGGCCGCAGCTGGACAAGGCCAGGCAGATTGAGGCCACGTTGCGGAGCCTGTCCCGACTATCGGAAAGCCTGATGCAACTGGCAAAAGCCGAAGGCGGCCGGCTGTTGTCCGACCAGCCGCAGGATCTGGTCCCCGTACTGGTGTTGGTAGTGGACGAGTTACGGCGTAATGCCCGAGTACCCATCCAGCTGGATCTGCCGGAGGGCGGTATACTTTCCTCCACCCTTGACCCGGACGCCTTTGCCATTCTGCTGCGCAACCTGATCGACAACGCGCTGAAATACGGTGCGGCTGAACAACCGGTGAGTGTCCGCCTGGCCCCGGAAGGCATCCTGCGGGTCATCAATGCCGGCCCTGTGGTTCCCACCGAGGCACTGCCCCGACTTCGCAGCCGATTTGTCAGAGCGACCAGCGATGTGCCGGGCTCCGGCCTGGGACTGGCCATCGTCGACCGGATTGCCGCAGGCGCCGGCGCCACACTGCAGATCTGCTCACCGGCAAGCGGCCGGACCGATGGTTTTGAAGTCGTGTTTGATTTTCATAACACTGTCATCTAGCGACTTCAGGCCCGGCCTGTGCGGCGGCGCATGCCGCGCCTGAGCAGGCAGCTGTCCCAGATAATGAAATTGCGCATAATGCAGCGGATGCATCGTATGATTCCTGACAGCTGTGCATCCACTGCCATGAGGCGCCCGCCGCAGCGGTGTCGTAAGAACGTCAGACTCAGAGGGAAAGCCAGTCAATGCGTATTCTGGTGATCGAAGATAACCGCGACATACTGGCCAATGTGCTCGACTACCTGCAACTCAGGGGGTTCACTGTCGACTGTGCACAGGATGGATTAAGCGGTTTGCACCTGGCCAGTAGCGGTCACTATGATCTGATCGTGCTGGATATCATGCTGCCGGGCATAAACGGGTATCAGGTGTGCAAGCGTTTGCGTGAGGATGGCCAGAACGAGGTGCCGATTCTGATGCTTACCGCCCGTGATGCACTGGATGACCGGCTGCAGGGTTTGAACGTCGGTGCTGACGACTACCTGATCAAGCCTTTCGCTCTGGCTGAATTAGTGGCGCGTATCGAGGCGATTCTGCGTCGTACCCGGGGAGCTCGGAAGCGCCAGTTGAAAGTCGCGGACCTGCTATACGATCTGGACACATTGCATGTCACCAGAGCCAATCAACCGCTCAGGTTGAACCCGACAGGATTGAAACTGCTGGCGGTGCTGATGCAGAAAAGTCCCGCCGTCGTGCGCCGCGAGGTATTGGAGGAGGCGCTCTGGGGAGAAGACTGTCCCGACAGCGACAGCTTGCGCAGCCATATTCACCAGCTTCGTCAGGTTATCGACAAGCCCTTTGCTTCAGAGCTGCTGCATACCCAGCACGGAATAGGCTATCGACTGGCGGAGGAGTCCGATGACGTCTAAACATCCTTTTGCACGGCGCATCCTGCTGGCCTTCGTGCTGATGAGCGTTATCGTCAGTGGGGCCTTTTCCATCGGTGTCGTTGCGGTTGTGCATTTTGTCGAGGAACACCTGGTTTCTGATACCTTGCAGCACGAGCTCACTACCGTGCTGCAGGAAGACATCGGCCAGGATCGACCGCCGCGCCTTGATGCCCGCACTCACTTCTTTGCCTCCCGCTTGCCGCAGTACGCCATACCGGCACAATATGCCGATCTGGAGGAAGGTTTTTCCGAGATCGTTGAGGGTGACGAGGCGTTTTACGCCTATGTCCAGAAAGTGAATGGCCAGACCTACATGCTGATCCAGGAACAACACGAGTTCGAGGCTCGCGAACAGGCCTTGTTTGACATCGTGTTGGCAGGGTTTCTGCTGAGTGTGGTGTGCGCCTGGATAATCGGCCTACTCATGGCGGACAAGGTCATGGCACCGCTCAGCCGCCTGGCTCAGCAAGTGCGCCATCGTGATCAGCTGCACCCACTGGCCCCGCCACTTGCACCTGAGTACCCCGATGATGAAGTTGGCAAATTGGCAGCGGCCTTTGACAGTACGCTGGGTCAGGTGCGTCAGTCGCTGGAACGTGAGCGCCTGTTCACCAGTGATGTCAGTCATGAGCTGCGCACCCCGCTGATGATCATAGCCAGCTCCTGCGAACTGCTGGCCGAGGCGGATCTGGGACGACGAGAACGTGCGCAGCTTGAACGTATCGGTCGAGCCAGCGAGGAGATGCGCGTATTGGTGCAAACCTTTCTGCAACTAGCCAGAGACCCATCCAACGAGTCCGCTTCTGTCGCCGGCAGCAGCCTGGCCGCCGTGACCAGCGAACAGGCAGAACGCTGGGCCCCACAGTTCAAAGAGAAGCATCTGGATTTCCAGTATATTCGGGAAGGTGAGGATGACGATCTCTATAATCCCGTCTTTCTCAGCACCGTAGTGGGCAACCTGTTGCGTAACGCATTGCATTACACCGAGCACGGCTTTGTCCGACTGGTCATCGGCGCGCACGGGTTTCGCGTAGAAGACAGCGGCAGCGGTATTCCAATCGAGCAGCAGGAGCAGATTTTTCAGCCCTTTTTTCGTGGTACCCGAGTGCGCGGTGAGGGACTGGGACTGGGGCTTTCGCTGGTAAAACGCATTTGCACCAGGCAGGCCTGGACGATCTCGGTATCGAACCTGCCGGAGGGCGGCACCTGCTTCAAGGTGATGCTGAAACACGCGGTTTGACGATTCTTTCACATCTTTTTGACGGAGCCTTGATGTCAGCTCCTCTAACGTGGCAAGCGTACCTTCATATGGAAGCTTCGCCATGTCTGAACAGCGTCCCATCGAACTCGAGTTCTCCCGCAAATACGATCATGATCACGCCCAGCAGTATCTGCTCAAACACCAGGCTGGCCTGGCCAGACGGCTGTCACACTGGCGCGATACGCAGCTGTCACGCCGCGCACTGAAGCTCGCTGGCGATCCCAGCCTGGTACTCGACATGCCCTGCGGCGCCGGGCGCTTCTGGCCGCTGCTCTGCGAGCAACCCGGTCGGGTGATCCTTGCTGCCGACAACTCCGCCGATATGATCCGCATCGCGCGCGCGGCGCAGCCGGAGGATGTTCTGGCGCGGGTCAGTACCTTTCAGTCTTCGGCTTTTGCGATCGATCTGGGGGTGAACGCAGTGGATTGTATTTTCTGCATCCGCCTGCTGCACCATATCGAATCATCCGAACATCGCCTGGCCATCCTGCGGGAGTTCCATCGGGTCAGCCGCGACAGCGTCATTCTGTCACTGTGGGTGGATGGCAACTACAAGGCCTGGAAACGGCGCCGTCTTGAGCAGAGACGGGCGGCTCGGGGGCGGGCTTCTCAGAACCAGAACCGTTTTGTGGTCGCCAGATCGGTTATCGAAAATGAGTTCCGCCAGGCTGGTTTCCATATTGAAGCCCATCTGGACTTTCTCCCCGGCTACGCCATGTGGCGCACCTATGTGCTGCGCAAGGAGGGCTGAGCTGTGAACGTCCAGCCAAGAACCGAAACGAGACATCTAAGCACAACCGAGTTCGATCACTGGTGGAATCGCTCAGGCCCCTGGGTTGAACCAGCCAATCAGCGCCGTGGCGGAGAAAGCGGTGTACAGCTGCTGAAGTCACGAGACCCGAATTGCCCGCCGCTTTACTGCAAGCGTCAAACCGGCCATATCTACCGTAGCCTGGTGCATCCTTTCGGCCGTCCGACAGTCCTGCGCGAACTGCAGGCCTATCGTGCCTTTGCACGTCTTGGCATCAGGACGCCCAATCTTGTTTATTGCTCTGCACGGCGACACCTCGGGGACTGGCAGGGACTGTTGGTCACGGAAGCACTGGACGGTTTCATCAGCCTGGATCAGTGGTACACGAAACAACACAACCCCGAGCTGGTCACCAATCTACTGCACCAACTGGCAGCCACTCTGGCGCGCCTGCATCTGGCAAGGTGGCAGCATGGTTGCTGTTATGCCAAGCATATCTTCGTCAAGGAGAAAGTCAGCGAAAGCGGCCTGACGGAACTCGAAATCGCCGTGCTTGACCTGGAGAAAAGCCGCCAACGTCTGCGCGCCAGAGATGCCTCTCGCCATGACCTGGGGCAGTTCAGTCGACATCGGGGGAGCATGCCGGAGGCTGACCTCGAGCGCCTGCGCCAGGCTTACCAGCAAGCACTGCAGCGGACGGCGGGCGAAAAGCTCTGTCGCTGAAGGGACATGGCGCAGGACCGCATCAGTGCTTCACCAGGTTCGGCAGGCCGCCGGCGATCAGCGCCGCGGTGTCGGCCAGGGCCAGCAGCGGATCGAGCCCCGCCGGTACGGCGAGGTAGCGGGCTTCCCACTTCGGCTGAAACTGCTCCTTGAAATGGCGCAATCCCTGGAAATTATAGAACTGCTCGCCAGTGCGGAACACCAGCGAGCCAAGCAGCTGAGTCAGTGGCGCACCTCGACGCAGCTGCAAGCCGGCCAACGGTACCATACCTAGACTGAAGCGCGCGTAACCCTGAGCCTGGTAGTGCAGGATCAGGCTCAGAATGAGGAATTCCATGGTGCGTTTCGGCGCCTCGGGATGCGCACGCATCAGATCAAGGCTGGCCAGTTTCAGGCTATGGGTTTCCAGCAGATTGGCGAACGCCACTGCCCGGCCCTGCAGGCGCACCACGGCGATGGGAAAGAAGCGCAGGTAGTTCGGGTCGAACCGGCCTAGGGAAAAACCTTTCTCACGTACTCGCTTGCTCTGGAGCCAGGCATCGGAAACAGGCTGCAGCTCACTCAGCGGCGCCTGGCCAGCGGCGTGGATTTCCAGGCTCAATCCATCACGTTGGCAGCGGTTGAGGATGTAGCGCAGTTCCCGCATAGCCTTGTTCCTGTCGGCAAGGTCGAACGTCGTCAAGTCAATCAGCGCCTCTTCGCCAAGCTTGAGGGCGATCAGGCCGATATCCATGTACAGCGGCAGGTTTTCCCCGGACACCTGATAGAACACCGGACGGGCATGATGCAGATCGCACAGATCGCGGAACTGCCAGATCAGTTCGGCGCGCTGCAGAGGTGGACCTATCGGGTCAAACAGCGCGACCAGACTGCGCCCTCGGCGCGAATACATCAGAAAGNNGTGGAAAAGCAGCGCCTTGTCGCCTGTCAGAGCCAGACCACCGTCCGGTTGGTCGGAGCTCCGCAGGATTGCGGCATGCTTCGTTGGCTGGACGAGCTCGCCAGCACAGAAGACGATAACCGGGCCACGTCAGCAGACAACGCCGTCTCGGTTCTCACCTATCACGGTGCCAAGGGCCTGGAGTGGCCAGTCGTCGTACTGACAAGCCTCGATGCGACGGCACGCAGTTCACTTTGGGGCGTTCGCGCCAGGACTGTTGGAAGCTTCGACCCGCAGCAGCCACTTGCCAACCGCTTCGTCCACTGCTGGTTGAAGACTTGGGGCAGACGGTCCAAGCCCCAGGCTGCCCTCAACGCCGAGGCCAGCGTGACTGGTCAATCTATGCAGGACGAAGCCCTGGCGGAAAACAAGCGTCTGCTTTATGTCGGCCTGACCCGCGCACGTGATATGAATATCGCAGTGTCGTTTGTTCGCCTTCGGGGGCCCGGGCGTGCCTGGGTTGGCGAGATTCAAAGCGCAGACGCACTGTTATTCGGCGACTCCGGAGCAGTGGCGCTTACAGGCAATCGGCAGCTCTCCAGACAGACAAGGTCCTGGAGCAAAGACGACTGCGCAGTAGAGCCACCTGCCAAAGCTTCTGAGGACTGCCACTGGTTCACCCCTCGCTCGCGCGCGCAGGCTAAGCCGTTGTGGCATCGACCAAGCTCTGCCTCAGGTGGCATATTCAAGGTTGTCGAGACCGACGCCGTAGGCGTCAGGCTAAGCTTGGCAGGCAAGCCTGACATGACGGCGCTGGGCTCGGCGCTCCATCTGTGCATTGCACGCGCCGCGGTCCTTGGCAGCGTCCCAGCGCCAGACGTAGAACGCATCCTGAAGACCTGGGCGGTAGCTGACTCTATAGACAAGGATGCCGTCTGCGCCCAAGTCGAAGCGTTCCTGGCCTAGATAGCCAAGCGCTGGCCTGGCTGTCCCGTCCACCTCGAGGCGCCCATCGAAGCGAATGGCCCGAACGGCACTCGAATCCGTGGTCGCATCGACCTGCTGGTGGAAGAGCCAAACGGCTGGGTTTTGCTGGACCACAAGTCGAACCCCGGCGGAGCCGCTAGAGATGAGGACTTGGCGGCCAAGCATGGCCCACAGATCGAGTCCTATGGTCATGCGCTGCTCAGCGCGACCGGAAAGCCCATGAGCCAGGGGTGGCTGTACCTGCCGGTGGCTGCGCGAGCAGTTCGCCTGTCCTGCGTGCCCAGCAGCCCGCCAGGCTCAGCCCAACAGAAACACGAGGAGACACAGGAATGGATGTGAAATTCTTATCCGCTTCGCAGACGCAGACAACTCTTATAGGGCTGGTCGAGAGCTGCGAGTCGATGCAATGGGCAGTGGCCTGGGCGACCGAGAATGCGGTCTTCGATGCCGCGATGAAAAACAGCTCGAAGTTCGAGCATTTTGTCGTCGGCACTCACATGTTCCAAACGCAGCCCGAGGTTCTTGATCGGGCTGCAAGTCTAGCGGCAGCAGCCGTCGTTCCCCCCACTGGCGACCTGTTCCACCCGAAGGTCTACTTATTTCGCAACGGGAGACGCATTCGCTGTGTAATCGGCAGTCCAAATCTCACCAAGGCCGCGATGAACCGCAATATCGAGGCAAGTGTTCTGCTGGATGGTTCTTCTGACGATACGGCGCTGGCAGAGCTCAGTCACTTCGTCGCAGACGCGTGGCAAGGAGCGGAAGACATCTCGCACGAGTTTCTCTATCGGTACCGCCACCAGTACGCCGCTAAGGCGGCAGCACGAGAAGAGTTGGCCAGGTTCGCTGATGTTCGGCCACCTTCAAAACCGAATAGCAAGCGCGCGCCACATGACATGAGCTGGACGGACTACCTCGTGCAGGTCCGAAGCTCATCACACCCGTCTGCGCACCTGTTCGAGGAACGTTTGGAAGTCTTGAATAAAGCGCGCGCCCTTTTCACGACCGGCATACCCTACGCGAAGTGGGGCTTGGATGACCGCAAGCTGGTCGCCGGCACTCTCGGGCGCAAGAAGTCGCAGCAGCCTGGCGTGGACTACGGGCTTTTCGGGAGCATGGGTGCAAGTGGGACATTTTCGAACCTGATCATCGAATCACCCACTGGCCTCTCTGACGCCCTCGATTTCATCCCTTTGATGGGCGCGGTCACACAGGACGACTACGACCGCTACTGCAAAGCGTTCATAGCAGCCTTCGACCCGAACGGGCGAGTCGGCGGACTGCCGACCGCGACAAGACTCTTGGCGATGAAGAGGGCTGACACGTTCGTCTGCATCGATTCGGCAAATCGCAAGGACTTGTGCGAGAACTTCGGTGTCAGTCCGAGCACAACGAACCTGGAGAACTACTGGCAGCGTATCATCGAACCGATGCACGGCGATGCGTGGTGGAGGCATCCGCAGCCGAGAAATGTGGCTGAGGCCGAAATCTGGCTGGGGCGCGCAGCGCTCCTGGACGCCATCTACTACACGCCCAGCTGAGCTGCTGTTCTTGTCCGGACACAGCTCCTTCCATCTCTGCGGGAGCCACCATTTAAGGGCGGCAGGTTAATCAGGTTCCCGACCAATCCTTAATCAAAAACATTTCAGATCTATATCACCCTCCTGAGCATACCCAGCTAGCCCACCCGGCTGGCCCACTTCTCGAGGAGTACCTATGGATTTGATTTGTCCTCGCTGCAGCTCGCAGCACATCACCCACTGTAACTACGGCCGGCGGGTCGGTGGTGTCGTTGGTACCGTAACCGGCGCTATCAGCGGGGCCGCTACCGCTACGGTGACAGGTGCCGCTTCTGGCGCACGTATCGGCATGACCGCTGGGCTCATCGCCGGCCCCGCCGGAGCCAGCGCCGGCGCAGTGCTAGGTGCTATCAGCGGTGCCCTGGGAGGCTGCGTGCTTGGGCTACGTCTTGGCTCCTTGGTCGATGATCAGTTACTTCATAGCGTCCGCTGCGAAGACTGCCGTTGCCACTTCACCCCCTGCTCTATCTAAGCCCCCTCCGAATTTACCGTCTGCATTTGCAGCCGGAGGTCCTGATACCTTCATGGAGAAACCCATGGCACACGAAATTGAAAACATGGCCTATGTAGGCACCACCCCCTGGCATGGTCTAGGTAATCAATTATCCCCTCACCAGCCGCTGGAGGTCTGGCAGCAGGAAGCTGGAATGAACTGGCATATCGAGCAATCCCCAGTGCGCTTCGTAAGCAATTCAGCATCACATCTGGGCGGCATTCACGCTTTCCCCGAGAAGAAGGTACTGTATCGATCAGACACTAAGGCACCCCTCTCCGTGGTTTCGGAGCGCTATAAAGTAGTGCAGCCCTGGGATGTCCTGGAGTTTTATCGAGATCTGACCGAGTACGCAGGCTTCGAGCTAGAAACAGCCGGAGTGCTCAAAGGTGGTCGCAAGTTCTGGGCTCTGGCCCGTACCGGACAGGCATCGGTACTTAAGGGCAACGACCAAGTCAATGGCTACCTACTGCTGGCTACATCCTGCGATGGCAGTCTGGCTACGGTCGCCACACCAACAACGGTACGTGTGGTTTGCAATAACACCCTCGCCATAGCAGTGAATGGTGCAGCCCAGTCCATTCGTGTCCCCCACAGCACGGAATTCAACCCGCAGGCGGTGAAACAGCAATTGGGTATCTCCGTGTCTCAGTGGGATGACTTCATGTACCGCATGAAGACTTTATCCAGTCGCCGGGTAAACACGGGCGAAGCACTGGGCTACTTCCTGCGGGTCATCTGTGATGCCGAGAAAGATGTGGAGGATCGACGTGAGTTGAATCAACACAGGGCCCTGCAGAAGGTACAGGACCTCTATTCCGGCAAAGGACGCGGGTCAACCCTGGAGTCTGCCCAGGACACCGCATGGGGTCTCCTGTGCGCTATTACTGAATACGTGGATCACGAGAAGCGTGCCCGTAGCGTGGATCACCGTCTGGATTCAGCCTGGTTCGGCCAGGGTGCCAATCTCAAGCAGAAAGCACTGGATCACGCGCTTGAACTGGTAGCCTGAGTCCGCTTCCACCTCATCTTTAGAACTAATTTACCATTCGACGACATAAGCCCCGGCCAGCAAGCGCTGACCGGGGCTTTTTTGCGTCTGGAGGTTTTATGAGCACTACCCAATCAATACCACAGCCAACAACCCAAAAGACAAGCCGAGGCCTATTGCGTCTGGTCAGCACTAAAGAGCTGAGTCGCGATGAATGGCTGGATGTCCGCAAACGGGGTATCGGCAGTTCTGATTCATCAGCGGCCATTGGTCTCAATCCCTATAAATCTCAGTTGGAGCTTTGGCTGGAGAAAACCAACCGGGATCAGCACCTGGCCAAGCCGAACCCGGATGATGACACCGCTCCCGTGTTCTGGGGCGTGGTGCTGGAGCCGATTGTAGCCTCTCAGTACCAAAGACGCTCCGGCAACAAAGTACGCAAGGTCAACGCTGTGCTTCAGCATCCTGAGCATCCTTGGATGCTCGCCAACATCGACCGGGAGGTAATAGGCAGCCCGGATGTGCAGATACTGGAATGCAAAACCGCTGGCCTCAACGGGGCCAAGCTCTGGCGTGAGGGCGTGCCCAAATACGTTGAGGTGCAGGTAATGCATCAACTGGCGGTGACCGGTAAGCAGGCAGCCGATGTGGCGGTCCTGTTGGGTGGGCAACAGCTAGAGGTGTACCGCATCGAGCGGGATGAGCTGCTGATCAAACACCTGATCGAGCTGGAGCGCCAGTTCTGGCATTACGTTGAGACTGACACGCCTCCACCGGCCGACGGCTCCGATTCAGCTGAGCGGGCTTTGCGCCTGCTGTATCCCGAAGACGATGGCGAGGAGCTGGACTTCACTCAGGATCAGGTACTGAGCGAAGCCTTCTTCAATCTCAAGCAGGTACGTCACACCCTGGCGGAGCTCAATCAGCGCGAGGCTGCGCTCAAGCAAACACTGCAGCAGGCTATAGGCTCAGCCAGCAAGGCCATCTTTGCCGATGGCAGCGTTAGCTGGAAGAAGTCCAGGGATTCCCTGGGCGTCGATACCGCTGCCCTGTTCAATGACCACCCCGAGTTGAAATCCCGTTACCAGGTCGGCAAGCCAGGGAGCCGCCGCTTTCTGGTCAGCTGAACGACCCAAGCATGTTCACAACGCCATAAGCCGACCGCGCCTGCCGTCGGCTTTTTGGTGTGCCTTTAAAGGAGTATTCCATGATCAAAGGTCTGGCCATAACCCCACCTGTTCTGGGGCGTATATCCATCGGCAGGGTCGTCGAAAAGAACGGCAAGCGTCTGCCGGAGAAGGACGACCAGTTCACCATCACCTCTCAGGTACAAACCCGAGACGGCTGGCTACCCCACCCGTTGGATGAGCAGCTACGTAAGGAACAGGGCGGCAAGATACGCAGCATCCCGGTGCGCCTGCTATTCAACGATCCTGATCTGAACTTCCGCGCTGAATACAGCCTGTTTGATCGTAACAGCGGACGTCCGTTATGCGTCGGCAACGGCGATACGTGCAAGCGCTCAACCGCAGAGGGGATTCAGTCACTGCCTTGCCCCTCACCCGATGGATGCCCCCTGGCTCAGGGAGGCCACTGCAAGCCTTACGGACGGCTGAATGTGGGGCTCAGCGAGGAGGACCCGCTGGGTAGCTTTGTATTCAGAACCACGGGATACAACAGCATCCGCACCCTCACAGCACGGCTCAGCTACCTGCAGGCACTATCCGGTGACCGGTTGGCGTGTCTGCCACTGGAACTGCGTCTGCGCGGCAAGTCCACCCGCCAGAGCCATGGCACCCCGATCTTCTACGTCGACCTGACGCTACGAGCCGGCATCAGCCTGGAAGAAGCGCTGCAACAAGCGCGGCAACTGGATCAGGCCCGGCGAGAGACGGGGTTTGATCAACAAGCGCTGGATGCGGCAGCGCAGCTGGGTTTAACCAACGGAGCCTTTGAAGACAGTGAAGATGAAGCCCATCAAGTACTGGAGGAGTTTTATCCGGAAAGGAGCAACCGTACCACCCAGTCGAGTCCCACACCCCGTTCACGCCACAACAGCACCCCCACCCTGCACGAGCTAATTCTGGAGCGCAGCCATCACATGCAGCAACAGGACACACCAGCAGCCGAGACGACGCCAGGAACGAGATCATGAGCCAGACCAAATCCTACACCGCTGTCCCTAACCTATCCGAACTGGACGTATTGGAGTGGGCGCAATCCATCCTCGAAGCACGCTTCAAACGCAGTAACTATCTGACCAACCCCTCGATGGTCAGGGGCTACCTTCAAGCCCAGCTGGCAACGGAGGAACGTGAGGTGTTCGCCCTCATCCTGCTAGACAGTCAGCATGGGGTGCTGGGCTTTGAAAAGCTTTTCTATGGCACTATCGAC
>LSQX01326504.1_pt1 | contig 11824 bp, 10 predicted proteins | sample 654561 | NCBI WGS metagenome assembly LSQX01 (sample SAMN04489861, study PRJNA283612) | anaerobic digester metagenome | isolation source: 4 biogas reactors fed with cattle manure at either 37C or 55C with and... | place: Denmark: Kongens Lyngby | collected 2014 | reverse complement strand
GGGGTTTGAAGGCACCGCCGCGCAGCATGGTTGCACCGGCAGCCTTTACACTTTGGGCAATGCCGCAAATTTGCTCTTCGGACTCAATGGAACAAGGGCCCGCTATAATCTGCATTTTGCCGCCCCCGACCTCTTCACCGTCAACATCAATGATTGAATTGACCGGGTGAAATTTACGGTTGACCTTCTTGTAGGGTTCTTGAACACGCTTTACATCTTCAACAATGCTCAAGGCCCTTATGAGATCCGCATCCACCACCGTGGTGTCGCCGATCAGGCCCATTACGGTTTGGCTGCTGCCCTCGGACATGTGAACACCGATGTTCATCCCCTTGAGCCAATCTTTTAAGTTTGCCAGTTGTTCCGCATCATGATCTTTTTTCAAAATTACTATCATTTGATTTTCCTCCCCTAAAAAATTCAATTAAAAAAGCCCCACAGCCGTTTGCTGCGGAGCATCTTTGCCTTGTAAATGACCTTTTAAGTCATAAGCGCTTCCCGTTTGCAGCAAAACCCGAACTGACCTTACCNNCAAAATAATAGGTAAAGCCAAAATAAAAAAAGTTTGCTGATTTGGGCTTGAGTGTCATCATAAATCCCCTCAAAATTAAAAGGTGCTTGAATTATTGCACATGAAAGCCGACTTGTCAAGCCCTTTTGCTAAAAAACTTTTGCACTTTAAAGCGTGATTGCATTTAAGCCTTCTTTACTTTTTGCTCTTTACCCCTTTCAAAAATTTGAGCCAGAGCAGGGACTGCACCTAAAAAATAACCTAAAACAAAGGCTGCGTATGTCAGGCAAGACAAGACCATGGGGAACATGAAGGTGTTGATTTTAGAGTTGCCGAAAACAAAATACCAAATAGGAGTTGCCCGAATCCAGTTATAGGGCAAATTAACCAGCATATAAAGCTGTGAAAAACGCGCGCGTTGGTAAAGGTAGGTTGCCAATAAGGTATAAAGCAAGGGGAAAACCGCAGGGAAGTGATTGAGAAGGGCATTTTCAGGCCTTTGGATGGGCGTTTTGCTCTTATAAGTTTTGCCCGAAGAATAAAGGAAAAACCGCGGTGTTACATATGAAAGGTAATAGTGGCGGGCATTTCTGTAATAAAGCCCGAAAAAGAAAAAGACCAAGACAGGCACCGCAGCGGCCAGATAGGAATAGAACAAAGGTTCTGACGCCTTGTCATACATATAAAAGTAAACCAAGCTGAATATAACAAAGGGAAAATATGCTATAAAAAGAAAAAAGTTAAAAAGAAAGATAACACTCAACTGTGTTTTTAAAAAATATGTCAGACCGGTTTTCAATAATTTCGCCCCCAATGCAGAGGAATAAAGGATAAAAATACAGCCTTATCTTGGCACAAAATTGTAGTATTGTCAATATTTTTGAATATCTTGAGTCGGCTCGTCCGCTTAATTTCCTTGTTTTAAGGGCAGAGTAAGTTTATAATTATAGGCAGGGTAACAAATTTTTATATTGAGGTGATTTTTTGGACCTTAAAGCTATGGTTAAAAGTTTGGAAAATTGTGACTGCGGGCGGGCACACGAAACCGATGTGCGGGCAGTCTATTGCGGCCCCAACATAACAGCCGAGGCAGGGCGTATTTTAAAGAGCGAAAACTTCCCCACTTCCCTGCTCCTGGTAGCCGACCAAAACACTTTAAGGGCATCCCGCGGGCTCCTGCCCGCACTGAGAGCTTCGGGCTTTCTTGTAAAGCAGCAAGTTTTTGAAGACATGCGCACGGCCGACATGGAAGATGTGGACTTGGTTGCCTCCTTGTCCGCAGGCCTTGACGCTATTCTTTCGGTGGGCAGCGGTTCATTAAACGATATCTGCCGCCTGGCTGCCTTTAAGGCCGACAAGGCCTTTGCCATTTATGCCACCGCCCCTTCCATGGACGGCTTTGCCTCGGATTCCGCCCCCATAACCACCGGTAATTTTAAATTTTCACACCCGGCCAAGCAACCGTCGGTGATTATGGCCGACACCAAGGTTTTAGCCGCTTCCCCCGCTGAGCTCAAGGCGGCCGGATTCGGTGACATGATAGGCAAATTTATAGGTTTGGCCGACTGGCGCATTTCAAACCTTTTGACCGGGGAGTATTATTGCCCCAAAATTGCCGCCTTAACAGAAGAAGCCTTGAGGCGTCTTCTACCGCTTGCCCATAAAGTTCAAGATAATGACGAAAAAACAGCGGGCGAAATTTTTGAAGCCCTGGTTCTCACCGGCCTGGCCATGGGCTTTGCCAAAAGCGTCCGCCCCGCTTCGGGTGCGGAGCATGTTATATCACATTTTTGGGAGGTAAAAAAACTGCAAGAAGGCAAACTGTCCGACTTTCACGGTAAAAAAGTGGGGCTTGCCACCCTGCTTCTCAATAAAATGTATCTTCAAGCTGCCGGGGTAAGTCAAATCAAGCCACAGCCCGAAAACCTTGACATGGATGAAATTTTAAGCGTCTACGGTGAGGGCCTTACCGACGATGTTATAAAAGCCAACACACCCTCTGTAACCCAAGGTATTACTCCCGAACTTTTATCCGAACACTGGGAGGATATCAGGAATATCTTGCTTAAAACCCTGCCGCCCCAAGATGAGCTTGTAAGGCTTATGCAGAGCGCCGGCCTGCCCCTTAGGGTGGAAGAAATCGCTGTGGACAGGGACTTGCGTGACAAGGCTATAAGGTACAGCCCCTTCATGCGCCAACGCTTGACCCTCTTGCGACTTTGGCCCATGTTAGGCTTTGAATATGGGATTGATTAATTCATACTATTATGCTATGCTTTGATAGAATCCTAATATGTTAAAGGGGTGCTTAATATGAACAAGTATTTACTTATGGCGATCGTGGCAGTTTTGGCCTTGGTGCTGGTCATGGGCTTGGCCGCCTGTTCCGGCAAAGCCGAGGTTAGAGATCCTTCGCAAACCGCCGCCGGTGTCGCCTATAAAAAAATCTCGGCCCAAGAAGCCAAGAGCCTGATTGACCAAGGTAACCTTATTTTGCTTGACACCAGAACCCAGGCCGAGTTTGACGCAGGCCATATCCCGGGCGCTATACTCTTGCCCGAATATGAAATTGCACAAAAGGCCGCCACACTTCTACCCGACAAGGACGCTAAAATTTTAGTCTACTGCCGCAGCGGCCGCCGAAGTGCCATAGCTGCCAAGGAACTCTTAGCAATGGGCTACACCGATGTGTCGGATTTTGGCGGCATAATAGATTGGCCCTATGATATTGTAACTTAAAGGAGTGTCAGGCATGAAAACCTTATTTGTATGTTATCCTCGCTGTTCAACCTGCCGCAAGGCAAGAAATTATCTTGAAGCCTTGGGTGAAGATTTTGAAGAGCGGGACATTAAGGAAGAAAATCCGACAGAAGAAGAGCTTCGCGCTTGGGTGGCTGAGAGCGGACTTCCCCTCAAACGCTTCTTTAACACCAGCGGCCAAATTTACAGGTCCCTGGGCCTGGCTAAAAAATTGCCCGACATGAGCGAAGATGAAATGTTTGCTCTTTTGGCCGATGACGGTATGCTGGTCAAGCGGCCCATTGCCGTGAAGGGCGATAAGGTTGTGGTGGCTTTTAAAGAAGAAGAGTGGGACCAAGTTTTTAAATAAGACTATAATATTTTCAGCCCCTTGCCTGGCGGCAGGGGGCTGATTTTTCTTTAAACTTGCACTATTTTCGCCTTCGCTTCTTCCCAAACAAATCCCTGTCCAAGAAAAGATAGAAGACCAGCATAACAATAAAGGCTATGGGGGCCAAGATGAATATTTGGTTGACCCCTTCAATGGTAAAGGGCAGGCCCGAATGTAAGAAAATATAGTCCGTGTTTTTAAGGCCTAAAAGCTTGGGCAGGTATTCGCTGTTAAACAAGTGGACAAAGAGACCCAGTATTGACAGAAAGTAACCTTTGAGGCGGGGTTTGTAATTTTCCGTAAAATATTCAAACACGGGTATAAAAATAATGCCCGCATGCTGCAAAATACTTTTTAAAATGGGGAAGTTCAGATATTGGTTGGTGAAGATTTCTTCCGGATAGACAAAGGTAATAAGCCCGCCTATAAAGGCAAAAACATAAAACATTTCTTTCAGGGTCTTGTTTTTACTCAAGGCAATAATAGGTACCAAGATGCCTGCTATATTGCAAGGGTAGAAGGGATAGAGTTCCTGCCAGCCCACTCCCCTTTTAATATAGATAATCCGCCAAAAAATTTCAAAGACCAGAAAAAACACGGAGGCCGTGAAGATAATAAGCCTTTGGGCTTTCTTGGGCATCCTCTTGCCGGCCAGTGAAAATACAATCAGGCTCAAGAGCAAGATAATAACAGCGGACAGATGAACTTTTCCGTAAGCAAAGTCGCCCACAACCCCGCCTTCGCCTGTCCAAAAATTAAAAGTCATAATTTTACCCCCTATCCTTGAATTTAACTTAATAATAAACCTTTTTGCCACCCTTTGTCAATCACAATCGTACAGGGCAAAGCGCCTTATATTTACGAGACCTTGGCATTCGGTTATCTTAAGGCGGACGGCATGGGCCTTAAGGGAATCAAAGCGTTCTATCCTTTTATGCCCTATACAGGTCCCTTGGCAAATCACCTGAAATTCACCGGCGATTTCTGCCTCTATAAGGTAGCCTCTCACCCTTTCACCCTTGCTTAAATCTTCCATGATTATGGCATGGTTGACGGTCTTGGCTTCTTCAAAATAAAAGCTGATTTCAAAACCTTCACCGCCGGCTTGGGCTATGGGCTTTTTAAACTTTTCACGCAAAGCCTTACCTAATTCGGCAAAGCGTTCAAAGTCCGCTTGCGGAACCAGCCCTCTGTCGTCTATAACCATACCTAAAAGCAGGTTGCTGTTGCGGCCGACGGAAGTATAGTATCTGTCCATAAGCTCATCCAATTCAAAAAGCATATGGTCTTGGCCCGACTTCCAAAACCAGCCGCCGCCGTTTGACTCGGGTTTTCTGTTGGGCATGTCACTTTCGGCCGGTGCCCAAAGCGCCCCTATCGGGTTGCCCGCACCGTGGGCTGCGCCCGGGTTTTCCACGCCCGTGTCGTCTTTTAAGATATCTGCCCTGCTCCAGCAGGGGTAGGGCGCGCGGCCGTCTTCATTGCCCACCCAGCGCACAAGGGAAGGGAAATCAGGCGGGCCTTGAAAGCAGACCGCATTGGGCTGGTGTTTTTTTAAGAGCGGGGTCAAATTCGGCCCGCCCTGCTCGGGCGGCAGGGCTCCGCCGTCAAACCAAATTTCAAAAAGCTCACCGTAATTTGACCAAAGTTCCGTAATTTGCTCAATAACAATCCTATTATAATTTTCTTGCTCACCGGGGTCGCCGGACAAAACCTTGCCGGGATTGTCAACTTTCAGGTAGCCGTTTGCCGATACCGAATAGTAGAGGCCGGGCCTTATATCATATTTTTTGCAAGACTCTATAAAGTCACCCACAATGTCCCCCTTGCCGTCTCGCCAGGGGGAATTTTTGACCGAATATTCGTGTGCTCGGGTCGGCCAGAGGCAAAAGCCCGTGCAGTGTTTGGCCACCAAGACGGCATATTGGGCCCCCATGGCGGCAGCCGTCTCAAGCCATTGGTCGGTATCAAGCTCGGTGGGATTAAAAATTTTAGGGTCAAGGGGGCTGTCAAAATTTTCACGCCACTCAAAGCCCGGGGCAAAAACCGGGATATCATAATGAATGAGCACGCCAAGCTCGGCGTCTGCCCAAGCAAGCTGTTGTTTTGTGGGTATGGGGTTTATGCTTATGCCACTACTCATATAATCCTCAATCACAGGCAAACCTTGCCTATTCACCGGGCACGGGGCCCAAATCGATTTGGTCGGTCAACTCCACACAAAGTTCTTCGGCCTTGTCAAGCTCAAAAATAATCAGCTCGTTTTGACCTTCTTTCAGTAAGGCTGCGGGGATATAAAGGGTTTTTTGGGGACCTGCCGGGGTCCAGTAGCGGCCCAAGTTAAAGCCGTTAATCCAAACTTGGCCCTTGGTCAATTGGTCGCAGCGCAAGAAGGTGTCTGCCGGTTCATCAACTTCAAAGTTACCCTTGAGGAAGACGGGGCCGTCGTACTTACCTGCCTCGCAGGGGGCAAATTCGATTTTTTCCGTGTTGTCCAGTTCCAAGTTATAGGTTTCCCAACCGAATTGCTTTTGGCCGTCAACGGTAACATAGTCGGTAATACCCTTGAAATCCTTCATATATTGGCCAAAGTTTACACGACCCATGTTTTCGACTAAAATTTCAAGCTTGGTATCACCGTCTTCAAAAACATAGTCGACCTGCCTGTCTTCGTCTTCATCGTTGCGGTAAATTATGCCCTCGCGCTTTCCGTCTAAAAAGACATGGGCGCGGTCGTGAACATCAAAAAGTTCAACTATGGCCTTACCCATGGGCCTTACCTTGCTGCGGTAGAGGATGAAGCCGTAGTTTTGTGAAAAATATTCCATGGGCTTGATGGCCGCCGTCACTTTGGGTTCACCCGCCAAGTTTTCAACCTGTGAGAAAAATTCGGCGCAGTGGGTCAATTCAACCTTGCCGAAGGCCGTGGTTTTGGGTGGCTCGGGTAACTCTAAAGCAGGCAGGGGGCCTATGTATTTTTCAATCAAATCACGAAGGACAAAATATTTTTTAGTCGGATTCCCCTGTTCGTCCAAACCGCAGTCATAGTCATAGCTTGTAATGTCCGGCTGGTAGAAGGTGCCCAAGGTATTGGCCCCGTTCATGTAACCGAAAGTGGTACCGCCGTGGAACATATAAAGGTTGAAAGAAGCCCCCATCTTAAGCAGGCCTTCGGCACCCAGGGCAAAATTCTTAAGAGCCTGCTCGCCCGCATGGTGGTGTTCGCCCCAGTGGTCGAACCAGCCCATCCAGAACTCACCGCACATTATGTGCTTATCGGGCTGCATGGCCAGGAGGTTGTCAAAGGTATTGGTCGGGTCGGTGTTTACAAAGTTTATAACCTTATAAACATCGGGCAGGGTGCCGCCCGTCAAATGCATGCGGGACTCACCGTCGGAAGTGAAGAGGGGCACATCAATGCCGTTTTTGATCATTTCTTCTTGCAAAAAGCGCAGGTAGCGCGAATCGTTACCGTAGGTACCGTACTCATTTTCAATCTGCATCATAAGCACGGGGCCGCCCTTGGTGCATTGGTATTTAACCAAACGCGGTAAAAGTTCTTTAAAGTAAGCGCTGATTTTGCCCATGTAATATTCGTCATAGCAGCGCAGTTCGATGCTTTCGTTTTTCAAAAGCCAGGCCGGGAAGCCGCCGAATTCCCATTCGGCACAGATATAGGGGGAAGGCCTGACTATAACATGCAAGCCCACCTTGGCGGCGGTTTCGATAAAACGCTCAATATCGCATAGACCTTCAAAGTTAAACTCACCTTCACGCGGTTCGTGCATATTCCAAGGCACATAGGTTTCAACCGTGTTGAGGCCCACTTGCTTGATTTTGATCAGCCTGTCTTCCCAATATTCGGGCAGGGTTCTAAAATAATGCATAGCACCGGAGAGCACCTTTAAGGGTTGCCCGTCCAAGAAAAAAGAATCTTTTCCGATTTCAAATTTTGCCATGTTTTTACCTCACTGTTTTATTTTTGTTTAGATGGTCACATCAACCGCCCGGGTCAAGTCCCCTTCACCCAGGGCGGATTTTATCGCATTAAAGTCATCGGCTATGGATTTTACAAAGACGCTGATATCAGAGCTCCAAATCACAATACCCATGCCCTTTTTTGCCCATTGGATTTGCTTGTCTATCCCGCCGGAATAGTGGTTGCCTATCCCCTTCTTGTGGCGGTTGCAGGCGTCAATTATTTTTTCAACATACTCTTCAAATTCGGGGTTGTCATATTCTTCCGGTATCCCCATGTTAATAGACAAATCGTGGGGGCCTATGAAAACGGCATCAACTTCCGGCAGGCTCAAGAGTTCGTCCAACCTGTCAACGGCTACCTTACTTTCAATGTTTAAGATTAAAAGATTACCCTTGTTGTAGTCTGCCAAATAATCCTTTTCCTTTTGGCTGAGCTCTTCCTCGCCGTCCAAAACCCTGCGCAAACGCTCACCCTTGAGCGGCCTGTATTTTACAGCCCCGATCAAGGTCTTAATTTCTTCCACCGATTCAAGGTAGGGCGAAACTATACCCACGGCCCCGTCTTCAATGGCTGCAAAGGCCTCATAGGCACAGCAGAAGGGAATGCGGACTATGGGGGCTAAATTTTGGGCCTTGAAGCTCTCACACATGAAGGCTCTGGTAGAACGGTCGATGGGCGCATGTTCGGAGTCTATAAAGACAAAGTCCACACCCGTGTTTTTAACCTGCCCCACCCACTTGGGCGAGGTGGACATAACCAAGGTTCCGTAAACTCGGCTGTTGTTTTCAAAGGCCTTCTTCAGCTCAAACTGATCCATAAACAAGCCCCCCTATTTTATAAATTAATCGATACAAGGTTAGCATAAAAACACTGCCTTTGCAATAAAAAACGGGCACAAGATAAGCCCCCTCTTGCCCTTGAATAAAAAACATGCAAGCGTTACAATATTTACAGTTGAAAAAGAAAGGTTGGGTAACTTTGCAAGAAAATATGTCAGATTTTTCCAAGGCTTTTTTATTGCTTGATAAAAACCCTCCCGCTTTGGTTCTCAAGGCGGCCGAGATTTTAAAGCAAAGGGTTTTTGAAAACACAGGCTTGGCGCTTGACCTTTTAAGGGAAAGGCCCGCCGACCCCGCCCCCTATATTTACCTGGGGCTTGGCCTTGATGCCTGCCCGGCCCTAAAGCCTGCCCTTGAAGCCCTTGAAAAACCCGCCGCCGAAGGTTACCGTATAGCCCTTGACGGCAGCCAAGAACCCTATGCCTGCGCCCTAATCGGGGCCGACGAGCGTGGGGTTCTTTTTGCCATGGGTAAGCTTTTGCGCTTGATGAGTTTCGGGCAAGGCAGCTTGGAACTGCCGGCTCGGCTTAATATCAGCCAAAGCCCGGCATCCGCATTTCGCGGCCACCAGTTGGCTTACAGGCCCAAAACCAATGCCTATGACGCCTGGACACCTGAAATCTATGACCGCTATATTCAAGACCTGGCCATCTTCGGCAATAATATAGTTGAAATTTTGCCCCCCGGCACTGATGATGACGATACTAACATCCTAATGAAATATGAACCCTTGGACATGATGCAAAGGCTGTCAAAAATTATTCATTCCTACGGCATGGATGTCAGCGTCTGGTACCCCAACATGTTCCCGGAAGATATTGACGAAAAGGGGCTTTTGGAAGAGGATGAAAAACGCCGTCGGGTCTTTTCAAGTTTGGGCCATATAGACCACATCTTTATCCCGGGCGGTGACCCGGGCCGGCTCTTCCCCAAAAAGCTTTTTGAAACGGCAGAGCGTTTTATTAAAATCGCAAGGGAATATCATCCCCGGGTCAAGCTCTGGATTTCCCCCCAGTCCCGCTACCCAAGCCGGGCCTGGAGCAATGAATTCTTTGCCCAAGTTGCCCAAGAACCCAATTGGTTGGACGGGGTCTGTTTTGCCCCCTGGACCCGTGACGACATAAAAACCCTGCGGGCAAACACGCCCGAGCGCTATGCCCTGCGCAATTACCCCGACATGTGCCACAGCCTGCGCTGCCAATACCCCGTCCCCAAATGGAATATCTACCAGGCCTTCACCCTGGGCCGTGAATTTGTAAACCCCCGCCCCCTGGATCAAAAAAACATCCATAATATATTCAAAAAATATAATGACGGTTCCGTCTGCTATTCCGAAGGGATCAATGACGACCTTAATAAGTTTATTTGGCTGGACCAAGAATGGGACCCCGAAACCAAGGCCTCCCAAACCCTCAAGGACTACGCCCGTGTCTTCATAAGTTGCCAATATGAAGATGAAATAGCCCGCGGCCTTTTGATGTTGGAAGAAAACTTGCGGGGTGATTTTAAAACCAACCCTTCAATCAAGAAGGCCTATGAGCTTTGGCTGGGCTTGGAAGAAGATTTGGGCGAAAAAATCAAAAACAATTACCGCTTCAAGCTCCACTTACTGCGGGCCCTCTATGATTATTACCAACAAGGCCGGCTACCCCTTGAAGAAGCAAGGGAAGAGGAAGCCCTGGCCTTCTTGAAAAACACGGACTTATCCTTGGAAGAGCAAGTAAAGGCCGCCCGTGAAGTTTTATTAAGCGCCAAAAACAAGAGCCACCTACCCCAACTTGCGGCAAAAATAAACAAGCTGGCGGACGAGCTTTTTGAGCTTATAGGTGCCCAACTGACCGTCAGCCGCCACCATGCGGCATCATTTGACCGCGGGGCCTTTGTGGAAGCACTTGAAATCCCCCTCAATGACAGGCGCTACATTTTGGCACAATTAGAAAAAGCCATGGAGCTGCCGACCAAGGACGAAGCGGAAAAATATATAAAAGATAAAATTTTAGAAAGAACCGACCCCTATGAAGGCGGTTTTTATGACAATTTCGGAACCCTCGAAAGTTTTGACCGCCTTGAAAACCATGACAACTATTTTGATGACCCCGGCTTTTTTAAAACACCCCTTGCGGCCTATATCATGCCCACACCCCATGACCAAGACGATTGGCGCAATGTCCCCCTGGCCTGGCGCCACGGTGTTTCCATCCTTTACCAAGAGCCGCTCATAATCCGCTATGAGGGCCTGGACCCTGAAAAATCCTATAGCATCTACACTGTTTACGCCCCTTATAGGCCCATCCGTGTGCGCCTGCATGCCGGGGAAAAGGCTCAAGTAAAAATCCACGATGAAGTGTTTGTTGAAAAGGAATTTGTATCGGTCACCAATGACCTGCCCCCTGCCGCCTATACAGACGGCAAGCTCAAACTAACCTTCACCGTCCCCGACGGTGACAGGGGCCCCAATGTTTCGGAAATTCTTATCAGAAAAAAATATAAATCTATTGTTTGGAAGGGATGTTGATTTTATGAAAAGGTTTCTATCGCTTCTTCTGGCCTTCTGCCTCCCTCTCACGCTTGTTGCCCCCGCCACGGCCCTGACCGCCGACAGCCCCGCCCTTTTGCAGGTTTACGGCAACAATATGCTTTTTGCGGCCGACAAGCCTATTATCCTTGCCGGCTATTCAAGCCCCGGCAAAAAGATCAGCGCCAAGCTCAAGCTCAATGGAAACCTTGTAAGAAGCGGGGAAGTCACTGTCCCCGTCGACGGCCTTTTCATCTTGGAAATGGAAAGCCTGCCGGGTTCCTACAACGAATATGATCTTTTTCTTTATGAAAACGGCCTGGAATTCGAGCACTTGACCGGTGTGGTTTTCGGCGCCCTCTGGCTGGCAAGCGGGCAATCCAACATGCAGTATAGCTTGAGCGCTACTTATGAAGGTTATGCCCTTTCCAAAACAGGCGGTCAAGATGACTTCATCCGTGCCCTTCAGGTCCCCTCCTTCCCCAAGTATCAAGGTTCGGCCGAACTCTTACCCTACCGGGCCCTTGAAGATATTGAAGACGCCTTCTGGTGCAAGGGCACCCAAACAGACAGCATTTTGGGCATCAGTGCCGTGGCCTATTCCTTTGCAGAAGTTTTACGCCAAGAGTTGGACATGCCCGTGGGTATCCTCAATTCTTCCCTGGGCGGCTCTTCCATCTTTTCCTGGCTTTCGCGGGAGGCTCTGGAATCAAAGCCGACCCTGATCAGGCACCTCAAAGGCAGGAATCGCTACATAAAAGAGGCCGATTGGTATAACCGTGAATTTAACCCCTATGTTGACATGACCGCAAACTTTAATAAAAAAAGGCTCTATACTAAATGTTGG
>LSQX01405434.1_pt1 | contig 11826 bp, 10 predicted proteins | sample 654561 | NCBI WGS metagenome assembly LSQX01 (sample SAMN04489861, study PRJNA283612) | anaerobic digester metagenome | isolation source: 4 biogas reactors fed with cattle manure at either 37C or 55C with and... | place: Denmark: Kongens Lyngby | collected 2014 | reverse complement strand
TTGCACATACACGCTGTGTCTTGCTCCATGTCGCCATGATGGTGCCTCCTTAACCCTCAGTCGATGCAGCCGCTTCACTCGGGTCAAACTTCGCTATCCTTAGCTCTTGTTTGAAGCGAGAAACTACCTCTTCGGGCGTTATCTCTCTATTCGGATCTTCCTTAAGCAGATAGTATAGAGCAGTCGAGTATGCAGTGCCAAAGGTAGTCGTAACTCCCGATGCGACTCCAGCATTTATAACACCTCCCACAACTGACCCCGCGCCAGGGATTAGTTTTATGAGTTCTCCGGCCAATGCTCTGCCGCCAGCTGTAGCTAAGACGGTGCCAATCGTACTTGAAACGACTGTGCCCAGCATAACTTTGTCCATAGGCAGGCCATAGGCCACGCTAATGCGGGCTAACATAGCAACTTGAATTGGTATGAGACCTATGGCCTGTGCAAATGGGACAGGCGTAGCCGCATTGGAACCCCTCTCTCGGATCTGTTGCAAAAGTTTTGCAGATACTCACCCAGCTCTCTGACGTGTATGTCTTGTCCAACTATTCAGTCGCCCTGGCACTCTGGATGGTTTCCTATAGCTTGTGCTCGGCTAATGGCCCTATGTGTGCAAGTGCTTGTGCCGCAGCTTTCTCGAAACTTGGTAGGGGAAGACATTCTATCCCCAGGGCGTGGAAGTAACCAACATCCCTAAGGGCTCCAATAACGCTAGAAAAGTCGATGTGACCCCACCCTGGAGCCCTACGATTACTATCTGCCAAATGAACATGCACAAGCCTATCTCCAGCAGCGTGAATCGCATCTACCAGCGATCGCTCCTCGATGTTCATATGAAAAGTGTCAAGATGAACACCAATTGAATGACTATCTACTCTATCAAGGAAAGCAATCACTTCTTGCGCTGTATTGAGGAAATTCGTCTCATACCTATTGATGGCCTCTAGCGCCAATATGACTCCTTGAGAGGCAGCGTAATCACAACAGTCCTGCAATCTATTTACGACCTGATTCCGAACATTTTCCTGTTCTGCGCTCTCCGTAGGCAATAAGCCTCTTATGGTTCCGATGATCACTTTCGCCCCCAAAAGTTTACCCAAGTCTATTTGATCCCTAATACGTTGAACAGCCTCGGCGATCACCGATGGATTTTCCGATGTTAATTCTAGTCCATCATCCACATAAGCCTGGCCAGTCCCTAGTGTAGAAACCCTCACTCCCGCGCGCCGAGCAACATCCCTCAGCGAATTTCCGTCAACTTGCCTAGGATCGCGAATATGTAATTCTACGGCACTAAACCCAAGCCTGCCAGCTCGCTCAATTTCCTGGGCAATATTGCCTTGGAATAGAATTGGAGCAAACCCGGACCCCCCCACAGTAATTGTTGCTGCAATATCCATTATTCTCGCTCCCTTCCACCTTGTCAAAGTCCACTCATTCAGTTGGCGTTACCGAGCCAAGGAATATAATCCTCAATCTACAGTCTCGAAGAACCAGTCCTAGCCTAGGACAACTGCAACGAACAGAACCCTTAGATCCCAAATCTGCAATCCAATCGTCTAGCGAACGAGCCCCTAATCACCGAAAGAACCGCCGCACCAGTCGTATATCGTTAATGCGTATACCTTGACAGCGAAAAGCAGATCAGCAACGCTTATATATTCATCTATGCCATGTGCAAGGCTAAGTTTACCTGGACCAAGTATGATTCCAGGTATACCTCCATGATTTGTATATAAGTATAAATCTCCGCTTGTGCCGCACTCCAGCTGTGCGCGTTCTCCCGTAATCATCGAAATATTACGCTCAACGGTTTTGCACAAGGGATGATCACCGGGTATTTCCGTTCCTTCCAAAAATCTCCCTAGACGCTGTACCTTAGGCTCAGCGGGAAGGGGCCATTCTGCCCTTTTGGTGATTTCTGCAGCAAACTGTAGCGTTTCATTTTCAAGCTCGCTCCACACCTCACCGGGGGCGACAGCGAGCCACGCTATTACTTCGCACAACCGTGGGATGGACGCCCCACCAAGATCAGCCCCTGCCATGATCGCCCGTGTCAATAAAGGTAAGGGGATACGCTTTTTGGCCAACAGAGGATGGGATCTGACACGTTGGTTCCTTTCCGCCCGCCAATCGGACAATGCCTGGTGTAGTAATGCAGCTCCGTCAATGGGATTTATGGATTTCCATTGTTCTGTACCGTGTGCGGGTATCCCCTCCATTGTAAAAGATATACTTACACACCCGAAGGTGCTGGGGCAAACAGCCATATCAGATGGCTCTACTGAAATGACACCGTCGGCAGAATACCCGCGTAGAATGGTTGCTAACGTGCCGTTACCCCCACCAAATTCCTCGTCGACGACGCTCTGTAGTGTCAAATCACCATCTAGAACAACCCCCAGATTCTTGAGAATTCTTGTAGCCATGATCATAGCAGACATTGGCCCTTTGTTGTCTACTGCACCACGAGCAAATATCCGTCCTTCGTCATCAAGCTCTGCTCCCCAAGGATTGTGGGACCATGCTTGCGGATCGCCGGGCGGGACGACATCCATGTGTGCTGCCATGATGAGAGACCGCCCATTCCCCAAGCCCGTGCCTGCCCATCGTGCCACAACATTCGGTCTGCCGGAGTACTCATGCGCAATCGAGCTACTCCCCGTCGGATGGTAGGCCTCATGTTCATACAAACCTTCAATCTCATCTGGCTGAAACACATCTACGTTCAGCTCCAAATTACGAAATTCATTAAGTACGTATTCTTGACCAAGTGCCTCATCCCCGGTAGGAGGTATATTTTGCGTAGGTATTCTTAATAGCTCCCGCGTAAATTCTATTATGCTGTCTGTACTGTTGTCAACGGCCTCCACAATACGTTGATGAGCAGTCGCATTTAACTCTCTTCCCAATTTCCATCCTTCTTTCTACAATGCAAATTCCGCTGCATAGCACTCTAATTTATCTTTCGTTTCCACGAATTTCTGTGACAACCCTGGCATATTTTCCAGATCGACTCCATAGAACCCGTTGAAACCGATTTGCTTTAGGCTTAAGAATACGGATCGCCAATCAATATTCCCATTACCCATCTCAAAATGGTTGTTGACTCTACCATTATTATCGGCCACATGAACATAACGAACCAGATCGCCCAATTTGTGCACCGAAAGAGGCAACAACTCCTTCTGCGCGTGCTGGTGAGCGCAGTCGAGTATGACTCCAAAATGTTCGTCATCAATTGCCTCACCTAAGCGTAAAAGCGCTTCTGAGTTGGATGTAACTTCTCCCACACGAGGTTCAACTAAAAGGCACATACCATTGGCCTTAGCTATTTCCGTACATCGCGCCACTGCCTCAACAAAGTGATCCCAGAATGATCCCCAAGAAAAATCATCAGGCACACGCACATACGTGTCGTCACCGAAAACAAGCTCTGATGTCAATGGTGATCCCTTAATAATCTCGAGCGGCGGAAAAAAACTGTCAATCCATATGTTCGGGGAACCTATTATTGCTGCTGCCTCGACCCCTCTTTTGAACCACTCGAAGGCTTTGTCCTGTAACTTTTTATTCATGCTGATAATATCCGGAAGAAGGACTGCAAAATTGGATACCTTAACACCGGCTTTATCGCACGTCTTCTTAATATCCTGTACACTGCCAATTACTTGTGCTAAGTTCTCGTATCCAAAACCCTCAAGCTCGATGTAATCAAAGCCCAGTTCCCGCATTTCATTTATAGCCTTATATGTATTTTCAAGGCTAGGAGGATAACCGTACTTACCTATGGCGTACATCCAACAACATGATATCTTCATTCCTCAACACTCCTCGCTCATTATAATGAGTAATTTCTTCTAAAACTTGAGTCCTTGCAACGCGATCCCCTCAACGAGGTAACGCCTCATCAAGAGAAACAGTATGATCACCGGAATGATCGTTGCACTAGCTGCTGCGGTCATAAAGCCATATTCGACCGTATAACGTTGTTGAAACATCGCTATGCCTAGTTCAACAACAAATTTCCTAGATGAATTGGTTATCATTAAGGGCCAGATAAACTGTCCCCATGCACTTGTAAACGCAAAAATGGCTAGACTCGACAAGGCGGGAGAATACATTGGCAATACGACTCTCCAATAGATTCCCCATTCGGAACACCCATCAATTCGCGCCGCGTACATTAGATCATCAGGAAGATTACTAATAGTCTGGCGCATCAAGAACACTCCAAAACTCATAATCAGCCAAGGAAAGAGTATACCCTGATACGTGTCGATCCATCGCAGTTTCATTGCCCCGAGATAAAGTGGAATCATATACGTTTCAAAGGGCATCATCATCGTGGCAAGAAAAGCCGTAAATAAGAGATTCCGCCCCTTAAATTTGTACTTCGCAAAAACAAAACCCGCTAGGGAAGATGTAAATAAAACGGAAATAGTTGAGGTTGTAGCCAACAACAAACTGTTTAAGAAGTACCGCAATATTTCCGTATTTACGAAGACGTGCACATAGTTTTCTAGTGTGAGATTCTTGGTAAATATCTTGGGTGGCATAGAGAGTACTTCCGAAGGATGTTTTAGTGAAGTTGACACCATCCACACAAATGGAAAAAGCATGACTAAAGCTAGAACCCATAGGGAGAGATTCAAACAAAGCGTTTTTGCATGCTGCCTACCTGATTGTCTTCTCATATACTCTTTTCCTCCCACATCATTCACTTGAAGGCATGATTCTAAATTGCAGAAAAGTCAGGCCCAGGATGATAGCAAACAGAATCACCGCTTCAGCGGCCGCTGTTCCCATCTGATAAAAACGGAAGCCTTTTTCAAACATATCATAAACTAATACGCGCAAGGTGTTTCCAGGGGAACCTTGTTCACCGGCGGTCATTACATACACCTGCGTAAAAATCATGAGTGAGTTTATTGTTGACATTACCGTGACAAAGAGTGTTATCGGCTTTAGAAGTGGTAAAGTAATCTGTCGAAAAGATTGATAACCCGTTGCGCCATCAATTTCGGCTGCCTCGTAGAACGTCTTTGGAATATCCTTAAGCCCTACTAAAAATATCACCATGTAATACCCAACTGTCTTCCAAATCGTCATTACAATTATCGAGAACAAAGAAAGATGTCTATATATTAACCAAGCCCGAGGTGACATTCCAAACAAAGATAGCAGGTAGTTTAGAATACCCAAGGAGGGATCATATATCCACTTCCAAACGATAGAGACCGGAACCATAGATACAACTACCGGCAAAAAGAAGATACCCTGGAGAACCGAGTTCCCCCAGACTCTTTTCGAATTAAGCGCCAAAGCAAGACCCAAGGCCAGAATAATGCACGGTACGGAGCATCCAACTGCAAATATTGCTGTGTTTCCAAGGGCAACCCAAAAGTCCTGGTCGTGAAAGAGACGAACATAATTTCCTAATCCCACGAAGCTTGATGGAGAGATTAAATCCCATTTTTGAAAACTAAGGACAAACGTCGCGCCCATAGGTATAATCCTAAGAATAGCGTATAGAATCACTATCGGCCCCAATGCCGTAAAGACGAACATTCCGGTTGACATCTGTCTCTTCATCTGTACTCTGGTTCCATGTGCATTGGCCCTACCCATTCCAATACCCCCTTCGATAGGGCTAGTGGATTCAGGCCACTAGCCCTGGTCTATACAACCACATTGTAGTCTAATCTCTACTTTTCGCCATACAGTCCATGATCTTTAAGAATCTGATCTGTCTCTTTCGCCGCGTCCTCAATAACCTTGGCTATTCCTTCCGGGTTGTCAAGTAACCCTGGATCTAAGAAAGCCTGTGTAAGCCTGGAAGCAAGCTTGGTGAGGATCTCATCCGATGGAGGTATAGATGAAAAAGGCACAAATAGATAACCTTCTGGAACTTCCATCGCTCCTCGGAACTGCGGATGCACATCGTATACGTCCGTAAAGTCCAGATCTCTGCGCGCTGGCAACCATCCCGCATCCAACATGAGACTCTTTGCATATTCACCTCTCATCAAGTACTCTACGAAATCCCACGCTGCTTCAGAATTTTTCGACGCTTTGGGCACATGAAGATTAGCTGTAATGACCGTGGTTGCCCTTTGGATTTCACCAGGCATAGGTGCTGTATCGTACTCAACCCCAGGAGCATGGCTCTGCATATACCCAATCACCCATGCTTCTCTATGAAACATGGCTGTATTTTCTAAAGCAAATGCTTCAGAATCATGTTTCACGTTAAAACTATCCACTTTATACTTGTACAATGCATCAATGTAGTACTTAAGCGCCTTGCGTCCTGCCTCATTGTCATAGCCATTATGGTATTTACCATCCTCGGTTTTGGTGAGAACTTCCCCGCCATAGGCTATAAGATACGGAACCCACTTATGGGCTACACCACTGCCAGCCCCCGCAATCCGTAAGGCAATACCACTACGCTCAACGTTACCATTTGCGTCGTACTTGGTGAGCTTCTTCGCCTGCTCCATAAGCTCATCGATTGTCTCAGGGGGTCCACTCAAACCAGCCTCTTCAAACATTGTTTTGTTGTAATAAAGGAACTGTTGGCCAACAAACCACGGCATACCATAGATTTTGCCATCAATACTGACCAGTTCCATGTATTCTGGAGGCAGTATACTGGTAGCCATCCTGCCTAGGTTCTCGGGCATTTCATCAAATAGGCCTGCCGAAATGTATCTCATGGCAGGCATGTGATCCAGTTCAACAATGTCTGCACTTGTACCTGTAGGAACAGCCACAGCTACTTTTCTTTCCAACTCTCGCACATCCATGGACATGGCATTGATTTTTATGTTAGGATTTTCCCTCTCATAATCCTCAATTGCCTTTTGAAGCGTTGGCATTACCTCGGCATATCCAACCCACACATTCAGTTCTATAGGTGCTGAAAACACCATGGCCGATCCTAGCCCCAAAATCAACAACAATACACTCAAAACCCCAACACATCGTTTCACTAACAAGCACCTCCTGATTTTTAATACATAGTCTACTGTCCGATAAAAATCGGAGTCACACCGTCTACACCTCCTAACACCAATGTTTGTTGATGCAAATATCGAGAGAAATTACCACTCGATCAATCCTTATGCAATCCTTTTGGACGTTTCCAATCCCCCAATGCAAATAACTGGTCGATGACCATCGCGTAGACGCCCATGGAAACAGGATCTGTCGTCATAGAAGACTCCCTAATTCTGACGCGTTCCGCTAGATCAGTAAGGATGGTTTGCCCTACAGTATCCACTACAGCATTTATGAACGAGTTGCCCGTTTTTGATAAAGGTCCTCCCAATATTACGGCCTCCGGTTCAAATAGGTTAATTAGGGTAGCAACACCAATCCCCACCATGCGGCCCACATGCCCCAGTATTTTCTGCACCTCTGGATGGTTGGCTATTGGTGAGCCAATCACATCCTCAATTCTAAGTTCCTCGGCACGGATCCCGATCGATCGAAAAACCTCGTCAGGAAGTTCCATTATTCTTTTCATAACGGTACCCGTTCCACACAAAGCCTCAAAACAGCCATGACGTCCGCATACGCACAACGGAGCATCCCCTGATAAAATGGGAATGTGCCCCACCTCCCCGCCATAGCCAGAGGATCCCCTAAAGATCTGATCAGCAATAATGATGCCGGCACCCACCCCTGAAGCCAGGTTAAGGTAAATGAGATTTGAGCATCCACGCCCGTTCCCATAAACCCTCTCCGCCACCGCCGCGGCGCTGGCGTTTTTTTCCACATAGATCGGTATGCCGTCGAGAGCAGTGGCTAGCATTCTTCCAAGTGGCACGTTGTGCCAACCTAGGCTAGTAGAATGCACAAACCCATTTTCATGGTCAACGATCCCCGAAGTAGCAACGCCGCACTTTAACACTGCATCTTTACTGACCCCTGTGGTGCAAAGGAGTGATTCAAAACTTGCTACAATGGATCTAACCACATCCTCCGGAGACGACGAATGGAAGGTTATCAGGGTTGATCCCTCAACATTACTGTCTAAATCTAACAAAGAGGCCTCAATTTCCCCCCGACGCAGATGTAAAACAAAGATAAAACCTACCCGAGCATTGAGCTCCAAGATCGCGGGTCGTCTACCTCCGCTTGACTCCCCGCGCCCGGTCTCCCGCACTACGCTGGTTCTTAATAGCTCATTCACTATTCCCGTAATAGTTGGCAATGCCAGACCGCTCGCTTGGGCTAATTGATTCCGGGACACCGGGCCCAACTCCCGAATCAAGTCTCGCACCACTAGTCTATTAATGCTTTTAATCTCCTGTTGGCTGATCCCCTTACGAATAGACTTCACTTGCTATAAATCCTCCTAGCTTACATTCACTGATTCTTTTAATGTTTCGTGTCACGAGCACCAATCATTGGAAAGGTCTCCGCCCCATAGGGCAATACGGAGAATGTAGCCCCATTGCCATACCTAGTCAGCATTCCATTTATGGCAGCTTGGCACGATGGGAAGTGTTCAAATTGGGCATCATGAGCCTGTTCCCTTGTAATCCCTCCAGTCACAAGGGCAATACGTATCCGTTTGCGGATTCTTGCAACAGTAGCCGCGACCGCTGCTGTCAGAGCAGTATCACCTGATTTTTGACTATATTCGCCCAGCAATAAATCAATATCGTCTTCACCCATCAATTTCATAAAATCTTCGTGCGGCCCTATCCCCTCGGGGCAAGCAGCGAGGAGCACAAGGGTTCCCCCATCGCGAACCATCAGGTCACCCACCAAGACACCCTTCGATGCCTGCCAAAAGTCAGCATCTGCAGGGTGCGTGCTGACTACTGCAACATCCGTTCGCTGTCTTGTTGTGACGCCAAAAACCTCTTTCGCTAAAACAACCCCCTGTCGGTGGGCTTTGACATAGTGCCCAGCAACCATTCCGTATAGCTGCCCCCGGGGGGTAGTGATAGCATTCACAATAAAATGTAGACCAACGGTATCTACCCATTGTTCCATTTGAAGCCTAACGGGACTCTCGTCCATTCCAAACATGTTGTAACCTACTTTTCCGTGGAGAAGGTGATACTGGGCTACAGTGCTTTCACCTGTTACTCCAGGATATATTATCTTTCCACCTCCCGACCAGCCAACTGCAGGATGTGGCAAAATACCTCCCAGCCCAATACGAATATCGCCAGCGATCACCCGTCTATCGACAAGAACACGAACTTTACCTGGTGCCTCTCCTAGATCCACTAATTGTCTTTCATCCCTGAATTCAGAGTTATGAACAGCAACTCTAGACAGGATGTCTTCACCGATTTTTTCAACCATTTCAGACTTTGTCATGGGGCGGTGACTGCCCAACGCCATAATGATGGAAATGTCATTGTCTGAAACCCCGGCTGAATTAAGGCGTCGCATGATATGGGGTAAAATTTTCTTGGTCGGCGTGGGTCTAGTAATATCGTCACAAATGATTACTATGCGCTGCCCACTTTGTACAAGCTGCTCGAGCCTAGGGCTGCCAATTGGATTGTCAAGAGCACTTTGTATGATGTCAAGCCCATTACCTACTGCCACCTCATTAGGTACTAGTACTTTCGTGACATTCTGTGTTGGAATTTCAGCCGATAGTAAACCAGTACCATAGGGTATATCAAAATGTGTCGCCCGATCCTTAACACAATATGTAAATTCCATATAAAACTCCCCCTCAATCCCGCATACTCGTAACAATAGTTACTTCATACAATATGATAAGTAAGTTCCACGGAAACCCAACAATTCCTCCCTATTAACAAAATATCTTTTCATACTAGCATTAGACAGACTAACAACGACACCAGTTTTTTTCCCAACAATTGACTCCACTGCGAAAAAGGGTCTATGCTTCGCCAATATCTCAATTTAGACGTTTTTTACAGCGGTCTTCTTAAACTCAGCACCAAAAGGCGCCATTATGGGCGTGGATCTAGCTAGGAGCTAGCTGCAATCCCCCCATCTCCTCTCTTTACCCTGCTGCGGGAATGGGTAATAGCCCCTTCCTGCGCTTTCGTTCTTCATCCTGAAGGGAGCGCCGCTTTTCGCCACTACACCATCTGAAAAACTGTCTAACGTTGCGACCGATGACGATAAAGCCAAACAGGACACCTATTCTGTTATGGCCGCGCACCCGGAGTTTTTCACCCCCTTGGTCATGCTTGACGCAGGAGATGGTGCCTTCAATGGCCGCTCTTTTGCTTGTGTTTTCCTTGTGTTGCTGTTTGTCGTTAAGCTGTTCTCTGGTTTCAGCTGCAATCCGTTTTTTCTTAGTGATTGTCAAACTGTGGGCGTTACTGTTAGGCGAGGTGGGACATCGATCTCTATCTGGGCAAGCTTTACAGGTTTCTAAGTCAAAATGAACTAAAATGGAACCCTTCTCTTTATCGTGAATCGAAAAGTCACTGGGGTGACCAGCGGGGCAATGGGTTACTGTGTCTCCGTCAAAGGTGAATTCGCTAATAGGGATTTTCTTCGTCTCTCTTCCTGTCATGTTCGTGTAGTGCATTGAAACGTCATTCTCAGCAGCAATCTCATAAACAGATTCTCCAGAGTAACCGCCATCAACATAAAGATCCTCGAGGCCATGTTGTTCCGTCAAATGGGGCAGTGCCTCCTTAGCCATTGTGGTGTCCGAGGCAGTGTTCGGTTCCACAATGTAGTCGGTTACAATTTGAACAGGATTCTCATCAGCGCAGGTTTCAGTTATGTTGGCCACATAACCCACATACACCTTATCGCCCTTCACGCGGCAGGTGGCGTCTTCATCGTAAGCCGAACGAAGGTGGTGAGATGTTGTACCCTTCTCATGTTCTTTGGCTTTCCAGGAGCTAGATTCTTCATCGTACTCGGCTTGTTCTGCGAAAAAACGAGCCAGCACCTTAATCTCACGTTCCTCCTGCAATTTTTCATGTTGAGCGACTATGTTAAGTAGCGTTGCGCACAATCCGAGCATCTCTTGTAGACGACTGGGTACTTCGCGGGATTTCACCTTGTAAAGCAAGTTGTTCTTAAAGGATGGTTCAAGTACCTCCAGAAGCTCCGGTGTAAGCAGATCCACCGGACAGGCTTTTAACGCTTGTTTCAAAACGTCAAAGCTCAAGGCAAGGCGACCAGCCCGGCGAATGTTGCTCATGAGTTGGGTAGAATCCATTCTCATTTCCTCACGAGCCAGTCCCATGTAAGTCATGAGATGATCCGATATCCCTTGAAACTCGCCATGGATCAGGCACTCTCTGCCAGGATTCGTCAATGCATACTGGTAGAGGCGTCCTCGGAACTCATAGATGGTTCGTTCGCACAAGGTGTGCTCCCATAGACCACGAACACCTAAAGCCCAGCGCACTTGAACGTTAAAATTAAACTGGTCCAGCGTCTCTTCGACTGTATAGCCACGCATTGCTGCGATGATTTCTAGGCCAACTAAAATGTTAATCGGAAAGTTAGGCCTCCCAGTGTCCTCGGAATATAGCACGGAGAAGGGTTCTTCATTGATTTGGCAGAAGACATGCTCATAGAAGACGGGTGCCCAAGATTCGTTTAGTCTACGAACAACTGTTGGATGCATGTCGCTAGCCGAGGTGAAAAGACTCATTTGTTTATGGTCATCATTTGGTCTGAACACTGAAAACCCCTCCAAGCAAATTAGCTCTGAATATCTCAACATTTCTTGAGTTATCTCAGTATTACTTCGACATTTGCTTGGAAAATCCTTGTCAAAAACTAAGAAAACGCTGTTTTAATGGGGTTTTCGCAGTGGAGTCGAGGGCACATATTTATCTCTGGATA
>LSQX01259201.1_pt1 | contig 11826 bp, 11 predicted proteins | sample 654561 | NCBI WGS metagenome assembly LSQX01 (sample SAMN04489861, study PRJNA283612) | anaerobic digester metagenome | isolation source: 4 biogas reactors fed with cattle manure at either 37C or 55C with and... | place: Denmark: Kongens Lyngby | collected 2014 | reverse complement strand
ATTTCTCCGGAACTTTCACCGGCATCGGTTTTTTTCTGAACAAGTACTCCCTCTGTCATCACTTCACCTCTCACTGTTAACCTGTATGGGAGTCGGGTTTGCCAGATATTTCTCTGGAGTCGGGTAGTTGGCAAAACCAAGAGTGTAGTACCTGAACCACTCCTTCACGTCAACCAGCATTTCCTTTTCCCGCTCATTTTCAACATGCACTTCGGAATAGTAAGTCCTCTTCTCAGGCAGGGAAACGATCTCCCCTTTAACAGCCACTATTTCGCCGCCTTTAACAGTATATTCCGCCTTCCTGAAGGCCCTGAGGAGGGCTTCGTAATTGTTTGCGTCAAGCTGCTGAGGGTTTATGTTGTAGACTGTAACATCTCCGTCCGCACCCACACCAAGAGAGCCTTTTCTGTGGGCCATGCCAATTGTCTTTGCAGGGTTAGCCCTTGTCAGAATCGCCAGATCATAGAGAGAAAGCTCACGGTTTATGCCTCCCAGCTCGCTCCTATCGTTTGCCCACTTGTGGCACTCACTGAAGGTCTGTTTCCTGAAAGCCTCGGACATGATCCAGGTCATAACCTCAGGGTATTTCGTAAACGGCCCACCATTCGGGCTGTCCGTGGTCATGATAGTTTTCCATGGGTCTTTGATAAGCAGGAGACATTCAAGCCCCATTGCCCACTGCAAACTGTGCACAGGGTTAGACTTGAGGTAGGTAAAGGGAAGGACACCTGAGCCGCATTCCATTTCAACATCAGTGTTCGACCACTTATTTCCTGTAAGGGTGTAAAGGTCATGGATAGCAGGCCCGTCTCCTGTCATTACTGTAGCTTCTCCGAAGGGAGTGCATCCGCTGTCGATTACCACATGGTCTTTGTTGTTGATATAATCTGCAATATCCTTAACACCGGACTCGCAGTCCCCCCAGGTCGTGCCTGCAAAACTGTTGAACATCAGGTGGGTAAGGTATACCGAACGGTCCCTTGAAAGGTCCATTTTGGTTTCTGCCCACTCCACAGCCATGTTCTGTTTTGTCTTTACCCCATCAGGGATTTTGAGGGAATCCTTGGTAATTGCATAACAGCCAGGATGACCCAGGTTGTTCGCATGCAGGTGGACTGGCATAGGCATGCCGAGAGTCTCGTTAATCTCCGTAAGCCCTTTAATGACTTCTCTGGGAGTAATTTCGAAATGGATGTTGGTTTCGTCAAGAGTGCTGACGTTTTTACCCCATGCCCAGTTTTCGACTCCTGCGGGGTTGACGCATTTGATCCCGTAGGTCTTATGGGTCTTCATCATCCAGGCAACATAAGCAGCCGCCTTTTCCATATCCCCGTCCCTGAGGTAGCGCATAAGGAAAAAGTTGTTTCCGAGAACAAGGTACCCTCCCATGTCAAGAAGGGGAGTTGCACGCATCTCTTCATGGGTGTGGCGGGCTTCAAGAGGAGGAACTGCAGCTTCGAAAACCGTTGTATAGCCCATTGCTGCATAATCGTACCCCTGTTTGTAGACAGAAGGAACGGTATAGCCTGAACCTGAATGGGTAAGTGCGGTTTTCTTAAGGTTTGCTTTATAATGGTCTTCAGGGCGCATCGACCTGCCGGCATTAACCTTTGCACCGGCAACGTGAGAATGGGAGTCAACACCTCCTGGCATAACAGTCATTCCGGAGGCGTCAATTACCCTGGAAGTTTTCATCTCAGATGCAGAAAGCTCTTTTACGACTTTTCCGTCCCTGATGAAGATATCCATTTTTTCCCCGTTTATTTCGTTGAGGGGGTCAAAGACGTATCCGTTCTTGATTGCAATTGTTCCTGCCATTTATTCCACCTCTTTTTTCACAAGCCTTATCGCATCAACAGGGCAGATAAGGGCACAGGTCCCATCTCCTCCGCAGCGTTCCTGGTTTACGACCGAAATTTTTCCGTTCTTAACCCCAAGAATAGCTTTTTCGTCCATGTCGTACAGGTAGCCTGCAGCAAGTTCACGGTTGTCGAATGCGTTTACAGGGCAGACAATCACACAGTTCCCGCAGCCAAGGCACGCATCATCATCAGTTTCAAGTTGGGTGCGAAGCGCATCTTCGGGGGCAGGGACTTCAATCAGCTTTTTCTCGAGGGGGACCTTTTTCTCCATTTCCGGCAGAATTGCAGTTTTTCTGACGTCAATAGCATCAACAGGGCAGGCAACTGCACATGCGCCACAGTAAATGCAGGCATCCGGCCGGTGGGTGATCTTTTCAACTCTTTCCCCGGACTTTGCCTTCTTATTGAAAATTGCATTTGCAGGACAGACATCAATACAGGTATGGCAGGTCTGGCAGACATTCTCATCCCTGGACCAGCGTCCTTCAAAGGGCTTTTCCACAGAAATAGCATTTACAGGGCATACTGCAGCACACCAGCCGCAATGGACACAGCATTCCGTATCAATATGGGTTTTTCCGATAACCTTCAGTTTCCCGTCCGTAGAAATTTCCCGGGTCACTTCAATACAGCCCTGTGAGCAGATATCTTCACAGAGACCACAGTGGACACAGCTTTCGTTTACTGATGTCGGCCTCATAGCCCTTGAAATATAGGACATGTCTGTGAGGGGTTTTCCTTCCTGTCTCAGTTCAAGAGCACCTGTGGGGCAGACTTTTGCGCAGATCCCGCAGACAAGGCAGTCTTCACTCTTTGCCATCTCCAGGAAATACGCATCCAGTAACCCTCTAGCTACAGCTCCCACAGCCCCTATGGAAAGGGTGCCTTTGGGACATGCCTGTACACAGGTCCCGCAGCCAATGCATTTTTCAGGCTGATAGACCAGCTGCCGGTCTTTTTTTTCGGAAAAGACTGACAATCGCATCTCATTTTGCATTTTATTTACCTCTCAACGTTATTCTGTGCATCCGCCGCACAGCAGCTCATCATCATGTTGAACGAACATCTCACCACATTTTTTGCAGCACTGGATCCGCTTTTTCTTCCTGACCGGGACTTCCAGATCCACGGTTTTCCAGGAATAAACATTATCCCCGGCTTCCAGAAGGACAGGCACAACCTCTTCATGGTGTAGCTTTTCAGTGTTCAGGTACCAGGCATGAAGTTTTGGGTAGTCCTTTGTCTTTTCAGGGTCAAGGTAAATCCTGATGCCTATTATGCCCTTCATCCCTTCAGGTGCCTGTTTGTTCACCGTTACAGCCATCTTTCCCAGGTTATTGATTTTCAATCCATTGTTCCCGATGGTAGCTCCGGCAAGGATCTGGAAAGGGTCAGGCACGCAGCTTTTCGTTTCACAGGTTACGTATATGCGCTCTCCGTCCCGGACATCAAGCTCCCTCCTTGCAATATTGAGCATCTGGATGCCGATTAATGCCCCTGATGTCAGAAAGCCGTGAAAAGGGACGACCTTTTCAATCTGTGAAAGCAGCTCAGGGTCTTTCACCTGCTTCAGGATTGTCTCCATGCTGTGTTTCTCTTGATCGGAATTCTTATGCAATTGGTACACCGCCGCAGATTTGATCGTTATGTTTAAATAAACATAACGCCAAAGATGTTGAATACAGACAGGTGAGTTTAATAAAGACAGGCGATATTCAGGAATTTAATTATGTAAATTCCAACATAACGCAGAAGGATACACTACTATATTTATAGGTAACTTTTTGACAGAAACTTATATCTGGAGTACAATTCAGAGGAGTTTCAGGTTGCAGTTTAAACAACGGGGGCCAAACTCCTCGTGATTGGCAGGCTCATAAAAAAACACCAGCCAGAAGTCTACTGCTCCCGGATATGTAAAGCTCAACATATCTATGAAATCAGAAGACAGGACTCTTGCGATTAAAATATATAAACAAGTGTTTTATAAAATTATCGATTAAGAAGAGAGTTTCCTTTAAAAAAGGCCAATAAATAGAACTTTTTTAATCAAATTCCACCTGTCCCTGAAAAACAAAATATGTTAATCTTCCGGCAATCAGACTGAATATTCAGGCATTTTATCCTGTGTACGGACCTGGATTCAACCTGCCATGTTATGATCGCATAAAAAACGATGCACAGGAAAAATTAAGCGTGAAGAAGTTTAGCCATCTGAAACGAACTGTCCTGATTTTAAAACCCCTCAAAAAAGAGAAGTTTCTAATTTTCAACCGTATACCAGGTAAGATATCTGCAAATAACAGTGTCATTTTTGTAATCACAAAAATAGTAACACTGGAACTTAATGTTACAAAAAATTACAATAATTATAATTAGTAATACAAAATAGAAAATTATTAATTAAAAGATAAGTAAGTACTGATTGATGTCTTCTACAGAGATTCAGATCAAAGAGATGGTAGCCCATAAATGGGACCTTGCGTCCGAGACTTTTGATACTCATGCCGGGCACGGGATCCAGAGCCAGAAAGAAAAAGATGCCTGGAAGCGTGCTTTTCAGGACGTTTTTCCGAAAAAGGATTTGAAAATTCTTGATGTCGGTTGCGGGACAGGAGAATTAAGCTTGCTGTTTGCTGAGATGGGGTACAAGGTTACCGGAATTGATATTTCCAGACAGATGCTGAAAACAGCAAAAACAAAGGCTGAAGCCCGTGGAGCTGACATAACCTTTGGGGAGGGAGATGCAGAAAACCCTCCTTTTGATATATCTTCTTTTGACATTGTGTTCAGCCGCCATCTTCTGTGGACCCTTCCGAACCCAAAAAAAGCCGTAGAGAACTGGAAGAGGGTTCTCCGGAAAAATGGGAAGGTTGTGATCATAGATGGTGTGTGGGACAGCGGAACCCTGGAGTCCAGAGTCCGCAGAGATGCAGGTGCCCTTTTAACCCTTCTTCTTGAGAGAAAAGATCCCCGAAAAGGACACGCCGGATATTCGGATGAACTCAAAGCCCAGCTCCCGCATGCCGGAGGGGCTCCGCTTGAAAAAGTAAAGGAGTACCTGTCGAATACGGGTTTTGAAAAAATCCAGATTTTTGACCTGAAAGAGGTGAGAGAGGCCCAGAAAGAGAACATGCCGTTAGGCGAACGGATTGTACGCAGTTACCAGTACTATCTCATCTGCGGCCGGAAGTAAAAAACATTAAAAAAGATAGAGGTTCCGAAATGAAAAATAAAAGCTCCCCCCTGTTTGTATTATTAATTATCCTGCTGACCTGCTTCTTCCTGATAGCTTCCGGGTGCAGCAGTACAGAAGAAAGCGAAGAAAAAGAAGCAGTCTCCGGGATGGAAATGACCTCGGGATCTGATGCCGCTTCCCAGGCGGAAGGGAACTATGAAGCTGACTCTGAGTCCAGTACACTTGTACTTGCAGAAATGTGGGATATTGAATCGATAAATACCATTGATGGAGACGGTGGAACGCTGATCTGTGAGAAAGCTGCGGTAACCGAAACCCTCATTGGCGCAAATGAAGATTTCTCCCTGAAACCCGGGCTTGCAACTTCCTGGGAACAGCTTGATGAAAATACCTGGGAGTTTAAGCTAAGAGAGAATGTTACCTTCCATGAAGGAAGAAGGATGACTGCAGAGGACGTGAAGTTCACGCTGGAAAAAGTTATTGAAGCAAATTCAAAAGTTGCTTCCATGCTTAAGATAGATTCCATGGAAGCAATTGACGACTACACCCTGAAAATCAAAACTACGGAAATCAATCCAATTCTTCCCGGAGTTCTCCACTACCCCTGCACTGCCATAATAAGTCCATCTTCTTATAATGAGAAAGGAGAATTCGTAAAACCTGTTGGTACAGGCCCGTATAAATTTGAGTCGTTTGACGAGCAGACCAGAATTCTTACTGTTGTGAAGAACGAAAACTGGTGGGGAGGAGAAGTAGGACTTGATAAGATGATCCTTAAAGGGATACCTGACCCGAACACAAGAGCAATGGCAATCGAAAACGGAGAGGTTGACTTTACCGTTGATGTGCCCTACAGTGAAACAGACAGAGTTGACGCCATAGATGGTATTACTGTAGAGAAATACCAAACTCCTAGAGTTTACAAACTTGAACTGAACCTGAAGCATGAACCTCTTGAAGATATCAGAGTAAGGCAGGCTATGTCCTATGCCATCAACAGGAAAGAAATTGCAGAACATGTGCTCTACAATGTAGGAGAAGCTGCTGCAGGCCCCTTCCTTCCAACAATGGTCTGGGCAAATAAGAGCCTGAAACCCTACAACCAGGACCTTAAGAAAGCTGATGAGCTTCTAGCAGCCGCAGGCTGGGTAGACACTGACGGGGATGGGATAAGGGATAAAGATGGAAACCCCCTAAAGCTTAACCTGATGACTTATTCCGAAAGGCCAGGACTTCCTCCAATGGCTGAAGCCATGGCTGCCCAGTTGAAAGAAATAGGCATAGGTGTAAAAACAGAAGTTATGGAGTACGGATCGATAGAAGAGAGAAGAGGAGAAGGAAACTGGGATCTCTTCCTGATTGCAGCTAATATTGCAATGGTTCCTGATCCCGAATATATTCTCAATAACTGGTATATGACAAACGGGACTGATAACGGGCCCGGGTACTCAAATCCGAAAGTTGATTCCTTGATAACGGAAGCCAGAAAAATCACTGACCTCGAGGAGCGCTATAAGAAGTTCAATGAGGTAGAAGCCATCGTGTACGACGAACAGCCCATGATCATAGTGGCTTACTACGGCTGTGCAATTGTAAAGAAAGATTACATAAAGGGCTATGTTTTCGATCCGACAGCCCACGATTACCGCATAAATGCAGGAATGTACCTCGAAAAGTGAAAACAAGAGGAAACTCGTAAGGGTGCAGAGCTCATGCTTGTGCCCTTAAATTTCCTTTTGAATTTCCTTTCACCCAGATAACACGAGACAGGTAGACATTTTTGCCTCCTGTCCGTTTTGAGGAGGAAATATGAAATATTTCTTAAAAAGGGCAGGTTTCATGGCATTTACGGTTTTCGCAGTCTGTGCCCTGACTTTTTTCCTTATGAACATGATTCCGGGGGGCACGGCTGAGTTAATTCTCAAGCACACCCTTGTAGGTCTGGAAGAAAGTGCAACCGAAGAGCAGCTAAGCCAGATATCAAACCGGTACAACCTTGACGACCCCCTTTACCTGCAGTTTTTCAGGTGGGTAAAAGAAGCACTATTGAGAGGGGATATCGGGACATCCTATGTCTATAAAAAACCGGTCTTTTACCTCCTAGCCCTGCGCCTTCCGGCAACTGTCCAGCTTGCAGGGGCAAGTATGGCGCTTTCAGTGGTTGCGGGGGTAAGCCTTGGAATTTATTCTGCCCTCCGGGAAAACCGGATTTCGGACCACATCCTCAGGGTTGTAACACTTTTTGGAGTTTCGATGCCCGGTTTCTGGGTAGCCCTACTCCTTATCCTTGTATTTTCCCTGAAGCTGAAACTTGTGCCTGTGGCAGGGTATGGAAGCCTCGAAAACCTGCTTTTGCCCGCAGCAGCCCTTTCCCTTCATTCCGTTGCTTCGGTTATGAGAGTTACCAGGACAAGCATGCTTGAAACCCTGGGGCAGGAATACATCAGGTTTGCAAAAGCCAAAGGGCTTCCGTTATGGAAGATCATAAGCCGGCACGCCCTTAAAAACGCCATGCTCCCTGTCATCACAGTAATTGGTTTTCAGATGGGAAGCCTGCTTGGAGGGGCGGTTGTGATTGAAAAAATCTTTGCCTGGCCCGGTATAGGAAGCCTTCTTGTGGATTCGATTTCGGCAAGGGACCTGCCTGTGGTCCAGGGCTGTGTGCTTGCGATTGTTACGATGTTCCTCCTTGTGCATTTCCTTGTGGATATGCTCTATACGCATCTGGACCCGCGGATAAGGTACGGCTGATACTATGGATAACGCATTTGCTGATAGGTTAAGAAAAAAAAGCTTCTTACTGCCGAAAGCTTACGGAAATGAATTTGTAAAGAGAGTCTTCCAGAGAAAAGACATGCTTTTTTCTCTGGCAGCCCTTTTGCTTTTTATCGGGATCGCCCTTTTTGCTCCCCTGATCTCTCCTTATGACCCCAATGCCATTGACCTGAAGAACAAAAACCTGAATCCTTCAGAAGAACACCTGCTGGGTACGGATTATCTCGGAAGGGACCTGCTCAGCAGAATCCTTATAGGAGCCAGGACTTCTCTTTTCATTGCCTCAGGGGTGGTGTTTATTTCCCTGTTTCTGGGAACTGCGGCGGGTTGTGCGGCAGGTTATTATGGGGGACTTGTGGACGAAAGCGTTTCAAGGGTCATTGATATCTTCCTTTCTTTTCCCGGAGTCATATTTGCCCTCGCGGTTATGGGGGTTCTTGGAAGCGGAGTTTTCAACCTGATGCTTGCCCTCTCGATCGTCCACTGGGCAAAGTACGCAAGGATGATGCGGGGACAGGTCCTTTCCATCAAAAAACAGGAGTTTATTCTTTCCGCCATAACAGGTGGAGCCGGAGACTTCTACATAATCCGGAAACATATCGTGCCCAATGCAATAGCCACTCTTCTCGTGATTACAACAATCGACTTCGGACACGTTATTCTCTCAATTGCCACGCTGAGTTTTCTCGGAATAGGGCTGCCTGCAGATGTGCCTGAATGGGGAGCAATGCTTTCCGCAGGCAAGGAGTTCATGAGGACAGCCCCTTACCAGACAATCTTTCCCGGGCTTGCCATAACCCTCATTGTGGTCATCTTCAGCATCCTGGGAGACGGCATGAGAGATATTCTTGACCCGAACCACGAAGGAGGCGAAATCTATTGAGCCTGCTTGAAATAAGAGACCTCTCCATTGAGTTCCCTGCGAGAGAGAACACCGTAAAAGCAGTTTCTCACGTCTCTTTTGAAGTAAAGGAAGGAGAGACCTTCGGCATAATCGGAGAAAGCGGGTCAGGAAAATCCGTTATAGGACTCGCCGTGCTCAGGCTCCTTCAGGCAAATGCAAAGGTTTCCGGAGAAATATATTTTCATGGACAGGACGTTCTTTCCCTTAAACCTTCAGAGCTCCGGAAAATCAGGGGAAAACAAATCTCACTCATGCCCCAGAACCCGGCAGGAGCCCTTAACCCTGTCCTGAAAAACGGGATTCAAATGGGAGAGGTGTTTGAGGGGAACAGGGCTGAAAAAAAGGAAGGAATGAAAAAAGCTCTGAAACTTATGAAACAGCTCTTTTTGAGAGATCCCGAAAGACTTTGCAGCCTCTATCCTCACCAGCTTTCCGGAGGCATGAGGCAGCGGCTGATTGCCTGCATATCCCTTTCCTTTGAACCCGAAATTCTGATTGCGGACGAACCAACAAAGGGGCTTGACCCTGAAGCGAAGGCAGGAGCAGTTGATCTATTCACCAGAATAAAAAAAGAGTACGGAAAGACAATGCTCCTGATCACCCACGACCTTGACCTGGCTCTTGAGGTCTGCGACCGCATAGCAGTGATGTATGCAGGAGAAATAGTGGAGCTGGACGGGGCTTCAAAAGTCCTGAACACACCACTTCACCCTTATACAAAAGGGCTTATCCGGGCTCAGCCCAGAAACGGGCTTGTACCTCTGAGCGGACAGAGCCCAAGCAGGATAAGGCTCCCTGCTGGTTGTTTTTTCCATGAAAGGTGCAGGTACTCAAATATTGAATGTTCAAGAAAACACCCTGAAATGAAAAATCACAGAGGAGGTCTGGTAAGATGCTGCCACTTCCGGTCCTTGCAGTAAACGATCTGGCAATGAGATTCGGGACTTCGGAGGTGTTCAGAAACGTCAGTTTCTCAGTAGACCGCGGAGAGACCCTGGGCCTTTTCGGAAAAAGCGGGTCGGGAAAAACCACTATGGGAAGATGTATTGTAGGGCTTGAAAAACCCACCGGAGGAGAAATCCTCGTCCAGGGAGCGGATATACTCAGGATGGGAAAAAAAGAGTTTCGGAAACTTCGCCCCAAAATACAGATGATTTTCCAGCATCCTGAAACTTCCCTTGACCCCCGCATGAAAGCCTTTGAAAACCTTATCGAACCTTTGAAACTCCATTCCGGCCTCAAACAGGATGACCTCATGATGAGAGGAGAGGAACTGGCAGAACTTACAGGGCTGCTTCCGGAACACCTTACCCGTTATCCAGGCCAGCTCAGCGGAGGTGAGATCCAGAGAGTAGTGCTCGCAAGAATCATGGCTTTATCTCCGGATTTTATAGTCGCTGACGAGCCAACTTCCATGCTTGATGTTTCAGTACAGGCACAGATCCTGCGCCTTATGCAGGAGTTACAGAGGGAAACAGGCGTTTCTTACCTGCTGATATCCCACGACCTTGAGGTGTTAAGGAAAGTCTGCCACAGGATCGCTTACCTCGAAAACGGAACCATTACCTCAATTGAAAACATAAACAGAGGCGTTAAAAGATGACCATTCAGGAAAACCAGATCAAACAGACAATTGCCCGCATATGGGATGTCTCGTCCGAGACCTATGACAGCCATGAAGGGCACGGGATTCAGAGTGAAGCTGAAAGAGAAGCCTGGAAAAACGTATTTAAAAATCTGCTTCCTCCGGGCAGGCTGAAAGTGCTTGACGTGGGCTGCGGGACATGCGAAATCGGGCTTCTATTTGCGGAAATGGGACACCATGTCACGGGCCTTGACCTTTCGGAAAAAATGCTTGCAAAAGCCAGGGAAAAAGCCTCCAGAAGAGGATTTGACAGTATTTTCAAAAAAGGGGACGCTGAAACTCCTCCATTTGAGGCAAGGTCATTTGATATAGTTGTTAACCGCCACCTCCTCTGGACTCTCCCCCACCCTGATACTGCAGTCATGAACTGGAAAAAGGTGCTCAGGAAAGGAGGAAAGCTTATTGTTGTTGATGGGGTCTGGAATGACGGTTCACTCGAAACAAAAGTGAGAAGGCTTGTAAATGATTTCATCACTTTGCTTGTTGAAAGAAGGAACCCGAGAAAAGGGCACTACTCCAGGGAAATAGACAGCGAACTTCCCAACAGGCACGGAGTCCCTCCTGAAAAAATGCTTGAATACTTCAGGGCTGCAGGATTCAAAAATATCAAAAACCTGGACCTGAAAGACATTATGAAACTTCAGAAAAAAAAGATGCCGTTCAGGAAACGGATAGCCTATAACTACAATTACCATTTGATCTGCGGAGAAAATTAAGATCACTAGAGAGATAAGATCACTAGAGAGATAAGATCACTAGAGAGATTTTCCGGGATCTTTAATAGACAGTTAAGAAAATACAAATTATCCTGAAAAACAAATTAATTTTTCATGGATTAAAATACATGAACTGCAGATGCTTTAAAATATAACCAGATACTGGTTCCTATAGAAATATTGAGTTCATTAAGGGATTCGCGTGTTATAAAAATAGTGAATAATTCGCCGGTGTTTACTGTTAGTTTTATAAGGGACCCGGTGTCAATTATTTCATCAACTTTACCCTGAATTGTATTTCTGGCACTGGTCTGTACCTTTCCCCTGGATATTGTTATTTCATCGGGCCTTATAGTAAAATGGACTTTACCTTCTTTTTCCGTTACGGCAAATACAGTTATGGAATCTGTTTTAATTGCTGCCAGACCATTGGAACTGTCCTCAATTATACCGCTCATCAGGTTTTGAATACCAACAAAATCAGCCACAAATCTATTCTTCGGTTTTCTGAATATCTGATCAGGAGTTCCAGATTGAAGGATCTGGCCATTATAAAGTATGACCATATTCTCTGCAAGCCTCTGGCCCTGTAAAAGGTCGTGAGTGGTCATTATAATGGTTGTTTCGGATTCCCGGTTAATTTTCAGGATCAGTTCTTCAAGTTTCTTTTTAGAGATAGGGTCAAGATTTGCAGTTGGTTCATCAAGTAACAGTAACCTTGGTTC
>LSQX01201816.1_pt1 | contig 11826 bp, 10 predicted proteins | sample 654561 | NCBI WGS metagenome assembly LSQX01 (sample SAMN04489861, study PRJNA283612) | anaerobic digester metagenome | isolation source: 4 biogas reactors fed with cattle manure at either 37C or 55C with and... | place: Denmark: Kongens Lyngby | collected 2014 | reverse complement strand
CGCGAAGGCGAGCTTGCGCCACCAACTGTTCATCTGCACCCCGCCGGTGCCCTCGTAGTGGTGGTAGACGTTGCCGTCGTCATCGGCATCGCCAGTTTCTCTGCCGGTCTCACGGGGATAGTGCAGTTCCTTGGCATGCGTGTTGGCCAGCACGAAAAGCGGTTCTCGTCGCGGTCTTCCGGGTTCTCCCTGGCCGCCGGCGTGCGGTGCAGTGGCTGGTGCCAGTGGCTGATTTGGAGCAGGGCTGGCCCCCTGGCCGGAATCATCTATCGGAGCGACCGGCTGGCGACGCGCCTGGACCTCGTCTCGGACAAACTGTGGAGGAGTAATCCGCTCTATCAGTCGCGGATGCCAGCTGGCGGTGTAGTAGATGGCCGGACGCTTGATCTCGAAGTCAACTGCCGATGAGGGCGGCAGATTCTTGATCCAGTAGATGGGCTGGCCCCGGTCAGTTATCTCTGCGACGGGCGACATGGCCACACCGTAACCGTGGGTGTAGAGCAAGTGCCGGTTGACCCATGAATCGCTGATGCGGTCATAGGCCAACTGCCGCGCCGACAGCATGACCTGTCGCAACTGCCCATCCATTTCGTACCGGTCTACGTCTACATCGGCGAATTCGTAGTAGCGCCGGAGCGCCTGTGTTTGCTGGTACACGGTCTCGAGGGGGCGATGGTCCCACAGTCTGATGTTCGAGATCGTGCCGATATTGGCTCTGACGTCGGCCCAGGTGAGCTTCGTATCTACCGGGTGGACGCGGTCGTTTATCTGCCCCGTACCGTAAGCGACGTTTGTTGCCTTGATGTTGTGGGCAATAAACGGTGCCTCACGCTGCAGTTCGTTGGGTGCCACCACTAGCTTTTCGATTGCAGCCGGATACGCCCAGCCACCCAGCACTGCGACGATGATGACTGCGGCAACCGCTCCGCCAGGTAGTGTCAGAGAGCGCCCTCGGATGCTGACCAGACAGGCGATGGCGGCCAGGGCGCACATGACCATCAGTACTGTCATCAGCGGCATCCTGGCATGTATATCAGCGTATGAGGCGCCGAAGAAGTCTTTGCCGTGGGTGGAGTACAGCAGACTATACTGCATGAGCCGATAGGAGTAGATCTTCGCCAGCAGTGCCAGCGACACCAATCCGAGCACATGCTTTCGCGCTCTGGGGATGGCCTGTACCACGCTACCGACTACTCGTATCGCCTCTTGATACAGATGGACCAGTACACTGGCGGCGAGTGCGATGACTACGGCGTAGAAAACTGAGCGCCAGGCGTAGAGGATAAACGAGAGGCGAAACACGTAGAAGCCCGCGTCTTTCCCGAAGATCGGGTCGGCGTGCTCTCCGACCTCGGAAAAGGGGATGGCATTGATGAAAAGCAGCCAATCGCGCCACTGGCCGGATGCGACTGCAGCCACCATCACCGCCCCGACCACGCAGAAGATGAGGATGGCACGGTCAGCGTACTGCTCGATCTGCTCACGCTCTTCTTCAGGCAGCAGACGGCGTCCGATAAGCGTCACGTCCTGCGGAAGCGGCCGACGCGCCAGTCTAACGTTGCCGTACAGCCAGGCAAAAAACAGTCCACCGAACACCACCGCCAGGCCGATGCGCGCTTTCAGCATGGTACCGAACACCGCTGCCTGCCCCAGTGAGTCAAACCACAAGTAGTTGGTGTAGACAGTAAAAAGCCACTGGATGACGACCAGAGCGGTCACCGCAGCGATGAAGTACCATAACGTCTTAGATGACTGTGTCACTTGGTTGTGCCTCCTGATGGTGGGGGGTCAGACTAGCTGGAGTCGTCGAGGTCTTCATCGTCATTTTCTGGCGCCAGGCCACTGAGCAGGTTGCGAAGCTCTTCCTTTTCCTTCTTTTCTGCTTCATCGCTGAGCACGACTGCTCCATCGAGCACTGCCTGGGCTACGTATATGGGCACTTCAGCACTGACGGCCAGTGCGAGAGCGTCACTGGGGCGGGCGTCTATCTGATGCTCACCCTGATCGCCGATAAGATATAGCACTGCGTAAAAGATGCCCTCTTCGAGCCTGGTTATCTCGATGCGCTCCAGGCGGTAACCCAGGTCGGATATGACCGACAGCAACAGGTCGTGAGTGAGCGGTCTTTTGTGCGGTGCCTGGTCTGCAACGGCTATCGCTCGCGCCTCGAACGGACCGATGGCAATCGGCAGAAAGCGCTCCTGCTCAGCATCGGCGAGCACCACAAATGCTCGCTTATGTAAGTCCAGGCCCACTTTGTTCACGAACATGCGTACCATGTGACGTGTGTTCCTCCATGACTGGCGGGAATTGCGGCCTGAAGTCGTTGCGGCGAGACACCTGTTACCGTCCGGTTCCGTTGCAGTCCTGACATCAGCCAACGCCGCGGAATTGCTTTCAGAGGTGCCCACCAACGATTGGCTACGCGGTGGCGCTACGACTTGCGGATTGCGTCATAATCCAGGCCTGCTGCTCCTACGGCGGCGGCCCATGAGCCGAAATTGGCTTCACGGCTGGCCGCTTCCATCATCCCTCGATAGCCCATCCGACGCATGTTACTGTTATTGACCGACTCTCCTTGTGCATGTAGGTCGCGGATAGTCTGGATGATCTTTTCGCGGGTCCAGCGGTTGATTTTGCGGATATCAGCGTATTCGATGTCAGCAGCCTCAATAGCGGCTCGCCAACTTCCAAAATACCGTTTGCTGCTGGCGGCCGAAACCAGGGCACCGTGGTTGTTTTTGGCTGCCTCATGGCTCAGATCGTCGCCATCGTTGTGCAACTGCTGTATGTTTTCGACGATGCGTTCTTTGCTCCAGAATCGGTGCTTGCTGATGCTTTCGTAATCGAGACCAGCCGCCTCTATAGCGTTGCGCCAGCTACCAAACATGCGGTCATCCACGGCTACTACTACGAGGTACTGATGATTGCGCTTGGCGGCGCTGTGGGAGAGATCTTCGCCTTCGCGGTGGAGTCGCTGTATTTCACGAAGAATGCGCTCGCGGGTCCATTTGCGCTTGCGCTTGCACACTTCCTTGGGGTCCAAACCTGCAGCCCTTATGGCATCTCGCCAACTGCCGAAAAATTCGCTTTTGTAGGCAGTGGTGACCATGCCGCTGTAACCGAGTTCGGCCATTCGTCTGGTACTAAGCGAATGCCTTGCTCCATGCAGGTCATTGATGGTTTCGATGATCTTCTCGCGCGTCCACTTACGACGGCTCATTTTATGATCCCGCTCCTATCAGTCGTGACAGCTTTTGCCGATCTGTTGTCTATTAATATTCAAACCTTATAGGCACAATCGCACGTTCAAGTAGTTCCATTGTTGTGTTGAAAAAAAGCCGCATTTTGCGGCTCACAAAAGGAGACGCACTCTGCCCGCTTCGCATAGCCCCCCCACCAACTCTTGCGTACCACGATATTAGCACTAGAATTGACCGAAGTCAACCAGGCGGGAATGCCTGTATGCTTCAACACTTCTGCTGTACTTGGGGTTCCAATTGATGCGGTAGCAGCGGTGTGCGAACGGCAGCGGTAATGGCCAACTGAAGCCACAGGTTTACCGTTGTTCCGACCTGGCCCCTACTTACCAGTGTGCTTTGCTACACTCTTTCGATCCCGAGGGTGTGCCGATGTCAAAACTCTGGTTTGCTTAGTTGCGTTGCGTTATACTGTATGCAGCCCTCTGACTATATCAAAACAGCGCCCTGGCCGCAAGTGATATTTGCCGCCAGCCGCCCAGTCAAGTGCCGCTGCTACACCATAATCTATGGATTAGTCCACGAGGTAGTGGCACTTCAGTCCTGCATATCCGATGTGCTGGGAGACCGCCAGGATAAGGATGCTGGAGGCAGCGCCTGCAAAGCCAGTCACTAGCTGTGCCAGCTGCTAGTGACCGGCATCGCGGTCAGCGATTTGTGTAGTCTCAATTCGCTGAGCTGCTCTGAGCATCTGACCGAGGGCCTGCATTTGCCTCATCTTTGGCCCGCCTCGCAGCCTGCTGAGCAAGCCGATCGGCTTCAGTGTTCTGCTCGCGCGGCACATGCTGCACTCGCACCGTGTCGAACCGTCCCAGGAGCTGTTTGGCCCAGGCATACAGCTTCTTCAGGCCCTCGGAGCGGACCCGATATGAGCCGTTGAGCTGGCGGCACATCAGTTCGCTGTCGCATCGTACTCTCAGGTGCATGAAGCCACAGGCATGTGCCTTATGAAGACCTGCGATGAGCGCCCGGTACTCCGCTTGATTGTTGGTAGTAGGCTCCAGAGGTATGCTGCCCTCTGCGACCAGGCTGCGATCAGGCCCGTACAGCACGAAACCGGCCCCGGCAGGTCCTGGATTGCCAAGGGAAGAGCCGTCAGTATACAGTACGGCACACTCTGTGTCTGGCATTGTCCACGCTCACAGTCACTTCTGAATACGATAGCGCGAGTCGCGCTATCGGAGTTGGTAGCACAAGCATAGCCCATGCGGTGTGCTTCGGTCACGTAGCTGCAACTGGATAGGCGACAGGAGCGACCGCTCCTGTGATTGTCTCTGTTGCAACTGCAGTGGGTGCCGAAGCTAGTTTAGTGCGCTCCCGAGGCGTGTGTGGCAGACTCGTGCAGATGATGCGCACGGGCCGTATAGCACTTGCCCCCGATTCCCACATACTCCTGCAGCACAGATAGAAAGCTGCGGTCTTGCGTCTGGTCAACTGGATTTGTACATATGTGGGAGTGTTTCTGCGTTTGATCATCCTTTTTTGCCGATTGCTAAAGTCTACTCGTCATATTGCCGATAATCATCACTGGTATACTTTCGCACAAAAGGGTGGCTGCAAAATGGTCTACTTGCTTTGTACCGTAGCGATACTGTGGCTCGTGTTGGGGGTGTGCGCAGTAGCAGCCTGCGTAGCTGCCGGACGGGCGGATGAACGGGGACAGAAATTGGCTGCAGAATCCGATTTTGCCCTGCCAAAAGCCAGTTAGTTGAGGCAGATGCCTACCCTGTAGTGCTCCATCGCCCTCCACAGGAGACCGCTATAGACATGTCGGCTCTCTACCGGTTCTCCAGACTATGGACATCGCCGCGCGGGTGGCGACTGACCACCACTAGCTGGAACAGGATTACCAGCGCCAGGACTATAGCAACTGCGATATACGGTGTCCGCAACCCCATCCGCATGGCTATATCTCCGGATATCAGGCCGCCCGCCAGCGCGCCAATGCCCAGGATGCTTTCGTGTAAGCCGGTCCTTCGGCCGATGGTTTCAGACGGCCCATTGATGCTGTAGTACAGGCTGCTGACATAGGTGACTCCGGCTGCAGCCCCTGACAGCGCAAAACAGACGCCAAATGCCGGTGCGGATCTGGCATAGAGAGCTGCGAACAGCATAGCGCACAGTGAAACCCATTCGGCGACAGGCAGCGGCCACAGCTTGCCCTGCCAGCGCTGGGTGGTGCGGGCCAGGAAAAACATGGCCGTCAAGGCGCCCTGGTAGCAGAAGATCAGGATGCCAACCGTCGGATGGCTAAATCCCAACTCGTCAATGCCCAGCTTTGGGAACATAGTCAGGATGGTGGCACCGGCGAACCAACTGCCGAAGTTGCCCACCCAGGACAGCTTCATCAACCGCTCCCAGGCATGGCTCTCGTGCAGGGCCTGGTCCTTGCCAGATGCCATATCCCGCCGCAAGGCAGGGCCGCCGCCGGGTGTGCGCAGCAGTATCAGCAGGACACATACACCTATCGAGGCGCATACGATGAAGGGGCGGGCAGGGAGACTGTCGAGCCATAGATAACCGGCCGCTATCGGGCCCAGTACCAGGCCGCTGGACCATGCGACGTTGAACAGGCCCAGATTGCGATTGAGGGCACGCTGGTTTGGACTGGTGCGCTCGGCCAACCACGCCTGCATCGCGGGCCATATGAGCCCCAGAGCGCCACCACCGATCGGCACCATGAGCAGCAGCCAGGTTGGGGTGGGCGCAAGAGTGTACAGCAGCCACATAGTCGCAACCAACACCATGCCGATGGCTGCACTGCGCTTGCGTCCGATACGGTCAGACCATCCGCCGGCGAAGATGCAAGTGATGGCGTAACCAGTGGAGCCGAATGCGCCGAGCATGCCCAATATCCGGGGCACTGCGCCCATCGCCACAGCCAAGAACTGCAGTGACAGGCCCACACAGCCCTGAGCCAGGTCCAGCAGGAAAGCAGCGCTGAAGATGCCCCACGGTTTGGGGAAGACGGTGGTAGTCGGCTGCTCGATTGCGCCGTCACCGTCTGAGTTCACCGGTGCTGCCGGTGTTGTTTGCGGCTCCAGGCTCATGCCGGGATACCCTCCATCAGTCGTGCGAAAAGCCTGTCATACGCGAAATCCATGAGCAGTTGCAGGTTCTCCACGTCAGCAGCGTTGTACTGCACCAGCCGGCTCAGACTGTCTTCATTTCCGGCCTGGTACTCATACCACAGGCGCACCGCGTCCTCACCACTCAGCCCCTCTACTTCATCAGCGCGAGCTACTCCCAGACGCTGCTCGATAGCCTTCAGTCCGCCCCGATAGCCCAACCGCCGCAGTGCAAAGCGCAGATCACAGTGCAACTGATCCCACGAGGTCTGCGGGAATGCCCTGCGTAAGTACGGCAGATCGAAGCAGGTGCCGTTGAAGGTCACCAGCATGCCGAAACGCTCGAGGTCGTAAGCGAACTGCTCCAGGTTGTCGCCGGCAACGTAAGTGGCGGTGCGGTTGCCGTCGTAGACGCCGATGACGGTGATTTGCGCCCACGGGCCCATGCCGCTGGTCTCTATGTCCACGAAGGCAGTGCGGCGGCGGAAGTCAGGCCATGCGCGCCAGTGCTCGACTGACGGCAAGGCTGTGGCGAAGAAGCGGTGGTCACCGGCATGCAGGCAGTCCATCGAGTTGCGTAGGTGGTCACAAGCCTGGCTCCATCTGGCCTGAGAAAATCCACTCACCGGCTTTTCCCAGGCCAGAGCCTGCTGCCAGTCAGTGAGACCCTGTTGCCACAGCCGCTGCTCGGTCCTGGGGCCTACGCCGGGGATATGTATGAAGCTACGCGTGAGCACGATGGAGGCGCCTCTATCCGAGGATTTCACGCAGTGCCGCGCATGTGGCCCTGGTGTCCTCATCGCTCACGTTCAGGTGTGTGACCAGGCGGATAGAGTGCTCATCGCGGGAAGTCGCGTTGATGCCATAGTCGGCCAGCCGAGCACAAAGTTGTGGGGCGGTCATGTCGTCACGTCGTACCGATAGATACACCATATTGGTTTGCACACTGTCCAAATCCACTTCGATGCCGGGAAGCTGCACGAGAGTTTCGGCAATCAGTCGAGCATTGCGGTGATCGTCGGCCAGCCGTGGGAGGTTGTGCTCCAGTGCCCACAGCCCGGCGGCGGCCAGCACACCGGCTTGCCGCATCCCGCCTCCGAAGAGCTTGCGAGCACCTCGAACCCGCTCCATCACTTCTTCGGAACCACACACTACTGACCCGACCGGAGCTCCCAGCCCCTTGCTCAGACAGATCGTGACTGTATCCACCTCTTCAACCAGCGTTGCAGCCTCGATGTCCAGCGCGACCGCCGCGTTGAAGATGCGTGCACCGTCTAAGTGTACCGGCACTCCGTGTTGATGGGCCAGGCTGCACACCTGGCTGGTGTATTCTGCAGTAAGCACGGTGCCTCCGCAGTTGTTGTGCGTGTTCTCCAGGCAGACCAAACCTGTGCGCTGACGATGCAAGTCGCCGTCATGCAGGGTGTCGGTCAGCAGTTGCAGATCAAACGCGCCGTAGCGGCCTGAAAGCGGTCTGACTAGTACACCGCAAATCGCCGACATGCCCCCGCGTTCGTAGTGGTAGATGTGGGCCTGCTCGTGGCAGATGAGCTCCTCGCCCGGACGAAGCAGAGTGTAGATGCATACCAGATTGCCCTGCGTACCTGAGGGCACGAACACGGCATCCTGCTTGCCCAGGACCTCTGCGCAGTGTGCCTCCAGAGCGTTGATTGCCGGATCTTCTCTGGCGACGTCATCACCCACCTCGGCCTCGCACATCGCACACCGCATGGCTGGGCTGGGCAGTGTCTTGACATCGCTGCGCAGGTCGATCATCGAAGTCAGCTCCTCATCCGGTGTCCGGTCGAAGCAAACCGCGGTGACAAGCCACCGCGGCGCAGGTCTGGTCTTGTACGGCATGTCTATTGCCTGCCAGGTTCAGATCCGCTTGGGCCTGCTTTGCGCCCGACGAATGACGACGCCCGATATCTGCACCAGCACGAACAGTGTCACATATACCATGATTGTGAGCGCACCCCAACGGACACGACGGGCGGTTATAGTCACGGTATGCTCAGGATAGGCCGCATCCAGCATGACTGTCGCCTGATTGCCGGCGATGTTGGCCGGTGCGGCCAACGCAGGCCCCGTCGAAGGGCGTGCGTGTGCGTCCGTTATGCTGCCCGGCATGATGACATGGTACACAAGATAGTGCCCTCCGGCGCGAGCTTCGGCGGGATTGGCTATGCTGAGGTGTTTTATGCTGACTGTCTCAGTCCACGAGTAAGTGGTATATGGGGACAGCAGGTTCTGAGCGAGATCCTCGATGCGCAGTTCTGCGCCGCTGTCGGACGGCTGAAGGTAACTGCCTATGAAGTTGCGGGTGATTGTGGTAGTCGAGCGTGTGGAGCTATCTTTCTGCCAGCGACGCTGCCACGAGCTACCGGCTTCTACGTCAGCGGTCCATTTGTTCAGATCACGCTTGAAGTAGCTGTTCGCCTCGGCGTTGACCTGCCGCAGCATCGTGCCATCGAGGTATACCTGAGTGGTGAGCACTGTCTGCTCACTGTTGAGTATCAGTGCGAACGGAACGGTCAGCATGAAGCACAAGAGGCTGCTGGTGCGGGCTAGTCTGACCGAGGCGCCGCTACTGGTCACCTTTGGCCTCCTCCTGTGGCGCGTCCTGCGACTCTTGTTCCGGCCGTTTGGGGTTGCGGGTGAACCACCCTACCAGAAAACCCGCTCCTAGCAAGACGAGGACCGATAGCGCTTTGGGGACCTCCAGCCACAGGCCGAAGAAGTAAAATCTCATTGGCGACCAGTTGCTTGCTAGCAGCACGATCACCAGTAAGCCCAGTAGTATCCAGGCGAAGTTGCGTAGGTTCCACTGGGGCAGCTTGATGCGGCTGAAGGGCGCACAGCAGGTCTGCCACAGGCGGGCGATCGGCCCGGGTCTTACGGCAGGGGTCACTCTGGGAGCCTGTCGCCTGGTCTTCGGGCTGTCCGCCTCGGGCGTGCTCTCTGGTGAGGCATTTTGTGGCTTATCGGGCTGTCTTCCCGCGTCTGCCATTCCTGAGGCCCTCCTCCTGGCCTTCATGATACGTTTCCGGCCACAGTATGGTCACTGCCGGGCCTGGCTCCGGATAGTGATTATAGGCGTGTCGGGAAAGCCGTGTCAAGCTGCCCAGGTCCGCCTGGCATGGGCGGATGACCGTGATCAGTCGTGCTTCCTGAGCAGCTTATCCGCCGCGAGTATGCCACTGAAATGGTACTTCGGGGTCGAAGGGATCGCGGCGTAGTTCGTCAGGCTCCTCGTAGTTGTACAGTTCAGTCGGTATGTTGAGCACTACGGATGTCTCGCTGCCTATCGCCGCCATGCCGTGCCATACCATGGGAGGTATGCGGATGAGCACCGGGTTGAGCTGTCCGATGACGAAAGACTGGGCCTGCCCGCGAGTGCTGCTGTCGGGCCTGTCATCGTACAGGCCTACCTTGGTGTTGCCTGCCACGCAGCAGAAGTTGTCCCACTGCTTCCGGTGGCAGTGCCAGGCTTTGACGATGCCCGGAAAACATGCGGATATATATGCCTGGCCGAACTGGATGAACTGCTCATCATCGGCACGCAGTATCTCCATCAGATAGCCGCGATCATCCACAATTCGCTTGAGCTGCTTGATGTGCACGCCTTCTATCATGTTCATCATCTCCGCGATGCTTTCGATCCGCTCACATCTCACTTGCCCGCCAGAGGGCTTGATGGCGGCATATCAGATTGTCGGGGCACGCCGCTTTGCAGACGGCTCCACACCCCACAGCAGGCTTGCCCTTTTCGCTGTCACAAGCAGAGGTGTGGCCGATTTGTGTGCTCAGTTGTCACTCGCTGTCAGGTGTCCATCCCGCCGCCACTTGTTCAGGCACCGCATCACAGTCCACAGGTACTCTGCGCATCCGCCCAGAGCCGGAACATCGACGGTTTCCTCGAGAGTGTGCGCTCCGGAGGCACCGGTGGGCAGGATGATTGCCGGTATACCTTTTTCGTTGAACACGTTGGCGTCGCTACCTCCGCCGCCGATTTCGAGCCCCGGCTCCAGGCCCAGTTGCTGCGCCGCCTCTGTGGCAGCCAGTACCAACGGGTGCTCATCGCCGAGTGCGAAAGACTGGTACGAATTGACCTGCTCGATTTCCGTTCGGGCGCCCAGTCGCTTACAGGCGTTGCGCACCGATTCGTTCATATGTCGCACCTGAGCATCCAGTTTGTCGCGGTCGTGGCTGCGCGCCTCACCCTGCATATGGCAGTGCGGTGGGATTATGTTGCGCGCCTGGCCGCCGGATATGATGCCGATGTTGGCGGTGGTCTCGGCGTCTATCCGGCCCAGCTTCATGGCCGCAATTGCTGACGCGGTGGCCTGTATCGCACTGATGCCCTGCTCGGGGCACACCCCTGAGTGAGCAGCCTTGCCGTATATGTCGTAGGTCATCCGCAACGCCGAGGGAGCGGCAACACAGACGCTGCCTGCCTCGCGTCCACCGTCCAGGACCAGTGCCCAGTCGGCCTGGAAGCTGTCGTAGTCGAGGTTCTTGGCTCCGTTGAGTCCCGTTTCCTCGGCGATCGTGAAGATGACATGGATATCACCATGTGGCGGCTTTTGCTCGATGAGCTCACGGACCACAGCCATGATGACAGCGATGCCTGCCTTGTCGTCCCCGCCCAGGATGGTGTCACCGGCGCTGCGCAGTAGATCGCCGTCGCGCACCGGCTCGATGCCGCAACCGGGCTTGACTGTATCCATATGAGCGTTTAGCATGAGCGCAGGCAGATTTGGGGCGGTGGCATCAATCCGGGCATATAGATTGCCCACCTCACCATCTATAGCCAGATGAGCGTCATCGAAGCGCGTGGGAAGCCCTAGCTGCTCGAGGCGCTCGGCCAGGAAGTGAGCGACTTCGCGCTCCTGACCGGAGAGGCTGTCTATGCGGATCAGTTCGCACAATTCATCTGCTATCCTGTCGGGATCGAACATCGCTTTCCCTTCCTCTTCTTCAGTATAGACTTGCCGGTTATGGTACCGGATTTGGGCTATGGAGGCAAATGAGATGCGCGTGGTGCTGCTGGCCGCCGATTTCCCGCCCTCTGTTGGCGGGATTCAGCGGTACGGTGCCGGACTGGCCGGAGCGCTGGTGCAGGCGGGTGTTCCGGTACAGGTCGTAGCGGTGCAGCAGCCCGGCTGTGAGCGATTCGACGCGGAAGTCGGCTACGAAGTCGTGAGGGTGCCCGGAGGAAGCAAGCGGGCAGTCTGGCAGCAGATGCGACATGCGGCGCAGAGTGCCTGGCCGGGCGATGACACCACTGCATTTGTGGCGCTCAAGTGGTTCCCCGAGGGACCGGCAGCGCTTCAAGCGGCGGCAGCCAGACGCGGCATCAGTGCTATGATCGGCCATGATCGTGAGTTCGCCCTACATGGCCTGAATGCGATCAAGTGGGCGATGCAAAAGTGGGTGCTGAGCGCCTGCGACATCCCGTTTGCGACCACTGCATTTGCCGCCTCCCAGATGGAACG
>LSQX01026158.1_pt1 | contig 11826 bp, 7 predicted proteins | sample 654561 | NCBI WGS metagenome assembly LSQX01 (sample SAMN04489861, study PRJNA283612) | anaerobic digester metagenome | isolation source: 4 biogas reactors fed with cattle manure at either 37C or 55C with and... | place: Denmark: Kongens Lyngby | collected 2014 | reverse complement strand
CCCCGTGATGACCTCAACGCGCTCGAAGACTTGCTGATCGAACATAAGGGCGAAGTGGCGATGATCGCGGTGGATGTCGCCAGCGGCACAGCCGCACCTCAAGAAGTCGTCGAGGGGATGCGTAGACTGGCTGACGAACATGACACGTTGCTGATGTTCGATGAAATCGTCAGCGGCTTTCGGATGGCGCCCGACGGCGGGCAGGGATACTATGGAGTGACACCTGACCTGGCAGTCTTCGCCAAGGGCATGGCAAATGGTATGCCACTGAGCGCAGTGTGCGGCAGAAAAGATGTCATGGACTGCGCAAAAGATTTGATCATCTCCATCACGTATGGCGGCGAGGCATTGTCGTTGGCTGCCGCTTCAGTGTGCCTCGACATCTACAAACAGGAACCGGTCACTGAGCACATGTTCCGCCAGGGTGACAGGCTGCGTGAGGGCTTCGAAGCAGCAGCAGCGTCCTGCGGTGTGCCGTTCAAGTGTCATGGCCCGGCGTGTATGCAGAGCATGACATTTGATTATCCTGATGCAGAACTAAACACCAAGGTGTGGACGCTACTGTTGCAAGAGACAGCCAGACGAGGTGTACTGATCCGTCGCGGCGGCTTGCTTTTCATCACATACTCGCACGATGACGAGGCCATCGAACAGACCGTCGCCGCGGTTGCAGAAACCATGCCGCTGATCGCCGATGCAGTGGAGGCAGGGAAGGTTGACGAGCAGCTGCAGACGGGCAAGGTGGAGGAGAGCTTCCGCAGGTTCATGTAGCTCCACGTTGATGCCGTATGATTGAGTTAGCCAAACGCTCGGCCTGGTCGTGGTTGAGGGCGGGCGTTTGGCTTCACCTTGGCAGCTGAAACGACCTATCAGCAGTGAGTTTTGGGAGCGACTGTCATGAGCACTTTGCCCTTGTTTGCTGTGATTGCCGATGCACACATCTCCAGAGCACCCGGCATCCAGGATCGCTTTCTTGAGGCCGCGTTGACAGATGCGAAATCCGCGGGTGCTAGCTTCGCCGTTATCGCCGGCGACCTGGTAGAAGATGGCCATCACTCGAGCTTCACGAACGCCAAGGCGATCCTGAGTGCAAGTGGATTGCCATGCTATCCGGCCATCGGAAACAAGGAAGTAAGCCAGAACTCACCGCAGCGATACATCTCCAACTTCGGACCCACTTACTACACTGTGCAGCAGTCGGGATACCGGCTGATTGTACTGGGCACTACGGAATTTACTATCCCCCAACACAAGCTTCGCTGGCTGGAGGAAGTACTGGCACAGACCGCACCTCACGACAACACAGTGCTCGCGACGCATCACTATCTAGAGCGTTTCTCGGAAAACGATCGTGGGGCGTTGACAGACATCTGTGGCAGATATGGTGTGCGGCATATAATCACCGCCCACCGGCATAGGATGGAGACAACACAGTACGGTCCGGTTACCGAGCATATGTTGCAGGCGGTGGATCCGGATAAGGCGCTGGGGTCACCCCCAGGCTTCACCCTATGCGGGATCGAGCGTGGCAGGCTGCACACTCGCTTTGTGCCTATGAGTATATCTGCAGATCTCGTGCAGAGACATCTGACGGGCCAGTTGGGCTTCAGGCCCACTCGGGACCGCGCATTTGACGCCAGTCTTGTCGAGTTGGCCGAACGTTACGGCTTCCGCCACGTGCAGCTCACCATCTCAGGAGATGAGCATGACACCACAGTGGAGCAGCAGGCACGCGCGGCTACTGATTGTGGACTGCAGCTTGTCGGCCATCTTCCATCTCCTCAGTTCGACATCACAGGCCAGTGGCTGAACCGAACCCAGATGCACAAAAGTATAGAGTTTTTTGCGGAGCTTCTGGCCCGGACAGCAGTGCATTCGAGTGAGGCACCGGCAATTCTGCACCCGCCCAAGCTGCCTGCTGACGTGCTGTGTGATCGCTACGGTCGCCTGCTGACGCAGCGCGTATGCGTGCAGCGTGTGATTGAGGCCTATGTGGCGATGGCTGGTTGGATGCAGCAGGGGAAGATGGCGGTGGCGCTGGAAAACAACTCGTCAAAAAAGCTCCGTCTTACGTTCGGTGCGTTGCCATCACATCTCACTGACTTGAGCGGAGAGCTGAGGCAACGGAGTTTCGACATCGGGTATTGCTTTGACATCGGCCACGTGAAGGCCAGCGTGGTGCAGACGCAGGTAGCTGAGTGGATGGCTGCGATAGGGGACAGACTGTTGGCGTTGCACTTGCACTCCGGAGATCCGCATAGCCATGTCACCCACGATCCGGTGACTGAGCTATACTCTACCACGCGCTGGTTGGGGCTGGCTGCATGGCTCGCACAGTTGCAGGTAGTAGTGCCTTGTGTGCTTGAGGTTCCGGTGTCTGAGGGAGCAGCGGTATCGGCTCAGACGCTACATCGCCTGACAGAACCTATACCCGAGGCAGTTTATGTGGATGTTGAGTTGGCACCGGGGTAGACGGGGCCCGCTTTTGCTGGTGTGCTGAGGAGCCCAATCGGCCCAGCGTGTTCGCATCTGGACGGCCGACGGCCGTCCAGATTTTGTGTGCGGCTGCGACCGCAGAAATGCCACCTGGATTTAGTCTGTCACAGTCTCCGTAGTGATCTCCGGTAATCCTCCAACGTCTATCTGCGTCAAAGCCACTGTGTAGCCGTTGGCGTCGTTGGCCGGAAAATAGAAGCCCAACCGCACTAATCCTTCGCCTAGTGCGGAGAGTTTGAGCCTGTCGGACTTTTCCATTTTGCGATTTATGTACAGATTCATATCTTCCGGCTCAGTGCGCCAGTGCATATAGCCATCCTCAACCCACAGAGTTATCTGGCAGGTCTCGTCGGCCCAGGATTGGGCTTCCTGTTCACTGAGAGCACGGACGTAGTCGCGATCCGGGCCGATGGTAGTCCGCGGTTCGCTGTCGGCTGCACCCAGTGCGTGTATCGTCGTCTCGACGTGACGATTAGCTGCTGCCACCAATTCACCCTCGATGACCATCACTTTTATGGTCAGGCCTTCCTCAATCGGGGGTAGTTGGACTGCTGATTGCACAGGGTGCTCTTCAGGCGGCGGCTCGATATCCTCAGAGACACTTCGGCCGGAGGCTAACAGACACGAACGCAGCAGCAAAATTGCTGCTATCAGCAACACCGCACCTGCAGCCACACCTGCCCGGGTTAGACGTTGGACCGCGATCGGAGATGCACCACTGGAGTGTCTACGATGGGACGGGTAGAGTTGACAGGCGGCAGCTTCCTGTTGGATGGCGGCTGTTGCAGGGGGTGTTGCCTGGCCTCTTGGCATCATCCCATACTCGACGCAGGCAACCGTAACGTTGTCGCGAACTCCACGTTCCAGGGCACGATTCACCAGTGCTTCGCAACCCTCGCCGACTGTAGCCGTTGCATTGATTGTGCTGGCGATGTCCTCATTCGGGAGTACTTCGGTCAGGCCATCTGAACACACCAGGTAGATACTGCCCGTTTCCAGTGGAATTGATACCAGATCAGGAACAACGGTGTCAGCTACTCCCAGCGTGCGGGTAACCTGGTTGCGCAAAGGCGAGCGTGCGGCCTCTTCTTCGGTCATGCGCTGCTCCTGCACCTGACGAGCAACCCATGAGTGGTCCTGTGTGATCTGGTGAATGCCGCCCGCGCTGATCCTGTAGCCACGGCTGTCACCGATATGGGCTACCACTGCGGTGTCATCAGTAAGTGCTACAACTGTCAGGGTAGTGCCCATATCATACTGAGCCGCATCAGTCTGCGCCTGCTGATAGATGCGAACATTTGCCAGCTGAACAGCGTATAACACCGCGTCGGCCGCCGGAGCGCCGCTTAGCCTTGCCGCCATATCACTGGTATCAGTGGTTTGCAAGGATAGCACTTCAGCGATGGTGTCTGCAGCAATGCGACTGGCCACCTCCCCGGCTGAGTGGCCGCCCATACCATCAGCCACCGCCACGACCGCCCGAAACCCCCAGAGACTATCTGCAGGATTCAGCTGTAACGCGATTGCAGCATCCTGGTTGTTTGGGCGACGACCGGTGGCTGTACTGTGACTCACTCGTACCTGCTGGCACGCATCTATCATGTGCGCTTCACCTAAAATTGTCTGGGGCGGCCTGATGTATTGCCGGCCGCACTCCTACAGACCCTCGTGCGCAGAAAACACGCACGAAGGCTGCCTCGGGCGATTTCACGCTGAGTGTTGAATGCTAACCCGAACCCATGCCGACGTCTTCAGCTGGTTGCTTTGTTTTCGGCCATCCGCAAAATAATTGACGATACGGTCTTCATGTGTATTCCATAGCTATGGTTCGTACACCTGCCTGGCTGCTCAATCAGACAAACAAATCGCACCGGGGGGTGTGATTTATTTGTCCCGGTGCGATTGCGAATTTAGCTGTGTAGCCTCGCCGAGGTTGCGCTATTTTTTTACAGTCGTGAAGGTCGTATACTTGCCACGTTGGACGAGCAACAGCACACTGTCACGCTGGGTTTCCTTGATCAGTTGTCGAGCCTGCTGCAGTGTCCCCACTCTCATGCGGTTGATGGCCACGATTAGGTCACCTGTCTCCAGTGGCATGGAGCTTTGCAGCTTCGTTTGGTCCAGCCTGAGGACGACCACACCGCGAGCTTCACGAGGCAGTTCCAGCCGGTCGCGGAGTTGAGCAGTGATATCTGTAGCCCATAGCCCGCTGAGGATTTCGGCGCCGCCATCGGAGCTAGCCTCCGGAGCCGGCTCGGCTGCCAGCTCATCCGGTGCTTTGGTCAGAGTTGCTTCTACGGTTTGCGGTTTGCCGTCTCGGAGCAACTCAAGGCGTACGGCAGCTCCCGGTTCAGCTATCCCGATGATCGACTTGACCGCACCGGGGCTGTCCACTTCTCGGCCGTTGACTTTGATCAGGACATCACCGACGTTAACGCCCGCTTTTGCAGCCGGACCATTGGGCTCAACGTAGGATATCAGTACTCCATTGCGGTCTTTGAGACTGAACTGTTCTGCCAATTCTGGTGTGACGGGTTGTAGCCCTACCCCCAAGTAGCCGCGCACAAACTCACCGTGCTTGCCCAGGCTTTCCATTACTCGCCGAGCGAGATTAGATGGGATCGCAAAACCTATGCCCTGATAGCCGCCAGTGCGGCTGAAAATAGCAGTGTTGATACCGACCACTTCACCTCGCAGGTTGATCAGAGCCCCACCTGAGTTGCCCGGGTTGATGGCAGCGTCGGTCTGGATGAAATCTTCGTATCCACTCTGCCCGAGAATCCCCAGATCAGCACGTCCCTTGGCGCTGATGATACCCATAGTCACGGTGCTGCCGAGGCCAAACGGGCTGCCAATTGCCAGAACGATATCGCCGACTTCGGCTTTGTCCGAATCAGCGAAAGGTAGTGCAGGCAGATTGCTAGCATCTATCTTCAGTAGTGCGACATCACTGTCCTTGTCTGCACCTTTTACTTCGGCGACGAGCTCTCGTTTATCAGGAAGCTGAACCTTGATCTCGTCGGCCTGAGCTACGACGTGAGCGTTCGTGAGGATATAGCCATCGGCACTAACGATGACGCCTGACCCCAATCCACGCTGGACCTGTTCTCGTTGCCATTCCGGACTGTCACCAAAGAAACGGCGGAAAAATGGATCATTGAAAAAAGGATTCATGCCAGGGTCTGACTTGACTACCTTGGTGGATGCTATGGCTACGACGCTAGGAAGAGCCGTCTTTGCAGCGGCAGAAATTTGCGTCTGATCAATCACCTGTGCATTGGCAGGAGCGACAGTGGAAATGTCAACGCCTACTCGATGCGCCCGCTCCATGCCATAAAGCAGCCATCCACCTGCTACGAGCGCTACCACAGCCGCCACTACAACTACCCGAACAGTCTTGCTTGTACGAAAATACTTCATAAATCGTTCACGTCCTTTCGCCAATCCGCGACAAAACTGACCTGTCGTATGTCACTAGTTGGACGCGTTTACTGGCGAAAAGTTCTCTACAAATGTCATGCCTGAACACTGGACGCATCTGACAGAGACCTGCTGATATGACCGATCTCTATGCGTGCATTCATGGCCTCACGGGCAGATTCGATGAGTGCCGTTGCCGCTACTGTCACCGTTGTCTCTATCGTTGCCGAGAGACCCCGTTGCTTGCCTTCTGAAACCAGATAGAGAGCATGATACTCACACTGCGTCTCGCTACCAGTACGCCACACAATCTGACGAACATGGATGTCTCCACTCATCAACTCAGTGAAGATATGCTCAAGCGGAACGCGCGTCCGGCCACCGGACCGACAAAACGACCAAGTCGGTAGATGCCGTTGGAGTTGGGCAGATGGCGAGTTGCCAGGACCAGCTCCAGGCCGTCCATATCATCCACGATTGCCTCATAAATCGCATCATCATAGGTCACCTGGAAGCCATTTTCGAGCCGCTGTGTCTGTGCATGCGCCATGCCGTCGGTGACCAGCAGTGGCACCACGAATTCGACGAGTTGCCCACCCTCAACCTGCGGGGTGATGGTCAGGCCGTCAGGGGTCAGCTCGTAGCTTTCCAGAACTGCCTCGGCGCCGCACAGGTCGCCGCTGTAGCGCACGGTAAACGCGACCCGTTCAGCGCACTCTTCATCCACATTTACGTCGGCAGAGTATACCCCTGCACAGTACCGGCTTGCTGACATGCCCGCCAATGGCACGCGCTTGAGGCCCCATTTGGCCACAGGGCCGATCGCCGCGTACTGAGGAGCGCTTTCGACCGACATGTGGACTGTCGGATCAGCCGGTATTGGCACTGATAGGGCAGTCTCGGGCCGGACGCCACGTCTGTGCAGCCGCCCCAGTCCGGTAGCGTCATAGCCCGATTGGCCACGCAGGTCAATCTGCATATGGTATGGGCCACACGTTGCCCATGTGCGGTGGAAGCTGGGCCATATCCGGAATACGTAGCCCCCACGATCTACTGGCGCCGGCCCTTCGGTTATGCTGTCATCGGCCAGTTGGTAGGCAGTCCCCAGGATGCTTGCGATGAGCAAAGCATACGCCGAGTAGGGGCTGTCATCGTAGCCTGCATCGCCGTGACGGGCCTCCGCAGGGAAGCGATTCTTGATGATGAACGGTGGCTCGCCGCTCTCAATCCAGGGCCGGATCGAGGCCGCCGCCATGTGTGCTGCCCGTTTGAACGCGCCCGCATACTCCGGGTGCGTACTGTCATAGCGGCGTGCCTCCATCTCACATATCGCCGCGGCCATCGCCTCCATGATATGGTACTGGTTGCTGCGTCCACCGAAGGGCATCTGGCCGGTGACCGACATGTACAGCAGTTGCGTCAGCCCGCCCCGTCGGGTGGCTTCGTCTATCCAGGACCGATGCCTACCCTCGTAACCGAAGTGCAACAGCATCCCCAACTGTTGGCGATCGGTCAGGTCGTAGGTTATCGGATCAGAGGGATCGCGATACAGGCCCCAGGGGTTGATGAGCTTGAACTGGTTATCGAGCACTGCGTCAATTGCGTCCGAGGAGTCAGCCAGGCCTGCCCAGGTCTTGAGCTGCTCCCCGCAGACGCCGTAGATGGGGAAGTTGCTATCCGCCCAGGCGCGCCAACTGGGGTAGCGCGCCCACGGATCGAAGCTGGCAAGCAGTTCTCCCCAGTGACGATGGCGTGCGGTGTCTACTCTGTCTTTCAGCGCCAGATAGCCGTACATCAGCTCCTTGGTGTAGAACTCAGGGCCTGTGAAGATCTCTTCTGGCCGCCGCAAGCCGGCCATGACCTCACAGCAGTAGTCCATGCCTAGCGCACAGTTCTCCACCAGCTCCAGGCAGCGGCCGCCCCATATGCAGCCTCCTAGCGCGCCGACAAAACGGGCGGTGGTTGTGGACGTCTCGCGGCCCACGACTGGAGAAATCACGACACCATCGGAGCGTTGCCATGGCACTGCATGGCGCACGATTCGCTCTGCGAGGTCGAGGTAGCATTCCCGAGTAAGTCCGGTCGGTTCCCATTCTGCCACTGACGGCAGGTCGGCGAAAATACGTTGTGTATTGCCCTCCAGGGGAAAAGGCGGGAGAGTGAAGTCATCGGTGGACATGGTCAGCACACCTTCGGATGGTCTGGAGGAGCCGAAGGCCCGATGTCCTGGCGCTTCGGCAGCCCCAGAGGCGCTGGAGTGATATCGTCACACGGCTAACTGCAGAGCCGTACGTGTACAAAAGCTATTCGACGCAGAGCAAGTTTGCACCTGCTGGGATTTCTGAACAGGAGGTCAACGGCACTGACAAGTTTGGGGTGAGGGGTACAGGTACAGCGGTACAGATACAGCCAGGGGGAGGCGCGGAGCAGGGTATGCAGGAGCTCAGTGAGCGCCCTTCTTGCCCAGCATGACACCGAATGTACGTAAGACGATTTGCAGGTCTAGGCCCAGTGACAGGTTGCGGATGTAGTATAGGTCATAGCGCAGCTTTTCGATGACATCTTCTGTGCTGGCGTCATACTTGTGGTTGACCTGTGCCCATCCGGTGATGCCGGGGCGAACTATCTGCCGCATTTCGTACAGGGGGATCTCCTTGCGAAGCCGTTCGACTATCTCAGGCCTTTCCGGACGAGGTCCGGCCAGCGACATTTCCCCGGTCAACACCTGCCACAGTTGCGGCACCTCATCCAGCCGAGTCTTGCGCAGAATGTTGCCGATTCTGGTGATGCGAGGGTCGTCTTCAGTTGCCCATACCGGCCCGGTATCGCGTTCGGCGTCAGGAATCATGGTGCGTAGCTTGGTAAATGTGAAATGCTGGCCATCTTTGCCCACGCGGGTCTGGTGATAGAACACAGGTCCAGGCGAAAATAGCTTGATCAGGATCGCGCAGAGGCCCACGATCACTGCCGCGATAGGCAACAGTAGCAGCGTAATCACGACATCGAGTACGCGTTTCAGACGTGTTGCGTACTTGTTGTAGCGGACAGTCTCCAGACTTGCCAGCCAGTCGTGACCGACGTTGAACACTGCAGCACGCTGAGTCAGCACTTCGTAAGCGACTTCGAAACGCATTACGTGAATGCCTACAGCATCACAGTGTGCCAGACAGCGGGCGACATCGTCGCTAAACGGTCCAGGCTGAGGGATTACCAGAGTGTTCACCTTGTGCCGCAACAACAAGTGGGGACAGTCACGCAGGGCAGCGATTATCGGCAACCCATCCAGTCCTGCGTCATCATCACTTTCACCGTTTTTGCCAGTCGAACGCACCAGCCCTATCAGATCATAAGTGGAGTTGCCGCCGTTGTTGCCCAGGTGCCTGATGACCTCTGCAGTCTCTTCACCCGTGCCCAGTATCGCCACACGCCGTTTGATCAGGTTGTCAGCGACGACCGCGGCGGCTACGACTCGGTTGAGCGTAAAAAACAGCACTGCTATCAGATATGCAAATAGATAGAAAAGACGGCTGTTAACCCAGTCAGGTACGAGGAAAAAGGTCAGTGCAACAGCGATCAGGGTGCCGAACAGTAGGCTAGAAAAAGCATCACCCAATCGCATGAATAGACTGCGCACGGCGAGAGTGTATAGCTGGCCGACGAAAGTGGCAGTGACCCAGCAGAGCACCAGAATCGCCACTTGAGGGGCCGTTGGCATCCTGATGCTATCGCCAGTCATACCGCTAGCTGCGATGGTAGACAGGGCAACAGCGGCCACACCAAATAGCAAGTCAGCTGCCAGTAGTCCAACCTGGTAGCGAAATCGCATTTGGTAGACCGAACGGCCCTCTATAGAGGCCGCCCGTAGCCACTCGGGGCCGTTGCCTGCCTCAAGCTCACGATCCATTTCTGGAGGTGGCACGGATTCGGTACTGTTCAGATCCAGCATAATCGTGTGTTCGTCTGGAAAAGCGTAAATTCCTGCTTATCTCGCCAAAGCCACCTGTGTTTATTGTTCATACCTTAGGTGTCAACGGGCGGCAACTGTACGGTTTTACTCGCAATCCTGCTCCTTCATACGCTGAATCAGGTCCAAGAGTCAAGCTTAGTCACGGTGATTTTGCGGGGGCAAGCACGGTTGAAGCCTCGGTGTCGCTGCGATCATCACTGTCCTATAGCATGATACGCACCCAAAATGAGGCTGCTTTATTTAGCTGCGGTGCCGTTGGTAAGCCCTGTATCAGCGGTGCGATACCCGATACAAGGGTACGGTGCCCAGGCGTGGCGACTGCAGCTTATATGGACGGACCATCAACGCGAACGGTCGCCGGCATAGTGCACCGGCGACCGAACATGAGAGTGCGAGTCGGCTGCTGGTGATACAGCCTATGCTTTCAGATAGCCGAGTTGCCTGGCAGCATCCAGCACGGCTTCAGCGGCCTCCTCCACCGATACCGCGGTCGTGTCTACAGTGACCTCTGCATTTTCGGGGTCTTCAAACGGCATGTGCATTCCGGCGATGTCGTTGACTTCGCCGCGTGCAGCGCGTGCGTACAGCCCCTTGGGATCGCGCTCCTGGCACACTTCCAGCGGTGCCTGCACATGCACTTCCACGAAATTCGGACACCACGAACGGGCTCGGTCACGATACGCTCGCAGTGGTGACACTGCTGCTACCAGCACGTTGACGCCATACTTCGACAGCATCATGGCCATCCATGCCAGGCGCTTGGTGTTTTCGTCACGCGCCTCCGGAGTGTAGCCGAGATTAGGGCTGAGATTGGCGCGCACTTCATCGGCGTCCAGGTTCTCTACCGGCAGACACAGGTCAACCAGACGTTTCTGAACCTCGTCAGCGATAGTTGATTTGCCCGATGCAGGCACTCCGGTCAGCCAGAATACCGTACCATGCTTGTTTTCGTTGCAGCACTTTTCACTCATGATTTCAGTAACCACCAATCTAGGGAATTGTCAGTAGACTATCTTACCTTCCATATCAGAGGGCACGGGAATGCCCAGTAGGTGCAGAATTGTGGGGGCGACATCCATAAGTTGCAGGCCTGCGCGCTCTCCCTTCTCATCTTGCCCCGGTGCCACGCTTGCGTAGATGCCGTGGAAATCGTGGACTGCGTCATCTGGGCCGATCTCGGTGTCAAATGAATAGATGGTGGGGTTGCCCACATCCTGTCCGGCGCGCCAGTAAAGGTCGTCGAAGTAGACCAGCAGATCCGGGGCCTGGTCCACATACGGCCCGCTGTAGATATCTTCAGCACGCAACACGTGTGTGTTCATAGTCCGCCCGGTGTCATCGGGGATGGACTTCAACGCGGCGGCCAGAGCGGCGCGTTCAGTCTCATACTGAGCCGCAGGTATGGTACCCAGTGGCTCGCGCCCCTCGACGTTCAGGAAAATGCGGCTGTAGTAGCCGCCCCACGCCCAGGCTTTGGTTTTCTGCCAGTCCACAAGCTTTTCGTCAAACCGCGTGAGGCCTGACACCGGCTCTTTGAGAGTAAGATAGCCCTGCTGTATCAACCAGTCGTTGATATTCAGCGCACCTTCCATGCGTTTGACGCCATGGTCGGATACGAGTATGAACGCCGCGTCAGGGCCGGCAAGCTGCATCAGTTGACCCAGCTGGTCATCCAGCTTGCGGTAGTACTCGACGATAGAGTTGACGAACGGATTACCTGGTTCGTATTTCCGATGCTGCGGGTCATGGTATTTCCAGAAACCGTGTTGGATGCGGTCCGGCCCCATGTAGACCATGGCGAACAGGTCCCATGGCTCTTTTTGCAGCAGGTGACACGTAGCAGCAAACTGCTTGTCGGTGATGCGATGTATCTGCTCAAGCAGTTCGGCTTTGTCCTCGGTCCGGAAATTATCGCAGTCTATCTCATAGCCGCCGGTAATCTG
>LSQX01002433.1_pt2 | contig 11826 bp, 5 predicted proteins | sample 654561 | NCBI WGS metagenome assembly LSQX01 (sample SAMN04489861, study PRJNA283612) | anaerobic digester metagenome | isolation source: 4 biogas reactors fed with cattle manure at either 37C or 55C with and... | place: Denmark: Kongens Lyngby | collected 2014 | reverse complement strand
CCCTCATCCCTGACCCTTCTCCCCTAAGGGAGAAGGCAAAAAGGGAAGGTGTATGCACCGTATTACCAGAGTGAGTAGACACTACATACTTTTTTACCCCTTATAACGCTTTAAGTAATATTTCTCTATACTCTTTTTTCTCGAGAGGCACCTTCATATTTTTAGAAGCCCTCTGAGCACCAATTTCACTTAAATCGGTGAGGTTATCTGTATCAGTATCGGTTATTCCTATCTCTTTTAAGCGAGAAGGAAGCCCAAGGCTTTTAACAAAATCTTTGAGGTTGCTGGTTTGCCCCCATATTTCTTCTAATTCTGCAAACTCTTCTGAATACCCGTTACCTTGCAGATATTCAAACACATAAGGTAGAAGCAGTGCGTTTGCAGTACCGTGATGGGTTGCTTTTGTGACTGTAAGAGAATATCCCATACCGTGTACTATTATTGTTCCGGTGCGGTTTATTGCAAATCCTGCCAATAGAGAAGACAAAAATATCTTTTCTTTAATGTCAAGGTTATCTTTATCATCTACTATTTGTGGTAAATACTTCCATAAAAGTTTTAAACTTTCTTTGGCAAAAAGTTTTGAAATATGGTCAGATTTTTGGGCTAAAAAACTCTCTGCACTATGAGAAAAAGCGTCCATACCTGTTGCAACAACAAGTTGGTAAGGAAGGGTCGATAAGGTTTTAGAGTCTAAGATTGAGAGTTTTGGTATAATCTGGTGGCTATTGATGGTCTTCTTTGTTTTTGCTTCTTTATCCATAATCACAGCGTACCTTGTTACTTCGCTACCTGTACCGCAGGTGGTAGGTATGGTGACAATGGGTAGAGGTTCGCTCTTATATTCCATCTCTCCAAAATAATCTTTGAGTTTACCACCATTGGTTGCAAGAACAGATATTGCTTTTGCTACGTCCATTGGGCTACCTCCCCCTACTCCAAGCACAAAATCACATTTTTCTTTCCTACATATTTTTGCACCTTTTTCAACGTTGGGTATATCCGGTTCAGGATTGACTTCTGGGTATAACACAACCTCTATGCCGTTTTGGGAACATATATCTGTTATTGTTTTTATTAGTCCTGTTTCAAAAACAAATTTTTTTCCTGTTACTATAAGAACCTTTTTACCGTATTGTTTTATCTCTGGAAGATACTTTGGTATACCTTCTGTTTCAAAATATACTTTTGCTTGCATATTAAAATATATACTTTTCATTACTGCCTCCTTCATAATTGATATCAAAAATAGTGGTTAGCCAAGAAAAATTTTGTATAATATAAGGCAAAAACACATCCCAATTGCTGGAGTAAAAAACCAGCCAGCAAAAATTTTTGCAACTTTTTCTAAACTTATTGTGTTAATACCTCTTAAAACACCTATCCCTGTTAATGCTCCAACTATTGCTTGAGAGGAAGATACAGGGACACCTATTTTGTTGTATATATGTATGGCTATGGAGTGAGACATAATAGCGCTAAAGGCAGAAAAAGCGTCAATCTTTATAATTTCTCCCCCTACAGCTGACATCATTTTTTTGCCGTTAAACAGAGCTCCCAACCCAGTGCTGATTCCACCTATAAGCAACGCTTGTTTCATATTAAATATTTTAGATTTATAAAATACTCCTGTTACGTTTGCAACATTGTTACCGCCGAGAGTGTACGCACCGTAGATACCTGCAAGAATAAGTAGGTTTCTCATGATTTTGTCATATAATAAGAAGTGTATATTAACTTTTTTCAAAACTTTAGTCATTGACCAGTAAAAAATTATAGCAATTATTCCTGCACCAATAGGGGTTGTGAACCAGCAGATAAAAATTTTTGTTAGCCCTTGGAGTTGTAACTGTTTGTTCATAATACCTATACCTATTATTGGACCTACTACCGCCTGTGAGGTGGATACCGGAAGTCTTAATATTATCATTAAATTAACAGTAAGGGCTGCTGCTAAAGATATTATAAAAGCGGTATTTCCAGTCTGTTCGGTTAATCCAGAAAGGGTTTTTATGCCAGCTTGACCGTTTGTTAATGCGCCAATAACAAGAAATATTCCAGCCAGTATAACGGCAGTTCTATATCTTATCATATAAGAAGATACAGCCGCACCAAATATGTTTGCAGCATAACTGGCTCCAAGTGTCCATCCTAAATATATTGGTCCAATAAATCTTAAATCCATTTATTCCTTTTCCTTTTCACTATACTTGAGTAAGACGGAAAGGGGTAAAGGCATTGCCTTCAACGCCCAATTTGTAATCTTGAACTTGTTTCAGGATCTCTCACTTAACCCACGTTGGGAATAGGCACAGCGTAAAAAACGAGATTCCGGATCAAGTCCGGAATGACATGCAAGGGGAATCCCATTCTTTATCATTACGTCTTTGTTTTTGGTTAGGTTGCTAACTATCCCCTCATCCTTAATCCCTCTCTCCTAAGGGTAGAGGGCAAATAGATGGATTGAGTAAACACCACATACTTTTTTATTCTTTATTTGATAAAATTGAGTTTACCTCCGCCTTCAAGACGCCATATACGCCCATCAGTATACATCCATCCAGTCCAGTTTTTCCTTCTTCTTACACCGATATTAAACCTAGTTGATTTATCTTCTACTGGCTTTAAGTTGATTAAATTTAAAGGAATTTTAAACTCTGCACTCCAACTATAAGTGTTTATATCATTCATAACGGCAGCATATTCAATCTTTTTAGCAAATTCATTTCTGAGATTTTCTGGTAGTTTGAAATAACTATCAATTATACTCAACTGACCGTTAGGATGCCCTGTAAAAATGTATATTGGCCCTGTTTCCATATCTGGTAGCCACCATCCTCCTGTATCACTATCGGCTCGCCCTTCTACTGATATTTCTGTCATTCCCCACTCAATAGGTAAGTTTTTAAGAGAGGGCGACATACTATCGTTCCAAGGGTCTGGAGTGTGCTCTATACCTACATAAAGGTACTGGTTGTCATATACAATCCAAGCGTAACTTTTACAGATAGCTTCTTCTGTCTGGTCTCTTGTGTAAAACTTATCTATAACAATAGCTTTACTTTTATCAAGGTTTAACCACTCCTCTTTTTGGAGTTTACCATCAATTTTTATTGGGTTGGTTCTTTTTGTGACGGTATGTTCCTTAGGTTTTGTAGCACCAGTAGTTTCTTTTGAAGAGTCAAAATATTTGCCTATCTCTCTTTCTACAGGCCAGGTAGCCCTCAATTCATCTTTGTAAAGACCTATTTTTTCAAAAGGTATAGGTTCAAAACTAATCTGGTTATAAACTGGAGAACCTTGCCTCATACGGAAATCATATCTTTTGATATTATGGAAAATAGGGTCTATTTCATCTTGGTTATCAGAAATAGTGTTATCTTGCCTAATACCTGATGCAAATGTAACAAAAGGTCCTCCGGTATTGATATTTCTTGCAAGAGTGATATTTCGAGGCCATCCGAGCGGTCTTTTATCTTGATTCAGAAGATCACTAAGTTGTGGGTATCTTTCGTTCCAAGGTGGAGTTTTAGATTCAAATTTTCTCATAACGGTAATCAATCTGTTTCCACGTGTAGTAAGTTTTCCGTTGGCTTCCATAAGATTGCTTCTATTCCCAAGAGAAATTCCCGGAAAACAACTCGCAAATATGTTGTTTTCAAATCTACAGTCTGGTGCTGAAGAAGATATACCGTTGGTCCTATAAAAAATATTACCACAGACGGATAAATTTGAACTGAGCCCGTCTATATGGACTGCTCTTACGCCGTGGGTCTGGTTAGGTGAGTAATGCCCTGTTATATGGTGAACAAAATTGTTTTTGATTATATTGCCTCTAAAAGTTAAAGGTTGCCCAAGGTCCCATGTATATATAGCCCCAAGTTCTCTTGAATGGGCGACAACATCGTGTATATCGTTATATTCTACAATATTGTTGTTACCGTAAATACTTATAGCCGAGTGGTTAGAATCTGTGATAATGTTATGTTTAACCTTTTGTCCAATACCTCTGATTTGTACTGCCATACTGCTACCTGATAACCTATTAACTCTGGCAATAAAATTGTTTTCAACACAAAACCCAGTAGGTATCAACTTTCTTCTATTCTCAATAGCTTGTGCGTATCCAAAATTGTATTGAGTGTTATCAGCAAGAATTATACCAGCATCTCCAACATCATATATATCACACCCAACAATAGAGTGGTTCCAACCGCTCTTTAAATATATACCACTCTGCCCTATATTTTTTACAACACACCCAGCAATAAGAGCATTGTGTCCTGCCGACACCAGTATACCATTTTGCCAAGTACCCTCAAGTGTTACCCCATATAAAACTAAATTTGAAGCGTTTTTTAATTCTATTATAGGTTTATCTAAGGTGGTTACTATTGCTTCACCTTTTATATCTTTTGGAGGGAAAAAATAGAGTTTACCAGTATCTTTATCAATATACCATTCGCCGGGTGTATCTATCTCGCTTAACAGGTTGTAAGCAAAAAAAGGAGTTCCCCTTGATATTCTGTTGCCAACATAAGCAGGGTCTTTTACATGTGCGGTTCTTGGGTCGTCAGCAAGGTATATGATTTTCTCTTTTGTGTCTATAGAAGTAATTTTAAGATGGTTTATAACGTAAGGTACTTTAGGTCCAAGATACCCTCTTAGCCAAGCATCTTTCTCTTCTGTCCATCTTTCTGGCTGATTTCCAGAGTATTTGAATTTACCTTTCTGGTAAGGTTCGTCTCTGAATGTATAATCTCCTTTTGGGTCAACCAAAGAAGCAACCCTTGCCCAGCCTTCGTTAGGCCAACGAGCCATCTGCATTATCTCGCCATTGTAAATCAGTTCCATTGCTCCAGACTGCTCTGTTCCAGTACCTCTATTTTTTAGTACTCCATAATTGTTTATTCCTTGCTGAGAAAGGTCAGCAACAAAAACTTTGTTTCTTGCTGTAACAGGTAACCTATCAAGTATTTTTTTGTCTGTTACAGGTTTGAAATCTTTTACTCTTTTACCACCAATAATACGAGGCACTTCTCCTTGGTAAGCTCTAAAAACAACGGGAGCGGAATCTGTGCCAGAATCTTCTTCTGAAAAAGTAATCGTATCTTCAATAAAATATTCTCCGCCTCTTAAATATACAGATATTCCTTTTTGAGGAAACCCTTCTGTTTTGATTTTTCGTAACTCTTGTTGAGCTCTTTCGATTGTAGCAAAAGGACTATCTTTGCTACCTTTGTTTGTATCTTTACCATCAGGCGATACATATATGGAGTTGGTAGGTAGGTTAACCCAGTTTATCCGTTTTTCTCTATCTGTAATTTCTGTCTGTCCATCTTTCAAACCGTCTATAGATTCAAGCCGGTCAACAAGTTTTAATCTATCTATCTCGTTAGGATTATATTTTGAAGATACGTCTTTAAGGAGTTTTTCGTATATTCCTTTTGCAGTTATATATTTTTTTTCTCCTCTATAAGTATCACCAATACCTATCTCTGCTCTCATTGTATCGTTTTCTGATATTTCAGGTGTTTTTAGTATCTGTTGGTACACCTTCCTACTTTCGTTATATTTATTCTGTTGATTATACAATTCTGCTTGTGTAAAAAGAGTGTATGCTCTATAATGGGGAGTTAATGAAGAAATCTTTAATATTTCTAAAAAAGTTTTGTTGGCTAAATCGTATTTCTTTTCTAATCTATAACTTTCTGCAATATTAAATAACGAAAGCGCTTCTCCATAATTTATGTCACTAATATCTTTTATTTTGATATACTCTTTTCTTGCACCGTTAAAATCTTTCTTTTGGATAAGAGAGTCTGCGGTTTCAAAAATTGCTTTTATTGTGTTCAGGGCAAACCCCTCTACTCCGCTTCCAGCTTCTTTGATTTCTTCGCTACTTAAAACTCTGTTATGTATTATCACTTCATCGATATCTAATATTTCTCTGGTGTTCAACCCTACCCTAAAAGGATAATTTGCTAAATTATAATCTCCGTCGTGCTTGATTTTTGCGGCTATTTGCCCGTTTAAATAAAAAATCACTTCTTGACCGTTCCAGGTAAATGCGATATGTTGCCATACTCTTTCGGGTATACTTGTTTTTCTTGCGGTTGCCTGATAATATACATTCTTTTTCCCATCAGATGTTGTTCCCGGTATACTGCTTACTCGTCCGTGGTCAGCTCCAAGTATCCATCCTCTACCTCCTGCACCAGACAATAGGACAGAGTTAACATTAGATTTAATTTCCTCGTACTGTGTTACTGGTCCACTTAGCCTGAACCAACACTCTGCTGTAAAAGATTTGTTTGGTATATCAACAGCTGGCCCTTGGTAATGCCCTCTGTCCAACCGTACGGCTTTCTTGCCTGGGAAACGTCCATCAACTACTTTTAAATCGTCAACAATTCTTTTCCCAGCTTTAGCAGGCATAAAAGAAAGGTCGTTACCTTTACCTGTTAAATCTTTAACAATGCTTTTACTATCGGTAACTTCTTCAAAGGTATAATATCTTGATACACTTGCATCTTTCATTAAAAGTTCTTTTCTTTCTTTCCATTTTGTTTCTACTTCACTTTCGCCTTTCAAGGTGTAAACCAGAAGTAGTAACATTAATCCTGCATACTTTAATATCTTCATAAGTTCCTCCTATTGCTTTATGTTTGTTAAAGTAACTTTAATGCTTTCTTTAGAGAAAAAAGAATACCCAGTAAACGTGTCGTCAAAATTAAATATAGCCCGTGTGTTCTTATCTTTTGTTGGGCAATCTTTAGTAGGTATAAAATCTTCTTTGTATCTAACAATATCAGAAAACCTAAGGTTATCTATACATCCTTCAAAAGGCCCGATTGAAATATTCTTATTTTCATCCACAATATTGATTTTTTTTTGCCCTGTTAAAGGAGTAACACCATAAGAAGCTCTTTTATAGAAGAGCTTTTTTCCATTAACAAAAATAGAAAAATCCCCTTCTGTTCCTTTCTCGCCATCTATTATATCCCAAGTGTAAGCAAGGTGAACCCATTTATCTGCATCAAAGAAATATTCGCTTTGATATCCAGGACCCGCACCGAATTGCTCTTTTTTGTCTGTTGTGAGAGAAATTTGAAGCCGACTAAAAAGGTTTCTCACTCCTCCCATTGACCAGTATTTATGGAGAAACTTTATATGAGGGGCAGTAATCAAAGGAAAATCTTTTATAGCAAAAGGAAAGAGGATTATTTCGTTGGTAGAAATATCAGGTTTAAACCAAAACTCTACTGTGCCTACCATACCTGGAAAATATGTATATCCACCCTGCGGAAGTTTTTCGCCTGTATCAAAAACAAGTTGGTTGTTAGATGTGAGTTTTGCTGATTTGCCAGAGATACCTTTCGTAAACTCTGTTAATGCTTGAGTTTTCTTCTGGGGAGTGTCTTGTATTGGTAGAGAGGTAGAGTAGGTTTCTGGAAATAGGTTAGGTAATCCAAATGTTACAACAGGTTCTATATTTAAAAACTTGTAAAAAACAGAGAAAGTTGCACCTTTGAAATTATGTGTGTAAGGTTCTATACTCCAAACACCTCCTTTTCCTTCAACAGGGATTATTATTTTCCCAGTATTTTCTTTAGAAATATTTACCGCTACTGAACCATCAGGTCTTTTTATGCAAGCAAAACTTGATATATATATTTCAAGATTTTTAAGGTTTGCAGGTACCTGAAAAAATATAGGCATACCTTCACCTGCTCGCCCGTAAGCCCCTTCGCCTGACCGTCGTATTGGTGTGCCTGATGGCGCCCATAGACCTTCTGGGCAATATAAGGCAGCTTGAGCCCCTGTAATATCCAGTAACGTGAAAGGTTCTCTCCCTCCTGTTGAAAGAAGGTATAGACCGTTGGGCGTTTTAGCTGGTAAAGTTATATAAGCGTGGTAGATATCGTCAGGTTGTAAAACAAGACGTTCAGGCCACTGGACTCTCTTTTCAATCTCAATTTTTACATCTTTTAGAGGGGTGTTTTTAGGTAGGTCGGGGTACTTAGAAACTTCAAGTTTAACATCAGGTCTTAAAGTAGTAAAATAAAAACTGAGTTTTGTTTCTGTGCCTTTTTTATGGTTGAATAAAATTTTTGCTTGAGTGGTATCCTTTGATTTTATCACTACAGGAGTTCTTTTGTTACTCCACCCTTTTTCAGATACCAATTTTAGAGTAGTAGGTAATCCTATAAAAGGGTTGTGCCAATCAACCTCTGTTAAACTTGTGGGCAAATTCTTCCAGTCGAGAGGGTTTTTTGGGAGTTTTGATAAAACGTCTTCAATAGGATATTTCTCAACATAGTATAAAGCGTCATAAAGGGTCTGTTCGGCGGCTCTTCGGAAACGTTCATCTCCGCTAAGCCAGTAAGCAATAGAGGTAGTAAAACCATCATAATTTTTGTGAGCGATTGGGTTATATCTTCTGTCAAAACGATACCTCTGGTCCATAAGTTTAAGGAAAGCCTCTTTTGCAAGTTCATCTTTTGTTTCAAGATAGTATTCAGCTGTATTGTGGCTGGTACGGTGGTCTTTATACATTGTTCCGTAACTATTTTGAAACATTTTTATACCGTTTTGGCTTGTTAAATCGAACATTGAATGGGCAACTTCATTTGCCATCTTAACTATATCTTTATCCCAGTCGATTATTGATAAGGTTACAAGTTCTCTTACAACTTTTGATTGGTTTACTTGTATTGCTTGGTTTATTTTCCAATCTTTTTTTACAGATTCTTTTATTATTTTCAGAAGTTCATAAGAACGTTCGTCGCCTGTCAAAAAATACTCCATAAGCCAGCATCCAATCTCGCCTGCACTTATAACATAAAGACTGCTTGTTTGTCCCCATGCAAAAGGTAGGTTGCTACCTTCACGAGAAAAAGACATAAATCTACCTCGTTTTTTAGGATTGTTTGGGACAGAGTGGTGTATTAGGTACCAATCTCCTGTAAAACGGCTAAATTTATGGGCATAGTCGTAATATGTTCTTTCACCGCTACGAGCATAAAGACGCCACGGTTCTCGCCTTACACCATAACGGTCTATTTGAGTTAGTATATGAAAAGTTGCCATTATTCGACCTGAAACACGTTGGTAATACCAGGTTGTAAAGTCTCCCCATTCAATAAACCCAGTAAGAGGAAAAGCTTTATATGGCAACAGATATCTTTGCCAACACTCAGATATCATTGCTTCTTCGCGAGGGAAATTTTGTGTATCTTTATGGAGCATTGGGTAGCCCATAGCTTCTGTTTCGCATAACCATATTGGGTCTGCGAGCGCAAGAGGCGTTCTTGCTGCTGTTGTTGCTGTCTGTTTTATTTCTTCCGGCTTGTATGCCCCCTGACGAGGTAAAAACCATATATCGTGGGTCCTTGCTGAACCCTGAGCATTACTTTCAAACTCTGAAAGTTTTTTTACGCCAGGACTCCCTGGACCTTTTTCTGCCCAGGTTTGCCAGTAGTCTTTAACAAGTGTTTTTCCACGAAAGTCGAGTTCTTTACCTGACCGTCCCGACCAGAAGACTGCTCTTGCACCGCGTTGCCCAAAAGATATTTCTTTAGGGAACCGCTCGGCAAGCCAGGGCATTACAAGTGTTATCCCGTAATTACCATAATCGCCATAACCCCAGTCGCCTGCTGTCTGTATTTCTGCAGCAATTTTGTCTTTACCATTATTACTTTTACCAAGGAATGCTTTATAGTCTCTCTCAGCAAAATGTGGGTACTCTGCCTGTAGTAAAAATATCTCTTCTCCTTCGTTTTCTAACTTCTGTACCTCTTGTGAATCCTTCCCTACAGCACAATAAACATTCCTTGGTCCTTCAGGTGTTTTAAACTCAAGCCCGTAATCCTTAAACCATACCTTATTTGTATCCTCAGTAAACAAAAGGGAATGGGTTATTCTAAAGTATGATGTACCGGCTGAAAAGTAGAACCATACTTCTGCTCTTGCAAGTTTTTCGTTAGAACCTGTTACATACCAGCCGGAGCGTTTAACTGCCAAACGGTTAGGACCTTCTTTAAGAAATTCATTTGTTACTTCTGCTGCCTCTCCGGATACCCTTGCTTCTCTGTTGGAGTTGTCAACTAAATATGTACCAGAACCAGAGTTTTTTAAGAACTGGATTTTCTGTCCACCTGATACCAACCATCCGTCCTCAGGTAGAAGTTTATCTTTTTCAAAGTTGTATATCGCAACCCCTGTGTCTACCTCAAACCCGCCATCGGGCAGTCTTGTTACTTTTAATGGATTAGGATATCTTCCCCGTTTGATACCATCCCCAAACTCAACCCTGTAATTACCTTGTGGGGATGCGGTAAACCCTGCCAATGCCCACCTAATAGTGCCGTCACGCCAGGTTGCTGTTACATCTACCTGAGAAGGTACTTCTCTCTCTCGGTTCATTATTCTTATACAAGAAGAGTCTGTGAGTTCGCCTTCAGGGAAAGGTATACTTGCCAGAATAGGCCAGGGAGAGTTGAGTTTCGTAAATGAGTTGATTTTTAATTCAAACTCTCCAGCTTTAGCCAAGTATGAAAAAAAAAGCAATAAAATTAAAATACTCTTGCAGAGAGAGATTCTTTTCATAAATTTTTCACTCCTTTTTATATAACCTTTTTAAACTACGTATAAGGTAGAAGCTACTGTTAAAATGGGTTCCGTTGTGAAACTTTACCATAAATACTTATAAATTGTCAAGGGGAAAAACGGCAATAAAAACATAAAAGAAAAGCGTATGGGTTCTCTTATGCCAATAACTATAAGTACGTAACAATAGCTAATTTTCGTTATTTAGCAAATTTAATGAAACCAGCATTCTCAAGACGCCAGAAAGAAGTACCTGTAGCCACCCAAGCAAAAAGACCGCTTCTCTTATAAGTGCCAATGTTAAAAGAGAGTTTATCTACATCTGATACTTTTATACCTAACACTGAAAACGGTATCCTCATTTCTGATACCCAAACAGCATCTTTCTCATCAAGAATTGAGACTCTATATTCTATTGATTTTTTTATATTTAGTAATTGCTCATAAGGCATAGAAAATTTGTTAACCACCTCTACGTTGCCGCGAAAATACCCACTAATTATATATATGGGTCCTGTGAGCATATCATCGTTCCACCATAAGTTAGTTAAAGGTCCCATCTGTCCTTCTATAGAAACTTCAATGAAAGCTCTATCAAATTTTTCCAGTACATACGGCATACCTTTAATGTAAGGGTCTGCCTTATGTTTGGTAGCTACATAAAGATTTTGATTGTCATACTGTAACCAAGCGTAACTTCTTGCACCACCTGTTTTCTGTCTTTTCCCATCAAGATAATTCTGTTCAATTATCATAGCTTTGTTTATATCAAGACCATTCCATTCTTCTGGTTCAAGTTTTCCGTCTATCTTAATCTGGTTTTTTGCAATAGGAACCGTATAAGTCAAAGGTTCTGAGACTCTTTGTAAGGGTACCATTTCAGTTTTTTGTAGTTCTTTTAATGTATCTTGTTTTACATAATAGTATTTACCTAAATCCTCTTTTGTTCTGCTAATAGGCCAGCTTGCTCTAAGTTCGTCTTTATAGACACCTATCTTATCAATATTAATTGGTTCTGCCCCAGTCAAACCATAAGCAGAAGAACCAGACCTTAACCTAAAATTCATATTTTCACGGTCAACAAAGAGTAAATCTTCACCATCCCAATTGTTTCTTATAATATTTTCATCTCTAACTATTCTACCAATATTCATAAACCTTCCGTTAGTATTAACATTTCGTTCTATAACCGTGTTTTTTGTTCTCATAGGAGTT
>LSQX01056276.1_pt1 | contig 11827 bp, 12 predicted proteins | sample 654561 | NCBI WGS metagenome assembly LSQX01 (sample SAMN04489861, study PRJNA283612) | anaerobic digester metagenome | isolation source: 4 biogas reactors fed with cattle manure at either 37C or 55C with and... | place: Denmark: Kongens Lyngby | collected 2014 | reverse complement strand
TCAATGGTGATGTCAGAAAACCTCTCTGGCTGGGAGAGGTGAATTCTCTGGTCTTGCTGTAACTTTAGCAGAGCGAGAAAGCTTGCCACCCACTCCCCTTTTGGAGCAGATGACGCCAGAAGCGACGAAAATACCACGGTGGGCATATAGCTGAGGAGCTGTAGTATATCTCTTTGTTTCAAGGATACAGAATAGTTCGCCCTGGTAAATCGCTCGAATGAAGACGGAGCGTCGGTGGAAAAACGATCCTTTGCGATCATCGCCCGTCGATAAGCCTCTTGTAAGACGAGCGGATCCATCTTCACACTCACCTCCACCTTCCCCTGTGGGATCTCGAGAAGAAAGTCCTCACTATAGATCCTGTGAGACTCTTGGCGGGCCGCAAGAAGCTCCCTTGTGGCTCTGATCCTTCGATAGGCCAATAAGCGCTCTAGAAGCACGGCACGGGGATCTTCTCCGTCCGGATAGAGCGGTTTTAACTGATGGTCCGGCAGGAGCATGCGTGACTTTATCTCCAGCAATTCCGTCGCCAAAAGAAGATACTCCGCTCCGATCTGGGGATCGAGCTGATCAAGTTCGATTCTCTCCAGATACTGCTGAGTAATTCGATGGATCGGGATATTATAGATGTCGATCTCTTCCTGTTCGATGAGGCGCAGCAGAAGATCTAATGGCCCCTCGAAAGCGGTAAGTTGTACAGGTAATTCATTCATTGTTTGATTATAACATGAAAAAAGAGCGTCTCCGATGAGGGAGCACGCTTCTTTTCTAGGTTTTTCAGATCAGAACGGGGCAAATCCCTGCTCCGACCAGAACTCATCCTTTAGTTCGTTATAAGCTGCGAGGAATTGTTCGTAGTGTGCCTGTTCCCATTTCATCAGGATCAAGAACAATTCTTTTAGTTTGGCATCTTCCCCGAATTGCTCTGCTCCCTTTTCATAGAACTCCGCCGACGCTTTTTCCATCTGCATGCCGACACTAAAGACGGTCAATGCGCGCTGGACATCTTCCTCATCCACATTGTCCCATCGGAAAATCTCCGGGCTCGGAGGAGCCGGAATGACGGCCAATTCAAACAAAGCGTCTTTTCCCATCGTTTCATCGAGATACGTACGGAGCCACTCAGCGTGTTTTTCCTCTTCTTTTGCCAGTGTCATAAATGTTCCGGCGGTGGAGGGGTTTTTTGCCCCTTCTGCCGCTAAGCGATAAAACTCATACCCTTCCACTTCGTTCATGATCGCCTGTTTTAAAAGCTGCAGTTTATCCATTGATTTTTCCTTTCATCGGAGAGAACACGCTCTCTCCTTTTTCGTAGTAAACAGTCCCGTAGATCATGGGTGACGGCAAAGCAACTGTATCGGCTATAACAAAGCTATCTTTCAAGAGAGCTTGCGCTTCGCTCACTGCTTCTTCCCGGTGTGTGTAGATTCCGGCTAAGATATCTCCAGTCTCCACACGATCTCCTTCTTGGACATGAAGAAGAATGCCGGCTCCCGGGTCGATCGCATCGGTTTTCTTTCGCCTTCCCGCTCCGCAAGAAAGAGCGGCTCTTGCAACGGGAAGCGCGTGGATTCGGCGGACCACGCCGGATTGTGGGGCACGAAAAACCGCCGCTTCCTTTTCCTTTGGCATCGCATCAAGGTCTCCGCCTTGTTCTCTGACAAACTGCAGGAATTTCTCAAATGCCGCGCCACTTCGGATCTTTTCGACGAGCAGATGACGTGCTTTCTCTTCTTCGCTCATTTGTCCGCTCATTAAGAGCCCTTGAGTGGCGAGTGTCAGACAGAGCTCCTGTAGGTCTGTTGGACCCTCTCCTTTTAAAGCGTCCATGGCTTCTCGCACCTCTAGACTGTTTCCGACGGCTTTTCCAAGAGGCGCTTCCATACTGCTGATCAGCGCGCGCGTCTTCTTCCCGCTTTTTTCGCCAATTTCCACGAGCATCTTAGAAAGCAGCAGCGCTTCCTCAGGTGTCTTCATGAAAGCCCCTTCACCGAATTTGACATCGAGGAGAATGCCGTCAGCCCCCGCAGCGAGCTTTTTACTCATAATGCTGCTGGCGATCAGGGACGGATGCTCGACGGTCGCCGTGACATCGCGTAGAGCATACAGAGCCTTATCTGCCGGCGCCAAATTGGCCGATGCCCCGAGGATGCCAAATCCGATTTTTTGTAGCTGCTCTAAGAATCTCTCCATGGGAAGGTCTGTTTGAAAGCCCGGGATGGACTCCAGTTTGTCGATGGTGCCTCCCGTATGACCAAGTCCCCTCCCGCTGAGTTTGGGAACGATCACACCGGCAGAGGCTAAAAGGGGAGCTAAGACGAGCGACGTCTTGTCTCCGACTCCTCCGGTGGAGTGTTTATCCAGTTTAAAGCCTTCAATCTCTGAGAGATCCAGTGAATCTCCGGAGAGCAGCATCTGTTGGGTCAACTCTACCGTTTCTTTCGAGGAGAGACCTTTCAAGAACGCCGCCATTAAGAAGGCACTGGCTTGATAGTCTGGGATCTCTCCACGCGAAAACCCCTGCACGAAAAAAGAGATTTCCTCCGCGCTCAGTTCTTCCCCTTCTCTTTTTTTAAGCAAAATATCGTACATATTCATCGAAGAAGCGTCTCCCCTAGACCCGTTCCTTTGACTCCTAGATGATCAGCCACTGTCTGGCCAATGTGATAAAATCCCACCTTCGTACCGAACGAAGCAGGTGTCAAATCTTTTTGATAGATCACGACAGGAACCATTTCTCGTGTATGGTCCGTTCCGCGAAAACCCGGATCATTTCCGTGATCGGCCGTCAATATCAGAAGATCGTCAGGACGCAACGCATCGAGAAGCTCACCTAATTGCACGTCAAAGGCCTCGATGGCATTTTTATATCCTTCAATGTTTCTTCGATGTCCGTACATCGCATCAAAGTCCACTAAGTTCGTAAACAACAATCCTTCCACATCTTCCTTAACGAGTTGAATCGTCTGATGCATGCCGTCTTCGTTGTTTTTCGTGTGAATCGCTCGTGTAATCCCGGCTCCGTTAAATATATCCTCGATTTTTCCGATGCCGATCACTTCTTTTCCCTCTTCTTTTAGGTGATCAAGCACCGTTGAAGAAAACGGATCCAGTGAAAAATCTCTTCGATTGGCTGTGCGAACAAAATCCCCAAATGTGCCTACATATGGGCGGGCAATCACGCGGGCAACGGCATGCTCATCGGTGAGGATCTTTCGTGCGATTTTGCACGCGCGATAGAGTTCTTCGAGAGGGATCCACTCTTCATGTGCTGCAATCTGAAAGACGGAGTCATTGGATGTATAGACGATCCACTTCCCGGTTTCTTTTTGCTCTTTTGCATACTCTTTGATCACTTCTGTACCGGAGTAAGGTTTATTGCACAGCACCCCTCGACCGGTCTGCTCGATAAAGGGTTTGATGACCTCATCGGGAAATCCTTCTGGATACGTCGGAAGTGGCTGATCAACCTGAAGACCCATCAGTTCCCAGTGTCCGATGGTGGTGTCCTTTCCTTTTGAAACAGAATACAGTCTCCCATAGACTCCTTTTGGCGAGGTGACACCTTCTGCATCAACCCCTTCAATATTAAGAAAGCCTAGTGATTTCAGGTGAGGAATGTGTATGTCGGGAAAGGCTTTTAGGATGGTTCCCAGTGTGTTTGCCCCTTCGTCAGAAAACTCTGCCGCATCAGGGGCATGGCCTATACCCAATGAATCTAATATGATGACGATCGCTCTTTTCATAAATCCTCCCTCGCTTGTCGGATCATCTGCGCCGCATGCTTGCTAGCCGTGTCCGTTAATTCCGGGCTCAGCATCAGCGCCAGTCGTCTCAGATGCTCTTCTTGATCGAGCATATGTACCTGCGTTTTATTGCCCTCTTTAATGATGTGATAGTGATGGTCTGCAAAGCTGACGATCTGCGGCTGATGCGTGATGGCGATAATCTGCTTCTTTTGCGACAGTTTCTTGAGCAGTTTACCTACCTCATAGGCAGTTTTACCCGATATTCCCGCGTCTATCTCATCAAAGATCATCGTACGCGTCGAGTCATCGCGGCCGAAGACGGCTTTGAGCGCCAACATAAAACGGGAGAGTTCGCCACCAGAGAGAACCTGTGAAAATGGTTTTAACGCTCCCTGGTTGATCGACACGATCATCTCGAGATGGTCGTCTCCCTTCACGTGGACCTTGTTGTCTCTTCTTGGCGTGAACTCGACATCGAGTTTGACGCCTTTTAGCTGAATCTGCTCTAAAAGGGGGAGCATTTGATCGCGAAGACCGACAAAGCTCTCTTTTCTCACGTCGCTTAATTCTTGTGACAGACGAAGATATTGCTTATAATTCTGCTCTCGCTCTTTCTCAAGGCCCTCTATGGTAGACTCTATGCTCGCCTGTTCCTCAAGAAGCGATGCAAGTTCTTGCTGGCGATGAAACAGTTGATCGATTTCCAAACGGTATTTTCTTTTGGCGGCAAAAAGCTCACTATAGCGTTCCTCAATCTGCTGCGCTCGATAGGGAATCTCTTTTAGCTTTGTCATCTGAGCCTGCAGGCTCTGGGAAATGTCCTCGAGTTCAATGCGAATACTCTCCGAGCGTTCGCGAAGTCCTGCATACTCTTCCCCTAGCTCTTCCAGAGCACTCTCCAGTTCAAACAGTCCCTCTGAAGAAGAAGCGTCAATTGCCCTTTGAAGTGACTTGAGCGCTCCTTCGAGATTCTTCAGCTCGGTGAATTCCTGCTCGATCAGCGCATCGGCTTCTGGATCGAGTCGCAGACGTTTGAGCTCTTCATATTCAAAAGAAAGCGCGCTGAGATCTTGGCCAGCTCTTCTCCTCCACTCTTTTAGTTCTTCATGGATTTGATCGTCCTTCTCTTTTGCAAAAGAGATTTTTTCTAAAATCGGCTGCGTCTTCTCCGAGGAGAAGTGGTCAAGCACGTCTCGTTGAGAAGAAGGGTGCAATAGAAGCGAGTCTTCTTTCTGCGCATAAATATCAAGCATGGGAGCTAACGACGAACGGATTTGCGGCAAGGTGGTCACGACCCCCTGAAGACGCGAAAGAGACTTTCCACTTGGAAAAACCTCTCGAAGCACGCTCAATATTTCTTCCTCGCCTTCGAGCACCATTTCAAAGCTTCCCTTTTCCTCCGGATGGCGCAGATTGTCTTTTGATGCAGGCGCTCCTAATGCGATGCGGATCGCATCAAGCAAAATGGACTTGCCTGCTCCGGTCTCTCCTGTAATGACACTAAGTCCGGGAGAAAACGAAAGATGCAAATCATCTATGAGGATAAAGTTTTGGATGCCCAACTCCAGGAGCATGACACGCCTCCATGCAAAAGTGTATTGAAAACAACGAAAAGCTCTCTTCGATTCATACCCGAAGGAACGAGCCGTGAACGCAAGCTATCTATCGTCTAGAGTGAGACAGACTATCTGAAGGCACTTCAAACAGTGCATCAAGGGAACCTTCGTCTATTTCTAAATACGGTGCAAGTTCTACCCATGCGAGAAATTCTTGATTTCCCTTTGTTCCTTTGACCGGAGAACGCGCCAGGCCCAAACAGCGCCAACCTTCTATCCGGTAGTACTCGAGCATTTCTTCGATGACCTGTCGATGGATCAGCGGATCTGTTACAATCCCTTTGTGCACACTTTCACGCTGTGCTTCAAATTGCGGTTTGATCAACACCACCCCTTGAGCGTTTTCTTTCAAAAAACGCTTCAGAGGGGATAATAAGAGCTTGCTGGAAATAAACGAGACATCCATGGTAAAAAAATCTAAGATTTCGGGGATTTTTTCTCTTTCCAGATATCTCATGTTCTCGCGCTCTAGCACGATTACTTTGGGATCGTTTCGAAGAGAGTGATCGAGGAGTCCGTAACCGACATCCACCGCATATACTTTCTCTGCGCCTTGTTCCAAGAGAACTTGTGTAAATCCCCCTGTTGAGGAACCCACATCGATCACGCGAAGTCCTTCCACTGTGATATCAAAGGACTCAAAGGCACCTAGCAGCTTATGAGCTGCCCGACTGACATACGGGTCGCTCTTACGAATCCGAAGACCATTCACCTCGTTTTCATCAAGAAGTTCTCCGGGTGTGCTGATCTTTCTCTCCACTACGTACACTTGTGCGGCAAGTATAAGACGAAGAGCCTTCTTTTCATCTTCGGCTAATCCCCGTTTGACAAGCGCCTTATCCGCTCGTATTTTCTTTGAGGACATCGGCAATCCCTTCTGCATCAAGTGAGTATTTCCTCAGCAGTTCCGGTATGCTTCCCTGTTCAACAAACACATCGGGCAAGGTGTGAACTTCTATCTCCGGGAAAGCCGCTTTTAGCTTTTGCGCCGTAGACCCCTGATAAATCGTCTCCTCAAAGAAGAACACTTTTTTGTAGCGAGAAAAGAGCTCTCGAAGTTCATCCATATCAAGTGGTAAGATCTTTCGAAGATTCGCTACGTCTACCCTCAGCTGATGTTCTTCTACCGCATCAAGTAAGAGTTTAAGCGTCCTTCCATAAGCTAGGGCTAAATGATCTGACTCATCCTCTCTGAGCATCTCTATCTTTTCTACATCCGTTTCATCACTGTTGATGGTCCAGGCTTTATCTCTTGGGTAGCGAATCGCTACCGGGAAGTCGGCTTCCTTTGCCCATTCGAGCATTCTTTCGAGTTCCGGACGATCCTTTGGCGCCATTACCGTAAGACCCGGGATACTGCTAAGGAATGCGACATCATAAATGCCCTGATGTGTTTCGCCATCAGCGCCTACTAGACCACTGCGATCAACGCAGAGGACGACAGGACATTGTTGCAAAGCGATGTCGTGAAGCAGCACATCGTAGGCACGCTGGAGAAATGTGCTGTATATCGCCACAAAGGGCTTGAGACCTTGAAGGCTCATTCCGGCGGCTGCCGTCAGTGCATTTGCCTCAGCGATTCCTACATCTAGAAACTGATCAGGGAGTTCTTCTTTAAAACTCTGCAAACCCGTGCCCTGCGACATCGCTGCCGTGATCGCCACCACCTTTGGATCCTCTCTTCCTAACTCCAACAGTTTCATTCCCATGGCGGATGAGAAGTCGTCAGAAGTAGCGTCGCAGACACCGTCATCTAAGCAAAACGTCCCCACGCCGTGATAGGCATCTGGCTGAATCATCGCACGGTCATACCCTCTGCCCTTCTGGGTGTGGATATGAAGGACGACGGGCCCTTTAATATTTCTGAGTTTCTTTAAATTTTGAATTAATCCGGGGAGATCGTGTCCGTCAATAGGACCGTAATAAGCGGCGCCCATCGACTCAAAAAATGTCGTAGGCAACAGGAAATGACGTACGCGCGTTTTGAGTTTACTGATCGATCGAGACGTCCGCCCCGACAGAACACGCTGCAATCTGCCCTTAAACTCTCGGTATCCTCGGCTGGTGCGAAGGTGATGGAGTGTTTGACTCAGCGCCCCGACGTTAGGGGATATACTCATCGTATTGTCATTTACGACAATGAGGACATTTTCCGGATGAACTCCCAGGAGATTCAGTCCTTCAAAGGCCAATCCTCCACTTAATGCGCCATCTCCCACGACAGCCACTGTATGGCAAGAATCCCCTGCTTTAGCCTTAGCATAGGCAAAGCCAAAAGCAGCGGAGATCGCCGTGGAGGCGTGCCCCGCACCGTAGACATCGTGAACGCTTTCTCTTCGCTTTAGGAATCCACTGAGGCCCTCAAACTGTCGGAGTTGTGTAAAGGCTTCGCGGCGCCCTGTCAAGATCTTATGCGTATACGCCTGATGTCCCACATCAAACAAGATCTGATCCTTCGGAGAATCAAAGACATAATGAAGTGCCAGGGTCAATTCCACACTTCCTAGATTGGCAGAAAGGTGTCCCCCGGTCTTTGAAATATTCTCCAAAAGAAACTGTCTGATTTCTCCTGCCAGCTGCTCAAGCTCAGCGACATTCAGACGCTTGAGATCAGCAGGAGAATCTATGCTATTTAGTAGGAGTTGTTTCATTTTTTCCTCTGTAAGACCGTTTCATAGAATTGAAGGAGTGAATCACTGAGTTCCGCCTGACGGGCGAATGTGCGAAACACCCCACATTTTTCATCATAGATTTGCTGGGCTCTGTCGATGCCGTAAACAATCGGGATGGTGCATTTTCCCTCCATCGCATCACTGCCGATGTTTTTGCCCAATTCTTCTTCCGTTCCGAGTACGTCGAGGATGTCATCTTGTAGCTGAAAGATTTCTCCTAAAAGAGTCCCCATCTGCGCCAGTTTTTTTCTTTTAAACCCGCTATGACCCAGTCGAAGAGCTGCCGCCTCGAGTGGAAGACTGATCATTTTTCCGGTTTTGAGACGGATCATCTCCGTAAACTCATCCAGCGTCACATCGGTATTCTCATAGAGCATATCCAAGCTCTGTCCGTAGACCATGCCCGTCATGCCGGCCGCTTCGGAGAGAAGGACGCCCATTTGAAGAAATTGAGGATTGACTCTGGCCACCTGTAACACAACGGAAAACGCTTCACTGAGAAGCGCGTCACCCGCCAGGATAGCCATCGCTTCACCATATACTTTGTGATTGCTGGGTTTTCCTCTTCGCAGATCGTCATCATCCATCGCCGGCAGATCGTCGTGGATTAATGAATACGTATGAATCATTTCAATGGCAGCTGCATAGCGATAGTCCTCCGGAGCCGGGGTGACTTCCTCACCGATATGCCGAAGATAAAGCATCGGTCGAATTCGTTTACCACCTGCAAGGAGACTGTATTTCATTGCGTCTAAAAGTTCCGGTCGAGGCATTTTTCTTTCCTGTAAAATCGCCTCGAGCGTGTCTTCTAGTTTATTGATCATCGTCCTCCTCCAGACTGCGGCTGAGTTCTTCGAAACGCTCCTCCATTTGTTGAAGCTCTTCGCGCAATTCACGATAGAGCTTCAGGCTCTCTTCATACAGAAGAAGCGACTCTTCCAGATCTCCTCCCGCTTCAAGTTGTCGGCGGATCTCCTCTAGACGCTCCAGTTTTTCATTGTATTTCATGCTGTATCTCCTCAATCATTGAGACAATCCGTCCCGTTGATGTGACGTTTTCAATCTTATCGCCTGTTTTCAAATTCGTTATCGCAGTGACGGGTTTCCCTTCGTGAAGTAAAAGAGAATACCCCCTAGAGAGAATGTGAAGCGGATTGAGCGACTCTAGATGAGCGGCACTCATCACGAGGTTTTTCTTCTCCGTATCCAAGCGATGCAGAAGCGTTCTTCTTGCCGATTCTGTCAGCATTTCGGCTCGTCGGCTTGACTGTGCGCTTCTTCGCAAAAATGAAAACTTCAGATTCTCCAATACGTCGAGTCGCAGTTTTTCTTTTTGGTGAATAATGCTCTCATAGGATCGTCTGGCAGAAGACTGTAGCGACGCTCTGATTCGATCAAGAAATGCGTAGATATCTTGCGTTGCCATCTGCGCTGCGTCGGTGGGCGTTGCCCCTCTCGCATCCGCTGCGAACTCTGCGATCGTAAAGTCAATTTCATGGCCGATGGCACAAAGAGTGGGATGGACATAATCGGCCAATACGCGGGCAAGGGTTTCGTCATTAAATTCTCGCAAGTCTTCGTAGCTGCCCCCACCTCTTGTCACGACAACCAGATCGATCGGCTCGTCTGCTATCTCTAGCAGTGTATCGACGATGGCACTGGCGGTTCCTTCTCCCTGCAAGGGGATCGGATACAAGCGGACTTCCGCTAGAGGGTTCCTCGCTCGAAAGATCTTGAGAAAATCACTTTTGGCTGCACCTGTTTCTGAGGTCAGCAGGGCTACCCGAGCGGGAAACCCGGGGAGAGGTCTTTTCTTTAAGGGGTCTAGGAGACCTTCTTCTTCGAGCTTCTCTTTTAATAAAGCAAACTGGCGTAAATAGATGCCTTCTCCCAGCGGATGCATGGTTCGCGCATAGAGCTGCAGGCGAGCATTTTTTTCATATATGGACACGCGTCCTGTCAAGGCGACTCTATCGCCCTCTTCAAATAATTCGCTCAGTCTCTGCGCATCCGAACGAAACATCGTGCAATCGATGCTGGAAAAGTCATCCTTCAACGTAAAGTAGATGTGTCCGCTCGCATGGCGGACAAATCGGGTCAACTCCCCTTCTACCTGTACATGGCGAAGAAAAGGGCTCAAAGAAAGCTCTTGTGAAATCAGCAGATTCAATTTGCTGACTGACAGTCTATTCTCTTGCATCTGCTATCGCCCCCAATATTCCGTTGATAAAGGAAGAGGACTCTTCGGAAGCGTATTTCTTGGAAAGTTCCAGAGCTTGCGTGACAATCACAGGAATTGGTATCTCGCGAAGGTACAGCAGTTCCGTGACAGCCAAACGAAGAATCGCAAGTTCGACTTTGCCGATTCGTTCCATCCGCCAATCTCTGGCGTTTTCTTCAATGCTTTTATCGATGATCTCTTGATGCTCTAGAAAGGAGGCGCTGAGTTCTTCTGCATAGCGCTTCTCCGGCTTTCGTAGAAGCTTGGGTGCAAAAGGGAAATGCACCAGCTGGTCCAGCTCGTCTTTTATATCGCACTCATAAAACCACTTCATGAGCGCTTCTCTATTTTCTGTGCGCGTCACGGAGTGTACTCGATGCCTACGACATGCACGTTGATGCTGGTGACACTGACCTGCAGCATGGTCTCAAGGGCATTCTTGATCGCTTCTTGCACTTTGACGGCCACATCGGGCACGCGATAACCGTAGCTGACTCGAAGATAGAGGTCAAGAATCAGTCCCTCATGACCTGTCTCCATCTTGATGGCTTCCGAATGCTCTTGTCCCCCCAAAAATTTGACAATTTCCGAGTAGGCATTGTGCTGCAGTCCCGCTACGCCTTCGATTCCTTTTGTCGTATGGGAAACGATCGTAGAGATGGCTTCTTCAGAAATACTCAAATCCCCTCTTTCTTCAATATAAATTTTATTCTTCATCTGTGCTCCTTTTCAAACCATTATAACAAAACAGAACACTGTACTCAAAAAAAGAGCAGATTTCCTCTGCTCTTTCGATCTCAGAAATATCAGTCGTTTCCTTCGAGTTCCTCTTCTTCGATGTCAACTTCTTCTTCATCATCTTCTTCGTCGGGAAGAATCTCAATGACCTGAGAGCATTCCGGACAGACGATGACATCGTCTTCGACATCGTAGGGGATAAACGTCCCACAACTCGGACAGTAGATTTCATACTCATCGTAGTCCATCATGTCTTCATCTAGGTACTGCGATTCATCGCTTCCATAGTCATAGTCATCATCGTATGAGTGGAATAATTCATCGTGAAGTCCGAAGGCTTCATCTTGCAATTCAGCAATCTCTTCATCAAGATCGAGAATGGTGTCATCGATATCCTCGACGTACTCTTCCAATTCCTCCAAAGATAGAGTGACTTCATCGAGGAGTTCGAGAATCCCCATCAGGAGTCTGCCTTCTTTGTTTTTGGAACCGATGTCTAGCCCCTCGGCCAGGCCTTTAAGATAGTTATACTTCTCTCGAATCAAACTCATGAGATCTCCTTAATTGCTGCGTGAGAGATATTCTCCCGTACGCGTGTCGATTTTGATAGTATCGCCGACGTTTATAAAGAGGGGGACATTGACTTCTGCACCGGTTTCGAGAATCGCTTTTTTAGTGATATTGGAAGCGGTATCACCGCGTACACCGGGTTCGGCTTCCACAATCAGCAGTTCGACAAAATTAGGTGCTTCGACATCAATCACACGATCCTTGTAGAATCGGATATCTACCGAGTCGTTCTCGCGTAGAAACTTGATGGCTTCTTCTACC
>LSQX01272464.1_pt1 | contig 11828 bp, 11 predicted proteins | sample 654561 | NCBI WGS metagenome assembly LSQX01 (sample SAMN04489861, study PRJNA283612) | anaerobic digester metagenome | isolation source: 4 biogas reactors fed with cattle manure at either 37C or 55C with and... | place: Denmark: Kongens Lyngby | collected 2014 | reverse complement strand
TAGAGAGGGGTCTTTTGCAGTTCAGCCATCTATTTTTCACCACCTTGATCATAGTATCCCCGGCCGCCCCTGTTTAAAGAAGCCGGCCGATTGCAAACAACAACCTTCACCCGTGAGCTATCACCTCCAAAAACCGGCCTTAAAGCCATATATACAGATATACAGCAGACCGTTACAAAAATTAAAGGACAGGAGAAAACCGTTTGGCTTTCCCCTGTCCTCTGTCCTTTCACCTGAGAGATTTTCTCTGCCAGAGAATTTCCCCGTCGGTGTCCCGCGAGCGGCGGGATCTCTCCAGAGGTGCGTCCCCTGCCGGTACTGCTGCCTGAGAGTTTCCCTCCCGGTCGCCAAACCCGGAAGATTGCTCCTTCGGCGGCCCCTGTCAAGGCCCTCTCCCAGCAGGTTCATACGCATATATAAAATATCTAATATTATCATAACAGATTACTACCAAAAGAGCAATACAGAATAATTGACAGATAGAAGAGATTATGCTAACTTGTTAGTACAGGTATTTACCCGTAAGCATAATAATGGAAATTATCCTTGCTTTTTATGTAGTCTCGTATGCCAAATTAAAAGGAGGCAGCCTGAGAAATAGCTTACCACATCTTCATATCTATTTAAAGCTCCGGCTAATTTAGCCCATGATGCGCCCAGTATTTGATAGTCACTAAAAAACAGGAGGTTTAAAAGATGTCTCAACCAGAGCCCATGCTGGCGCCAAATAACAAAAGCAAGCTTACGTTCATGAAAATCAACGCTTTCGCTGCGGGTTCCTTTACAGTAGCCTTACTCTTCGGCATCGCAAACACTTATTTTACCTATTTCATAACCGACGTCGCTCTCGTTCCGGCTGCTGTTATGGGCAGCGCCTTTCTGGTTACACGATTAATTGATATCGGCTGGACTCCTCTTTTAGCGGGACTGATGCAAAACAGCAGATCAAAATTGGGCAAATACCGCTCATGGATTATTTACACAATGCCCATTGTATTTGTCTTCGTGGTCCTCTGTTTTACAAAGATATCAGGCCCTCCAGTCTTAATGGCCATTTTATACGGTCTTTTCTACCTCTTTGGCTTCGGACTGCTGGACAAGCCCGGCGGTGCGCAGAAGGCGCTAATGGTGCGCATGGCTTCAGACACCAGGGAGAGGATGCTGCTCACCTCCCGCGCCGTGCAGTTCGAAAATATAGGCCGTATCCTCTTCTCGGCCCTTACCCTGCCCCTGATTGGCCTCATTGGAGGCGGCAACGAGGCTAAAGGGTTTTTTTGGGTGGCACTTATCTATGCCGCACTTGCGGTCGTTGGCTATTATATAACTGCCTGGTCTGGAAAAGAGTACGATGTTTACGAGGCAGAAGAGATAAAAGCAAAAGAAACGCTAACAGTTAAGCAGATGTTCGAGGTTGTGGTTAAAAACCCGCCGCTTCTCGTATCCATGCTTATCGAAGCAATTCGTTATGTTGCATTTATGGTTTTCGTCTCCACCATGGCTTACTATTTCAAATACGTAATTAACGATATCAACTCGTTAACCAATGTTCTGATAATAACCAGCATTGTATGCCTCGGCGGAAGTCTCGTCGCCCCTGCTATCAGCAACAAAATCGGAAAGAAAGCTACCTGCGTGCTCGCCATGGCGCTTTACGCGGCAGGCTTGCTGCTGCCCCGCTTCTTTGCAGTTGGCAGTATTCCCTTTTTTACTTTTTGCTTGAGCCTGGCCTATATTGGACAAGCCCTGCAACACTGCGTGGGGGTTGTCTTGTTTTCTGACTCGGCCGATTACTACGAGAGTAAAACAGGTGTTAGCGCGCATGGATTTGTTATGTCAATGTATATTCTGCCCGTGGAAGTAGCCATTGCTTTCAGTGTCCCGGTGGTGGGATGGTTCCTGGCAGCCATCGGCTACGACCCCAATCAGATCCCCACTGCTGCACAGCTGGTCGGTATTCAGAACCTGGTACTGCTAATACCCGGGTTAATGTTTATTGGAGCTGTAATCCTGGCCCTGCTTCATCCGCTGAGTGAAAAGCGGCTGGCTAAAGTACAGATGGATCTTCAGGAGATGCATGCCCGCACGGCTGCCCAGGCAGCCGAATAAAACATGCAGTGCAGATCACTTCCGGGCCAAGCAGAGCAAAGCAATAAGCGCCTGATTGATTCAGGCGCTTTCTTTATGCCGTCGCGGGACATCCCCTGATTTTGGCGATTTAACTCCAGTGCCTTTTATGTTTTAGACTGTTTTTCTCTTCCCGAAGAGACCCTGCCGGTAGGCTGTGTAATAGCGGCGGCAGTATTTATCCCTGCCCAGGAGGGCTTCCGTGGCCAGTATTGTAGCAATAGTGTCCTTATCTGTGGGATCAATAATCGCCGTATCCATGCCCGCCGCGATGGCCAGAGAGAGAAAATTAAGATTAACCGCCCTGCGATAGGGCATGCCAAAAGAAATATTGGAAAGACCCGAGGTTATTCTCACTGTGGGATAAATCCGCTTGATCTCCGTGATTACCTCCCTGAAAGTCAGGAAGGTATCATTTACCGCTGAAAGGGCCATAACCAGCGGATCAATTAAGATGCGCTCAGGGGAGATATCGTATTGCCCCGCCTTCTCAATAAGCTGAACTGCTATGGCAACTTTGCTCCCGGCATCGTAAGGGATCCCCTTATCGTTGCAGGTGAGCGCAATAATCTGCCAGTCATTATCGCGGAGCAGCGGATAGATTACTTCACCCTTGCTGCCCTCGCCGGATACCGAATTGATGATCCCGCTTCGCTTAACCCTGGGCAGAACCGCTTCAATAATTTCAGCGTTGGGGCTGTCGATACAAAGCGGTGTATCAACCGTGTCCTGTACCAGGTCGATCAGCCAGTTCAGCGTCTCCAGCTCTTTATCCGGGCTTCCGCCGGCGCAGATGTCAAGGTAATCAGCGCCTGCCCGGACCTGTTTCCTGGCCAATTCGCAGATATAGTTTTCATCGCGGGAAGCGATGGCCCTGGCTACAGAAGGAATGGTCCCGTTGATTTTTTCACCGATGATCATCATAATCTTTCACCCTATGCTCACAAAGTTTACACCCTGCACAAGAACCGTGATTATTTCTCTATACTTACCTTCGCCGGGTCTGATTGGGCATGATCTAACCGCCTGCCGCTACCGGAAGCAGCTCAATCACGTCGCCGGGCCCAACATAAGCGCTTTGCGCCCGGAAGCCTGCCGGTACAATTTCATTGTTGCATATAATCATAAAACGGCCCTGTATCTCAGGGCGATGGAGATCTATTCCGGCACATTTCAGCGCCTGCAAAATTGTAATTTTGCCTGACACCCTGACAATGATTTCACCGCCCTCGATGCCCAGCATACCGGCCAACGGTTCGTTAACAATTACTTTCACCGCCGCCATCCGCCTCCCCCTTTAACATTCAGCGTTCCTGGCAGGTTAGAAGTTGTAGAACTGGTCCAGTTCTTCCGGCGGGACATCGAAGACGGCATTTGTCGGCGGCAGGGGCTCGCTGCAAAGCCAATCTGGCAGCCTGTCCGGGCCCACACCCGATTTATCGTTAAAGGCGCGCTCCATCCGCAGGACCTCCTTGCCGGTCTCCAGCAGGTCGCCCCCGGTCCAATTCTCATCAAGCATTGCGTTAAAGAGCCCCACAAATTTATCCGGCCCGTTAATAAAGGTGGCAAACATGCACATGCCCGCCGAATCAAAAAAGGCCATGTTGATCTGGGCAGCGCGGCAGATGTCAACTTTCCCTTTCGGGTCGAGATTGAAATCCATATCCATCTCCACCGAGCCTGCCGTATGATCGGCGCCCTGTGTCGACGTGGCATAGGTTGTCCCGTAGCCTTTGAGAGGCCGTGCCGCATGATAGGGCAGCGCCTGCCCTTTTACCGCGGGGACGCGGCTAATCCCCAGCACTTTTGCCGCATTGGCGCATCCCGATCCGATGATCCTGCCCATTGGAGTGTTCTGGCGAACCTCCTCGAGGTATGACATCACCTTATCTGCGTCCCCGAATTCAAAAAGACCAACATCGTTGAGTATGCCCACAGTCGCTCCAAATTCCATCGTATCTATGCCCAGCTCATCGCAAGCCCGGTCGATTCTCAGCAGCATATCCAGATCGCCAATCCCCAGGTTGGAGCCGCAGGCAGCTGCCGTTTCAAACTCATACCCGGAGGTGAGATAGCCGCCCTTTTCATCATTGAGAATAGTGCTGCAGCGCAAGACACAACCCGGCATGCAGCCATGGCCCGTCACCGAGCCGCGAGTTTTAACATGCTCCATGATGACATTGGGGCTTAGCCCCATGGCCTTTTCACCAAAAGTGCCGGCGCGGTGGTTAAAGGTAGGCAGCCCGCCCCGCTCATTCTCCGAGACAATACTGCCGTTGGTTGTAAATCTGGAGATGATCTGGCTGACCGGGTCCTCTTTGATCAGCTTGACCGCAGCTTTACAGGCTTCCGCAAATTCCTTCTCCCGGGCGCCTTTACGCATTGAGCTCCCTGTATCATCGACAACGATAGCTTTTAACCCTTTCGCCGCCATGACCGCCCCCATGCCCCCACGCGCCGCCACGCGGCAAGGCCTCCCCTTTGTGTCGGTCACGCTCACGCCGGAGTTGATCATCTTCATGACACCGGCAGGCCCTGCCAGGATGATAGAGACATGTTCTCCGTGGCGCCTTTGCAGCTCGGCAACGGCATCGTAATTGGTCATCATTTCAATGCCGCCGGCAGGCTCCAGGGTTAATCCTTCCCGGCAGACTTTTAAGACCTTGTATTCGGCGGAGCTGCCTGTAAACATCAGGGCTCGCACTCCAAGCCGGCCCAGCTTGTGAGCGGCTGTTCCTCCCGCATTGGCTTCCTTAATTCCGTTTGTCATCGGGCTTTTTCCGCCTACTGAAAGGCGGCCTGAGCAGGGCGCCGCCGTCCCGGCCAGTATGCCGGGGGCTACCACAAAAACACTCTCTGCAGAAAGCGGGTGAGCCGTCGGAGACATATACCTGGTTGTCAGCCAGTCCACCATATATCTACCGCCAACCAGCTTATTCTCAACCCTAATATCGGTATAATACTTCCCTTCATTCATGTCGATTCTGTAAATCATGATATGATGCCTCCTTTAAACCAACCTGCTGATATGCAATTAGGATATCCAGGTTTGGAGAAAACCTTTTCCGGGATGAGCGCGCTCTTCTATGCCTGTTTCTGCCAACCTCGGGGTCTTTCGGAATAATCTGCTGGAGAGGCGAGCCGCCGGACATAATCCGGCGGCTCATAATTAATACTAAGCTGTCTGCCTTGCTGCCAGCTCTGCCCTGATCTTCTCTACCCGATCACCGGTTAGCGGATAGAGGAGCGTAAGGACAAGAGCAGCCACGAACATGATGCCGGGAAGCAGCAGAATCAGGTTTTGCATGCTCACTGCCTGCGCGGCAGTAAGCGCTGCGCCCGCCTCATAGCCCATGGCATCAAGCAGCCAGTTGACAATGCCTCCGCTGAGGGCAATGCCGATCTGGACGGGGAAGACGAACAGGGACATGATAAAGCCCTGTGCTTTCAGCCCGGCCTTGTGTTCGAAATAATCTGCCGACTCGGCAAACATGATCGGCGCCGAGCAGGTGGCAAGCGACATGCCGAAATAGATAAGGACGAAGCCCAGGCCGAAGATGTTAACATTCGGGGGCAGCACTCGCGGCATAAGTGCGCCCAGCGCGTAGCAGAACATCGCCAGGCTCATCGCATTTTTCCGGCCTAATTGCTTGAGGATCAACGGCGCTACCAGGCTGCTTAGCAGCGAGGAGATGCTGGCAATAGTCATGATCGGAGTAATCTTGCTAAAATCCTGTAGGATATACTGGAAATAGTAAGCCATCGTGGAAATGAAAATCATGAAGGCGGTAAACTTAAGCGTTTCAACAAACAACATAATGATGAGCGGTTTATTTTTCACTACCGAATCGAACATCTCTTTGGCGTTAAGCGAGTAGAGAGACTTTCTCTTCCTTCTCTTTTCGACCTTATCCCCATACTCGTAGATATCGTAATCCTTGCCCGCGTAGGCGGTTAACATATAGCCGATAAAGCAAAGAATAGCGATAATCAGGGCGACCCAGAAAAAGCCCTTGGCATTTGGTTTATCTCCACCGCCGCTAATTAGAATCGCCAGCGGCAGAAAAGAAGCCGAAAATATAATCTTGCTGATATCCTGAAACTGGGAGCGCCTCGTGGAAAGCCGCCTGTAATCATCATCGTTCGAAGCCATGACCGTCATCAGGGAAAGCTGCGAATTACCGCACATCCCGATCAAGCCGGAGGCGATAGCGTTGGCAAGGCTGTAGAAAAGCGCCAGGAAAATGGGCGTACCGCTAACCTTGGTAAAACAGAGAACCGCACATACCGACACTATGGGCATACAATAAAATATCCACATGCGGTATTTGCCCAGTCGGGAACGGCCGTTCTGAACCAGCACCCCCATGAGCGGTACAGCGACAACCAGAAGCAGGCGGACAATGAAATTAGCCGTTCCGTAAATGCCGGGATCAACATGAGCTATATCAGTTGCATAATAGTTCGAATAGCTGTTTACCAGGCTGAAAAATATAGCCGCAGTAAATGTGCCCATGGCAAACATAATTACTTTTGATTCGGGCAGTCTTTTTTCAGCAGCCAATTTGGTATTCAATTCTTCTCCTCCTCATTTACAATTTCTAAAACAGCTGTGATAGAAATGATCTCTTTGGGCAACAGCCAGTTCCCCAGTCTGCTCTTAAAACATGTATTTTCCGGCATACCCCCTTTATCTATCGGCCAAGCTTGCTCCAATCTTGTATATTCATGTAATAATATGATTGCTGTCATGCTGCCAGATGGGAATATTCCCCTGCCACCTTCCGTTAAATGGGCTGCCGGGAAACCGTCCCTGCGCTCCCGGCAAATGAGATCAGCGCTTGGCCAGCGTTAGCATAAGCCCGATAAGAAACCTTCTGCGCACGGCCTCATCATCGGGAAGAAAATCCAGGTATTTCAGCGCCGCCTCAAAACCTTCAGGATATTTTGTAAAATCAACCTGTTCCTTTTTAGCCGATTCGGACATCATTGCTTCCTCCTTTCCCGGTTACGGGCGGTATTCGCGTACAAACTCACAGACAGCCAGGAGATTTTCCCGCCGGCAATCAGTGCGGTAAGAGATCATTTTATCCTGGCTGAGGATAAAGCCGCCGCTGCCGCCCAGTTCATCCAGCAGCTTGCGCGCATAATCGACGCATTGCTGCCTGGTCCCATTCCCCAGCAAGGCCGAAGGCATGCCCCCGATGACGCAGCAATTCGGTAAGAGACGGCGTATTTCAAATATGTCGTCCTGTTCAACAAGGAGACAAATATGACCCTTCGGGTAATCCTGCAGGTACTCGGCAAAACGTTTAAAGCTTCCTTCGATAAAGAGGTAAATTGTCTTATCCTTAGACACAATCACATCCAGTATGCGTTTTAGGGTGGGCCAGTAGAAGATCTCCCACTGCTTCCGGTTCATGATCGTATGGGCAAGGATGGCCAGGATGGCATCGAAACAGAAATCGGGATGCCTGCCGGGCTTGTCATTCATGTAATTCTGGATAACCGGTTCGGCAATGATCGCATCAAGGACGTGGCATGCCTCCTGCACTTTCTCCGGATGGCGGTGCATATCAGTAGCCAGGCCCTTTATTCCCCGCAAGCCGGTAAAAAGAAATTCTATGCCAAGTGAAATAAAACCGTTGAACGGCGCAATCAGATGCGGCACACCGTATTCTTCGGCCAGTATGCGGTTCCTCTGGAAGGAAGCATTGTAAAAAGCCTGCTGCTCCAGGGCGCACTGCCGGAGCAGCTCTCCCGGCATTTCGCTGTTGAAAAGCTCAAATTTCCTGGGCAGAATCGTTTCCCAAATGAACTTTACCGGGTCGGCAATCAATAAATCGTACTCATCCGGCTCAAAGAGAGTAAAATCTTTGATCGTTATTGTCTCTCGCACATCGTCAAAGATATACTGCGAGGTGCCCAGAGTTTCTGTGACACGCTGCGGATTGCGTATCCCGGTTTCCTGGTAGCCGTCAAAGCCGTAGCGCTCGTGAAATGTGCGCATTACCTTCTCCATGATCTCATAATCATGCGTAGCCTCGGTAAATGTATAACCGGCGTCTAATATTTGCCAGGTCCAAAAATTTGCAAGGTGCGGTACCCGATCGGGTTTTCTCTCCATCAATGTAGCATCGCGGAATAACTGTACCCGGTATTTTTCCAGCTCCTTCACGGTCATGTCTCTCATCCCCCTAATTTTCAGAAGCCCATTCGCGGCAGATTTTCACGCCCTGGGCGGCATTATAGCTCCAGGCATCCGCACCAATAAATTTGCAGTTGTCGGCATTCACCGGCACTCCGCCGATAATCACCTTGACCTTCTCGCGCAGCTCTGCCTCCACGAGAGCATCCACGGTCCGTTTCATCGAATCAATGGCCAGGGTAAGAACACCCGACAGGCCAAGTATCCTGGCTCCCGATTCTTGCAGGCTTTTAACAATGTCAGCGGGAGGAGTGTCGATGCCCAGATCGAGAACTTCAAAACCCGCAGCCTCCATCATTCCTTTAACAATATTTTTACCGATATCATGCAAGTCACCCTCGACAGTACAGAGGACTATTTTTCCCAGCCTGTTTTCACTGTTACAGGTCATGAGGGGCCTAACTAAATCAAGAGCTTTAGACATGAGATCGCCGGCAAAAATAAGATCGCCGACGAAGTATTCTCCCGATTCGAAACGATCCCCCACTGTTTCAAGCCCTTTCTGAAATGCGGCCACCACTCTTTCAATCCAGGGCTCCCCGGCTGCAGCGACTTTGTTGACAATATCCATCACAGCTTCTTCTTCAAGGTTGCCGACAGCATCTTCCAGTCTGTCATAGTCGATCATAGTATCTCCTCCTTTGCATAATCGGTGCGGTAGCCCAGGCCTCGCTTTAAGAAGCCCTATAAGTATCTACATGTATATACATGTTGTGATATTGTAACAGTTCTACTCAACTGTCGATATTCCTCTTCGGGTAATAAAATTTTAAGTATGCTCTCCGTTACATGCCCCGCGCAGCTGTTCCGCGTAGGCCAGGAATTCATCAATATCCTCTGGTTTTGTATCAAAGGAGGTGACAAAGCGGGACATGCCCGGTTCCGGTCCGAAATTGAGAAAGATGTAGCGCTCATTAAGTTTAGCGCGGATCTCTTGATTTACGTAAGCAAAGAGTTCGTTCGCTTCGGGTTTGTAGGGAACGCGAAATGATGGACTTTTTTTCATCCCCTCATATAGCCGGAGCGCCATGGCATTGGCATGGCCGGCCATCTCAAGCCAAAGGCCGTCCTTAAGCGCCTCAATAAACTGTGCGGCAATAAAGCGCATCTTGCTATAGAGCTGTCCGCAGCTCTTGCGGCTGTATTTAAAAAAGTTTGAAAGGGTGCGATCGAAAAAGACAATTGCTTCTCCAAACATGAGGCCGTTTTTTGTCCCGCCAAAGGTGAGCAGATCCACTCCCGCCTCCCAGGTAATCCCCTTCAAATCACCGCCGCAGGCAACCACGGCATTTGCCAGCCGCGCGCCGTCCATGTGCACTTTCATACCGTGTGAATGGGCAATGGAGCAAAGCTCCTTGAGCTCCTCCGGTTTGTAGACAGCACCTTCGTCAGTTGCCTGCGTCAGGCTGAGAACTGCAGGCAACGCCACATGCTCGCTCTGCCATTCGCTGACCAGCTCGAGCAGCGTTTCAGGCTTGATCTTGCCCAGCACTGCCGGCATCCCGATCAGCTTGCCGCCGGCGATGCGTTCGGGCGCACAGGTTTCAGCCCTGTTGATATGCGCACTTCCAGCACAGATTATGGCCTGATATGGCTTGATGACATGGGCCAGCGCCGCACAGTTTGCGCCGGTGCCGTTCATGGCAAAGAAAATGTCTACTTCGCGATCAAACAGACGGTTAAATAGCTCCTTCGCTTCTGCAGTTACCGGATCATACCCATATGCTGAAGCGTGACCATAATTTACCTCCTGCAGGGCGCGCATGATCCGCGGATGTACTCCCGAACAGTTGTCGCTCTCAAAACCTCTTTCCCCGCTCAATAGCTCTCTCATTTTACTTCCTCATGGCAAAAAAAATGTATTAACATGTATATATAAGCTGACTTTATTTTATCGCCCATTACGTTACATGTCAATACAGTTGGTGGTGCTCAATTAATTCATTTGAACGAATAAGCCTGAATGGAAAACCGAAGCGGGTTGATATATGTAAATCCCAATCCTAAGGGCTTGTTGCTGCTGTCAAAAAACTTCTGTTTTATCACCACAACAGGCATCTCTTTCCCAAGTTGCAGCAGTTCCAGTATTTCCGGCTTGGCTTTTTCACAGTATATCCTCAACTCCTTGTTAACCGTAAACAAGGAGTTCCTCTGTGCAACAAGTTCCGGAAAGTTGGCAAAACGAATTTCTTTTTCAATTATGGGCTCTCCACGCTTGTAGGGAATATACTTTATGTCATAAGCAACAGGGTTCTTTGCAGAGCAGAAAAGCCGCTTGATCCTGATTAACTTAATCTCGTTATCTATCTGCAATTCAAGCCTCAACTGTTTGGTGGAATTAACAATATTCACATCCAGCAGCTTGGTAGCCTCGGGAACTATGCCGGGCATGCTTGCTTCGTTATAAGATAGCTCGTATTTGTGCTGTTGCGGCTCGCAGACATAATAGCCTTTTCCGGGAACGGAATAAGTATATCCCTCATTGTTTAGCAAGGATAAGCTTCTCCGCACGGTCATCCTGCTTACCTTGTAAAGCCCTGCCAGCTCATTTTCTGACGGGATTAGCTCTCCCGGCGAATAAATTCCCTTATTAATCTTCTCTTTCAGATCACGGGCAATAATTGCATACTTAGGCCCGCTCAACAGCGCTCATCCTCTCTTTATACCACTGTTCACACTGGGCCACGCCCTCCGAAGCGCTTTTTGTAAAATGATCAGCCCCGATCATGAGAGAAGCATCCTGCGAAACGGCATGCCCGCCGATGATAATTTTCAACTGCCGCCTCAAGCCTTCAGCCTCCAGAGCTTCAACGATCTCTCTCATGGCAGCCAGCGAAGGCGTTATTATCCCACTCAAACCAACTATCTCGGGACGAACCTCTTTAATCTTCTCAATGAAACGTTCTTTAGGCACATCACAGCCCAGGTCATAGACTTTAAAGCCGGAAGCTTCCAGCATGCAGATAAATATATCTTTACCGATATCGTGCAGGTCGCCCTCTACAGTGCCGACAACAATTTTGGCCTTGTTCTTTGCTTTGCTTTTTGGCGGAGTCATGCCTTCAGTTTTCAGGACCTCTTTATAAATAACTCCTGCCATAATCAAATCTCCAATAAAGTAACCACCCTGCTCATATATTTCACCAACCTTTTTCATCCCTGCCTCAATTAGTTGCCGCAGATCGTCAGGGTCCCGGCCAATTTTCAGCTCCTCCTTGACAAGCTGAATGACTCTTTTTTCATTCAATTCCGTGACGGCCTGGATCAGTTGCTCGTCCATACGCATTCGCTCCTTGTAGCCATCAATTTATTTTACGCTATATTCTGCCTATTTTATTTATTTACGTAAAGTATCTCCATGACTCTTATTATAACCGTTAACTGGAGCGGCAACAAGGAGCCCCGCCATCCCGCTTTCAACTCCACGGCCGGCCCATTACCGTGATTTCTACGACCGTCACAACAAAGAGCTTATGCTGCAGGCCGCTTTCTTCCC
>LSQX01200456.1_pt2 | contig 11829 bp, 17 predicted proteins | sample 654561 | NCBI WGS metagenome assembly LSQX01 (sample SAMN04489861, study PRJNA283612) | anaerobic digester metagenome | isolation source: 4 biogas reactors fed with cattle manure at either 37C or 55C with and... | place: Denmark: Kongens Lyngby | collected 2014 | reverse complement strand
AGGGTTGGCTGATAAGAGGAAGTATACCGGTCTAGAGGCTGCTTCCTTTTATTTTGTCTTTAGTAAGTTTTTAGAACACCTGTTCTATTATTGTAACCCCGTTCTTGATAAATTTCAATAGAATTTTACCAATTTTCTACCACCGCATTAAGGTCCTATTTTTAGACAAAAAAATAAGCCCCCAGGACCACTCCCGAGGGCTTGCTTATTATTTATTATTTATTATTTATCACTCCATCATCCAGATAATCCTTAGCCAGGTCGTACCACTCCTGCAGCTTTCGCCGCAACTCATCCGGAGGCACAAACAGCCTTAGCCAGGCCGGTATCAGGTCTAAGTATAATTTCTCAAATACAGCTTCAAATTTCTTTTTCCCTTCGCCGTCAGAAAACACTCTCTCAGCCTGCAGCATGAGGGCGTATGCAATGCCCCTGAGCTTCTCCCACTGCCTTGTGACGGCCAAGTATATAATCCCGGCCAGGCACAGGACCCCTAGGAGCAGTGCGAACCAATTCCCTGCTAAAAATTCTTTCATTATATCACCTTAACCTTTCTTTATTTCATTTCAGCCAGTGACTTATAAAACGTCTGCTTTCCGGCGCTATTGGTTCGCCAGTACAGTTTTTTACCTGTCACGGATCCGCAGACATCCACATGCGTGAATGTGGGATAAACTCCAATGCCCTTAAACCCAACCTTATCTGTAGCACTCGCTACCTGCAGTGGAGTCATGCCGGATACTTTTATGTCGGCCGCCTTGCCGGTTAAGTGATGGCTAGTTGCGATACCGCCGCACCTTTTATTGTATGCGGCCGTCCGATATCCGGACGTAATCACAACCGGCTTACCTATGTTGTCCCTAAGCTTCTGCAACAGCTGCACGAGCTCATAATCAACTAAAATATTCTTGCTGCCGTCCTTGCAAGCAAACTCGGATAATACAAAATTCTTAGACAACCGCATATTTTTAGGTACGCTATACATTGTTTTCGTCCTCCTCCTCCAGTACTTCATCTTTTTTCTTTTTCACCCAAAAAAGCAACGGCTTCAGGTAGTCGGCCCCTGCATCAATGAGGTTTTCGATATTGCTTGCAAACTCCCGGAAAAATAAAAAACTATATACCACTGTGGCCACAATGTTACTGATATACGGGATGTCCACAAGTCTTATGGACAGCCCGGCCAGGATCTGTATCACCAGGTAGGATATAATCTTGATACTGGTCTTTTCGTACATTTCCCGCGAGTTCCACGCCTTGGACTTGATAGCCTTTCGGATTCCTCCGGCCTTTTTAAAGATTGCGTACCACCTGGTCAGCAAGTCCAACACCACGGCAATCCATAAAGCAGCGCACCATACCGTAAAAGATTCCTCCGGGAAAATCAGCCATGTTATGCATGCCCAAGCTAGAGCAAAGCCCGGTCGTACGCTATCCCACACTTTTGTAATTAAATCATCCATCTTGCACCTCCCGTTAATTTTGTGATATGATTATGTCGCCTGCCTTTGTCTGCTCCCGGTGAGTAGAGGCAGGCATTAAAAAGCCGGGGGTGTTTGCGCACCTCCGGCATTGTGTTTTTATGTATGCGTTTTAGTCTTCGTTGTCTTCTATGTAGTCATCGAGCAGCTCAAACCCTCCCCACAGAGCAATCGTTGAAAATGCTACCGCTACAAGCGATACCCATATAGTGCCGCCCCAAAGGATTTCCGCAACCGCACATATAGCAAGCATCCCGGCTACTGTAAAGCAGGTGCAGATAAGAGTCTTTGCTTCGCTTTTCGTCCACATGGGATTATACCTCCTTCAATTCGCCGTCTACCTTAACCCAAATCTTTTCTATCTCCCGCAGTTCGCCGTCCACCTTAACCCAGCCTTTGTCATACGTTTTTAGCTCTCCATCCACTTTTACGGATAAGTTTATCGGCGTTGACCATACCAACGTATAGCAACCATCGGCATCGGTGGTATCAGATACCAAGAGGGAAGATAAAAGATTCAAAGCGGGACGAACGCCGCGGCCACCATTGTGAGCAGCGCTGTCGTGCAGCGTACCGTCCGCGATGACACGGCGAGCGAAGTGAGCGTTCGAGGAGTTCGGCGTTCTCAACCACCAGTACCAAGCGTTACCGATAGCAGATGGTTTAGAGCTTGATAGAGTATTGTTGAAAGCCTGTGCGGTCAAATACGCAATACGAGCAGCATTGCTTGTATAAAATCCCCATGCTGTTCCTTCTGCCGTACCACCTTCGTTAGCCAAGCCGACTTCGGTAGTAGAGGGGAGGAATACTTTCCGGGTAATGTCCTCATACCCACCCCCATCGACCGAAGGTTTAACAACTCTCAAAGGAGTAGATAAAATCGCATTCTTTTCTTCCGTACTAAAATGATTTAGAAACCCCGGACGAGTATCGTATGGCGTGTTGGCATACACATTAGCAGCATTAGGAGCTTGGTCGTAAGTATGTTGTCCGACATACCAAGCACCCGCCGCCGAATCTTTATTTAGCCATTGGTCAATATTTGATTGGGAATAACGGTTATTGCCATAGTTTTTTCTGTCGCTATTAGTGTTATTGGGTTCTCTCGCATCGAAACAACGCAAATCTATGATTTTTTCAGCGTGTAAAGTTATAGCGTTAGCGGGATAACCCGGATGATTTTTCGCCACAATAGTCCAAATAATTTCTTCTGCGGTTTCAGTATTGACTTGATACCGCCCGAACTTTACCTTTGCCCCTACAGGTAGATTGCTTAATGGTTGTGCCATCTAATCACCCCTATTCGTACTTAATCCACAAGTCGCCGTTTTCCATATCTTCTGCGTCAGCATCCTCGGTGGATAGAATGATGTTTCGCACCCTTCGCGCCGTGTAGTCTGTGCCTGATTTGGCAATAAGGTCGGCGGTCATGGTTTGAGATATATTCCTCTGCATAAAGTCTGATGGAGCTTTGCCACCGTCAGCAACTTCGCCGTCTGATGTGAGTACGGCAATATTGCCAGTTGTTGGACTGCTTACCTTGGCGATTTTTTTACCAATGTTTGTGGCTACCGTTGTAGCAAAATTTGGATCATCTCCAAGTGCCGCCGCAAGCTCGTTGAGCGTGTTAAGTGTTTCGGGCGCTGAGTCAACCAAGCCACTAACGGCAGCATTCACATCGGTTTTTAATGCGTATGAACTTGCCGCAACTCCGCCGAGTTTGTCTGCGTCCTCAGCAGCGTCAACCTTGCCATCATTATTGGTGTCATAATCACTTTTAAGCATATCACCGGCACCAAGGCCGTCTTGACCCTTAAGGTTTACTAAGCTACCCCATGTGCCGTCGGGATTTTCAAATCTCAATGATGTGCCCGACCACTGATGAGCCGGTTTGTCGCCTTTGGGTCCAGGTTCGCCTTGTGGACCTTGGTCTCCTTGCGGTCCTTTAATTGTGCCAAGGGATTCCCATTGGCCTGTTACATTAGACCAGATATAGAATTCTCCATTTTCAACAACGAAATAGCCACCGTCCAAGCCAGAACCATCAGGATGCGCGGCGAGCAAGTCTGCCAATGTTGGATAGGTGCCTAGAACCTTAATATTTGGAAAGCCCTCGAGCCTTTCCTCCAGTTCCTCCATCATGGCAATAGCTTTTATCAGCGCGCCAAATTCGGTTGACGACTCCACAGCCGAGGGGGTTATCAAATCCCGGACAACCTCGAAACTAAATCGCGCGGTAGTGAGCCGCTCGTCAATCTCGCCATATAGCTGTATACTTGCTACCACTTTACCGGGACATGCAATCTCATTAGTTCCCAGTTCATAGGTATAGCCTGTCTCTGTTGGCTCTAAATTGCCCTGAACAACATGCCCGTCCTGCTTTGCGAAGGTAATTGTCGCCCTATCCACCTGCTCATAATCAATGTCCTGTATGCCATCTGTGATACGCAGGTTGAGTATATAGACGTTCTGGTCGTTTTGGACAACATCAATGCCGGTATCAATATAATCCTGCTGTGGCACTCTTATGACTAAATCAAAATCTCTTGTTATCAATCTGTATCCCTCCCCCTAGATTATTTTGCCAAGTATGACATAGGTGCCGCCCACCTTAACTAACAGCACCCTGTCATTTACAGCCGGGCTTGAGTAGCTGGACAGCCGTTTATATAGCTTTGTACTCGCAGATGTCTCTCCGTCAAACTGTACTGCAACCCCTCCGGTTATGGATGTTACTGTTGCTAGTCTCATATCTGTATCACCCTCCTGCAACTGTGTGTCATAGTACCACCGGCTTGTAAATCCATCGCCCATGATGACTCCATGTATTTATGAGATATGCCAAAGTCGCTATGCTCGACAAATAGACAGTTATAATAACTATGATGTGGCATTAGCGATGTCGAAAAGTCAAATCTACCATAGACTTGACTAGCGTTGTACGCTATGCGTTTGGTAAACTCGTCTAGTGTAATTTGGTCAACTATATCTTCTACAGCGTCAATATCAACTATCGACCGTCCTCTGCTGATAGTGCTAGTTGGTGATGTAGACAAATCGTTGATGTATTCGCTCTGAAGTACTACAGCCCTGTCTGGATCACTGACATAACGTACCCATTTATTAGGCACACCAAACAGGTCAAGTTCCTCCGTTGCTCCTGGATGGATGATACTGAGATCGTTTGTCCTATACTCATATTCTGGGTCTCGGCTTGATGGCAACACATACGGCTGTGCAACAAAATAGCCGTTTTCATCAACCCACAGACTTGTATAGTTTATAGCCGCCAGCAGCTCATTTACGGCAAATAGCTTTTCTGTTCCAATCTCAAATTCCCTATCTGCCGCCAGTGTGCCGGGATGGTCGATGATGTTTATTTTCCAAATGCCGGCTGCATTTAAAATGTCAATCACAGCTGTGGTGTACCTTGTACCGGCGGGGATAAAGTATCTGTCAGTAAACTTATCCTCTTTGAGTATGAGGCTGCCGTCGTAGGCCTCGATGGAGCGCTTTATTTGTCCGTTCTCATCTTTCCGGGTCGGACTGGAGAGTATAAACACCCCCAACGGCCATTCGGCAATCCCGCCGTCGGGCATCTGTAAACAAAAGACTGGCCGGATCCTGTCGGATAGCCAGTCTATGTCTTGCCCTTCCTGTTCGGTTATTTGAAACACAGCTGTCCTTTTTATTTCTGCCAAGCTATTCAGCGCTACTCTGCCGGGCTGCGCAGTAAGTTCACCTAATTTAACATCATCTTTACTCAGCAACTCATAGCGAAATGTTACCTTGCCCCTGCTGCCGTTTCGTCCGTGTAGACTGTCAACCACCTGCTGTTTGGTATAGCCGTTTACTGCTAAATTTAACATGGCTACACCTCCTCATCGTAATCAACTTGGTTAAGAGTAAAGCTTATTAAATATCCTAAAATATCATCATTGACCGACAGATTACTCAATGTACCATATATCTTTCGGCCTTTAGCATCACGGTATAAAACCGTACTGTTGAGGTCGTAGATTGTCATGAAGGTTTCTACCTCTGCCCAAGTTTTTAGGAAAAAAGATAGACTCAATCCTGCGCTTATGTGTTCGGTCGGCTCCCACACTGGATGAGTGCGGCCGGCGTACTGTACCGTAGCCCCTCCCGGCTGTCTGTTGTATGTGCGTTTCGGTGGTGCATTAAGCGAGCGTGTAAACGCAAAGACGTTTGTCAGGTCCGATACAGGAGCAATCAAGGCGTGTTGGAATTCGGCCTGAATAAGCTTTATATCGCTGTCTGCAAAAGTATCATTTTCCGATACAGCCCTGACAAAGTATTTATACTCCCTGCCGCTTGCAACTGTATTATCGTAATAAGTTCCCGTAGCCGTACCGATGCAGATATAGTCATCCTTGTTATAGTCTGACCTGTATATAAGTCCGGTTGCGTTTATCTCCACACCATGGGCTGACCGTTGTATGGTAAGTGTAGGTTTATCTGGCTTAACCGTTGTTATTGTAACTGCCGCACTACCCCATTCGCTCCAGAGGTCGTATTCATTTTTTATGCGTATGCGTACAGTGTACTCGTCATCTGCTAGCCACGCTTTTATTTTGTGTTGACGTATGTTTATTCCGGGTATTATGCCACTGTCATAAACTATCGCATCATCAGACATTACCTGTAATTGATACGCTTGCTGACTAAATACTGACCATGATACCACAGGCCTAGCTGTATCCGTTGGTATCGCATTAATTGCCGGAGCGTTAGGTGCGCCGATAGCATAAAATGATTGTATATCACAGTATGGCCCAACCTCGTCATACTCGTTGTATGTCCGCACTCTCCAATAGATATTTCCCGCCGGAAATGTTTCAGCTGGCATATCGTAGTAGTTGTTGGCTGTGGTCTCAAACACCGTTGTCCATGTGGACTGGTCTGTGCTCCATTGCAGGTCAAATGCTTTTTGCTCGCCGCCGACATCGCTGTTGTACGTCCATGCAAAGCGTGTGATGGATTTGCTATCCTTGTAAGTGCCGATAGGTTCAGTTGGCGTTGGTGCGTTTGGCGGAACATCTTCATATATTACTCTTAACACTGGTTTATTTGTGTTCTCTCGTGAATGCAGTTCCCAATACGATGTAGACGCTTCACTATTCCAATAAAAATATAATCCTTTAGTTTCTACCTCCCCGTTTATAAGTGCTCGACGTACTACATTACTACTTGCATTAATTTCTACCCATGCGTTAGACGGTATTCCGTTTTTAAAAGATACTATGATGCCTCCACTTTTATCACCTTGACTTAAAAAAGTTGCAGAAGCTTCGTTCCAATCTATGTCATGCGTGTCATATAAAACTTGGGCTTTTTCTCCAGATGGCATAGATCTCACAGAATAAACCCTTATCTTAGCTTCAATCACTTGTTTACGCAAAGGCAAAGACGAAGGATCAAATTTCATAAGTGCGTAAAACCTAGTATAGTATTGATAATCGGACATTTCCAACCAATATCCACCGCACCTTAACAAAGTTGCATTTCCGTAATTAGATGTAAGATTTTCAGCTGAACAATAAGTATCCGCTATACAAGGTAAATCAATTGTATGTTGTGCCATTATGCCATCACCACCCCTGCTCTATCTTTTTGTCTCATGCCCTTAAATACTTCTACCAATTTATAAACTTCGTCAACCTCGTCCATTTTAACCTGCAGAATGTATGTATCGCCGCCCTGCAACATATCGTTGGTTTCCTGGTTGGTGTATACCTGGCTGCCTCGAGGCAAATTAACAAGCTCCGGTCCTTCTTCGCCTACTATAGCAAGTCCACCCGGATGGTACTTTGTACCCACAGCATAGCCTCTTATGCTTGCGCCCTGGACACTCTGTCCAATACCTCCCACCATATTGCTCATATTCTTAGAAAACTCATTCATTTCCCGGCCTTTGCCTATTAGGTAGTTGATGGCTACTACAAGAGCTGCTATAGCCAGAGCGACACCCGCTATAATAAGGGCCCATTTGGCAAAACCAAAAAACTTTGTGGTGTCTAAAGCTCCACTGAATAGCTTACCCGCACCGGATACGGCCTTGATTGCTGTTTTTGCAGCTTTTACGCCATCGCTTATATTGGATATTGCCTTAAATACGCTGCCGAGAATCAGCAGTATTGGCCCCACGGTTGCAACAAGCCCCCCTGCGATAACGATGAATTTTTTTGTTCCATCACTAAGTCCGGAGAATTTTTCAATTATATTATTTAAACCTTCTATGACAGGAGTGAAAATCGGCAATATCTGCTCCGAAAAGCTAATTCCCAACTCTTTTACGCCCTCTTTAAATCTATTCATCTGTCCTGTTGCAGAATCCGATTCTCTAGCTGTCGTTCCAACCGCTATGTTGGTTTTTTCGATTACGAAGTTGTATCGAAGCTGTACCTTCTCAGCCTCGGTCATGTCGGACACTCTTTTTCTGATGTGCTGCGAATATGCGTATTCCTGGAGGGCAGCTTGGGTCATGTTGATGCCGAATTTTCGCAAAGGCTCCGTCTGGCCTGTCACAATGGCGTTGAGGGCAGTGATCGTTTCGTCAATAGTGGTGTCATAGAAGTTGGACAGATCCATTGCCCTTTCGGTCAGAGTCTTTGACCATTCTTCCGTCTCCTTCAGCGGTATACCCATTCCCTTGAAAAGCGCACCGAAGTCAGATGCCATCGTTACCGCTGTACTTCTTGCAAGCCCAAAGTCTCTTAAAGAGTTCTGCGCCCATTGTTCAACGTTACGGGAGTTTTCCTCAAATACTACATTCATTTTGCCTAAAGCTTGTTCAAAGTCAGCGCCTAGCTTAAAACTTGCTGCGCCCGCTGCTAGTATGGGAGCAGTGAGCTTCATAGACATGCTCTTGCCTACACTGGTAAGCTTATCGCCCATCTCGCCCCACTCTTTTGATGTCTTGCCTAAAACGGTTTTTTGCTTTTCTAGCTCCTGACTAACCTTGTCTAGCTCTGCCTTGGTTTGTGCAAGCTTGGCCTGAGCTATTTCAAGGCTTGCGGTGTTGTTTTGTATCGCCTTAGTATTATTGCCTTTTGCGTTGGTAGCCTTTTCAAGCCTGTCTCTATATTTCTCGACTTCCTGCTCCTGTATTTTTATCTTATTGCTCAAAAAATCGTACCTGGTGCCTAGTTTATCAATCTCTTTTCCGCTTGCCTCTGCCTCTGCTGATGACTTGCGGAATTCAGCGTTGAGGACAGCCATTTGCTTTGAGACATTTGGTACGCCTTCTTTTATCTCGTTATAGTCGAATTCGAGGCGAATCTGCCTGCGATACCCTTTGAAACTAGCGATAATAATCACCTACCTCAGAAAATCCCTCATTGAATTGACGTATTTTGTTTGGGATTTTTTCTTTATTCCATCAGTATTTATTTCAAGCATCCGGATCACTTTTGCCGTACTGCTCTTAAAAAATTCTTCCTCGCTTCTGCCCAACTTAATGCAATAAGCAAAATAAAGAGTTTCCCAAAACTCAGCGTCTATTCCAGTGCCTTGTTGAATTTCTCCACTTCGGTTAAGAACTTTTTTTTTGATTCTTCGTCTGCTGTTGCCATAAAATTATCAACCACAGAATTTATAATTTCAACCGCCAACGCCTCACCGCCGCCGATAGTAATTGACCTTGCTTCCTCTAAGGTTACGGTCTTATCTATAACCTTCATGCCACAATATAAAAACCTCGATACCAAGTCATAAGGCTTATCCTTCATTTCTTTTAATTCTTCAACATCGAGCTTCCCGAATTCGTCTGTATAAACAATAAAAGCTTCGTTATTAAACAAAGCTTCTTTTACCGTTCCGTCAGCAAATTCCAACTCCAGCGGCTCTATAGGTTTTATAGATATTCTTGCCATGAAACCACCTCACTTCACAAATAAAAAGCACCCGGTTATTGGGTGCTTGCGTCTATAACATGCTCTTGACAAAAGAAAATAAAAGGTATAGCAGCATAATTAGTATTGGTATCAGCATTATTAAGCACCCAATACCTTGTATCCCCTTTCCGATTTTGCTCAAATTGTCTGATTTTGTTTCTGATTTGAATTTTTTAAGTAGTTCCTGTTTCTTTGTTTCGTCTAATTGTTGGTATTCTGCATAGTCCATCCCGTAAGTAGTTAAAAACTTTCTGAATTCTAAATTATCCACAAATACCCCTCCTTTTACCATATTGTAACATATAGTATCAGAGAGGGGGTATATGTTTATTGATCATGTTTCCGGTTCTGCCGGCGCCGATATTGCATCCGTGGTCTGCACCTGCGTAAAGAAGTCCTCAACCATCTGTTCGGTTATATCCTCATCCTCTGTGTCGATAAACGTGTAATACCTACCCAGGCTGTCATGTTCAAGGGCCGTTATTGTCACGCTGTCGGTTGAGTAGTTTATGTTCTCTTCGGACTGTCTGTTAGTTTCCTGGATTGGTTCAGCCAAGCAGTACAGGAACCATATCAATTCTTTTTGCCCTCCGGTCTTTTCTACTTCCCAGCCGATAGCAAACGGCTTTGGTTCGTCTTTTGACGTACCGGATTCAACGCCATCGCTAACCTGTACACCTTCCATGTATCTGCGCCATTTTGTCGGCAGTTTGTTAAGGCTTGCGGTTAATTGATATGCTATTTTCTTAGAGTTTTTATGAGTTATTTTCCCATCACCATATAATTGTCCTGTAGACAACTGTGGTGTCCTGCCCATCTCCATAGCACCTGCCACGTACTCAGGCACACCAAATGTAATCTCGCCCGATGTCTCGGTTATTTCTGCAAGATGAACGTTTTGCACGTTTATTTTAACTTCCATCACAGTACCTCTCTTTCATTGTAGTTAAATATTAAAATTTTATGATAATACTTCATACTGTCCTCAAACCCATCATCGCCATCTCTCATGTCGGCCAATCTGAGTTTATTTTCCTCCAGCAAGGCACGGGTTTGCTGAACGATGCTCGAATAGTCCACGGTTGAAAATACATCCACCTGCAGCACGCCGCCGAACTCTTCGCCTTTGCCATCTGCATACAATTCATAGCCCTCGTTGAAAAAATGATAGCTAATGCCTATTTTCGCCGTGGATATATCAGGCCTCAGAATGTACTGAACCGGCACGCCGATAACGCTTAATATGTCATAGACTTTTTGTATCATTTCATCACCTTATTCCACATATCATCAATTTCGCCGTCTAGCGACTTTAAAGCATTGTCCATAAAATGTGTAGGTTGGGCATGCAGGTGCCCGTCATTAACCAGGTGCCACAGAGAGCCGGTCCTCTTTCCGCCTTGCACCCTGGCCACAAGATTGCCGCCCCGGTCTTTCCTTGTTGACACTTTCACGTCATCAGCCATAGCGGGTCTACCTTTATACCTTTTTGCCAGTGTCCTTCTGTGTTTGTTGAGATTAGCGACAACAGCCTTTTTAACCTGTTCCCCTGCCTCTTTGAGCATTTTCTTTTCGGCTTCCTCGCTTTCTGCGGAGATGCTCTTCAAAAACAATTCAAAAGCGTTACTGTCCTTTTCTGTATAATCAACTTTAAAACTCACGCTATCACCTACATATCATGCTTTATTTCGTAAGCTCGGATCATCATGTAGCCGCTTCTATTGTCCATTGGTACTATGCCCTCAATCTCGTAATTTTTGCCCTTGTGGACTACTCTCATGGTTTCGTCTAAATCGGTTTGATGCCGGATGATGAACTCCACATCGGTTTTGACGTTGGCAGCTTTTGCAGCGTAGAAATTCCTGCCTCTCAAAAACCTAACCTCTGCCCATAGTGTAATGTGATCCTCGTATTCATCGAGTGGAGGAAAAGGACCGGATTGTTCGGCTTTCTTTTGAAAAGTGATTCTGTCTCTCATTCTGCCCGGATTCATGTATCATCACCGTCCTCGGCATACCTCAACTCTAAAACAAAGCTGTCAATCATTCTCTGTGCATTTGCCGCATCTGCCGGGTTTTGAAATGTCATGGCGCGGTTATCGTAGTACATTGCCGCCAGTGCCAGGATAAATAAATCATATTGAGCGTTATTTTCAAAGACGGGAATCCCTGCCGCCTTTGCTTTTGACTTAGCGGCCTGCAGGTATGCGTCGACACTTTCAGTTAAATACTCTACTGTGATTTCCGTTTCCGCTTCGCCTGCCGTAATCCCATACTCGGAAAGATCGACGGCTGAACCGTTTAATGTCCAGCCGTCATCTCCTTTTATAAACGTATAGGTGCCGCTCTCGGTGACAGCAGCGGCGAAAGTGTCAATGTCAATGCTTGCATCACCCGTCAAAGCATAATCGTCAGGCGGCAGCCGCAAATATT
>LSQX01133259.1_pt1 | contig 11829 bp, 10 predicted proteins | sample 654561 | NCBI WGS metagenome assembly LSQX01 (sample SAMN04489861, study PRJNA283612) | anaerobic digester metagenome | isolation source: 4 biogas reactors fed with cattle manure at either 37C or 55C with and... | place: Denmark: Kongens Lyngby | collected 2014 | reverse complement strand
GTGAAGCTGCAACGTGAATCATGTTGCGTGAAGCTACGACCAAAAACATGTCGTGTGAAGCGGTGGTGAAGCAATTGTAAAGTCGGTTAAACAATGGTCAAACTATTGTCAAACGATAGTAATTTGGAACTGTCAAACTATTGTCAAACAATGGTCTAACGATTGTCAAACAGTTGTTTTGGAACCGTTGGTGAGAGATCGTTCAAACATTATTCTTTGAAAATTTTGTCTCGTCGTACCTGCGTGTTCTGATGAAAATCATGCAGGGAAGTTTCAATTAATTTTCCAAACGTGTTATTTTAATTCTCTGTAATTATACAAATTACACTTCTAGGAGGCTCGAGTATTCTTCATTTTCTAGATAGTTTCCGTCGAAGCAGGCGGTGCATATTTCTGATGCTGGAAGTCCTATCGCGTCTCTAAGTTGATCGCAAGTCAGGTACTCCAGCGAATCTGCTTTCATTTTTCGGGATAGAGTCGGAGTGTCCATTCCGTAATAACAGGGAAAACATATTGGGGGAGATGCTATGCGCAGGTTGACTTTTTTTGCGCCGTTCTCCCTTAACATGGATACGATCATTTCGGCAGTTGTCCCCCTGACCAGCGAATCGTCTACCACGACAACCTCTTTGTCCCTGAAGACAGTTTGCTGAGGGTTAAGTTTTATCTTAACTCCGATGTCCCTAACTAACTGAGTCGGCTGTATGAAAGTTCTACCAACGTATCTGTTTCTCACGATCCCCATTTCGAAAGGAAGGCATGCTTTTTGCGCAAACCCAAGAGCAGCCAGAGTCCCGCTGTCAGGCATGCCAGTAACCATAGAATTTCCAGGGACGTTTGATTCGGCGAGTTTGGCACCAAGTTCTTTTCTGGTTTTGTAGACAGACCTACCGTCTATAACACTGTCTGGACACGCGAAATATACATATTCAAAAGAACAGTGGCACTTTCTTGACCCACCGAGAGATAGTTTTCGGGAGATAATACCCCTTTTGTCGATTACCAGTACCTCTCCCGGCTCAACATCTCGGATTATCTCTGCTCCAAGTATGTCAAGCGCACATGATTCAGATGCCACATAAACGGTATCTCCCTTTCGTCCGATTATTAAAGGTCTAAAGCCCCACGGATCCCTTGCTGCTATAAGGCATCCGTCAAAGAGGACAGCAAGGCTGTATGCTCCCGTTACCTTTGCTAGCGATTTTTCAAGGGCTTCAAGCTGTACAACGCCGGGTTGATGAGCCATAAGTTGCAATATAGTCTCTGTGTCGGAAGATGTATGGAATATGGCTCCTCTATTTTCAAGATAGCCGGTTAGTCCCTGGGCGTTTGTCAGATTGCCGTTATGAGCTATTGCGACAGGCCCCTGCGAATAGTTGGCGCCTATAGGCTGACAATCCTCAATAGGGGTCTCTGTTGACGTCGCGTGTTTTACGTGACCTATGGCAGTTTCGGCATGAATCTGGGAAAGGCAGTTTTGACTAATCGCTTCGTGGACCAGTCCTTTACCCTTCTTGATATTGACGGCGCCTTCCTCAATCCAGGCTATCCCAGCAGAAAGCTGGCCTCTGTGCTGAAGAGCACAAAGACCAAGATAGACATCCTCCAGTACTGACGCGCCATTTATGCTGTAAGCGCCGAAAACTCCGGACATTTTTAGGAATTGCCCTCAGTGAAGGCCTTTTTAAGTATTGTTAGAGGGATATTAAAGAAACCCTCCCATTTAAAAGCGTCTCCACTAACTGTTCCTATCTTAACAAAGGGGAATCCCCCCCACATCTTTTCGAATGTTTCTTTGTTAGCATCAGGCACTGCATAAATCGCACGAGCTCCGCCCTCTGAGAATAGGACTTCTTCATTGGGGCTGGAGGATGCGAAATCTATACAAAAACCTTTGTCGGAAGCTATGGCTTCGTTCGCAAGAGCTGCTGCTAGACCTCCGCCAGCTATAGCTCGTGCTGAAGAGGCTATACCATCTGCGGCAGTCTTTAATGCCCTCTCTCTGAAAGCTTTTTCCTTTTTGTGATCAGGCTCGACTGTTTTGCCCGATGGCTTTCCCTCTTTCATGACCTGGTAGCGAGAAGCCCCCAGAGAACCACAAAGGTCTCCTACAAGGTAGAGAGAGTCGCCGGTCATTGCATTTCCGGAGACGAGACGTTTGCGTCTGTCTATAAGAAGTCCGGCTGTAACTACCAGAGGGGTCGGTTGTATCTGCCCGCTTGCAGTTTCGTTGTAGAGACTTACGTTGCCGGATACTACCGGACAGTCAAGACTACGGCATGTATCAGCAAGACCCTTTATACATTGTTCAAGTTCGTAGAATTTCTCTGGGGCTTCAGGGGATGCAAAGTTAAGACAGTTTGTCATACCTAGTACTTCTGCTCCCGCGATCCAGAGACCCCTCAGAGAGAGCGCCATTGTCTCTGCAGCTCCCATGTAAGGATCTGTCCAGCATTTATTTGGTTCTGCTTCCATAGTAAGGAGACAGGCCCTGTCTGTATCGGGCACTTCGACAACTGCAACCGGGTTTCCCGGTCCTGCTATTGTATGGAGTTGGACCATCGAGTCATACTGTTCCCAGATCTCATGCTTGCTTCTTCCGTTGGCGCAGCTGATGACTGAAAGAAGATCTTTACCGGGATTGTTACATATAAGATTAGAACTGTTGAGAGATGCTCTTTCCTCCATATTTGCAGGTTCTGCAGATGGCCAGAATATTTCAGGAGCATCTCCGAGGATCGATGTAGGAAGGTCTGCTATCAGCTCTCCTTTATCGTAGATTCTGTATCTGTCTGGGTCAGTCATGACGCCGACTACCGCGCAGTCAAGATCGTAATGAGCGGCCATCGTGAATACCTGTTCTAGGTTTTCAGTTTCGACTATCAGCAACATACGTTCCTGTGACTCTGAAAGGAATATTTCCCATGGAGCCATACCTTCTTCTCGAAGGGGAATGTTTTCTACAGTAATGTCTATTCCGCATCCGCTCTTATGGGCTATTTCGCTTGAGGAAGATAGGATGCCCGCTGCTCCCATGTCTTGCATAGATGCGATAAGTTTTTCGGAAAGCAAGTCCATGCAGCAATCAATAAGTAGTTTTTCTTCAAAGGGGTCGCCTATCTGTATCTGAGGCTTGCTCGACTTGGCGTTCTCGTCAAGTTCACGGGAGGCGAAAGAAGCCCCGGCTATCCCGTCACGACCTGTTTTTGAGCCTAAAATAACGGCAAGGTCTCCCTTTTTTGCTGTCTGCGAGCTTGCCATTTTATCGAGGCGCACGAAACCAGAACTGAAAGCGTTTACTAAGGGGTTTTCATTGTAACAGGGGGAATAAAAAGTCTTTCCTCCAACGATTGGCACACCCACGGCATTGCCATATGCTCCTATCCCCTCAACTATACCCTTTGAGAGATTCTGGGTCTTTTTGAGGGAGGGATCGCCGAGAAAGAGCCCATCCATTGAAACAGAAGGTCTGGCTCCCATAGCTATTATGTCCCTGATGATGCCCCCTACTCCTGTTGCAGCTCCCTGGAAAGGCGCTACCGCGGAAGGATGGTTGTGGCTCTCTGCTTTAAAAGCGAAGCCCCAGCCCTCTCCCATATCGACAACGCCGGCGTTCTCTCCTTGCCCCTGAAGGACATATTTACCCTCTGAAGGGTATGTCTTCAGAAGTCTTTTAGTCGACTTATAGCTGCAGTGTTCTGACCACATGACTCCTATCAGCTGAGTCTCAAGAAAGTTAGGTTCTCTTTCTAGAATTTTTATTATACGAATGTATTCTGATTCAGAAAGGCCTGCGCTTTTGAAATCCATCAGCATGTACCTCTTTCTGTAAAAGTTCTGGCGATTGAGTCCCAAAACCTATTGCCATCTGTACCGCCGTTAAGATGGGCAATAGTAGCACGTTCAGGGTGAGGCATCAGGCCTAATATATTGCCCTTCTCATTGCATATTCCGGCAATGCCGTTCAACGCCCCATTGGGCGCAAATTCTGCACCCGCTTTTCCTGTTTCAGGGTCGGCGTATCTAAATACGACGCGGCCGGAGTCTTCAAGTTTCTTAAGTTCGCCTTCAGGAAGGAAAAAGAGCCCTTCGTGGTGAGCGATAGGGAACTGTAGAACCTCTTTATTATTTAGCTCTGAGGTAAATTTATTGTCCGTCTGTTCTACCCTAACATAGCATTCACGGCAGATAAAAGTAAGGGATGTATTTGGTAGGAGTGTGCCCGGAAGCATTTTAGTCTCTGTAAGTATCTGAAAACCGTTGCATATCCCTAGCAGCAATCCCCCTCTGTCAGCGTGTTCCCTGACGGCTTTGATGATGGGAGATCTGGCAGCTATTGCCCCGGAGCGGAGGTAATCTCCATATGAATATCCCCCAGGCAGAACTACAAGATCGGGTTGTTCATCGAATTTCTCTTTTTCATGCCATACCATTTCCACTTTTATTTTTAGAGATTCTCTAATTGCCCTCTCAACATCTCTGTCACAATTGCTACCGGGAAAGACTACGACAGCGGCCTTCATTGCCCTGCTTCCTTGACTGAAATATTGTAGGTTTCAACCAGATCGTTGCAGAGAAGATCGGAACACATAGATTCAAGATCTACTATTGCCTCTTTCTCTCCTGCAGCCTCAATTTTCATCCTTACTATTTTACCGACCCTTACCTCGCTAAGTCCCTTGTATCCAAGGCGAGTCAAAGTTTTTTCCACTGCTTTACCCTGTGTGTCGAGGACACCCTCGCGAGGTGTTATAAGAACTTCAGCCATAAAAATCATATAATCGGCCCCCTTAATATATTTGTCAGCTAAAAATAAATCTCCGCTACTGTGTTCATAATATATTCCCCAATAAAATAAATGTCAACATGTCTTGTGGCTTTTTATCAATCATAATTTTTTTAGTTAGGTATTCTTTTCATTAGATGAATGTAATTAGAGAAAACGTTAATTCGTAATGATTCCTCTCTTTATTATATCGATTCGCCATGGTATTGACGACACATATGTGAAAAAAGCTGAATAATTGACATCTTGTTATAAAATTAACTATAATAGTGTTGTAAGTGATGTACCAGAAACTTGGTTCTCGTATCATAAATTATTATAGGAGGTCGATTTTCCATGCAACTAAGAAAGCGTTCCATGATCGCGGTAGTTTTAGTTTTATCTCTTTCTTTAATGATCTGTGCATCTGCATTTGCAGCTGACAAGGTTATTAAGATTGGTGCTCTCTTCCCACTTACAGGGCCTGCTGCAGTCTCTGGACAGAACTGCGTTAATTCTGTTCTTGCGGCGGCAGATGTTATTAACATGAAGAACCCAGAAATTAATGCTCCCCTTGCTGCACAAGAAGGTCTCCTCAACGGCTATAAGATCGAAATAGTCAAGGCTGACCATCAGGGCAAACCTGATGTAGCAAAGTCTGAGGCCGAGCGTCTCTATAACCAGGAGAAAGTCTTTGCTATTATCGGATGCTACAACAGTTCCGCAACGAAACCGGCTAGCGCTGTGGCAGAACGTGCAAAGAAGATTTTCATGTGCGGCTGCTCTAGCTCTGCGGCACTAACAGAGCGTGGCTACAAATATTTCTTCCGTCATGCGCCTACAGATGCCATTGAATCAGACGAATTTGTTGAGTATGTTGAGTATCTTAACAAAGAGAAGAAGGCTGGAATCAAGACACTTGGTCTGATTTATGAGAACACAGAATTTGGAAAGCACGCTGCTGAAGAGGCTCAAAGAGCTGCAAAAAAGGCAGGTCTCAAAATAGTCGCCAATGTTCCTTTCAACAACGGTGCAACGAACCTTAACAGTGAAGTTCAAACTCTGAAGGCCGCAAATCCTGATGCAGTATTTGGAGCAGCCCTCGGCGGAGACTACTCACTCTGGGTTCGTACAATGAAACAGGTCAATTGGCTCCCTAAGATAGCAATCAACTACTGCACCGGGTATCAGAACCCAGCAGTACAGAAAGAACTTGCAGCCGATGGTGACTACTTTATGGGCGGAATGGGATACTCTCCTGCACTGGCAAAAGAGTTCATGCCTGAAGCAGTTAAGATCGAAAAGAAATACTACACACCCAGAAGCAACCAGGCTTTTGACAGCGACTCCATCCAGGAAGCTGTGATGCTGCTGGTTCTTGCACAGGCAATAGAAAAGGCTGGAGCAGTTGACACCGAAAAGGTCGCAGCGATACTCAGGACCGAATCGTTCCCGTCAGCGCTGTCCCTCAGCGGATCAGTTAAGTTCAATCCCGATGGACAGAACGCCAATGCGCTCAGCGTCATAACACAGATTAAGAATCTGGATTACAACACAGTTTTCCCACTTAAGTACAAGAAAGCAGATCCTGTGTTCCCCATGACCCCTTGGGATAAACGCTAGTCTGATTTACAGTTTAGGCGTTGTGAGGCGGGGTAATCAATCGCCCCGCCTCTTTTAGGGAGGTATTTTTAGTGGATAACTTTGTTCAAGTATTGATAGATGGGATCCTAAGCGGACTTTTATATGCTCTTGTTGCTGCAGGTCTCAGCTTGATGTGGGGAGTTATGGATGTTATAAACTTTGCCCACGGAGAATTTCTTATGGTTGCCATGTACCTTTGCTACTGGATAGGAGAAATCCTGGGAATAGATCCGCTTTTTTCTTGGATCGCCGGAGGTATATTCCTATTCTTTGTTGGAGCTTTAACATATAAGCTAATAATAAAAAACAGTCTTGGCAAAGCTGCGATGGCTCCTCTTCTCGCTACGTTCGGACTATCTATGCTCCTCAAAAATTTTTGTATGAACCGTTTTACTCCAAATTTCCGTTTGCTCTCCGGCACAATAATGGAAGGCAAGACATTCCAGTTTGCAGGAGCTATCGTCTCTGTGCCTCAGCTTGTAACGGCAATCTTTTCGCTTGTGGTGTTGCTTGGTGTTTACTGGCTCATCAAAAAGACGAGGGTTGGCTGGGCCATACAGGCGACGGCTATGGACAAAGAAGCAGCTGAACTTATGGGTATCGACACGGAAAATATTTATCTGCTCGTTTTTGGTATAGGAGGCGCCTGTGTTGGCGTAGCGGGCGGACTTATGACTACATATCTTGCAGTACACCCAGAAGTTGGCAGCCTTTTCAGTTTGATTGCGTTTGTAGTAGTTGCGCTCGGTGGATTTGGAAGTATTCCGGGAGCACTATTTGCCGCGCTACTGATTGGTCTGGTGGAATCCTTCACAGGTTTCTATGTGGCCGCGGTAGTAAAGTACGTGGCAGTTTTCGCGATATATCTTGTTGTGATTTTAATCAGACCTAAGGGTCTGTTTGGATGGTGACGGCGATGTTTAAGAATAAAGCAGACAAATTATGGTATGGTTTCTTGGCTGTCGCCGTAATATTGCCCTTTGTGCCAGGTGTAATCGGAGGTTCTTTTTTCGGACATGTGGCAACAATGATACTTCTCTACGCAGCGATGGCACAATCTTGGAATATTATTAGCGGATACTGCGGCCAGACTTCATTTGGGCATTCGGTCTTCTTTGGGATCGGAGCCTATGGAGCGGCTTTGGCAGTCGTGAATTTTAACAGCCTTCCGTGGTATGGAGCACCGTTAGGCATGCTTGCCGCAGCGGTCGTATCTGTGATAATCAGCTATCCCTGTTTTAAGCTCAAGGGACACTATTTTGCGATAGCCACATTTGCGATAGTTGAAATCTTCAACCGACTATTCATGATTTGGGATAGGGTTGGAGGAGCTTTGGGACTAGACTATCCGATCCTTCCTGACGGCTGGAAAAACTTTTCATGGTCGGAGACAAAGAACGGATACTATCTCGGTGCTCTTGCGATATTCGTATTAGTCTTCAGCGTGGTTCGCTGGATAGAGAAAAACCGCATGGGCTACTATCTCAAGGCGGTCCGTTCAGGAGAGGAAACGGCAGAATCCCTTGGAGTTAATAGTACTTTTGTAAAACTTTCAGCGATGGCTCTTTCCGCGTCACTGGCAGCGTTGTGCGGGGCTTTCTTTGCGCAGTATAATTATCGCGTTGACCCGCCTATGGTCATGTCTCTTGATATGTCGATGAAATTTGTGCTTATAACCATACTTGGAGGTCTTGGGACATTCTGGGGCCCCTTACTCGGAGCATTGGTCCTAATACCGCTTCAGGAATACACCCGTGCATATCTTTCACATCTGGGAGCTGGGGTAGACCTTATAATCTTCGGTCTGATCATAATTATCGTTATGATCAAGCAGCCTCTCGGAATTATGGGGATTATCAGATACTTTACTAAAAGAAAAACTGCAAAGATAGAAGGTGACGCGTGATGGCACTGCTTGAAGTCAGTAATCTAACGATGAAGTTCGGATCACTGGTTGCCAACAGCGATGTCTCCTTTACTGTGGAAGAGGGGACCATAGTAGGCCTCATCGGACCTAACGGAGCAGGCAAGACGACTCTCTTTAACTGTGTGGCTGGACTCTACAAACCTGCAGAAGGAAAGGTTATGTTTGACGGGCGTGATGTTACGGGATTTCCTTCCTGGAAAATGGCACGACTTGGCCTGGGCAGAACTTTCCAGGTTGTCAGGCCTCTCAAAGAGATGACGGTTTATGAGAACATACTTGTGGGAGCTTACATGCGCCACAGTAGTACTTTAAAAGCAAATGAAGTGGCTGAACACTGTATGACACTCTGTTTTTTGGGAGATTTGAAGTATAAGTTGGCTGGAGGTCTTACCATAGGCAACAAGAAAAGGCTCGAGTTGGCGAGATCACTTGCAACAGGCCCTAAACTCCTCTTGCTGGACGAATCTGTCGCCGGTCTGACATCTACCGAAATTAAGGAAATGGTAGAAGTTATCGTCAGGCTAAAAAATGAGGGAGTCACCATACTGATGGTCGAACACATTATGGAAGCGATAATGCCAATAGCAGACAAAATTGTAGTTCTTGCGAGCGGCAAAAAAATCGCAGAAGATACCCCTCAGAAAGTTATCCACGATCCGAACGTCAGTACAGCTTACTTTGGCGAAAAATTTGCAAAAAGACTTAGGGAATCTAAGGAGGGACAGTGTGATGTCAGCGATGCTAGAAGTTAAAAACATACACTGCGCCTACGACGGAGTACCTGTTATCCATGGAATATCTCTGGAAGTCGAAGAAGGTGAGCTGGTCGCAATAATAGGCGCGAACGGAGCGGGCAAAAGCACGACGATGAGGACGATTGCAGGACTCATGCATCCCGTGTCTGGTACCATCAGTTTCATGGGCGAAGATATATCAAATATGGGCGCTTCAAAAACTATCAAATTGGGAGTCAGTTATGTCCCTGAAGGACGCCGTCTTTTCTCAAAGCTGACAGTAAAAGAAAATCTTGAACTGGGCGCTTTTGCGACAAAAGACAGGAAAGTGATTAATGAGCGTCTTGAAGAGATGTATGATCTTTTCTCAATACTAAAAAACCGAAAAGATCAGATAGCCGAAACTTTGAGCGGAGGAGAGCAACAGATGTGCGCCATAGCTAGAGGGCTCATGTCAAAACCGAAGCTCCTCCTTCTCGATGAGCTCTCGCTTGGTCTTCAGCCCAGCCTTGTTGAAAGAGTTTTTGAGGCGGTAGCTGAAATCAATAAAAGGGGTGTAACTATCCTTTTAGTAGAGCAGATGGTTCAGGAAGCTTTAGAGATTGCAAAAAGAGGATATGTGGTGCAGACAGGCCGCATAGTCCACTCTGGTACTTCAAAAGAACTTCTGTGCTCAGAAGAAGTTCGTAAGGCTTATATGGGAATGTAGTAGGTCAGCCCATAGTAAAATAATTTTTCTAAAACAAAAAAGGACCGGCACATCTTCCTTTACAGGGATTGAGCCGGTCCTTTTAACGTTTAAAAATCTTGTTTTTTGATTAGAGCCAGGGATCTTTGAGAAGTTCCTTTGAAATCGTTGTCAGAGGTATAAGGTCGGATCTGTCTATATAGCCTAAGGAGAATTTCCTGTTGAGCGCCATCAGGAGACGAAGTCCAAATCCAATACGGTTAAGGTATGAAAAGAGACCGATTGAACCGGGTGAAAAATTCTTGGCATCCTTGCCGTAGAGAATATAGAGGTCCTGCATATCGTGGTATATTTCCTCTGCGGAAGAACCGAACTTTCTGACAGAAACAGGTATCTCCTGGTTTTCGATTCCTTCACCGACCATTTTGGAGAACATAGCGGCAGCCATTGGAGCTCTGCATACACCAACAAAAGAGATGTAGGGGGCTCCGAAGGCAAGACCCTTGAAAATGCTGTCTTCGAGGGAAAAACCTCCCGTGATTGCGACGCCCGGGAGCTGTCTGCCACTTTTTTTCATCTTGTCCAATATGTCCCAGATGATGTTTTCAAGATAAATAGAGGGGAGTCCCCATTCGTTCATCATTTTACAAGGGCTATCTCCTGTGCCGCCTCCTGCACCATCAAAGGTAACGAGGTCTACTGATGCCTGTGATGCGATGTCGAGTGTGAGTTCTAGGTCTTTTCTGTTGTAGCCTCCGACCTTTATCATTATTCTCTTTGCGCCCATAGATCTAAGACCTTTTATATAGCTTACGAGGTCTTCAGATTTGTACATAGGCAGACGACCCATTACCCTAAATACGGGCTTATAACCGGAAGAGACAAGTTTCTGGATTTCTTCTGAGTCAGGATTGGGATAAACAAGGCGCCCTTTTACTTTAAGTCCCTTTGCCTCTTCAAATGATATTTTTTTAGAAACTGCTTGAATACCTTTTGCTGCTTGTCCCAACTTCAGTTCCACGCTCTTTACATTTAGCTTTTCTATGGCGTACTCAAGAACCCCAAAGGAGACATCGTCGTAATTAGCCTGGAGAACTATATCTCCGTATCCTCTTTCATAAGCTCTAAAAGAAGAGAGCATCTCTTTAATAAGCGGCGAAGATGTGACCTTGCCGTTCGAAAATTCGACATTGCTGTCCTTGTTGATAACAGCCTCTCCAATAACTGCGCTAACTCCCCCCATTGCAGCTCCTGCGTAGTAGTCTTTCCAGTTCAGCTTGGCTACAGCAGGTAAAATCACTGGCAGCTTCTGCATGACCGGATTCATTATACCCAGAGCACATGTAAGGTCTACGCTCAGAGGATGTGCTATATCAGAGTCTTCCGGTAGGCCATGTGCGCCAAAGACTCTGCCGTTTATGTTAAAATCAGAAAAATCGACAGGATACTTTTTCTCTGATGCGAACTGGCTTCCGTTGGGATTAGATGGGTATACCGCCTCTGTACCCCTTAGGGCTGAAAGTGCTATTTCACAAAGTGCAGGACACTCCTGAATACAATCGGAACACATCCCGGAACATGATGAATGGTTCGGGGTGCGTAGACGGGTTTCGTTAAACCCTGAGCTTAGATCTGGACTGTAGGACATTTTCATCATCTGCCTTTCATCTTCATATTATTATACTGCGTATCTTTCATTGTCAAATCTCCAAGTCCATTAATTCAGTTTACGAGCAGAAATAGTTCTTTTCTGCTCGTAGGTAAAAATCATTTGTGATAAGATTCACTGGAAATAGTAACTATAAGTCCGTTTTAAGTACCCTCTTAAGTTAAAGTGAAAAGGTGGTCGTCGGGATATGGATAACATAAATAGGTTAAATATACTCGTTTCTGAGGGAATCCTACCGAGACATGAGCTGGTTGAACTAATTTCAACTTTCAATGAAGAAGAGAGAGAATATGCGGCAGAGAAGGCTAGAAAAATAGCTTTCTCTTTTTTCGGAAAAAAGATATATTCAAGGGGTCTGTTGGAGATATCCAACTATTGCAGGAATGACTGCTATTACTGCGG
>LSQX01114009.1_pt3 | contig 11829 bp, 11 predicted proteins | sample 654561 | NCBI WGS metagenome assembly LSQX01 (sample SAMN04489861, study PRJNA283612) | anaerobic digester metagenome | isolation source: 4 biogas reactors fed with cattle manure at either 37C or 55C with and... | place: Denmark: Kongens Lyngby | collected 2014 | reverse complement strand
AACGGGTTCTGGTTGGCCACATGCCAGGCTGCCGCGAGCGTCTGCATATCGTCCACCAGCGACTCGGCAAAGGCCCCAAGCCATAGTCCGAAGGAGGAAGGCATGGCTATCTGTCCATGCGTATAGCCCGGCAACAGCACCTCTTTGTATTTCTCACTGAGTGACTGTAGAAGACTGAACAGCTGTATCACCTCCTCTTTTATCTGCAGAATCTCCTCTTTCAGGAACAGCTTAAGATCGACCAGCACCTGATCGTTCCGTGAACGTCCCGAATGAATCTTCTTGCCCATTTCTCCCAGTCGTTCTGTCAGTATCGCCTCAATCTGTGAGTGGATATCTTCGGCATCATCATCGAGAGTAAAACTACCTTCTTCCACTTCTTCCAGGATATGCCTGAGCTCTGACTGCAATGCTTTCTCTTCCTCCGGCTTAAGCAAGCCGATTTCAACAAGCATTTTAATATGTGCCAATGATCCCACAATATCATGTTTTGCAAGACGCAGATCCAATTCCCTGTCTTTACCCACCGTGAAATCTTCGACTCTCTTGTTCGCGTCGAAGCCCTTATCCCATATTTTTGCCATCGTTTGTTGTTTGTTATCAGTAATAAACTGTCAGCGATCAGCTTTCAGCTATAATTCTTCATTATATTTTTTCATTGTCCATATCCCACATGCTATTTCTCACTGTTTTGCCAGTTGTGCGATGAAGGCAATATATCCGTTGATTCCCTGTTCCAGTTCATTGATAAGTACGAACTCGTCTGCCTGATGAGACCGGGCCGATTCACCGGGACCCATCTTCAGTGCCGGGCATGTGATCCGCATCCAGTCAGATGTAGTGGGTGATGTATAACATTCAATACCCATCTCTTTGACGCAATCCATTAAACGGTGATCCGGGGGTGTTGCCGAGCTTCTGTTTGTGAGTGAACGGGCTTTCAGTTCACTCTTTACCCTGGGTTGCAGGATCTCCATGATTTCGCTGTTGCTGTACTGTTCTGTGGGGCGGATATCTACCACAAAGCTGCATCTGTCGGGCACCACATTGTGTTGTGTGCCGGCCTGGATCTGTGTCACTGTCAGCTTCATCTCACCCATGGTGGGTGAGAGCCTGTCGAATGTCACCGATCGCAGCGTGGCGATATCTTCCAGTGCAATGTAAAGGGCGTTCACTCCTTCGTTACGTGCGGCATGGCCGCTCATTCCTTTGGTTACGGCATCTATCACCAGTAATCCCCTTTCGGCGATCGCTGCTTTCATACCGGTCGGTTCTCCGATAATGGCCATCTGCACCTCATCAGACAGCTGTTGCCAAAGTAGCCGCATTCCGTCAGCACCCGAGTTCTCTTCCTCAGCCGACAGCGCCAGCAGAAGGTTAAAAGGGAATGGTTTATCGTAGAAATGCAGGAATGTCATCACCAGAGAGACCACGCTGGCACCGGCATCGTTGCTTCCCAGACCGGAGACAACAGTGTCTGAGACAGGAGGGTTGAAAGGGTCAAAGGTATATCCCGCAGCGGGTCGTACCGTGTCAAGATGTGAGTTGAGCATCAGTGTCGGTTTCGACTTGTTGTAATGCCTGTTTCGTACAATCAGGTTATTGCCCGTCCGCTCTGTGTTGATCTCTCTATCGCTAAAAAACCGGGTCAGATACTCAGCTCTCGCATGCTCCTCACCCGAGAAGGATTGAATCGAAACCAATTCTCTTAGCAACAATGTTGCACTCTCTCTCTGTTCCATGTTTATGAATTCCATCTTCTTTACCCTTCAATTACCCCTCATTCACACAATCCTTCAGACTGATCTTATGGAATCTGCATTGTGATTTGATCCCGTAAACCGAATATCCCGATTGCAGAGATACATGATGCTTTTCAATCTGCAGCATACCCGTGTTTATCGTAAAACCGTACCCTGTTGTTTCAGCAGATTCTTCGCATGCAGGATGATCACCTTCGACACCCCTTTCTCCATTGCGCTGAATGAATTGTCCAACTTGGGGATCATTCCGTCAGCGATGACGCCCTGTAGTTTATAATTTTCACACTCCGCTTTATTCATCGATGGAATAAGCGATCGCGGGTCGTTCAGATCTTTCAGGACACCCTCTTTTTCGAAGCAGTAATAGAGTGATGTATCGTATTGTTTTGAGAGCGCCGTTGCCACCGAATAGGCGATGGTATCTGCATTGGTGTTGAGAAGTGAGCCATGGCTGTCGTGTGTGATGGCACAAAAGAGAGGAGTGATCCTGCTTTCTATCAGTTGAGAAAGAAAAGCAGCATTGATTTTATCCGGATCTGGGTCACCCACAAAACCGAAATCAACCGGTTCTGGAGAGCGTCTGACTGAAGGGATTGTATTGGCATCAGCACCTGAGAGCCCGATTGCGTTACAACCGATCTGTTGCAGTAATGCCACCATATTTTTATTGATCCACCCTGCATAGACCATGGTGACCAGCTTCAGTGTCTCCCTGTCAGTGATGCGGCGTCCCTGCACCATTTTTGTTTCAATACCCAGCTGTGACGCCATTTTTGATGCCATCACACCTCCTCCGTGCACCAGTAGTTTTCGTCCCTCCAGCCGATGAAAGTCGGACAGGAACAACTTCAGCGATTCGGGATTATCTACAATGTTCCCTCCAATCTTAACGATAGAGAGTGTCGCTTTCTTTTTCATTAATAATTATTGTTTGTTTACATACCCAGCAGGATTTCTTTCAACACCGTTTGTGCCGATACCACCCTGTTGGCCGCCTCGGGAATCAAGATCGATTGACGGCTCTCGATCACCTTGTCGCTCACAATCATGTTGCGACGTACCGGAAGGCAGTGCATGAAGTATGCATTGTTCGTTAGCGCCATCTTGGCAGCATCGACAGTCCATGAGCGATCTGTGCTTAATATCTTTCCGTAGTTAGGGTCACTGTAGGCTGCCCAGTTTTTCGCGTAAATAAAATCAGCCCCCCTGTAGGCTTTCTCTCTGTCATATTCCACTGTGGCCTTACCGACAAACTGCTCATCCAGTTCATACCCTTCGGGATGGGTGATCACAAATTCGTAATCCGTTGCGTTCATCCATTCAGCGAAAGAGTTGGGTACTGCCTGAGGCAACGCGCGCGGGTGAGGAGCCCATGTAAGCACCACTTTGGGTCGCTCAATCTTTTTATACTCCTCAATCGTGATAAGGTCAGCAAAGCTCTGTAGCGGGTGGCGTGTTGCCGCCTCCATGCTGAAAACCGGCTTTCCTGAATATTGAATGAACTGATTCAGAATCAGTTCATTGTAGTCGTCTGCTTTGTTCTCGAACTGAGCAAATGAGCGTACACCGATGATATCGCAGTAGGCTCCCATCACCGGAATCGCCTCCAGTATATGCTCCGGCTTGTCGCCATCCATGATCACACCTCTCTCGGTCTCCAGCTTCCATGCTCCCTGGTTGATGTCGAGCACAATCACGTTCATGCCCAGGTTCATTCCCGCTTTCTGTGTACTTAGACGGGTGCGGAGGCTCGAGTTAAAGAAGATCAGCATCACTGTCATGTTGTTGCCCAGCTCCTGGTCTGCAAAAGGATGCTCTTTCACTTTTTTTGCTTTCTCCAGTGCCTGTTTCAGGTCGCCAATATCCTGTACGGAAGTAAAATGCTTCATATTTTTTGTTTTATGTCGATCACTCTTATTTGTTAATTGCCTCTTTTAAAGCTACTATAAAACGGTCAATCTCACTTTTCGATACCGATAGTGGCGGCAACAGTCGCATGACGTTGTTTTTCGCGCCACCAGTAAAGATATGGTATTCGAACAAGAGTTGATTGCGGATACCGGCAAATTGAGGCATAAAGTCGATGCCGAGCATCAGACCGCGACCGCGGATCTCCCGAATGCCGTTGATCGCTGCCAGCTCTTTGAGCAGGTAGCTGCCCATTTTGTCAGCGTTCTCCACCAGAGACTCATCCTTCATCACATCCAGTACCGCGATGGCGGCTGTACATGCCAGATGGTTCCCTCCGAAGGTAGTGCCCAGTATTCCTTTTATTGCTTCGAACATAGGGGAGATGAGCACACCCCCGATAGGAAAGCCATTTCCCATTCCTTTGGCAGTGGTGATCAGATCGGGACGAATATCAGCTGCCTGGTGGGCGAAAAACTGCCCCGTGCGGCCGTAACCCGACTGGATCTCATCCAGTATCAGCACCACATTGTGTTGCCTGCAAAGTATTTCCACCTGTTGTAGGAAGCCGGTTTCCGGGAGATAGATGCCTGCCACCCCCTGTATTCCCTCTATGATGAGAGCGGCAACATCTCCTTTTTGAAGTTCGTTTTTTACCGCCTCAATATCGTTCAACGGTAGGAAGGTGACCTCATGCCCCTTGTTGAAAGGTGATTGAATTGCGGGGTTATCTGTTACGGCAACAACCCCCGAAGAACGGCCGTGAAATGCTTCGTTGAAGGCGATCACTCGTTTTTTTCCGGTGTGGAACGATGCCAGTTTTAGGGCATTCTCATTCGCCTCGGCACCAGAGTTGCAGAGAAAGAGGGAGTAATCGGGGTAACCGCTGATCTCACCCAGTTTCAGGGCCAGCTCCTGTTGCAATGAATTCTGCACTGAGTTAGAGTAGAAGCCTATCTTCCCTGTCTGCTCCTGTAGGGCTTTTACATATAACGGGTGGGAATGTCCGATAGATATGACCGCGTGTCCGCCGTACAGGTCGAGGTACTCATTACCTTCTTTATCCCATACTTTGCATCCTGATGCCCTGACCGGCTCAATAGGCCACAGGCTGTATACATCGAATAATTTCATAGGTTCATTTGATTTGCTGTATGTTGATTTGCACATCAGCATATTGTAACGTTATCGTTTTATCACATTGTCACATTATCCTATTGTCAAAAAGCACTCCCCTTCAGTGTCAGTCCTGTTGTCTCCTCCAGTCCGTACATCAGGTTCATATTCTGCACTGCCTGCCCCGATGCACCCTTTACCAGATTGTCGATGATGGAGGTGATATGGATATAGCCGTTATGGAATTCTATATGAAGCAATCCCTTGTTACTGTTAACCACCTCTTTCAGGCTGATGGATTTGTCGGATACAAACACAAAGGGTGAGGGAGCGTAAAATGCTTTGAACAGTTCAATCATTTCTGATTCTGATATCTCTCCATCCCATCTGGTGTAAACGCTGGCGAAGATCCCACGGGTGAAATCACCCCGCATCGGCACAAAATTGATTTGGGGGGTTGTGCTGTTTCCCGCGCTGGTCAATGTGTTGGCTATCTCTGTCAGATGCTGGTGCGTGAACGGCTTATAGACCGATATGTTGTTGTCACGATAGCTAAAGTGGGTGGTCTCTCCCGGTCTCTTGCCCGCACCGGTAGAGCCTGTGATAGCATGCACGTGAATCTCGTTTGTCAGCAGGTTCTTCGCCGCCAGCGGCAGCAGTGCCAGCATGATGGTTGTGGCAAAACAACCCGGATTGGCCACATTAACAGCCTCGCGGATGCACTCCCTGTTCAGTTCACACAATCCGAAAACAAACTCCCGCTCACCAAATAAAGGTTCGTTGCGGAAATCGTTTCCCAAATCAATGATCCTGCAGCTTGCAGGTACACTGTTTTCCTGCAGGAAGGTACGCGATAATCCATGGCCCAGGCAGAGAAAGATCAGATCGGGATTGACGAAGCTGTCACTGAAAACCAGGTCGGTCTCTCCCAGCAAATCGCGGTGCATCTCCGCAACAGGCATGCCTGCTGAGGTGGAGCTGATGACCGACTCAATTTTTACTCCCGGGTGACGGAGCAGGATACGCAGCAGCTCTCCTGCCGTATATCCCGTTCCACCTGCTATACTTACATTAATCATTATCGTGGATGGTATAATAAATTTTCAAAGGGTTTGCTGAAACTTTTGTGAATCCAACCACATCCTGACCGGAGAATGATTTGTTGGATTCACCGTATTCGCCGAAGCGGGAGCTCATCAGGTCGTAGTCACTGGAGCATCCCAGCACCGCGAAATGATAGGGACGCAGCTCCACCTCCACCTCTCCCGTGACATATTTCTGGGTGTCAATAAGGAATATTTCGATATTACGCATCACCGGTTCCAGGTATTGTGCCTCATGCATAAGCTGTCCGTACCAGTTGGAGAGCTGCTCTTTCCAGTAGAGCTGCTGCTTCGTGAGGACATGCTTCTCGAGAAGGTGGTGTGCTTTCACGATAATCAGTGGTGCCGGCGCCTCAAAAGCTACACGTCCCTTGGTGCCGATGATGGTGTCACCCACATGCACATCGCGGCCGATGCCGTATTTCGAAGCTCTCTCGTGCAACAGATGTATCAGTTGTACAGGTTGCATCTTCTCGCCATTCAGTGATACCGGTTCACCCTTTTCAAAGCCGATGGTGATACGCTCCGCACCTTGTGCGGTCACTTGTGAGGGGTAGGCCTCTTCGGGCAGTACGCCCGATGATTTCAGTGTCTCCACACCCCCCACGCTGGTGCCCCAGATGCCCTGGTTGATGGAGTACTTCGATTTCTCCCACGAAAAGTCGAACCCTTTCTCTTTCAAATAGTTTATCTCCTGCTGACGTGACAAGGCCAGTTCACGGATAGGTGCAATGATGGTAACTTCCGGAGCAAGCACCTCGAAGACGAGGTCGAACCGTACCTGGTCGTTCCCTGCGCCGGTGCTGCCGTGTGCCACCGAATCGGCACCCACCTTCTTCACATGGTCCAGCACTGCCATCGCCTGGAAAAATCGTTCAGAGCTGACAGAGAGCGGGTAAGTGTTGTTTTTTAACACATTCCCGTAAATCAGATACCTGATGCCGCGTGCATAATAATCATCCACGGCATCGATGCAGGTATGAGTGGTGGCACCCAGCGTGAGTGCACGTTCCTCAATACGTTTTGCTTCTTCGTCGGAGAACCCGCCCGTATTGACAATCACGGTGTGTACTTCCAGTCCTTTCTCGTTCATCAGATAAGGTACGCAAAAGGAGGTGTCAAGACCGCCGCTGAATGCTAAAACTACTTTTTGTTTCATACGATTATTTTATTTTTCTCATTATGATGTATGGAATTGATTACCCTTCGGTCGTCGAATGTTGCTTCGCTCAAATCATGCTTAAGCACGTTTATTTTTTAAACATTTTGTTTGATTTTCGTATCTTAATTATTGGTTTTACGACTTTTTTTGCAAATGGACTTGCCTGGACCGGCTTGGCTTTGGCGTCGTAGAGTAACCCAGTGCAAAGGCACATTTTATAGCTGTTTCGCTGAAGGATATCATAATTACGGCATCCCTGGCATCCTTTCCAGAACTCTTCATCATCGGTCAGCTCTGAAAAAGTGACTGGCTTGAAACCCAACTCCGTATTCATCTTCATCACTGCTAGTCCGGTAGTGATGCTGAATATCTTTGCATTGGGATAGAGCTTACGGGATAGATCGAAAATCTTCCGTTTGATCTTCTTAGCCAGACCCTGATTACGATAATCGGGGTGTACGACCAATCCTGAGTTGGCTACGAACCGCTGGTGGCTAAACGTTTCTATGTATGCAAAACCCACCAGCTGATCGCCATCGAGTGCAATCACCGCTTTGCCGGCATTTATTTTCTCCGCTATATATTCAGCGCTGCGTTTTGCGATACCTGTGCCACGTGCCTGTGCCGATTCAAAAATCAGATCGCATATTTCTTGCGCATAGCTGACGAAACTGTTGGTGGCTATATGAATTACTACATTCATCCTAAAACAATAAAAAAATTATGAAAAAGTTGTTGTTATGAGTCGCCTTCTGGCAAAAATTGATGGAAAGGGGAAAGCAGACATTGAGTTGCCTGCAGAAGTTAAAAGCATCGTCGGACCAGGACCGTTGCTTTTGCGTGGGGTATATATGAAAAAGATATTTTCATTGAGAGGCAAAAGTAATCATTTTATTTTTAAATAGCGGTGATAAAAGGAAAAAATCTTTCCTTTCTTTTGCTAAAGAGTCAAAGTGATTTTATATATCATTTAAAGAGTAAAAATGTTACGAAAAATTTGTCTTTTTGATACCTTTTTCTTATTTTTGTTCTTTCCGAACTGCAAATTATATTCTTTTCTCCCATTTCACGGGACTCTGCTCACATCCTGTAGTTCAACCACACTGAATAATATTTGATTAAATGGAAACGAAAAAATACAGAAATTTCATCCTTCGTAATTACAATGATTTGCCTCAGATAAATGCTTTGTCTGAAGAAGACCGGGAAGCAATTCGCGTTGTAGGTCAGGTGCTGCCCTTCAAGTCAAATAACTATGTCGTAGAAGAGTTAATCGATTGGAACAATGTGCCGAATGATCCTATCTTTACCCTTACTTTTCCCCGGAAAGAGATGCTTTCAAAAGCGCATTACACACAGGTGAAGAAGCTGCTGGATGCCAACGATGAGGTGGCTCTGAAGATGAGGGTGCATGACATCAGAATGAAACTCAATCCTAACCCTGCAGGTCAGGAACACAATGTGCCGACGATCGATGGTATGAAGCTGCACGGCATGCAGCATAAATACCGGGAGACAGTGCTCTTTTTCCCCAGTCAGGGGCAGACCTGTCACGCTTACTGTACATTCTGTTTTCGATGGCCTCAGTTCTCAGGCATGAATGAACTTAAGTTCGCAATGAAAGAGGCTGATCTGCTTCACAGGTATCTGAAGAAGCATATAAAGGTGACCGATGTCCTTTTTACCGGTGGTGATCCGCTTACGGCGAAAGCCAATATTATGGCTGCCTACATTGAGCCGCTGTTATCTAAAGAGTATGCGCATATCAAAAATATTCGAATTGGTTCCAAGACATTGGGTTATTGGCCCTATCGGTTTCTGACTGATAAAGATGCGGATGATATGCTTCGTCTTTTCGAGAAGGTGAAGAAAGCAGGTAAACACCTTGCATTTCAGGCGCACTTCAACCATCCTGTGGAGCTCTCCACCGATGCTGTGAAGCAGGCTGTTGAGCGAATTCAAAATACAGGAGCCCATATCAGAACACAATCACCGCTGCTTCGTCATATCAACGACGATCACCAGGTTTGGGCAACAATGTGGAAAGAGCAGGTGGATCTCGGTCTGATCCCCTATTATATGTTTGTTGCACGTGATACCGGTTCGAAAGCATTCTTCGATGTCCCTCTCGAAAAGGCATGGAATATTTTCAGGAAAGCTTATCGCAGTGTGAGCGGATTGAGCCGTACCGTTCGGGGTCCAAGCATGAGTGCAAACCCGGGTAAGATCCAGATTTTGGGGGTGACGGAGGTCAGGGGTGAGAAAGTGTTTGTGCTTCGTTTCCTTCAGTGTCGCAATCCCAATTTGGTAGATATTCCTTTCTTTGCGAAGTATGACAAAAAAGCAACCTGGTTCGATGAACTGGAGCCTGCTTTCGGGGAAGAGGAGTTTTTCTTCCAGAAAGATAATCTGTTGGGCAAACATGGAAGAGATACGGATTTCTTATGGGAATAGTGACATATTTCTCTTAAAAGCTTTGATTTATCAACAAAAAAGCCAACGTTTTAATAAATTAACACAGAGTTGTCTGATTTATTATTTATTTTGCCATCACAGGTAGTTCGTTTTATCGTTCAATGATTGATGAAAACGTTGTTGCCTTTAAATTGAATTATATGGGTAGAATTATCTCATTGGCGAACCAAAAAGGGGGAGTGGGTAAAACCACTACAACCATCAATCTCGCAGCGTCACTTGCTGCTTTGGAAAAAAAGGTGTTGGTGGTGGACGCCGACCCGCAGGCTAATGCTTCCTCCGGTTTGGGTATTGATATAAAGAAAATAAAAAATACGATCTACGAAGGGTTGATTGGTAAATGTACTCCACAGGAGGCTGTGCACCATACCCCATTTGAAAATATTGATATTATCTCATCCCACATCAATCTGGTAGGTGCTGAACTGGAAATGGTACAGATGAGCAACAGGGAGAAGAGACTCCGCGACCTGTTGTATCCCATCAGTGATAAATATGATTATATCCTTATCGATTGTTCTCCATCACTGGGTATCATCACTGTGAATGCGCTTACCGCAGCCGATTCAGTGATCATACCCGTACAATGCGAATATTTTGCGCTTGAGGGATTAAGTAAGTTGCTGAACACGATCAAGATAATAAAATCCAAGTTGAACACAAGCCTCGAGATAGAAGGATTTGTACTCACAATGTATGATTCACGTCTCCGCCTTCATAACCAGATTTACGAAGAGGTGAAGCATCACTTCAAGGAGTTGGTCTTCACCACGGTTATTCAGCGAAATATCACACTGAGTGAATCACAGAGTCATGCCAAACCCGCGTTGATGTATGATGCCGGTTCCCGTGGAGCCATCAATCACATGCAACTGGCGCAGGAGCTTATCGAAAAAAATTCCTAACTTTGTACTCTTTACTGATTCAATTATGTCTAAAAAGAATGCATTAGGGAGAGGATTGGATGCGTTAATCACATTTAACGACAACGAAATACAAGGCTCTTCATCTATTAATGAAGTTGAACTGAGTAAGATTGTTCCCAATCCCGATCAACCGCGTACTGTTTTCAACGAGGAGGCGTTGATGGAACTCACCGCTTCGATCAGGTCTATAGGGTTAATTCAACCTGTCACATTGCGTAAACTGGACGAGGATTCCTATCAGATCATTGCCGGTGAGCGGCGTTATCGCGCCTCACAAATGGCTGGACTCACTTCAATCCCCGCTTATATAAAAACGGTTGAAGACGACGAGACAATGGAGATGGCGCTGATTGAGAATATTCAACGCGAAGATCTCAATTCCATAGAAATTGCCCTTGCTTATCAAACGTTGATTGACAGCCTCTCTCTTACACAGGAGCAACTGAGCGAGAGAGTGGGGAAGAAAAGAGCTACCGTTACCAACTATCTGCGTCTGTTGAAGCTGCCTGCTGAAGTACAAATGGGAGTGAAAGACAAAAAGATTGATATGGGTCATGCAAGGGCACTGGTTACCATGAGCGATCCGGTAGCCCAACTTTCTCTTTATAACCTCATTCTCGAAGATGGTCTCTCGGTGCGCAAGGTAGAGACGATTGTGCGCGAATTCAGTGAAGGAAAACCCATTCGGTCGCATGATGATGTCAGTGACAAAAAGCCCCGATCAAAGAGGATAGTTTCAAAGCAGATGTTACCCGATGATTTTGATCTGTTGAAGCAGCATCTCTCCTCCTATTTTAAAACAGATGTCCAGTTCAATTACAACAAAAGAGGCAAAGGTAAAATTACTATCCCCTTTGATTCTCCTGAAGATCTGGAACGCATTATCGTGATGTTCGATAAAATGAAAAAATAAGCCAGAAGATGAAGCTTGCCGGAATTATTGTTTCTCTTTTTGTCACTTTTTGCACTGTAGATGTTCACTGTCAGAACATCTACGCGCAGCAACTTCCTGACAGTACGCTACATCAAACTGCAGATACAGTCACAGCTGTTCCACCCGATACCGTTCCCCTCAATAGGTTTAACGATTCCCGTGGTGAGCTACAGAGAGAGTCCACCCGGGTCACTGTTGACAGCATCTTCAATGCTTCCTCCTCCGACAATTTTTTTGCACCCACCGCAATTTTTAAACCAACACCCAGGAAAGCAGTCATCTATTCTGCTATCTTTCCTGGGTTAGGTCAGGTATATAATCGTAAATACTGGAAGCTTCCCATCCTTTATGGTGGTTTTGTGGGGTTCACCTACGCTATAACCTGGAACAATGGCTATTATCGCGATTATCTTGGAGGATACCAGGATATTATGGATGACAA
>LSQX01057639.1_pt1 | contig 11829 bp, 14 predicted proteins | sample 654561 | NCBI WGS metagenome assembly LSQX01 (sample SAMN04489861, study PRJNA283612) | anaerobic digester metagenome | isolation source: 4 biogas reactors fed with cattle manure at either 37C or 55C with and... | place: Denmark: Kongens Lyngby | collected 2014 | reverse complement strand
CACCTGTACAGGCAAATATATTAAATAAAGAATCCATTGCCAGAAAGTTATAGGGGAGAAATTATGTTAAATAAATTAAAAATTTATTTAGATTATGAGATAACTAATACCAGTAAAGATCAAAGATTAGGTATATTCCTTCAAATGGCACAAGAAGCAGCAAAGACATATTTAAATTCAGATAACATTCCAAGTGGGAAAGAAATGGCTGTTATAAAATTGGCTGCATACCTTTGGAATAGTCAAAAACATGATGGGATAACAACACAAGTCCAAGGGGCTAGAAGTGAAAGTTATACTGATGGAATACCCGATGATATAAAACAACTACTAGGCAGCCCATTTGCTAGAGTAGGGGGTTAACATGTTTTATAATAAAGAGATTGAAGTTTTAGGTTATGAAGAAGGTATTACTAACGATTACGGTATTTATGTTGAAGGAAGTGAAACAGTATTAAAAACACTTAAAGCTGATGTACAACCTATCACAAAGGAACTATCTAATAAGATGTTTGGTTACAATGATGATGTTAAATATCAAGTGTTTTGTGATGTTGATAATCTTATAGGTACAGGAGCAATAATTAAATATAACGATAACAAATACAAAATAATGGAAATTATGAAGTGGGATAATTACTACCACTTTGTTATTAATGACTGGAAGTGATTATATGAGTAATTATAAAAGTAATATAAGCAATGTTAAAAAGGCTATTACTGAAGCTGAATTGCAGGCATTGGCGAAAATAGGGATGGTTGGACAAGCAGAAGCAGTTATGAGATGTCCTGTTGATACTGGGACGTTAAGAAGAAGCATAACAAATGTGGTTAATGATGATGAAAAATCTGTTAGCATAGGAACAAATGTTGAATACGCTCCGTTTGTTGAAAAAGGTACATCAAGGCAACAAGCCCAACCTTACATAGAACCTGCAATTATGCAAAATATAGATAAATTTAAACGAATAGCTGAACAAGAATTAAAAAAAGTAAAATAGAAACCGAAAACTAAAAAGAGGTGGTAATATGCTAAAACTTAATGAAATAGTAACCTCTATTCTAAAAGATATTAAAAAACTATCACATCAAAAACAATTTTATGATTTAGCGGTAGATAAAGAACAATTCCCACTTGTAATATTTAGATTTTCTAATATTTTAGATAACGAATACAGGGAAGATGTGTTATTAGAGATTGATATCTGGCATAATTCAGATGCTACAGCAATTATTGAACTACAAGAAATTGCAGATGAGATAGATAGTCAACTAAACAGATTAAAATATTTAGATGAAGATATACAAACAAGCATTTACAGGCAAAGTCCTTATTTGTTAAATCTACCAGATATTGATGAAGGAAGCAAGCGTAAACAGCTTAGATATATTTGCAAAACATACAAGCGGTAATAAAAAAATGAATGAAAGCGAGGTAATGTTATGGAATACGGAAATTTAACGGTGGAACAAATAGAAAATATCGTTATAGATGCAGGGATTTTGTACATAAATTACGGCGAAGCAGATGAGCGTGAGTTAGCACCAGTCAGTGGGGCTAATACATTTGTGGTTGAAAGAGAATTTAAGGATATTGAACACAATGGACACAGAGGTAAAACAAAAGGTTTAAGAAGGATTATAACAGAAGATTGTACATTAACCGTTAACATTAAAGATTTAAGTCAAGACAATATAAAACTTGCACTTGCAGGGGCAAATGTTGCTTCCGAAACAGGAGCAATCACAAATGGTGACGGATTGATACCCGATAGTGATTATCTTAAAAATGTTACTCTTGTAGGCAAAACTTTGGGTGGAATCTGGAAAGTAATTTCTGTTTACAATGCACTAAGCGATAATGGTTTAAATATAGAAATGGCAGATAAAGAAGAATCTTCAATAGAATTAGCTTTTGCAGGGCATAGGAATCCTCAAAACGTTAACGAACCTATTTATTCTATATCTGAAGTAGATGACGAAAACACTCTTTACAATGTAATATTTACAATAGAGAGTGATAATTCAGTAATACAAGACGCTACAGTAAACTTTAATGGTAGGGTTAGGACAACTGACATAAACGGGATTGCAGCATTTAGTAATATTAAAACTGATAATAACCAACCGTTTACAGTATACAAAGGTGGATATCTAACATATGACGGTAGCGTAGATGTTGTAGATTCTGATGTTAATCTTACAGTTGATATTACATTGGCATAAAACGCAGAGGAGGCAATGCCTCCTATTTTTTTTATAGAGGGGTGATATATTTGAGCAATTACAATTTTTCGAGGATGGCTATAGAAACCGATTTAAGCAGAACATCTACATTCACAGTAGCTTCACCAACAGCGCTGAACAAGGAACAATACGATTTTGTTTGTACAAACGAAGAAGGTGGGCATTTGGAAGATGCGTTGAAAGCGTATAAGGAGAAGTTCCCTGCAAAAGAATTTGAAACAGTAGAATTTGTATTTGAGCCTAATGACGTAATACAATTGGTTGTAGCAGGAGACCATGTAAAAATTCTAACAACGGGCGTGTACGCTATAGCTAATGGAGTAATAGCAGAATCAGTTGATGTTTATGAATATGAAGGTAATACACATATTGATTTTGATTGGATGGATTATGAAGCTGATTTAGGACTTAAAGCAGGAGATAGAGTTAGATTTTCCACAGACCCCGAAGGGCAAGACTTAGTTCGTGACGTAAAAGGTGGGAAGATAGTTTTGAGTGAAGGGGCGTTTATATGGAACACGCAAGAAAGTTTTGATGAAATATTAGGATTGTATAGTGTTATGTTAGAATTAGACAACATTAGTATAAGCGGGCAAGGTAGAAGTATTACATCAATTTTTATTGGCAATATACAAGGTGATTATATTAAAGTGCAGCTAAAAGGAAATGATATTCTTTTAGAAAAATTAACTGTAATAATAGACGGACAAAACATACAAGGTGTGAAAAATGCTGCAATATTTTCACAAGGAAATGGGATAAGTTTAAATAATATAGAAGTTAAAGTGATGCAGCTTCCCGATTTAAATAATGGGAATCCGGTTTTAATCATACATAATTCATCTAAAAGGGTATTTATAAGTAATTGTTTTTTGTTTTATGATGCAATTAGTGTTAATTCTTTTGAAGACCCAGATATTAAAAAGATGTTTTCCGATGATGGAACAGATACACACATAAATGGATTATGGTTAGAAGATGCTTATCAAGAATTTAAATATGATGGAGGCGTGCAATAATTGTGAAGTTTGAAAACATTAAACTTAAATGAAAAGAAATGCAATTGGAAGGAGATTATATTATGGAAATAAGGAATTTAAATACACAAGATGTTTTTAATTTAATAAAGATTTTTGGCAAAATAGGATTTAAAGCTGAGTTAAAGGAGTTTGCAAGTAAGGTTAATGAGATGAACCAAAAAAATAGAAAATATATTGATGGCGGTAGTAAAGATGAGAAACTTAAATCAGAAATAGAGGGCATACAGACCGAATTAGGAATGTGCGTACCTCTTATTTTTATTGATAATTTTGAAAAAGCAGAAAAAGAAATATCTAAATTTTTAGCAAGTATTTCAGATAAAAATGAAAAAGAGTTTTTAGAAATGGATGCAGAACAGATGGTAGATTTGATAATTGAATTAAAAGAGAGTAAGGAATTTGCAAGTTTTTTTACGAAAGCTTTAAAATTGTTCAACAAGTAGAGTTTCATATTTTACTTGATACAATTTTAAAACGCTATAATGATATTAATTATTTAATGAAACAAGACTATGAAGATGGTATAGAAATAATAAATACTGCAATAAGAAAGCAGGAAGAAGAAAAAGCCTGGGATTTATATATTGCCAAGTATCAACATATGGACAAAAAAACTTACATACCTTTTGAAAAATTTTATAATATTGATGCTAGAGATACAAATAAAAATAAAAGTGAAAATATGTATGTTGAAGAAATTAGAGCAGAAGCGGAAAAAATAAAGAGAATACACCAAAACAGAAAGAAGGTGATATAGGTGGAAGTATTTCGTCTGATGGGCAGTGTATTTCTTAATGATAAAGAAGCATCGAAAGGTTTAGATAATATAGATAAGAAAGCTTCAGGCGTAGGAAACAAATTTACAAACATGATTGGCACAGTAGCAAAATGGAGCGCTGGAATAATAGCAGCAGGGGGAGCAGCAGGAGCAGGATTGTTAGCATTTGCGAATAAATCAGCAGAAACGACTGATAGAATTGATAAGTTATCACAGAAAATTGGAATATCAAGGGAAAGTTTTCAAGAGTGGGACTTTATTTTATCACAAAACGGGGCTTCGATTGAAGGACTGCAAACTGGCATGAAAACTTTATCAAGGGCAGCAGATGAAGCAGCACAAGGCACAGCAACATATAGTGATGTTTTTGATAGATTAAACATATCTGTTACTGATAGCAACGGCAATTTAAAAGAGCAGGAAGTATTATTTAATGAAACCATATTAGCATTATCACAGATGGAGAATGAAACAGAACGTAGTGCTTTAGCTTCACAGCTTTTGGGAAAATCAGCTACAGAATTAGCACCAATGTTAAATAGTGGTTCTGCATCTATAGAAGAATTAAGGGCGAAAGCAAACGAGTTGGGTTTGGTGCTTAATGATGAAGCGGTAGACGCAGGGGTTAAATTTACTGATACAATAGACCAGTTGAAACGTGCTAGTGGCGCAATATTTACACAGTTAGGAACGGATTTAATACCAATAATGCAGAAAATGGCAGACTGGGTTATTGAAAATATGCCAATGATTAGAGAAAAAACAAAGGTAGCATTTGAAACAGCAGGAAAGGTAATTAATGTAGTGATAGAAGTAATAAAAGGTGCAATAGAAGCAATAAAAAGTTTATCTCAATTTTTTATTGAACATTGGGATATATTACAACCTATTTTGGCAGGAATAACAGCAGGGGCAGCAACATTTGGTTTATACACATTAGCAATAAATGCAAGTGCAATAGCAACGGCAGCATGGACAACAGTAACAACTATCGCAACCGCAGCAGGAACAGCGTTTGGTGCGGTTATAGCTTTCCTCACAAGCCCGATTGGTATTGTTGTAGCAGCTATTGCAGGATTAGTAGCAGCTGGAGTATTATTATACAAGAATTGGGATGAGGTATCTGCTTGGGCTGGAACATTATGGGATAATATCAAAACTCAGTTTAGCAAAATAGGCGATTTCATTGCAGGTATATGGGACGGAATTAAAAGCGGTGCATCTTCTGCGTTTGATGGGATAAGCAATATTATTAAAGGCTACATAAACATTTATATAAGGGCATTGAACTTTTTTATTAAAGCTTTAAATAAAATAAAGTTTGATATACCTGATTGGGTACCAGGACTTGGCGGTAAAGGATTCGGTATTAATATTCCACAGATACCAATGCTCAAAGATGGAGCTGTTGTAAATCGCCCAACGCTAGCTATGATTGGCGAAGCTGGGACAGAGGCAGTAGTACCTTTAGATAAGGCTGGACAATATGGTTTTGGTGGCGTTAACAGTACAGCTAATATAACAGTTTTATTAGATGGCAAAACCATTGCAAAAGCAATAAGACAACCACTTGCAGATCAAGTACGAGTTACAGCAGGTGTTAGAATATAGGAGGTGACGTTCGTGTTAAAAACTTATATAAGTGGTAATCAAGTACCATTTATCAAAAATAGTATATCTATAGAAGATGAAATAGGAGGGCGAACAGTTACCTCTTTTACTGCACATACTGAAGTAGGTACAATATTTAAAAAAGGTCAACCCGTTGAGATTATAAATGATGAAGCTGCAATAATATTTAGTGGCAACATTGAAAACAGTGTGGAGCAAAGGGTTACAATATCAGGAGATATGTATCATTCAATCACTTGTGTAGATTATACATACAAAGCTGATAAACGTATTATAGCAAAAGCATATGTAAATGAGCTTGCAGGAGATATTGTCAAAGATATAATAGCTGATAAATTGGCTGACGAAGGGATAACAGAGGGTGATATACAAGACGGCGTAGTGGTAAAAGAAGCAGTATTTAATTACGCAAAAGTAACTGACTGCTTAAACAATTTAGCTGAAAAAGCTGGGTTTTGGTGGAACATTGATGAAAATAAACAACTCAATTTTGTTGCAAAGTCAACTTATGATGCACCTTTTGTTGTAAGTCATAAAGATATATTTAAGGACAGTTTAAATGTTGAACGTGGTAACAGTCAATACAGAAACACTCAATACATAAAAGGCGGTAAAGATATTACTGATCCCATTACAGAAACACGAAAAGGTGACGGGGTAACTACTGCATTTGTCGTAGGGTTTCCAATTGCTAAAGTTCCTACAATTACACTTAATGGCAATCATCAAACAGTAGGTATAAGAGGATTGGAACAAAACAAAGATTGGTATTGGAGTAAAGGTGATAATACAATATCACAAGATGAAAGTGCGACAGCCTTAAACGATTCAGATACATTAATGATAAATTATCAAGGCGAATTTGATATAGTAATAAAAACTTTTAATCAAGATGAAATATTAAATCTACAAGAAATTGAAGGAGATGGCACTGGAATAGTAGAGGAAGTTGATACAGAACCTCAAGCATCTAGTAGAGAGGTAGCATTTCAGAGTGGGAACAAGAAGTTAGAAAAATATGGCACTATTGGTTATCGTGTAACTTTTAGGACATGGAAAGAAGGATTGAAAGCAGGTCAATTGTTAACGGTTAATTTTCCTGAACATCAATTAAATAATACGGAATTACTAATAGAATCTATATCGATAGAAGAAATAGATGGATTAATGGAATATTCAGTTGTAGCGGTTGCAGGAGCAACGAACGCAAGTTGGAGTAAATTGTTCTATGCTATGGCGCAAAAGGGCGAAATGTTTGTTGTTAGAGAAAATATATCAGAAAGTGAGATACTTATAACCTTAGATACATTTTCAAAAACATGGGAAGAAACAGAAGCTTTAAATATATTTAAAGAAGTATATCCATCGGAAACCTTATATCCATCTAATACACTATACCCTATGTTTGAAGTAGATAGACGTGTTAATTACATGTCTTTTTATAATACAAATGGTGAGTTTTATAGAAAACAAATTACAAAACAAGAAGTTACAGATGGAGAGATAAAATTAACTGTATTCGTTACACCTTTGGAAGCTAACGATGTCGATATAACTCATGTAGCATGGTTTGGTGGTAATAGTGCAACTAGTACAATAGGAACAGGGATAGAAGTAGATAAACAGGTCTATAGCAAAACAAAAACAGAAATTGAAGCATTGCAGATTGATAAGACTGATACAAGAAATTTTGCACCTATGTCAGGCACGATTAAGTTAACAGCAAAGTATTTTAATAATATAGAAGATATAGTAGACGATTTAGTAAGTAAATCACAATAAAGGGAGGGATTTTAATGCCTTTGACAAGAACGAATTGGGATGAAACAACTCCCATTAGTGAAGATAATTTAAACAATATAGAAGATAGGATAGATGAAGCTTTTCAAAACTTGGAAGATGGAAAAGGTGTAATTGTTCAAGCTATTAATGATAAGGATATAAGTGCAAGTATTACAGATACTCATGCAGAGTTAGGGAATAAGATACGAAAAATAATAGATGCAAAATTCGAAACTATAAACCTTGTGTTACCTCAACGGTATGAAACTGGGTCAACTTCTCATGTGTTTTATATTGACATTCCAGAAACCAACGCCTCACTTGAAATGTTTATTGATAATATAGCGATTTCAGATTTAAGAAGCATGGCAACGTGTAATTTGCAAACATTTGAATGGAATTTTACAGTAGAAAACCAAGGATATGGAACCGCTTATTATGAAACTGAGGATACCAAAGCGATTTTGCGGTATAGACCAAACATATCTACAGGCTTACAAAGAATAGAGCTAAGAATAACACAAGTATCAAATCAATACAGACTTTCTTTTTATACAGAATGGCGAAATGCAATGGCAGCAGTAACATATCAGATACCTATAAAGATTTTTGGTAAGGTAACAGAGTAAAATAACAAAAACAATTAACAAACAAGGAAGTGTTATTAATTGGCACTTCTTTTTTGAATGTATAAATATACATTAACGAATATAAATAAAATCAAGAAAGGGGTGCTGATATATTGATTATAAAACACGAATTTATAATAGATGTAAGAAATAAATTATCATATCCGATTATGACGTTTGTACGTAACGATACAGATGTATATATTTTAAATATAACACTATTAAACAACAAACAACCGATAAATTTAACAAATAAAACAGTATCAATAACATTTAAAAAACCTGATAATAATACTGTAACTGCTGCAGTAAATATTTTAGAAGCAGAAAAAGGAAAAGTTGAATACAAGTTAGGCACATCGGAAATAAGTGTCGAAGGAACTGTTACAGCAGAGATACAAATTTTTGGAACAAATGAAGAAAGACTAACATCAACACAGTTTCAATTTTATGTAAGAGACGAACTTGATGATGGTGGAGGAATTGAGAGTAGTACGGAATATCCAATTCTAACAACACTTATTTCTGATGTGGCGCATTTATTTCAAAGAATTGAAGCATTAGAAAACAGTAGCAGTCAACCTCCACAAGTGTTGCCGTCAACCATAAGTCAAGGAGATCCTTTTACTTCAAGTTATGATCTAATAATTAGTCAAGGGGATCCTTTTACGACAAATTATAATTTAACAATTAATCAGGGAGGGGAATAGAGATGAGCGATTTATATTTAATTCAACAAAGAGTAGGTACTTCTACTCAATGGGCAACATCAAATGCAATATTACCTGACAAACAACTAGGTTTCGAATCTGATACACTTAAAGCCAAGCTTGGAGATGGTATAACGCCTTGGAATGATTTAGAATATATTAATCTAAGTTCTTCTGAAATTGATAATATAAAAGCATCATTAGAAGGAAATATCCAAGGATTAGGAAACGATTTAGAAACTCTACAGACAGACTTAGGTACTATAGAAGGTGATGTCAGTACCATGAAAACAGATTGGAGCATTGTTCAAGGCAATATAGAAACGCTTCAGACGAATTTTGGTACTGTATCAAGTGAAGTCAGTGAAATAAAAACAGACATAATTGATATTCAAAATGATGTAGATGCTTCAAAAGACAATATTAGCGAATTGTTTAGTAGGTTCCAAGCTGATGATATAGAACGTTTAGAAATTAAGTGGGAACATCCAAGAGGAGAGAATGAATTCTATGGAAACCATGCAGTTTTCACAGACCATTATGGTTTTTTATTAATGGAAGATGTACAAGAGACAATTTCTTTTAATTATATAGAGATCCCTATATGGGCATTAAATAGTAACTCAGCAGGAACATACAAAATTAGATACACGACAAATCCTGATGTATGGTGGGCATTACCTAGATTTGCAGACCAATCATCATATACTATTGCAGAAGGAACAATTCCAGTAGAAGACATGGCTCACTCGCAAGGTGGTCTAACGGTAATAAGATTGAATACTCCTATTACCGTAACAGCAGGAAGTCTTTTGGCTGTTGCAGTTACAGTTGATGATGGTATAGCAAAGATGCCTTTATGGAATGAGACGATTATTCCTCCAGAAACCGATCCGCCAAGACGTAGATGGTGGGGAAACATTACAGGTAATCATTGGGATAGTCTATTTAATCTTATTGATTTAGCAGCACAAAGAGCTCCTGTTTTCAGACTAAGCACATTAACTATCGAAGAACAAACTGGTTTTAATTGGGGTTTGTTTAATGAGTTTTTGCCACCAGAAAAAATAGAAGATTATTCTATACCATTAAGTAAAATAATTTTAGAGGGGAGCGAGTTTATGCAAAGAAATCTATTAAATTTAGAAGAATATGAAAAACATGTTGATAGAGAAAAATATCAAATATACAAACCTAAAGAAGATGCCTCTTCAAAAGTAGTTGCGGTATTGAGAAATGTAGCTGTAAAATTAAATACCAGTAATGGTGAGATTGTTATATCCGTTAATGGAATAAACGGAGAATATGATAATGTAACTATTTTTAATAGCTCTAACTTTCCAGAGCTACTACCTGGTAGTTCGATAGAGCATATCTTATTACTACCATGGACAAGAAACATGATCAGTGTGCAACACGGTAAAAATTGGAGAATGTGCGTTATAACAAACAAAGGGCAGATATATCACAACTTTCCTTCGAGGGATAATGAATCAGACGGGACTGTACAAGAAGGGGATATTACAACTTTTGAAGAAAGTGTAATCTGGGATTTGCCAGAAAGAAAATTCCCTTCGACTAACGCATCTGCTTCTGGAGTAGAACACTACTTTCCATGTTTGCCTTCTGAAAATTACGAACATCATCCAATACTTAACACTGATGGAAGTTTTGTAGATACCTATGGAAATGGTGGTTTTGGTTTAAGCGTAACACAAGGAGAAAAAACATTTCCAAGATTTTATAGAACTAATCTATCAGGTAGAAATTGGTGTAGTTTTAGATTTATGGGAGGTTATGAACCTGGAGATAAGCTATCTATAATAGGAACATATGTAGGAAATGATACTGCTGGTAATGGTGCTAGAATATGCGTATTTGCTACAGACGATGGTGGACGCAGTTGGTACAATAAATATGAGTTTTGCGACCCACAAGGAATAGGTTATTTAGCTTGGGGAAATAATATCAATACAAGTTCTATAGCTTCAGCATATACAACTAATGCGTTTAAATTAAATAAAAGAGCAGTTAACTCTCCAGATAGTTCAACCAAAGAACCAACTACTAAGTTTACATTAGGAGAAGATATTGTAATATCTGATATATCTCGTGCTAATCCAGCAGTAGTTACAACTAGCACAAGCCATGGCTTAGTAAGTGGTAATGTCATCGTTATCAAAAGTAATTCTGGTTCTGCAAGTGATTGGGAATGGATGTTAAATAATGATTTTTCAACAACGGATGGTGGTAATGGAATACTTTTTAAAGTGAAAGTATTGAATAGCACAACTTTTGAACTTTACGAATACGTACATTCAGCACACAATAATATTTCCGCAAGACATATACACGCAATAAGCAGGTGTAAAGACGGATGGACTATTAATTGTGGGGAACAATATCCTGATGGTTGGGTTTTATATATGCAAGCAATCGAATCTGATAGTTATGCTATCAGACGAGCACATAGCGATATCAACGTCTATAGACTTACATCTTCTGAAAATTCAGTACAGAGAACAATGGGAAGTATTTTGTTAGATGATGAAGATGGAACATTTATATTTGCATCGGATAATGAAATATCACAAAGAAATGATATTAGTTTACCTGAAGGGCGAACAGATGAGGTATCCCGCAGTTCAACAGGAGTATTTATTGGTGCTTTGAGTGATGTAGATGATATGTCAAAATTCTATCCTTTAGCTGAGTTTAAAGAAACAGTATTTTTCTTTAAAGAAAAAAAGGGAATTCTATTTGCAATAGGACAAAGAGGAGAGTTTGCAATTAGTTTTGATATGGGACAAACTTGGGAATGGGAAGATGTCTCATTGATTGGTAACTTACGAGAGCATTTTTATGGAGAAACCGACACGAAAATAGTTATTGTAAACGATATAATTATTGCAATTAAATAGTCATATCAAGATTTGATTTATAATTATAAAAGCGAGTTATTTCGTTATAGGTTAATAAAGTGTAGTAAATATATAAGATATCAATTAAAT
>LSQX01258465.1_pt1 | contig 11830 bp, 19 predicted proteins | sample 654561 | NCBI WGS metagenome assembly LSQX01 (sample SAMN04489861, study PRJNA283612) | anaerobic digester metagenome | isolation source: 4 biogas reactors fed with cattle manure at either 37C or 55C with and... | place: Denmark: Kongens Lyngby | collected 2014 | reverse complement strand
AGAATGTGTATAAGAGACAGAAGTCTGTCAGGGTGCAAGGGCGACATAAGAAGCAGACTGGTGGTCGCGGGCAGTTTGGTGACGTGTGGATCCGCATGGCCCCACTGCCCAGAGAGTCGGGTTTTGAGTTTGTCAACGAGATCAAAGGTGCAACCGTTCCCACCAACTACATACCTGCTGTCGAAAAGGGTGTAGTCTCACAGTTGCAGAAGGGTACTCTCACTGGTTCACCGGTGGTCGATGTGCAGGTTACGCTTGATGATGGAAGTTCGCACCCGGTTGACTCATCGGATCAGGCCTTCCAGATGGCGGGACAGATCGCGGTTCGCGCGGCGCTGGCCGAAGCAAACCCGGTACTTCTGGAACCCGTCATGACGGTAGAGGTCACGGCGCCCGAGGACTTGATGGGTGACATTATGAGCGACCTCTCTGGCCGTCGCGGACGGATCCAGGGGACCGAGGGTGTGGCCGGTGGTTTGCAGTTGATCCGTGGAACAGCTCCATTTGCGGAGTTGCGTCGCTATGCCGCTGACTTGAGATCTATCAGCCAGGGCCGGGCTACCTATACTATGTATCAGTCTGGGTATGAGGAAGTTCCGGCTCATCTGATGCCAGCCATTATCGCCGAACATGAGCGCGAGACTGAAGAGTAACAACGCCATCCGGTATACAGAGGACGTTTCATCATGATACAAAAAGAGACTAGGTTACGTGTAACGGATAACAGTGGTGTGCACGAGATTGGTTGCATAGACGTTGTCCGGCGCGGCGCTAGCAGGTATGCCGGACTTGGCGACGAGATTGTAGCCTCGACCAAGTCGGTTACGCCCGATAGCCCAATTGCCAAAGGCACAGTGGTCAGGGCCGTGATTGTCAGATGCAAAGCCCCAACCGCTAGATCTGACGGGAGTTTCATTCACTTCGACGACAACGCGGCGGTAATTGTTGATGAGCAGCAAAATCCGCGTGCCACACGAGTATTCGGGCCGGTAGCGCGTGAGTTGCGAGAGCGCGGCTTCATGCGGATTATCTCGTTGGCTCCCGAGGTCGTGTAATCGCAACTGAGAGTGGTGCGGCTTATGCCCAGCAAGAAAATAAATGTAAAGAAGAACGACGAAGTGATGGTGATCGCGGGCAAGGATCGTTCCGTGCGCGGACGCCCTCGGCGTGGCCGCGTACTGGAGGTCCACTCCGACTCGGGCCGGATCATCGTCGACGGCGTCAACATCATGAAGCGTGCAGTGCGCCAGACGCAGCGAATTCGCCAGGCAGGCATCGTCGAGTCCCCGGGGCCAATTCATGTGTCAAATGTGATGCTGGTGTGTCCCAACTGCGATGCGCCTACACGGGTCGGCCATCGTCATCGCAGCACTGGCCGCAAGGTACGTGTCTGCAAGAAGTGCGGCAAAGACATAGACGAGTGAGCCATCGCTTACGTGGCGCTGGCACCGCAATCAGAATTGCGAGTAAGGAAGCCTGAGGATTGATGATACCTCGACTGAGAGAGCGATACGAAAATGAAGTGCTGCCGACCCTGTCTGAAAGGTTCGGCTACACCAATCGGTGGCAGGCGCCCCGGGTTATCAAGGTCTCGGTAAATATGGGCGTCGAGGGCGCCAAAGAGAGCTTTGACGATCTTGAGAGCGCGATGAAAGAGCTCGCGATGATTACGGGGCAGCGCCCAGCCATCACGCGAGCCCGCAAGTCCGTCTCCGCGTTCGGTATCCGTAGCGGGCAAGCGATCGGATGTCGGGTCACGCTTCGCAAGGCTCGGATGTGGGAGTTTTTGGATAGACTTTTCAACGTAGCCATTCCCCGCATACGAGACTTCCGGGGTCTGTCTCCGAACTCCTTTGACGGACGGGGCAACTACAGCATGGGCCTGACTGACCAACTCGTCTTCCCTGAACTGGGTTACGATGACATTGACCAGGCGCGTGGCATGGACATCACCATTGTGACTACCGCCGCGAGTGATGAGGAGGCGCGGGCCCTGCTTCAAGCTCTGGGTCTGGCCCTACAGCAGCCGGCGGGCGAAAGCGGGACGGCAGAAGAAGCGACGAACAACTAAACTATTGCGCGGGTGATAGCAGCGTGGCCAGAACATCATGGATAGTAAAGCAGTCCAAGGACGTCAAATTCGCAACCCGGCGGGTAAATCGCTGCCACTTGTGTGGTCGCCGGCGTGGATACATGCGTGCCTTCGGTATCTGCCGGATCTGTTTTCGAGAAAATGCCCTGCACGGGAACATACCCGGAGTTGGGAAAGCGAGCTGGTAACCGGGTTCGCCCGGCGGGGCATCAGCTGGAGCGAGGTCAACGTCCTCGTCAGCCAGCTATTTGGCGCTCCGCACCAGAAGGTCTTGATCCATCAGGAGGCTAAGGCATGGGTGTCGTAACAGACGGAATTGCTGACATGCTGACAAGAATTAGAAATGCCGTTGAGGCCCGGCACGCCAGTGTGGACGTTCCGGTTTCTAACCTCAAGCGGCAGATCGCAAAAATACTGTATGACGAGGGCTACATTCGAGGCTTCCAGCTAGCCGACTATGGAACTAGTCTTCGCATCCGGCTCAAGTACGATGAGTACCGCCAGCCAGTGATCCATGGCCTCAAACGCGTTAGCAAGCCTGGACGTCGGGTATATGTGGGCAAGGCCGACTTGCCCCGGGTGCTTGGTGGGCTTGGTGTCGCTATCGTGTCTACGAGCCGTGGTGTTATGACTGCTCGCGAGGCGCGAAAGCGGGGCGTCGGCGGCGAGGTCCTCGGATACGTTTGGTAGCCGTGACCGGCTGCTAGAGACAGGAGATCCAGAATGTCTAGAGTGGGAAAAATGCCGGTACACATTCCGGATGGTGTCAAGATCAAGGTCGCAGACGACAATACTGTCACAGTCAAGGGACCTCAGGGTGAGCTTAGCTACGTCTATCACCGAGACTTGACAGTCGAAGTCGATGGGGCCGTTCTGACGGTTAGTCGGTCGAGTGAAGACCGCGAAGTGCGGTCGCTTCACGGGATGACGCGTGCGCTGATTGACAACATGGTTGAGGGAGTCACTAACGGGTTCTCGAAGCGTCTCCAGTTGAACGGAGTCGGTTACCGAGCCGAACTCAGTGGCGATGCCCTGATGTTGCGGGTAGGGTTTTCGCACCCAGTCCGTTTCTCCCCTCCTAAAGGCATCACCTTTGAAGTGCCCGATGCATCTTCCGTGGTGGTCCGAGGCAGTGACAGGCAGTTGGTCGGCCAGATTGCCGCAGACATACGCAAGGTCCGACGGGTGGAGCCCTATCGTGGACGCGGCATACGTTACTCAAACGAACAGGTGCGACGTAAGGCTGGCAAGGCTCGGGCTGGCGACAGCTAACAGCACGACTGCCTGAGACGTAAAGGCAGCTATTGGATTTGCATTAACAAAGTGGGACGGCGCTGTATAATGGCGAAGACGAGTAGGAAAGTTACACAAAGAGGCAAACGGCATTTGCGGGTCCGGCGTAAAGTTGAAGGCACGCCCGATCGGCCACGGCTGGCGGTATACAAGTCATTACGCCACATTTCCGCCCAGATAATCGACGACTGGTCGCATCACACACTGGTAGCTGCTTCGACGCTCGAAGCTGAGGTCGCCAACGGCCTCGGCGGCACCTGCAACAGCGAAGCGGCACGTGCGGTCGGTCTGGCTTTAGGCAAGCGTGCTGTCGACGCCGGCATTACCAAAGTGGCATTTGATCGCGGTGGCTGGCCTATGCATGGTAAATTTGTCGCGCTGGCCGAGGCGGCGCGTGAGGCCGGATTGGAGTTTTAACGCTGCCTAATACCGCACCGATCGTATGCTACAGCCCCCACAAGTGTCAAAACACGTAAAGGCGGGCGAGACACGATGAGCGGAGACAGTGACAAATCGAGAACAGGCGGCTCAATTCAAGTTACCCTAGCTCGTTCCTACACCGGTTGCAAGCCTAGCCAACGGGCTGCCCTCCGAGCTTTGGGGCTGCGCAAGATTCGACAATTCGTAGTACATGAGGATACCGGCGCGGTGCGTGGCCTGCTGCATCAGGTGGCGCATCTAATCGAAGTGCGGCATCTGGACTGACGCGGCGCACGGCGAGTAGTCGGTCTCAATAGGAGCAGTACTCATGGACCTGACAGATATCAGACCAAAGCAAGTAAACAAGGTGGGGCGGAAGCGTGTTGGGCGTGGCCACGGTAGTGGTCGGGGTAAGACCTCGGGCCGGGGACAGAAGGGGCAGAAGGCGCGTTACCCCATACCTCCGGGATTGGAAGGCGGCCAGACACCGCTGTACAAACTCCTGCCCAAATTGCGGGGCCAGAGCAACAAGGCCCACAACATCGGAATTTTCCGGAAGCGCTATAGCACTATCAACCTCGATGACCTGCAGAGAGTGGAAGTTGGTACCGAGGTTACTCCTGAATTAGTGGTCCAGATTGGACTTCTCAAGAAGCTAGAGGCCAAAGGCCTGAAGATACTGGGGAACGGTTCTCTGGATCATGCAGTTACCGTGCGAGCGCACGCTTTTAGCGAGTCCGCTCGCGCTAAGATCGAGGCTGCCGGCGGCAGCGTCGAGGTGATCAGCACATGAAAGAACGCCTTGCTGCCCTAAGCCAGGCCCTAAAGCTGCCGGATGTGCGCAAACGCATCACCTTTGTAATGATGATGTTTGCCGTCTATGTCGCGTGCGCGCACGTGCCGATGCCTGGGGTTGACAAGGCGGCGCTTGATCGGCTTTTTACCGGCGGTGGGCTGGGCGACTTTTTGAACATGTTCGTCGGCGGATCGCTGAAGCGCTTCTCGGTGCTGGCATTGGGCATCATGCCATACATTAACGCTTCGATTATCTTCCAGTTGCTGGTGATGGCCATACCGCAGTTGGAGGAGCTGCAAAAAGAGGGCGAGTACGGGCAGAAGAAAATCAACCGCTGGACCCGCTACCTCACCATGGCCCTAGCTTTTCTGCAGGGCATGGGCATGATCGGATGGTTCAGCGGTGTGGAAGCGTTCACTGGCACCCGGATAGACATGTTCTTTGCTGTGCTGATGATGATGTCGGGCACCGCGTTCCTGATGTGGCTCGGCGATCAGATCACCGACAAGGGCATCGGCCAGGGCGTCTCGCTAATCATTTTCGCAGGCATCATGACCGTCATGCCGCAGCAGCTCATCCAGACCCTGACGTTGTGGAAGGGCGGCGAGATCGGGCTTGCCAACATCCTGTTCCTGACGATTATCTTTGTCGCTACTATCTATGGCATCGTAAAGGTGCAGCAGGCCCAGCGCGAAATTCCGGTGCACTACGCCAAACGAGTTCGCGGTAGTAGGGTATGGGGTGGCCAGACAGCGCACCTTCCGCTTCGCGTAAACCAGGCGGGAGTTATCCCTATCATCTTCGCCATCTCCGTGGCACTATTCCCGGCGACGCTGGCAAACTTGATGCGCGGCGATGCTGTGGTGGGCTTTCTACACAACAGTTTCGGTCTCAGCGAAGAGAGCATACATGCGGCAATTTTCTCTATAGTGGAGTTTACGACTCCGGGACACAACGCATTCGCGTCATTTCTGTATTTCGTGTTGGTGGTTATCTTCACTTACTTCTATACCGCAGTAACCTTTAACCCGGAGCAGATCGCGGAGAACCTGCAAAAGAACGGCGGCGCTATCCGCGGCATTCGCCCTGGGGCTAAGACGCGAGACTATCTCGACCGCATCCTGTATCGGATTACTCTGGCCGGAGCACTATTTCTAGGAATCGTCGCGCTCATGCAGTACTACGTGGGCCCATTGACCGGTGTCACGACTTTTGACCTGGTCGGCGGCACCTCACTGCTAATTGTGGTGGGTGTGGCACTGGATACTATGCAGCAGATCGAAGCACATTTGCTTATGCGCCACTACCGCGGCTTCCTGTCGTAAGCGAGGAGTGTACTAACGGTGGCAGCCCGAAATATAATTTTGCTGGGACCGCCGGGTGCGGGAAAAGGTACTCACGCCGAGCGCCTAGTCAAAGACTATAGCTTGGTGCACCTGTCTACGGGCAACATACTCCGTGAGGCGGTGGCTGCGAATACCCAACTTGGGGCCCAGGCCAAGTCGTACATGGATGCAGGGGAATTGGTGCCTGACCAACTGGTGATTGGCATAGTCCGCGAGCGGCTTGCGCAGCCAGACATCCAGCAGCGTGGGGCGCTACTGGATGGCTTCCCGCGCACGATCGCGCAGGCCGAAGCGCTGAAGGGCGTCATGGAGCAGGTGAAGCTGGAAAGCCCCATCGTCATAAACCTCTCTGTCCGTGATGAGGTGCTCATCCGCAGGCTGTCAGGGCGCCGGATGTGTGATGATTGCGGGGGCATCTTCAACGTCTATCGCGACGGGGTTGAGACGGGTCAGTCCTGTCCGGTGTGCAGCAAAGGCAAGCTGTATCAGCGCAGCGATGATCGCGAAGAGGCTATAGCCCAGCGGCTGGTGACCTATCGCGAGAAGACTGCGCCTCTTATCGAGTACTACTCGCAGCTTGGCATGCTGATCGATGTTGATGGCAATGACGACGAAGACCCCGTCTACCAGAGGATGACCGCTAACCTCAATTGAGAGAGGCTTTGTGCCGGTAGGGCACAAATGGCATGCGCGAATATAGAAGACGTATCGTGGTGACTCGCAAGAACGATAGCGAACTCGAAATGATGGCCCGGGCTGGAGCGATTGCGGGGGCTGCGCTGCAGGCCGCATTAGATGCGTTGCGACCCGGTGTCAGTACTGCTGAAGTGGATGCGGTGGCTGAGGAGACCATACGGACCGCCGGGGCCGAACCCAGCTTCAAGGGTTTCAAAGGATATCCGGCCTCGACCTGTATCGAGATTAACGATGTAGTGGTGCACGGCATACCGGGCACTGACGTGGTGGTGCGCGAGGGTGACGTGGTGGGGGTAGACGTCGGCGCGTATTTCGAAGGCTTTCATGGCGATACAGCTGCCACTATTGGAATATGCGAGGTCTCGGACGGGGCTAGCCGGCTGATGCACACAACTGAACAGAGTCTGTATGCGGGCATCGCCGCAGCGCGGGCTGGCAACCGGTTGAAGGCAATTCCCATTGCGGTCCAGCAATGCGTGGAGGCGAACGGTTTCAGTGTAGTGCGCCAGCTCTTGGGCCACGGTATAGGGCGACAGATGCACGAGCCACCTCAGGTACCGAACTACTACAGTCCTGGCGAGTTTGCTGACTACGAACTGCAATTGCGCCCCGGGATGGTGCTGGCCATCGAGCCGATGGTCAACGCCGGTAGCCCGGCCGTGAAGGTTGACGATGACGGCTGGACCACTCGCACCGTCGATGGTAGTCTGAGTGCGCATTTCGAGCATACCATCGCAATAACCAAAGATGGACCACGGATACTAACAGTGCGCGGCTGAGAGGATTTCTCGATTCTATGGCGTCCAAAGACAAAAACGTGATTCGTGTCCTGGGTACGGTAAAGGAGAAGCTGCCGAACGCCAATTTCCGCGTCGAATTGGAAAACGGCCATGAGGTGCTGGCCCATGTGTCAGGCAAGATCCGCATGCGCTTCATCCGAATTATGGCCGGCGACAAGGTAACAGTCGAACTGTCTCCCTATGACCTGACCCGCGGGCGGATCACCTGGCTGCATAAGTAGCCGGACCATACTGTAAGCAATCCGGATCGCTTTGCGGCTTTACGCCTCAAAGAGGCAAGGGTGATGACTGTGAAAGTGCAAGCATCTGTAAAAAAACGTTGTGACAAGTGTAAAATCGTACGCCGAAAGGGCGTAGTGCGTGTCATTTGCGAGAACCCGCGTCATAAGCAGCGGCAGGGTTGAGCGTCGACGGAGCGCCGATGGCGTGTCTGTGCGGTTAGTAGCTAAGGAGGAATTGCAGTGCCCAGAATAGCAGGTGTGGACCTGCCCCGCGACAAGCGTGTGGAGATCGCTCTGACCTACCTATACGGAATTGGTCGCTCGACGGCGCGCAAGATTTGCCAGGATGCGGGGATTTCGTCTGAAACCCGAATGCGTGATGTCACCGAGGAAGAGGTAGCGCGGCTGCGTGAGATTATCGACCGCGACTATGTCATCGAAGGTGACAAGCGCCGCGAGGTACAAAGCAACATCCAGCGATTGGTAGAGATCGGTACTTATCGCGGCATGAGACACCGACGAGGCTTGCCTGTGCGCGGTCAGCGCACCCGCACGAATGCCCGCTCCCGCAAGGGTCGTCGCAAGACGGTTTCCGTGCATCGGCGGTCTCTTAAGAAATAATTATCCGCTGTCCGGCGCTAACCGGCAGTTATTTTCGGAGGTAGTCCAATGGCTAGACGTGGTTCGCAAAGTGATGGCGGCAAGAAGGCCAGGCGGCAGGTGCCATATGGTCGAGCTTACATCAAGTCAACTTTCAACAATACAATAGTCTCGATCACCGATCAGCAGGGCAACGCTCTATGCTGGGCTAGCGCGGGCACTATCGGATTTTCGGGCACCAAGAAAAATACGCCCTTCGCAGCCCAACTGGCCGCAGAAAACGTGGCGCGGCGGGCGCAAGAGTATGGTGTGCAACGTGTGGACTGTTTCGTCCGTGGCCCCGGGTCCGGTCGAGAGACGGCAATCCGAGCCCTCGAGGCGGCAGGCTTGTCGGTCGGCAACATCCGAGATGTCACACCAATTCCTCATAACGGCTGCCGCCCGCCCAAACGCCGTCGTGTGTAAGTTATTTACTCGAGGCCTCTCGAGGCCTCTGGAGGTGAGCCATTCCAATGGCCAAATATAGAGGGGCTACATGCCGCCTGTGTCGCAGAGAAGGCAAGAAGCTGTTTCTTAAGGGCACCAAGTGTACCTCACCAAAGTGCGTGTTTGAGAAGCGCGGATATGCACCGGGCATGTTCGGTGACGACCGGCGACGGCGACGACCGAGCGACTATGGAGAGCAACTCCGTGAAAAGCAGCGGATGCGGACGACTTATGGTGTGTTGGAACGGCAGTTCCGGCGGCACGTCCGCCAGGCGCAGCGACACGAAGGCGTCACTGCCGATCTGTTAGTCATGTCGCTGGAGAGACGGCTGGATAACGTCGTATATCGCGCCGGCCTTGCTGCCAGTCGGCCTCAAGCGCGGCAGATCGTGTCCCACCGTCACATCACGGTCAACGATCGTACTGTCAATGTGCCATCGTTTTCTGTGCGCATCGGTGACGTGATCAGGATCAAGGAAAGAAGTCGGAAGCTGGGCCCGATCGCCCTGGCACTGGCAAATGAAGGAGCGGTCTCGGTGCCTGCATGGCTTCAGGCCGACTTGAGCAATGCCACGGTCACTGTCGTCGGCATGCCTGACCCGGCCGAGGTCGAGACCGGCGCCGACGAACAACAGGTCATCGAGTTTTACTCCCGCTAGTGTCCCTATCTTCAGCTGTGGACGCTACCCGGTTAATAGGGATGTAAGAATCGCTGGCAAGGGAGTGTGCGAATGCAAGACGATATCGCCCCTAAGCTGAAAGCAGCGCATAAGGACGACAAGTACGGCAAATTCATCATCGAACCACTCGAGCGGGGCTACGGTCACACGCTCGGCAACGCCTTTCGGCGCATCCTGCTGTCTCATATCCCTGGGGCAGCGGTAACCAATATGCGCATCAATGGCAAGCTGCACGATTTCGGTACGATCCCAGGTGTGGTCGAAAACACCAGCGAGATCATGCTCAATCTCAAAGAAATTGCTGTCCGTGTCAACCCGGATGAAGTAATGGACGACGAGATTGTGCTCCACATCCAGGCCTTGGGGCAGTGTAAAGTGTCGGCTCAGGACATTCAGGTGCCGACAGGTGTGGAAATCGTCAACCCTGAGCTACACATCGCCGAAATTGCCGACGACGGTGTAGAGCTGGAGATAGATTTGTGGGTTGAACGGAGTGTCGGCTACGTACCGGCAGCAGAACACGGTCGGGGTAAGCACGGTGTCGATGTACTGCCGATCGACACGGTGTTCTCACCTATTCGTCGCGTAAACTACAACGTAGAGCCCACTCGGCTGGGCAGCCGTACCGATTTCGACCGCCTGGTTTTGGAGCTATGGGGTGACGGGTCGGTACGGCCCGAAGAGGCGCTTCGTATTGCGGCTGGCGAACTGGACGCCTATGTGCGGATATTCATGGATGTTGCCGAGGAGATCATAGATGAAGCCGCGGAGGTCGGAGAACGAGTTAGCGTCACCTACAAGAACCACGACATTCCCATTGAGGATGTGGATTTCTCTGTCCGTACCTTCAACTGTCTCAAAAAGGAAAACATTAACACCCTCGGTGAGTTGGTAAGCCGAACTGAAGAGGAGCTCCTGGCCATCCGCAATTTCGGCAAGAGATCACTGGAAGAGGTACTTGAGCGGCTGAACAGTTACGACCTGGAACTGCTTGAGACCCGAGCTCCTGAGGAATAGAGGCCGCGAGAAATGAGACATCGGAAAAACTATCGCAAACTGAACCGTTCATCGGCACCGCGACGTGCCTTGCTTCGAGCCGAGGCCATCGCCCTCTTCAAGCATGACCAGATCCGTACCACCCTGCCGAAGGCCAGAGAGGTCAGCCGGTTTGCCGACAGGCTGGTCACTCTCGCAAAACGTGGCGACCTGGCCGCTCGCAGGCGGGTGCTGGCCGATATCAACGACCCCGATCTGGTCGGTCATATGTTCGACGACGTAGCTCGTCGCTTTTCTGACCGTGAAGGTGGCTACACTCGCGTTATCCGCGCCGGTGTGCAGCGTGGTGACGGCGCGCAGATGGCAATAGTTGAGCTAACCGAATAGGACATGGGGCGGCAGATGCGCCACCTGGCCCTGACTGTGCAGTACGATGGAACCGATTATTCGGGCTTCCAAGCCCAACGAGAAGAGCGTACGATACAAGGTGAGCTGCAGCAGGCACTGACCGGCCTGCTGGGCGAGCCTGTGAAAGTGACGGGTGCGGGCCGCACTGACGCCGGAGTGCATGCGCTAGGCCAGGTGATCGCCTTGTGGACCGACAACCCGATCCCTGAGGCGAATTTGCTCACCGCACTGAACAACCTGCTACCGCCAGCCATATCAGTAGTTGAATGCAGGCAGGTGCCCGAGCAGTTCCACCCCTGCTTAAGCGCTCTCGGGAAGCTGTATACATACAGGATTTTGAACCGGACCTTGCCGTCGCCGTTTATCAATCGGTTCGCCTGGCATGTGCCGGAGCAGTTGGATGTCGCGGGCATGGGCCAGGCGGCCCAGCGGCTGAAGGGTGAGCATGATTTTGCTGCCTTTGCATCAGCCGGCGGTAGTGTGCGGACGACAGTGAGGCAGATCTGGCGGCTGGACGTCGAAGCCCAAGGCGAGCTGATTGAGACCCGAGTGGGCGGAAATGGTTTTCTGTACATGATGGTACGTAACATCATGGGTGCTTTGGTCGAGGTGGGGCGTGGGCGTTTGACGGTCGGAGATGTTGAGCAAATTCTGCGCGGTTGCAACCGGACCGCGGCGCCGCCGCCGGCACCGCCGCAAGGGCTGTGTATGGTGCGCGTGGAGTACTGAACTGCAGTATCGCCCGAAGCATTTGTTCGGGCCGACATAGTGACTATGACGCAAGCTGACCTGAGCCTAGTGGAGGCTTTTGTTATGAATGGTACGAAGACGAAAATGGCAAGAAATGCTGAAGTCGTGAGAGACTGGTGGATCGTAAGCGCGCAAGGCGTTCCACTGGGCAGGCTGGCCGCCAAAGTGGCTTCGATGTTGCGAGGCAAGCACAAGTCCATATACACCCCGCATGTGGATACAGGCGATTTTGTGATCGTCACCGAC